>Ga0185299_10002380_pt1 | contig 29319 bp, 29 predicted proteins | sample PaiPotPPA55metaG_FD_128002 | JGI IMG/M metagenome (GOLD analysis project Ga0185299, IMG submission 128002) | Iron sulfur acid spring bacterial and archeal communities from Banff, Canada, to study Microbial Dark Matter (Phase II) - Paint Pots PPA... ...
GGTGTGTCCCATGGCGCGGTCGTAGGCATTGGGATAGCCGACGTCGAAAGAAAGATAATAGGCGGAATTCGGATTCATCCGCGCCGGGGTGATCGCATAGAAACCTTCTGGCACCTGCCGGTCGCCCTCCCGCACCTTGGGTCCGAGCTGCCCCGACCAGCGGCACATCGGGAAGGATTTCAAATAGGCGTAGTGCCCATCCGCTTTCATCTTCCAGATCTCGAGTTCCGCCTCTTTTTTATAGGTGCGGATCAGGACCGGCGCGTTTTTCGAAGACCCGATCGCTTCCATCGCGGCGACCGTCTTAGGCGGGAGCGGCGCAAGCGAACGGGACGTCGCGGGCGAGAAGGTGGATTCCTCGCAGCCGCCCAAAAACCCGCTTGCCGAGGCAACCAGGGAGAAGGCTAAAAGCCGCTGTGCGAGAGTTTTGCACCGCATGATATTTGCCCGCCGTCCAAAAGGTCTTACCGGTAGAGTTGACTAGCTTACCGCCGGTATCCTTGTGCAAAGGTTACCAGAACCTTGACTCAACCCGAGACATTTTGAAGCTCGGTTAATGGCTAAAAAAAGGTTTAATGCCGACGAACACAAGGTTTGACGTGGACATTCCCGCCGCCACGCACGGCTTGACCAAGTCTCGCTGTGAACGGGCGCTCTACCCCGGCAACACGCGTCGCGGGCGAGGCCGCCCGCGGCGCGCAAGGCGGAGCGCCGGAGACGTCCCTCCGCGCGTTGCTGCTCGTCAATGCGTGGGGATCACGGTCAGAACCCCCGTGTTGTTGTTCGCGTTGCCATCGATGTCGTTGTCGCCGTAGCTATCCAGGATCCCGCCACTGAACGTGGTCACTCCAGTACCATTCCCCGTGATCACCGAATGCGCGACCCGGAGAATGGCATTCTGAACCGCCTGAAGTCCGAAAAAGTTGTAGCCGGCAACGACGTTGCGCACCATGAGGGCGGTGGCCGTGCCGGTCGTGGATTGCGCAGCAACGCCGCCAGTGGTGTTGTTGGAAGCCACGCTATCGACGATGGTGACATTGAGGGAGGCCCCGGCCGTCGCCCCGCCATTCACCAGGATTCCGATGTTATTATTGTTCGCCGTGACTTTGCTGAGCACCCGCGCGACGACCGCCGATCGGGGGGGCTGGACGAGGATCCCCACTCCGTTATTGGAAGCAATTGTGGTCGACACCGAGAAGCTGCCCGATGTGCTGGGCGCTATATCGATCCCGTTACCAAAACCAAAATTCCGGACGACGCAGTTTTCGATGGCGAGGTTTCCGCCAGAGTTGAACTGGATGCCATTTGCCCCGGTGCCAAGTCCCTCGATGGTCAGACCGCGAAGGTGAACGCTGTCGCTCGCGCCGGCAGTGACCGTGACGCCATTGCCCGAGGAAGCCCCTATGGACGCGACGCCGACGCCGTCATTGACGATGCTGATCGCCTTGGTGATGGTCACCGTGCCATAGCGTGCAGGATCGAGCACGCCGATCTCGCCGCCGGCGGCGGTCTGGGTGAGCGCAAAAGCAAAGGTCCGGCAGGGCGCGGCAGGCGCGCAGGTGCCACTGTCCGTGCCATGTCCAGAGACCCAAGTCGCGTCTCTCAGTGCGTGGGCCGGCGCGGCGGAAAGGCCGAAGGCGAGTAGAGCCCCGGCGATGGTTGGTAACGATCCGATCTTTCTCATGGTATGTCCTCCAAGCAACGCGGGCGAAGCGATCGCGGTAAGCGATCGCGAAGGGGCGTTGCCGGAGCAGCATACACGGCAGAGTAGCGATGCACGGTGAATGGATGAGTTGCGAAAGGCCGAAGCAACGATAGGCGCGATGCTGTGATCGGCTCCTCGGCGAGCCATGTTGAACCGGACCAATGCCGATTCCGTGGGTCAAACTTTCGGAGACTTGGCACTATAGCTTGCGTCCGATATTCAAGAATTTCGCAGCCCTGGACGCCTTGAGTTCGGTTGGCGGCATATCCCAAATATCCTCCAAGGCCGCGGCGATCGCATCGCCCGCCAGATTGATCGCCGCGTCAGGATCGCGATGGGCGCCGCCCACCGGCTCCGCGACGATGACGTCGATGATTCCGAATTTCAGCAGATCCTGGGCGGTTATCTTCATATTTGTCGCGGCGTCCTCGGCGCGGGAGGAATCGCGCCAAAGGATCGCGGCCGAGGCTTCGGGCGTCGCGACGGTGTAGATCGCATGTTCGAGCATCAAAACCTTGTTGCAGCTCGCGATCGCTATGGCGCCGCCGGATCCGCCCTCGCCGAGAATGACCGCGATGCTCGGCACGCCGAGCAGGAGCGAAGCATCGGTCGCACGCGCGATCGCTTCGGCTTGGCCGCGTTCTTCCGCGTCCACGCCGGGAAACGCGCCGGCGGTATCGACAAGTGAAACGACGGGCAAACCAAAACGGTCGGCAAGCTGCATGAGGCGCACCGCCTTGCGATAGCCTTCCGGCCGCGCCATGCCGAAATTATGCTTAATGCGCGCTTCGGTGCCGGAGCCTTTCTCCTGCCCAAGAACGCAGATCGCGCGACCGCGAAACCAGCCGAAACCGCCGACGATCGCGGCGTCCTCGCCAAACTGCCGATCGCCCGACAATGGCGTGAAATCGCGCACGAGAACCTTGACATAATCGCAAAAATGCGGCCGTTGCGGATGCCGCGCGACTTGCGTCTTCTGCCAGGGCGTCAGATTGGCATAAAGATCGGCAAGCGCCTTTTCGGCCTTGGCTTCGAGCCGGGTCAGTTCCTCGCCTATGGCGACCGCGTCGCCCTTGGCCGCGAGTTCGCGCAGTTCCAGTACCTTGGCTTCGAGCTCGGCGACCGGTTTTTCAAAATCGAGATAGCTTCGCATTGCCGCCGGGGAGGTTATGCCAAGGGCCGGACCCGCCTTGGCGCCGCCCCAAATTTCCGTCGCGGTTCAGCAAGTAACACGAATTCGCGAACGGAAACCACCAAACTGGATTGGCATTTTGTGCCCTTGGAGCGCGTCCCGATCAAATGGATTCGTTTGATCGATAAGGACTCGTTTAAACTCAAAGAGTTGGAGCATGTTCGAATCGAACATGCCGGGACACTTTTTCGGGGCATCCATCCTTCCCTCCGTTTGAAGACCGAGCGGGCAGCCCGCGGAGATTGCCCGCTCGGCATTGGCTCATGCCGCGTCTCAGTCCGGCATGAGCACTTTGTTGACGACGAAGATAACGCCGTTGCTCTGATAGATGTCGGCGATCGTAACCTTGGCCCTATTTCCTTTGTCGTCGGTCACGGTGAGGTGTTTGCCGCTGCCGGTTACGGTCAGCGTATCGCCTTCCACGGTCTTGAGCTCGGCCTTGCCATCGCCGTTCATGATTAGACGGTCGAGGGCTTTCGAATCGAGTCGGCCGGGCACGACGTGATAGGTCAGGATCTTGTCGAGCGTTGCCTTGTTCTCCGGCTTCAATAACGTCTTGACCGTTCCCGGCGGGAGCGCGGCGAAGGCCTCGTTGGTCGGGGCGAAGACGGTGAACGGCCCGGGGCCTTCGAGCGTATCGACGAGCCCGCCGGCCTTGACCGCGGCGACGAGGGTGGTGTGATCCTTTGAATTCATGGCGTTTTCGACGATGTTCCTGGTGGCGTACATCGCGGCGCCGCCAACCATGGGGTGGGTGGCGGCCCCGGCGCCCGCCGCGAAGGCAAACGCGACGATCGCCGTGGCGCTGAATAATTTGATCCGGTTCATGGCTACTCCCTTTTGTCGGCCGCGGGCCTCGGCCTGTCCTCCGCCGACGCGGCATCCAAAGTCCTTACGGGCGAGATCGCCCGATGGATGCAGCCCGTTGCGGAATGTGGCATCCGTGCTGCGGCACGGCGCGTAATGATGGGTGGAGCGATTTCGAGAAGAGCGATAAAAGTGGCGTCGGGATGCATCACCTCCCTATGGCTAAGACAGGGCGGACATTGCACGGCGTCGCGAGGCCGGAAAACGTTATTTTGGATCAAGATCTCATGGACGAAAACCAAGCCGCGGCGCTTTCCTCCGCCGCGCTTTTGATCGAGGCGGTCGGGCGTGGTAGCCGTGCGGCATTGAAGCGGCTCTATGAGCTTGAATCCCGGCGGCTTTACGGTATCGCGCTCCGCATCGTGCGACGCCCGGAAATCGCGTCCGAAGTCTTGCAGGAGGCATTCATTCAGGTTTGGCAGAACGCGCGGACCTTTTCCGCCGAACGCGGCGCCGGCTCGGCATGGCTAACAGGTATCGTGCGCTTCCGTTCGCTCGACGTCGTCCGCAAGCTCGGGCGCGAGATCTTGGTAGACGATCCCACGCTCGGCGACGCACCGCTCGAAACGGACATGATCGAGCAGATCGACGCCAAGGCAGGAACGATCGCGTTACGCCGCTGTCTTGCATTGCTCGACGAGAATCAGCGGCGCTGCGTTGTATTGGCTTTCGTTGACGGGTTTTCGCACGCGGAGATCGCACAGCGTCTCGCCACCCCCCTTGGCAGCGTCAAGAGTTGGGTACGTCGTGGCCTATTGGCGCTACGGAGTTGTCTCGAATCATGATCCCCGAGAACCGCGACGAACTTCATGCTCTGGCCGGCGAATACGTCCTCGGAGTTCTCGATCCGGCCGAAGTTGGCGAGATCGAGACCGCCACGGTGACGAACGCCGCGTTGCGCGACGCAGTTGCATTCTGGGAGGAGACGCTCCACCCGCTATCGGCGCTTGCGGCTCCAACCGAGCCGCCGCCCGAGCTGTGGGATTGGATCGCGGCGCGGCTCGATGGCGGGGCGTCAATGCGCCCCGCGCCGCGGCTATGGAGCACGCCGAGGCCGTGGCGCTGGTCGACCGCAGGCTTCGCCGCCCTCGCCGCGGCGCTCGCACTTTATATCGCGCTGAAGCCGGTATCGCCGACGCCCAGCTTCGTCTCCATCCTTCACGCGCCGCAGCAGGAGCAGGCAGATTGGGTTGCGACGGCAGGGCATCGCGGCTTGCTGGTGCGCGCGGTAGCTGGTGCGACTCGGCCGAGCGACCGCGCCTTCGAACTTTGGGCTATCGCGCCTGGCGCTGTCATTCCACAATCTCTCGGCGTCATTCCTCCCGACGGCGTGCTCCATCTCGACGCTCTGCCGCCTTCTGTTCGCGATGGTGCAATACTTGCCATCAGTATCGAGCCGCCAAGCGGATCGCCGACCAAGCAACCGACTGGTCCGGTGGTTTTCGTCGGCACATTGAGCGAAATGTAGGCGCGAGGGTTGGCTCTCTGCGGTGGTGCGACGCTACGCTGGATGCCCAAGTTGCAATACCGCTATCTCGGCTTTAGCGGACGGGGTCCGTGCCGCGGTTGCCGCGGGCCGGACACATGACCGCAAGCGACCACATCCTTGCCGTCAGCTCCGAAAGCCCTCGCATCCCGGGGGCCATCCACACATAAGACATTATTCGCCGGGCATGGTTTGGAGGCAGGCCCGCGTTAAGCCGCGTGCGAGGCGGGTTCGCCGGTCAGCACCGCGTAAAGCGCGCTGACGTCGCGCGCGGCGCGCAGCTTCGCCGTAATTTTTGGATCGCGGAGCACGCGCGCCAACCGCGCCAGCGCTTTCAAATGGTCGGCGCCAGCCGTCTCCGGTGCGATTAAAAGACAGATGAGATCGACCGGCGCGCCGTCGAGGGCATGAAAATCGATCGGGCGCGCAAGCCTCGCGAAAATCCCGAACATGGTTTTTGCCGCAGCGAGCTTGCCGTGAGGAATGGCGATCCCTTCGCCGATTCCGGTCGAGCCGAGACGCTCGCGCTGGAGCAAAACATCGAAAATTTCCCGCGGCGCAAGGCCGGAAATCAAGCCCGCCCGATCGCTCAGTTCTTGAAGCGCGTGCTTCTTCGAGTTCACCTTGAGGGAGGGAACAATCGCCTCGGGGGTGATCAATTCGGTCAGCAGCATGGTTTGAAATAATCCGGTCCGCGTCCGAAGTTGGGAGATAACATGGGACAGTCCAAGGCCGAGGCGGGGGCCAGCCGGTGCCTCGCGCGAGGCACGGCTTCACTCACGGCCTAGATCGATCCAGCCGATATTTCCGTCAGGGCGGCGATAGACGACATTGGTCCGTCCATCGGTAGCGCGACGAAAGACAACGACTTGGGCATTGGTCGAATCGAGCTCCATCGCAGCCCCGGAAACCGTCAATTCCCTGACCCTCGACGATGGCTCGGCGATGACCGCCGGATGGAGATCGAGAGTTTCGCCTTGCTCCGCCCGTGGCTCGTTGCGGGAGTGCCGGAAGACCTTTCGCCCAAAAAATTGTTGCAGTCTGCTCCTGCCGTCCGCCGCCGTGCTGGCGTGATGATCCAAGAGCCGTTCTCTATGGCGCCGGATCTGATTTTCGATGAGATCCGCGGCGTGATTGAAGGTGGCATAGGGCTCATGCGCCTGGGCGTCGGCCTGCAGCGTGACGCCGGACATTAGGTGCAAGGTACAATCGGCCCGGAATCCCGACCCTTCCGGCTCAACCGTTACATGGCCGGCGGCCGGTCCAGCCCGGTATTTCGCCAGGGTGGCATCGATTCGCGCCTCGATGTGCGCGCGAAAAGCTTCGCCAATGTCCAAATTCTTGCCCGAAACGCGCAAAGTCATTGCCCATTCTCCATTACCGGCGCGGCTCGCCACGGGCGCATTATTATCCCTGCGGCCGCAAAGAATGACCGTCGATTCCAGCCCTCATAACGCTCCTCGTCTCTGACATAGGAAAAAATTCGATAAATTCATCTCGAGACAGGCAGCCCCCGGGCTCGCCCAAGCGAAGCTTGGCAGAATGTCCAACCTGCTCTCGATTCTTTCATTTTAGCGCATGTCACGGCCGTTATCATGCTCCAAATGGCGGTCAATGCGAGCGAGCCTTGCGGTCGCAAGCTCATTGGTTCTTGGACGCGCGGGTTAGGCAAGGTCGTGTTCGCGCGTCGCATCAACTCCTCGCCTTTTCGCGCCGGCGTTCCACGGAGGAGGGGATTTTCAAGCTTTCGCGGTATTTGGCGATCGTGCGCCGGGCGATATCGATATTGGCCTCCTTCAGCCTGACGACAATTGCGTCGTCCGACAGAATTTGCGAAGGACTTTCCTGGTCGATCATCTGCCTGATCCGGAACCGTACCGATTCGGCCGAATGCGCGGCGCTACCATCATGCGCGGCGATCGAGGCCGTGAAAAAATATTTGAGTTCGAAGAGACCGCGCGGCGTCGCCATATATTTGTTGGAGGTGACCCGGGAGACAGTGGATTCATGCACGCCTACCGCCTCCGCGATCGTCTTGAGATCGAGCGGGCGCAACCATTCGACGCCATGCGCCAAAAATCTATCTTGCTGGCGCACGATTTCGCTGGAAACTTTCAGAATCGTACGCGCCCTTTGTTCGAGACTCTTTGTCAACCAATTGGCCGTTTGACGGCAAGCCGAGATAAAGTTCCGGTCCGCCTCCTTCCCCTTGCCGACCCGCGTCGTATAGCTGTGATTGACAAGAAGGCGGGGAAGAACGTCCGAGTTGAGTTCGACGTGCCACGAGCCGTCGGGCAGCGGCCGAACGAGGACATCGGGTAGGATGGGCGCGATCGCCCCGCCGCCGAAGGCACGCCCGGGCTTGGGATCGAGCCGCCGGATCTCCCCGAGCATGTCGAGAATGTCCTCTTCGTCGACGTTGCAAATCTTGCGCAGCGCCGCGAAATCGCGTTTTGCGAGCAGGTCCAGACGGCGAACGAGCGCTTGCATCGCCGGGTCGAACCGGTCGCGCTCACGCAATTGGATGGCGAGGCATTCGGTGAGATCGCGGGCGCCGACGCCGGAAGGATCGAACCCTTGGATGAGGCGGAGGATGCGTTCCACCTGTTCCAGCGGCGAATGGAGCTGCGCGGCGATCTCGTCGAGCGAACCCGTGAAATAGCCGTTTTCGTCGATCGAGTCAATCAAGACCTGACCGGTCAGCCGGTCCGCCGTCGCGGCCGTGGCGAGCCCCAACTGCATTTCCAGATGATCCTTGAGATTGGCCGGTGCCGCGATATAGGCTTCGAGGCCCGCCGCGGCGCCGTCAGCGGAGCCGCCTGACGGCCCGGACCACGGCATTGCCGAGGGACCCGAGCCGCCCGCCCCGAGACAGTTTTCGCCCGGCGCTGTCGTCCGGCCGTCGTCGAAACTGTTCGACAATTCCGTGCCGAGGTTTGCCTCGAGCGCCTCGCGGTTCGTGGTCAAGGACGCCGAGCTCCAGTCGGCCTCGCTGAAACCCTCGCCCGGCGAAATCCCGGCGGGATTGATCGCGCCATCGAGGCCTCCGCCATCGAGGCCGGGCGGCGCGGGGGTGTCCTCGGCCCGTTCGAGCAAGGGGTTGCGCTCGAGTTCCTCCTCGATGAATGCGGTCAAATCGAGATTGGAAAATTGGAGAAGCTTGATGGCTTGTAAGAGCTGCGGCGTCATTACCAGCGACTGGCTCTGACGCATGACGAGCTTGGCGGTAAGAGCCATGTCTTCGTGAAACCCTCAAACGAACGCCGCGTGACCATCACAAGGGCGATGGCCCCATCGCCGGTCCGTTTTTTGCCCTTGCTTTTTGGATATAGCACAAAATATGCATGCGTCCACAAGAGTCGCCTTTCGACGTTTCTCGCCTTTCCGGCACTCGGCATCAGGGAATGCACGCCGAGCTGCTTGTGTATCCGGCAAGATCTTCGACCTTCGCACATTCCAGGGGATGGACCCGCGATTCCGGTACGACAACGCGTGCCCGGATTCCCCGAACGAGTCACGCCTTCAAGGACTTTGCGGCGAAATCCAAGAAAGAGCTCGGCGCCCTATTGCTAATAGTTCCGAAAGAACTCCAACGGCAGTATCGGCAAAGTTCTCTCGTGCCGTTTGAGAGAAATCACGGGCGTTTATTGGCAGTAATGGCAGTGAGTCGCTGTACGACAATGGTTCGGCGTGCCCGTTCCGCGCGCTTCCGGCAAGGGTTCGGGCCGGGGGAGGCGGCAGTGCAGTCGGGGCCTTGCGCGGCGCGGAGCCGAACTGTTGTTGAAGCTCGCTCTCGACGGCGAAGAGAACTGCGTTCTCGATGCCCTGCACGCCTTTTCGCACTAGCCAAACCGCTTGACGACGGGCGAGCCCGTTGAGCAAGCCTCTGAGATTCATCGCGATTTCAGCCGGCAGCGCGTCAACGTCGGCGTCATTGATCTCGCTCACCTCGTCGCGCCCGGGCTTGGCGAGACGCAGCAGCGCTTTTCGCGCCCTGGTCTCGTTCGGATCCGCCTTACTGTCTGCCAGATCGATCGGTGTTCCGATCGCAATTTTGTCCCGCGGCCGCCAGCGATATTTGTAGAAATCGGCTAGGAATTTATAGATCAGAATAAGCATGTCCTGTGCCACCGCCACCGCCAAAGCCTTGTTGGCCGCCGACGTCTGGAACAATTCCTCCGTGGCAAGGTCAAAGCGGTTCCGATCGAGCGACCGCGCGAGAACAAAAATATTCGCCTGACTGTAGAACTCTGACAATTGCTCGCCAAAGACGCCAGTGGTGCCCGCCAGAGCGACGCAGCCGTCGATGATCTTCTTCGCCTCCGTTAGCGCCAAAGCAGGCTGTAATTCCTTATTGTGGACACGCTCTGCGATACTTCCCAATTGGTTGCGAAGCTTGCCTTCGAGGGCGCATTGGGCGTCGAACGTCTTGCGGGCGCCGGCGTAGCTAGCGCGGCGGTCGAGCAGGCCCTGCAAGCCGGAGGATTGAGGAGCGCATTGGATGCTCTCGGGCCCATCGCTCGCGAGCTTCATTTCCCGGATTACCGGCAGCAATACGTCGCACGAGGCCTTGATCCGATTGATCGCGCTCCAGGACGGGTCTCTTTCAAACTCGCGCCGGGCTTCCTCTAGGCCCTGCAAACCCGAACCGAGGTCGAAAGCCACTGGCGCGGATATGGCGCTCGTCTGATCCCCCTGGGCGGAAAGATAGGCCGCCTGCCCGCGCAGTCCCGGAAGCGTCTTCTGAAAAACCTCGATTTCAGCCGTGACCCTGGCGAGTTCATCGCGTTTCGGCTTCAATTCCTTCTGGATATCGGCGATCTTCTTGCGGCGCTCGGCGGCGTTTCTCTTCGCCGGCTTACAGACTTCATTGCCGCAGCCCCTAACGCGGGTCCTGTCGAGCCCGCGGTCGGCGAAACTCGCCTCGGCCTCGAATTTCGCCGCCTCCACTTCGAGCACGGCAATCTGCTCGTCCCACGGTCGAATTTGATCCTTCAGCGCCTGCAATTGGATCCCGCGTTCCGCGAGCCTGGGCTCGATCCCTTCGATCTGCAGTTTCGCGTCTTGCGCCGCCTTGAGCTTTTTTGCTTCCTCCGCCGACGCCTGTCGTTCCATGTCGCTTCGCTTCGTCTGTTCGTCTCGCCATCTCTGTGCAAGCGCTTCGTTATCCTTTCGCGCGGTGCGAAGGAGCGCGTCGACGCTCTTCATCCAGTCGAGCGTATCCTGTCGCGCCAATATTTTTTTGATTTGATCTTCATAGGCTTGCCCCACCGCCGCGCTCATCCCGGGCAGCACGGCTACCGCCAATTCCATCGGTTGCGTCTCTCCGGCGAGCTTTCTCGCGGAAAGATTGAATAAGTTAGCGTGATAATAGGTGTAGGAAAAAAACGCCGACATGCTGAAGAAAAACAGGAAAGCCGGAATGATGACGAAAAGCCCGGCTATTCCGCCTTTGGCCGCCCGGCGTTTGCCTGTGACCGCGGCCGCCAGCTCGGAGCCGAGCAGCCAGGAGCTCAGCGCCATCAAACTCAAGATCGCCGCCGATCCGATCACAGCGCCGACGAGACCAAGGCTGTCGTCCGGCCCCTTCTTCATAATGTCCACGAGTCCGCTCAACGTCGTGTAAAACACCCAAAGCATGACGGGAATAATCACGACAAAGCCGATACGCCCGAGATCGGGCTCGAAACTCGGCTTGCCCTGCTGGTTCGAAGAGGCGTCGCTCATGAGTCACTCCCGACGGGGGTCTGGGTAGGGTAACAACGGATTTTTAACAGTTATCAACAATGAGTTTGTGGCGTAACCAAGGGTTATCCGCTTTTTTGGCGATCTGATCCATTCGCTAGAAAATTTCCGGGACAGCCTGAAGCAGCGCTGTCAAAGCCGGAATTCCTCGCCAAGATAGAAGCGGCGCACGTTGGGGTCTTCGACAATCTTGGCCGGAGTCCCCTCGACCAAGACCCGGCCGGCATGAACAATGTACGCGCGGTCAATCAACCCCAAGGTTTCGCGGACATTGTGATCGGTGACAAGAACGCCGATGCCGCGCCGTTTCAGGTGCTGCACAAGAAGCTGAATATCGGCCACGGCGATGGGATCAATCCCGGCGAACGGTTCGTCGAGAAGCATGAAGGACGGGCGGCCCGCCAAGGCGCGCGCGATTTCGCAGCGCCGCCGCTCGCCGCCGGAGAGCGCGATCGAGGACGTCTTGCGCAACGATTTGAGGTCGAACTCCTCGAGCAAGGCGTCGAGTTCGCCGGCGCGCTTTAGTCTGTCGGGTTCGACGATTTCAAGAACCGCTCGTATATTGTCCTCGACGTCGAGACCGCGGAAAATCGAGGCTTCCTGCGGCAGATAGCCGATGCCGAGACGCGCGCGCCGGTACATTGGCAGACGTGTCACATCGTGCCCGTCGAGTTCGATGCGGCCGCTGTCCGGCCGTATTAGCCCGGTAATCATGTAAAAAAGCGTGGTCTTGCCGGCGCCATTCGGGCCGAGGAGGCCAACCACCTCGCCGCGCCGCACCGTCATGCTCACGTCCTCGACAACCCGGCGGGCCTTGTAAGATTTGCGCAAATGATGAACCGCGAGGACCTCTTGCGAGCTCGTTTCCGGCTTGGTTGCGCCACTGACCTCCCGCGGGGTTTCGCTGGGAAGCCCTTCGGGCCCGTGCCATGCGGCCGGACTGGCGCCGTGCTTCGCGACCTCCGTCACCTCCATCCAAACGCCGTCGCCCGCCGGCAGCGCCGTCCGCAGCTCCGTACTAGGCCGGAACACGCGGCGCAGCCGAGCGGCGAAAGGAAAAAGGGCCGGTCGCGGGCGCAAAATAAGAAAAATCCTTCCAAATTCCAACCCGTCCGAGCCCCGCGCCGCCATCGAACCATACGTTCCGGCAAAGCAAAACAGGGTGCAGGCCGCGCGGCGTAGCGTGAGGCGAATCAAGAGATATTCAGTCGGCAAGAAGTGTCGGCAAAGACCCCGCGGCCAGCGGCGCAACCAATCCCCTCTCGCTGGTATATGAGGCCAGCGAAGGTTTGCCGCGCCAGCGAAAGCTGCTCGTCAGGGGGCCTTTGCCGCGCGCTCGGGCTTTGGGGCGCCCTCCGGCATCGCCGGGCTTGGCTCCCCCGCGCCTCCGGTCCCGCCGGTCGGCAGAAACATGCTCCTGACCCGGCCGGTTACCGCCGCCCGTTTGGTATTCAAATCATAGCTCAATTGGTCGCCTTTGGTTACATTCGGTCCCTGGGTTAATGTCACGTTGCCGATGAGATAGACTTTGTTTTCCGATTTTTCATAGACGCCGCTTTCACCCGTCCCAATCTGGTCCTTAGAAACGATGGTCACCGGTCCCGCCGCTTCCATCCGGCGAATCTGCCTCGACGACGACGGAACTCCGGCCTGTGCCGCGGCATCCTTCGGCATCAGGAAAAGGACGAGCGTGCGCGCCTGGAGTTTGCTTTCCCCCTGCGTCGCGACGACGTTGCCGGTGTACACTAGCTTTTGTTCCTTATCGAAATAATCCAGTTTGGCGGCGGCGATATTAATGGGATCCTTGGAATTGCCACCCGGTAGAATCGCGCCGGAGCGTTGCTTTTCCGCATAAGCCGGAAAGTCTGCCGAAGTCAAAAGAAGCAAAGCGCAAAGAGCCAGACCCAAGCGTCCGGTCATTTCCCGCTCTCCATCAAGGCGCCAGCGGATTCGGGCTCCCCCGCCCCGGTGTCGATCCTCGAGGTCACCTCGCCGCCGAACGAGACTTTGTGGCCATTGTCGCTGACATCCAATTGCTTTGCCGCGATCGTTCCGCCATCGAGAATGACTCTGACCGGCTCCTCCGAGACAAGGCCGCCGGTGGTGAAATCAATTCGCGCGGTTCTCAACCAAATGTCGTAGCCCGCGCTACTTTTAATTCGAATGTCGCCTTCCAATGTCATTTTGTCGTGCAGGCTGTCGTAAATGCCTCGCGCGGCGCTCACCCATGTTGTCGAGGCATCCGCCGCCCCGATTTTGGAATCGATGCCGAGCAGTTCGATGATGTCCGGCAAGTTGACGTCCTGGGTTCCGGAACGCGCCTTGATCTCAAAAGGGCGGCCATCGGCCTGAACCCCGGAGATTTTTGGAAAATCCAGGGTGAGTTTCGTGCCCTCAAGCGCGGCCCGGCCGACGGAAAGGTCGCCCGGCAGGTGCCTAAAGGGGTTCAATAGCGCGACCGCGGAGATAAGCGCGATGGCGAGAAGCGAACTGGCGATCGCCGCGCGGCGAAACAACCGCACCCGCGCCGAATGCCGGTGTGCCGCCTTGAAGCCGCCGCGCCAAAGCGCCGGCGTCACGTCGAAACGCACCGCGCCGGAGTCCGCAGGGCTTTCCAGGCTGGCGCGGCCACGGACACCGCGCAAGGCGCTCGCCGGCGCACCCGCGCCGCCCGACGATTTCTTCATTCGCAGAGCAGCTTCGTACTGAGACAAAGGGACCTCAAACCAGATTGAACATGGCAACGGCTTTAGAAATCCTAAACATCCCTATAATCTGGGCGCGTCGCCGTGACCGGGCGTTGCTCCGGACAGGCAAGCGCTGCCAGGACGGGCGCAGGCAGCACCCGGGTTGCCCAGACAGCAAGCAAGAAAGGCGAAGTCATGGCGGGTTCAAGCTAGGGCTCGCCTATTGATGCGAGAATATATCCGCATCGGCCCAGCCCATCAGGTCGAGCCGCGCCCGTGCGGGCACAAAGTGGAAACAGGCGGCGGCGATCTCGAAGCGGTTCTCGCGCTTGAGCATCGCATCAAGGCGGCTGCGCAAGGCATGCAAATAGAGGACGTCGGAAGCCGCATAGGAAAGCTGCGCCTCCGAGAGCGTCGCGTCGCCCCAATCGGTGGACTGCTGCTGCTTTGACAGTTCAACGCCGAGAAGTTCCCGCGTCAGATCCTTCAAGCCGTGCCGGTCGGTGTAGGTGCGAGCGAGTTTTGAGGCGATCTTGGTACAATAGACGGGCGCCGCCATGACCCCGAAGGTCTTGAACAGAACCGCGACATCGAAACGGGCGAAATGAAATAGTTTCGTGACTTTTGGATCGGCAAGGAGCCGCTCGATATTTTTCGCCCGCGTCTGTCCGGAGCCGATTTGAACGACATCGGCAGACCCGTCACCGCGCGAGAACTGGACAAGGCAGAGCCGGTCCCGATGCGGATTCAACCCTAAGGTTTCGGTGTCGATCGCGACGCAATCGCCAAAATCGGCATCGTCGGGCAGATCGCCCTTGTGGAAGCGGATGGTCATCGCCCGGCCGCGCGAAACGAAATCGTCGGGTGGTAATGGGCTCGCGGACAATCCATCGGGCGCGCCTATCATTCCGCGCGAAACTTAGCAAGCGCGGCGGGTTTTCGCGTAGCGCCCCGCCCTTGCGTCCGCCACTCGCATGCCACGCCGGAAGTCGAGGTGCGGAAGAGCTTTAGGGAGGCTGCCGCTCAAAGGTACCCGAAACCGGCCCCTCGCCCGCCAAAGCCAGGATCAGCGTCTCTTTTGCGAGCCCCCGACGCCAGCTAGCGCTCCGCCGGGCCCAAGGCGCCACGGGAGGAAAAACTTAAATCAGAGGTTTTTCGCCGACTGATATTTGACCGCGGATTCAAGGTAACCCAGGTAGGTTTTCGGTATTATGTAGCAAACTCACCAAAGCTATGTCTTTGCTGTGACAGAGTTCTATCAAGCGAACAGACCATAAATATCGCTAGAGCGATTATTCTCTTGACAGGCAATATCGAATCTCCATAGAACGGCGCCAGAACAACCCGCCGAGCGCCGTTACATGCCAGATAGTCGAATCGAACTTCTCGTATCTCAAGCTACACAATTCATTTGCAAGCTCCTCGAAGAGGCTTATGAGATTGGCCGCTTTAAAGAACGCGAAGAACTAACAATTTTCCTGTCACGCGGCAACGAAGCGCAGCCGATAATCGCGCAGTCCGCAGTTGACAGAAACGGCCGTGCTCCTAGCGGCACGGTCAAGCCTGCCATCAAAGAACTAATTGAAAAAGCCCCTAATGGGATTCGAGCATCGGATATTATCGAAAGGACTGGCTTTAAGGATAATTCAGTTAGGGGCACATTGTCTGCGCTTCGCGCCGAAGGCTTTGCCGAACGGCATGGCGAGGTTTGGGTTCTCAAAAGGAAAGGCTCGCTAGGGGGGACTAGCGAGCCTTCGTAAAGTTCGGGGGCGGTTATGGTCGGTGCCAGGGAACCAGTTGCAGGGTATCCCGCTGGGGTTCGACTCCCCCCGCCTCCACTATCCATTGCCGGAGCGCAAATGTCTTCGCGGACACGCTCTGGCTACACTCGCAACCGAAAGGAGCATCCCTTGTAGCAAGCCGTCGCATAACCGATTGAAGGGCTAAGGCCCTAGCAAGCCGCTATCCTTGGCTCGGCCGTTCGCGATTCCGGAGGGGGGATCACGATTGGTTGAGCCTTTATAGCAGAATAATTTGATTCCGTCTAGTGCGCTTCGCCTTTTTCTGGCTTGGCGTAGGTGATCCCGCATGCCACGCCGACATCAACGAAAACAATTCCTTGCGCCTCAAGCGCAGCTTTCATTGCCGCTAGATTATTCACAATCGGAACGTGACGCCCTTTCTCGAAATCACGCACTGTTGAAAGGGAAACGTGCGCGGCGCTGGCAAGATCGTCTTGCGACCAGTCCAACCATCCCCGCGCGGCACGGCATTGCTCAGGCGCCATGCCCGCCTGATAGCAATAAATTTCGCAAACGTCAACGATTTTTGTTGACGCCAACGCTTTCAACGCTTATCAATAACGTCAACGAAACTCGTTGGCGTTCAAATGGCTCAGCACTTCCTTCTTTCCACTGCGGCGCGTTCGCTAAGCCTAGCGAAAGTCGCTCGCATGTCGGACGAGGAAGCTCACGACGCTTTCCGGCTAATCCGTTGGGCCGATACCGAGGGCGAGCCCGTTTGCCCGCGGTGCCAGTGCAATGCCACCTACAAATACGAGACGCGCAAGCTTTGGAAGTGTCAGGCTTGCTCGCATCAATTCAGCGCCACATCCGGGACGATTTTCGCCAGCCGCAAGCTTCCGATAGGCACATATCTTCTGGCGATCGCGATCTTCGTGAACGGCGCCAAGGGGCATAGCGCGCTCCAGCTTAGTCGTGATCTCGATTGCCAGTACAAGACGGCTTTCGTGCTCGCTCATAAAATCCGCGAAGCGCTCGCTGACGAAAAGAAAGACGAAACCGTTTCCGGCGAAGTCGAGATCGACGGCGCATATTTTGGCGGTTACGTGAAGCCGGCTAATTGGACAGAGAACCGCCGCGACCGCCGCTTGCTTGAAAACCAAAGCGGCAAGCGCCGCGTCGTGGTCATCATGCGTGAGCGCAATGGGATCACGCTTCCTTTCGTGTTCCGCTCCGAAGCTCAGTCATTCTCGACTATCGCAAGCCGGGTTAACGCCAATGCGACCATCTTTGCCGACGAAGCCCGGCATTGGGATATTTTGCATGAGCGTTTTCTGACCAAGCGCATCAACCACGAGGAATGCTATTCGGATGGCGCCGCTTGCACGAACCAAGCTGAGAGCTTCTTCTCGCGCCTCCGCCGCGCCGAGATCGGGACACATCATCATATCAGCGGGCGCTATCTTTCAGCCTATGCCTCAGAAATGGCGTGGCGCGAAGACAATCGCCGCGTGTCAAATGGGGAACAATATCTTATAGCGACGAATGCGGCTTTGAAGCACGCCGTTTCACGGCAGTGGAAAGGGTATTGGCAGACTTCACGGATCAATAGTTAGCGCTAATGCCAGAGTATTAACATAGTTTTCTGGGACCGATCTAATGACTTCGTTCCTTACCCGTAACCGTTCTGAATCGTCTAGCGATGGAACTATCTCTTTCAAGATGAGAACATTATTATAAACTCAGTTCTCATTACTATTGTTACGAACAGCTTCAAGGCTACCATCTATAATACGTTTGTCTTTTAAAAAGTATAGAAATTCAGTTGCTTGTGCTCTTACCGTCTTATCTGTATCTGATAGCGCATATACCAATAACTTAATATCATCATTGGTAAGATTGTCTGACATTTTTCTCGCCATATTTGTATTGTTGCGAAGTATGTCGTTTAATACTATGACGACTCCAAGCTTCGTTTTATAATTTGTATGGTCTTTTTGCCACGCTTCTAACATTGCTGGCACCGATATTGGCCCAAGCTCGATAAGTAGATCTCGCGCATTTCGCCGCACCCTAGGATCGTCATCTGTTAAGTTGTGGACGGACATCGCCAAATCTAAACCGCTATCATTGTTTTCGGTTGGTCGTGCATCTGCTGCAACGTTGAATATGCCTAGCCACCGATACGATGACAACTCAGCCTTTTTTATAGGTATGATGTCATTACTTTGGTCACGCACTCGTTTAAATATAACTGTGTCACCGTCTTTTACTATCCGATTTGGGTAGTCGAAATCCCATTGAGCCGACTCCTCCCACTTATCTCCCATATGTCTTCTTACTATTTCATCGCCGTCTCCAAACATCTCAATAAATTGCTCCCCGCCATCTATTTTTTCGGTTGTATCGACTTGAATATATACACGTGGATTCATAAATTTTTCTTTTAGCATTATGAAATGCATCGATTTCGTCGTTGAATCTCGATATTCGTATAAGGGCTGCTGGCCATCGATAATGCGAAGATCGGCGACTTTGAAATAATCTGGATGTGATATTTCTATCCGGCCTAACTTTGTGAACCCTGGTTTCAGAAAAAATTCCAAAACAAAGATAAGCGCAAAGGCTATGGCGCCCGGCCCCACTACCGTCCAAACGCCAAAAAGACTGAAATGGCCAGTTGCCCGAGTGCCAAACGCCCCCAAGATAATCGCAAACCCGAGAGATACTACCGCTAACGCAAAATGAACGGTTATTGGTTCGCGTGTGCCTAGGAGAACGGTAAGAAACCCGCCAATTATGCAGAGCCCCCCCGTTACGATTGCGAAGGATATATGAGCATGAGGCGTGCCTTCTGGAGCGGACATCAAGATCCCCCTACATCAGAAGATGCTTATAAAACATCTAATTAAGCCTTATTGTCAAGTCACCGCCAAATCCGGACGCCCTTCCGCTTCCCGGCATCGGCGACATTCCCACGCCGGCACTGCGTCCGCATAATATTGATGATCGACCATGCCAGAGCCTTGCGGAGTACGACGTCGCCTTCGTCCATGTCTTTGGCTCGCAATACCGCAAGTGCGAGCTCCCGAGTGTCCATACCAATCGGAGCTTGCGTTAGTGCCGCTTTACAAATTGCAAAGATCTCGCCACGGCGAAAGACCCGAACGAGGTTCGTGCGCGACGGGTAGGCACTTGGAACGCCTTCGCGCTCGAAAAGCTGCAATGTCGCATTCACGTGTGCGAGATCGCGTCGGGCAGCTTCAATGGCCTTTTCATAGGAACCAATGATGCGCTCTAGCTCGTCACGCTTGTTCGAGAGAGTTGTGACGATCTGCGGTTCGGCCATTTCCGCATGATGCTACTCAATCTTAGGCGCGGCAATGGCAGTTTTGGTGAGTTTGCTACATAATACCGTAGGTTTTAAGACTTTCGATTTCATCTTTGAGATGCTGACTGGGGCACACGGGCTGCGCCAACTCCAAGTTTTTAATTTTTTTCCGAAGCGCCGCAATAAGTTCCGCCCCCGCCGCCGCCTGTGCCTCCCCCAATTCCGGAAAGCCAGGTAGTGGCACGCCGCCATTTATATCCGGAAAGAAAGCGTCCACAAAAACGTCCAGACCCAATGGGTCGATGATTCCGACCGGATTCCCATTGGCGTACGCATAGGTGTTGATCCCGCCCGCGAGCCCGATGGGGTCGCTTTCGATATAGCGCCCTAGCCTTGGATCGTAGTCGCGGAAATAATTGTAATGCAGTTTTGTCGCCTGGTCGAAGAATTGCCCCGGAAAGCGGAGATCGTAGCTGAATGTGCCCGTTGGGTCGCCTTTGCCGAAGGGATCAGGGTGCCACTGCCACACGGCCGCGCCGCCGGCGTCGGTGATCTGATGCGGCGCGCCAAGATGATCCGGCGCGATATAAAATTTCCCCGCCGGCTCAAGCACCGCGACCGGCAAATCGCCGAGCCACGCCGTCTCCTGAAGCGGGTTGCCGCCGCCGTCGTATTTCCCGATTACATGGCCTGACTCGTCGTAGACGAAGAAGAATTCCGGAACGCTCACGTTAATCTGCGCTATGCGCTGGCCGAGACCGTTGATCAGAAACCTCGTGCCGATCGCTCCGACGAAAGCTTCCGTCTGACGATTGCGCGCGTCGTAGGAGAAGCTGTAATCGGCGAACGGCGCCGAATAAGACAGCATGTTGCCGGTAGCGTCGTAGGTGAAACTCTCGGCCGAACTGCCGCTGATGCCAAGCAGGCGATTGCTGGCGGTGTCGATATTATAAGTCAGCGAAACCGGCGGCGTTGTATTGTCGAGATAACTCGCCCGATTGCCGTTGGCATCGTAAGTGTAGGTTTGGGTGGCCGCGCCGCTCGCATAAATGTGCAAGCGGTCGAGCGCGTTGTAGCTGAAACTCTCGGCGGCAAACCCGGTCTCCGTGCGGCCGGTGATGCGGCTCGACGCATCGTAAGAGAGCGCGATCGTGTCGCTCGCGGGCAGCGCCAAATTCGTAATCCGCCCGTCTAAATCGATCGTGCGTTGATAGGAAGCGCCGTTGTCTTGCGTCCATCCCGACGCCCTGCCGAAAGGCAGGTAGGTCACGCCCGCGACCAGTGTCTTGCCGCTCCCCGTGACGATGCTGCTTACCCGGCCGGCGGCGTCGTAGGCATAGCCAACCTGCATGCCCGATGGATAGGTGATGCTCGCCAAACGTCCGCCCGCGTCATAGCCATAGATCGTGGTCAGGGTCACCGCGCCGACGATCTGACGTTTCTGCGTCACATGGCCATTGGCGTCGTAACTATAGTGGGTCGAGCCGGTCACGTCCCTGATCTTGGTCAGACGGCCAATGCCGTTCGCGCCCTGATCGTAATGCCAAGCGGCGCTCGTGCCGTCGGCGAAAGTCGCGTGCTTCCTGCGGTTCAGCGCATCGTAGCTGTAGGTCGTCGTGTTGCCGCGCCCGTCGGTCGAGCTGGTGACATTGCCGGCGGCATCAAAGGTCTTGGCGGTGGCGCCGCTATCGGGACTGGCGATCGCGGTTTGATCGTCGAGCCCATCCCACGCATAGGCCGTCTTCAAGGCGCGCGGATCGGTCACCGAGGTCAGATGATCGTTGGCGTCATAGCCATAAAATGTGGTTCCGCCCGTCGGATCGATCGCGTCCGCCAAACGATTGAGCGGATCGTAAGCGTAGTTGGTCGCATGATTCAAAGGATCGGTGACTGTCGTCAGATTGCCCTGCTTGTCGTAGCCGTAAGCGGTCGTCTGACCCTCCGCTCCGATCGTCTTTTTCAGCCGGTTGAGGGTGTTATAGGCATAGGAACGCGTTTGCTTGAGAGTGCTGGCCGGGTCGAACGTCTGCTCCTTGACTCGGTTGCCCGCTGCGTCGAGCGTATAAGCGATATGATCGCCGAGGGCGTCTGTGATCCCCGTCAGACGATGCGCCGGATCGTAGGTATAAATCAGAAAGGAACCGTCCGGCTGAGTCACGCGGACCAGGTTTCCGGGGTCTTGAGCGCTGCGACCGTCTGCGACGTCAAGCGGCCGCGCGGATCATAAGTTAGGCTCGTCGTCACGCCATTCGGATCGATGGCGGTCAGCGGCCGTCCCGCGCCGTCATAGCTCGTGATGCTGGTCACATGCCCGAGCGCATCGGTGATGCTGGTCAGATTTCCCTTGACGTCATAGGTGTAACTGGTGACGTTGCCGCGCGGATCGGCCGCCGTCAGCACCTGACCCGTAGCGTTGTAGGTGTAGGCGAAGCTGCGCGTCAACGCGCCCGCCGTTATCGCCTTGGTCAGCACATTGCCGTTTGCGTCATAGGTGAAGACCGTGGTCCGGTTCGGCTCGGTGATCTGCGCCGGCAAGTGGAAGGTCGAAAGCCAGGTCGTATGGGTCGTCCGCGCGAGCGGCGTGCCGGCGGCCTCGGTGATCTTCTTCGGCAGGCCCCGGCCGTTATTGACGAAGGTCGTGAGATTGCCGTTCCAGTCGGTCCAACTCGCGATATAGCCGTTAGGGTCGTAGGTGAACTTGCGGACCGCGCTCGTGCCAAGCCGGTCGATCTCGGTGACAATGGGGACGGCCGGGTTATGGGGGGGAGGGTACACGTCCTGGAAGAAATCATATTTATAGACCTCCTGCACGCCGAGAACCTGGGTCACCGTAGGGGGGCCACCCAATATGCTATTGTAGGCGACCTTCGTCAGACCAGCGCCGCCCGCAAGCTGGTACGACGTGGCAGAGGGGATAAAAAACGTGTGGTCGTAGGTCCAGGTGGCAAAGCGGTTGCCGTTCTCGTCGATGATACCGGTCAGCGGCAGCTGGCATATGTTCAGAAAACTCGTATCTTCGTATAAATAGCTTAGACTCGTCGCCGGACTCGTCGGGTAGCCGACCGTAGTTAGCACGCTTCCAAAACAGCCAGTCCCAATGGGCGTGTAATTATAAGTCAGAACCAGCCCATCCGGGGTCGTAACCGAACTAATTAGCCCATTGCTGCCATAGGCAACGGTTAATGTCCTCCCGTAAGAATCGGTAACCGAAGTCAGCTGGAAAATGTTAGTCGGATTGTAATGCATTGTTTGAGTGTACCCATTGCGGGCCTTGATAGACGTCAACAACCCCGAGCAGCAGGTATCGGCTGACTTAATAGCCGTGTAGGTCTCGACGTTGTCGTCCCAATCGGTCAGCGTCCAGGTCGTCGGCCCGACTGCGTGAGCCGGAGATCGAGATCGCCGAGGCCTCTCCAACCGCCGCTGCCGTTCGGAAAGAAAAAGATTAACTTTCCGTCGGGGCGAGCAACCTCGACCTGGGTAGGACTGATAGTTAGCCCTAGGTCATAGGTCGATTTCCAGCTGCCGAACGAGCCGCCGCCTCCAGTGTTGTAAATACGTGTGACGGCCAGCGGGTTCTGCCCCACGGTCGTAAAATCGGTAACCTCCTCGTACAGATTGCCGGTTGCAGGGTTGATCGGGTCGCCGCACGTCGGCTGCCCCTCCGGCGGACATTTGCCGATGCGATCCCCCGCGCCGCCGGCGCGGGCCGGCGACACCGGCGTGGCGCACAGCAAAGCGAGAAGGCCAAACAGGAGGGAAGCTGTTCCAAGGAACCGTTTGCCGCTCATCTTCTCCCGCGCGCAATTTCTCGGGCTGCCCCGAAAGCCGCTACTTATCATATCGCCTAGGCTCCGGCTATAACCCAAATAGGCGCCTCGCTCCGGCTAGGGAACTTTTGGCGAAGGCCGATGTTTAGCCCCGGAATTCTAGGGACAACACGGAGAATGACGATGCAGAAAAAATTCGGAATAGCCGTGGTCACGGCTCTCCTCGCCTCTCCTCTTGCTGCCCAGGCCCAAGGCATTCCCGCCGGCGCGGAACGTGGCGCAGCCGAAGGCACCGCGGTAGGCGGGCCGGTTGGCGGCGCGGTTGGGGGTGTGGTCGGCGGTGTTGCGGGCGGGATTGGCGGTCTGTTGGGTGTCGATCAAGGCCCTCGTTTTCACGACTATGTGATACGCGAACACCGCTCCTCCTATCGCTACAGCGAGGACCCTAAGGTTGGAATGGTCCTGCCGTCCACTGGGGTAGTCTTTTACCGGGTGCCCCGCGAATATCGCGTCTCCCCCCGCTACCGCTACACGGTCGTCAACGAGCGGCCCGTTCTGGTCGATCCACGGACACGCCGGGTGGTCCAAGTGATCGATTGAGTCATCGATGGCGGGGCGTTTCCCGCTCACGAAAACCTACGTAAATAAATATCTTGGAGGCCAAGATGCTGAAAATACTTAAGTTCGCCACGGTTGCGGCTTTGCTCGCCGCGCCTACCGTGATTCATGCTCAAGGTGTAATTGGAGGAATGCAGCGCGGCGCGTCGGAAGGTAATGCGGCTGCCGGTCCGGTTGGTGCTGTCGCCGGCGGCGCGGTGGGTGGCGCGGTCGGCGGGGTGAATGGCGCACTCGGCATCGGGCCGCGTTACCATCGCCACTGGGGGTATGGGCACCGCTCGGCTTATCGCCATTACCGGCACCATCGCTATCATTACTGACGGGCCGCGGGCAGCGGGCGTTCTTGCGGGAATGAAGGAAGTGGAAGGGTGGCGCGCCCCGGCGCCACCTTCGTGCGGCGGGATGGCGAAGGTCATATACGCCGGAGCGGCCGGGTTGCGATGGTCCAGCCCATCAGATCGTCGATGAAATCGGCCCTGTCCTAAGCGCGGTGCCCTGGCGTTGCGGGCCGAGGGCTTCCCTGTATTCAAAAATCCGCTATGGCGCATTTGACTTAGCCCAATTACGCCAGTGTCCGAGGAATTCGGCTTCCTTGTGCTCAAACTGTTCCATTGCTGGCGCTTCGGGACTCTCGGTTGCCGTCGCAAGCCCGAGGACGGCGTAATATCGGACATTGCGGTCTGGATCATTGAGCGCCTTGGCCAAGGGCGCGATAGTCGCTTTCGTTGCAATATCGCTGAGCACAGACGCTGATGCGCGACGAACAGCGACCTCGGTCGAGGTGAGTAACTCCGCGAGCGTGGGCACGGCATCCGGAGACTTTAGATGTCCTTCCATAGAATTTGCAAGGTTCCAAGCGGTTGGCACCAAATCAGGCTGAGGATGTAAGAGAATCGATTTAACGGCGATGAGATAGTTGAGTTTTAAGGCTTCAATTTCGGCCGCGTCCCCCATAAAGAAAAGGCAATCCAGCGACCAGAGTCGAGCGACAACCTGACCCGATTCGGCAATACGGCGAATTTCGCCTGCCGATGCCCAATAAGGGATGGATCGAATGGCTTCGGCGGCGGCAAGATAAATTTGCTGTAATTGAACGGTTGGCTCCCCAACCACCCGACTCTGAATTCCTGTCGGCGGGCTGGTGAGGATCGCGGGTGGCGTCACGAAAACTTGGGCGAGCTCTCGAGTGACACTTCCGAGCAAATCAGTCGGTCCCGTCGGTTTGGCGGCTTTATCAGGAGACGCGACGAGGACGGCATGGGACGGGTCCACGGCGGTGTATTCGCCCACGACCGTGCGCCGCAAAAAAAAGATACCGTATTGTCGTTGGATAACCGATTGAAATTCTGGCCGCGACACGTCGAGGCGTACAGATACGGCAGTCGGCGGATTTTGCGCTGCGCCTTTCAATGCTCGATCAACGGAAACGGAGAAGGTCTCGGAAAGAGCATTGCGAAACGCGACGCCGGCCGCGCGGCCGACAACAATGATATCCGCCGCGCTCGTCATTGCCGGCACGTCAATCGCGGGAATTGGAGCCGCATTCGCTAGGGCCATCATCCATATGCTCACTAGCAGCGAGGTTCCGAAAAGTTGATGGCGCATCACGGAGCCCCCCGATCACGAGCAGATAGCTGGGAAAGGCTACTCGGCGCAGTTAGACCACTAGCGGGTGAAACAATGTTTCTATGGCGCGCGTGATCCTGATACTTTTGCCACGTGTTCGTCTGAACCCTTACGCCCTTGCCACCCGACGGATCGGCGCTCCCAACGCTCCATTCCCCGTCCCAATGATAGACCGCTGTCGTTCCGAGCTGCGTCTGCGGGTTCTGTGGGCAGAACATGCGCTCGATTTTGTTGCGGTGCCGATAGGCTCGCTTGTGATGAGGGCAGGGGTTTGCATGACTTGAGTCGCGGGAGGGAGAGGGCATGGCAAGGAGTTCTTCTGGCTGTCGGATGAGGCATGGAAAGGCGTTGGAGTCCCATCTGCCTCACGGCAAGCCGGGAAAACCGCGCGTGGACGATCGGACAGTCGTTTCCGGCATCCTGCATGGGGTGAAAACAGGATGCCGCTGGCGCGACGTTCCGCCAGCCTATGGGCCATCGAAGACCGTCTACAAACCGCTCCAATCGTTGATTTCAGCGCCATATCTGGCAGCGCATTTTCGAGAATTTCGCGGCCGCCGGTCCCGTTCCTGACGAGCTTTCCATCGACAGCAGCCGTGTCAAGGCGCATTGCTCGGCGGCTGGTTCAAAAAGGGGGAGTTCGCGGAAGCGATTGGCCGTTCGGGCGGCGGAAGAACGAGCAAAACCCATGCTTTGGCCGATGATCGCGGCAGACCGGCGCCTTTGCGCTGACGCCGGGAAACGTCGCCGACATCACCTGGCCGCTCCCTTGCTTGGAGCCGTCGCCAGACCAAAGCGGCTGCTGGCAGACAAAGCTTACGACGCCGACAGCCAGCGCACGTGGCTCAAACAAAGGAGGGGCAAAGCAATCGTTCCATCCCCAGCCTCAGCCGGACGCCGTATCCCTTGGACCGCAGGGCCTACAAACGCAGAAACCGCATCGAACGAATGTTCCGCAAGCTCAAGAACTGGCGACGCATCGCAATCCGATATGACCGCTAGGCGCAAAACTATCTCTCTGGTCTCGCCCTCGCAGCCATAATGATCGCATGGATTTGAATGGGTCCCCAATCTAGGCGCTAGGTCTGTTTTGCGGGCCGCCGCTCGCGCCGCCGGTCATTTTGGGTTTGATAGGCGATGCCCGCGTGGCAGGCGCAATATGGTCCTTGGCCTGGCAGTTTCTTGGCGCCGCAGAAACGAAATTCAGACTGGGCCGGATCGCCGATCGGCCAACGGCACATCGACGCGCGCAATTCCGCAATGGTCACGGGTTCGGACATCGGCACCACGACGTCCCTCACCGGCTGGGACGCGGGAGCTTCAATCACGAATGGGTGAAAAGCGAGGGCGGTATTGCCGGCGATTTGCGGACTGTCTGCATTCCGGTGGGCCGGCCGCCGCGGTGCCTTTTGGTGCGGCGGCGAAGCGGGCACATTACGCGCATTGACGCGGCCCGATAGCCCGAGCCGGTAGACCTTGCCGATCACGGCGTTACGGGTAATCTCGCAGGCAAGCTCGCCAGCAATGCGGCTGGCGCTCCATCCTTCGAGCCAGAGTTTTTGCAACAATTCGATTCGTTCATTGGTCCAGGACATCGAGGCCTCCTAGAAAGTTGCCAATTTGAACTGAGAGTCAGATGGAATTTCGCTCAATTCGAAGTTCATTGGGATTATCCCAATCGACGAGGCATCGCTATGCAAAACATCAACTCCGCGCCCGCCTGCGCAATTCCACGCGACACAGTTACAAATACAAACTTCCCGCGCACGGGATCTCGCAGCAAACATCCGCCAAGCTATACTAGCGATCGAATCGTATGCAAGCTGCGCGTCGCGCCACGCAATGTTTTCAACAAAAGCTTGCATCAAGCACGCGACGTTTATTCAGAAACCGCCGCGGAACGGGACCAAAATGAAATGTTTCGCGCCGCAACCCCGCCGCAGACTCGAAAGAAGGCCGCGGCCGCCAGCTTGCTCGTGAAGTCGAACGTTGATTCATTCTTGTTGCGATCCTCTCCACGCCGTAGGCGAATTTACATGCGCGGGGATTGGCTGCCGATTAACTTGTCCGGCTCGGGCTGGCGGTTCCAGCGTGTCGCTCCCCCCGCGCGCATGCGTGGTAGCGCGCGACCGGACAACGCATTGTTTCAAGGTAAGCTTGCGTCGGGCTGGCCGATCAATCGGCGAGACAAACGCGAGGCCGCAAGCATTCTCTTGCCGGGCCGCATGGAAAGCGTGCCGGTATCCGCGTTGGCCGGATCATGCCGCGCATGTGGAGACCCCCTTGCTGATGATTACAGCGCCGCCCTCGACGCGGTCTTGCTTTAGGTCAAAACGTCATGCGCATGCTGAGGATCCACGCATGATTATACATAGGCGTCAGCGGATCCGTTACGTGGTGATCGGGCACCACCGCGACTTGATAGGCGATGCCGAAGTTAAACTTCACACGGTTGTAGATATGAAAACGGCCAAACATAATGCCAGGGCTCACAAAGAGCTGGTTTCTTTCGGCGCGCACGCCGCTCGTCCATTGCGTGTCGTTGAGGGCGAATTCCGGCCAGAAATATTCACCAATATGATATTGCAAGGTCGTGCTGGTGACGAGCGACGTGCCGATGTGTTTCCGCTCGTCCGTCGGGAGCGTATAGGCAATCGTTCCCTGGATATCGAAATCACCCCAGCCGATGCCGCCCGCGATGGTGGGGGTGACAATCCAAGCCGGCCTGTTGGTAAAGGCGGTAATGCCGGTTGGCGCCTGAAATCCCAGAAAAGCGGAGACGATATAGTTTCCATTTTCTTCGTTGGCGCTGAGCAGCCGCTGTTTGATGGTGACGAAGTTCCCGTCGGCGAAACCGGTCGCAGGCGCGACATTCATGCCCTTTCGGACAACCTGCGTCCGCTGTTCGAAAGCCGGCACGTTGATGAGAATTTCATTGGTGGTCGTGGGAATCAGCTCCAGTCCCTTGCCGCCGAAATAATTGTTAACTTCCGCGCCATTTTGCAGGAATTGTTGAAATTGATCATATCTATACTCTTGTTCGAGGCGCGGGGTGACGGTCGTGATCGGCGTCATCCAATGCGGCTGGCTCGCCTGCGCCGCGTCCACGCGATCGTACCAGGTCGCGAAATATTCGGTGATGGGATCTGCCGAGGCGACGGCCGGTTCGGGCTGCGGCAAGGCCGGCTCCGCCGCAAAAGCGCCGCCGGGAAGGCCCGCGGCCAGTGAGGCGATTACATAAAGAGCTGGCAGATGGGCGGCACCATTTGCGGAAGCTATTTTTATAGGTGTCATTTCCGCAGTCTTGTTCGCCAATGCTGCCCAATTGGTAATAACAATATATAACGGGGAATGGGCATGCTCAAACATAATCGCCGGGGTCCCAGTCAACCGCGTTCAGAAACACGCGTACGTGTTAAAATTATCACACGGGCGTCCGCACGCCGATTTACCAATCGGGCCGGAACGGCGCCAGGGGGCTTTGTCGTCGCGATGATCCGTGGCGGGCGCCCGGCGCGGGCCCCGTTGCGCATGCCAATGCGTTCCTTTACAAAGGCCGCGAAATCGAGGATGCGCGATGGCCAATGACGAGGAAGAATCTGCCAAGATAATAGCCGAGCCCGGCCCCGTGCCGGGATCGCTTCGCCATGAAATGCCGGAGAACGGCAGCCAATCCCAATCGGCAGCCGAGCCGGAAACAGGCGCAACGCAATTGCCAGAGGCAGAGCTGTCGGTATCCGCGCCGCCCGAGGCACAATCGCTCGGCGAACCGCAATTTTTCATGGAATCGCAAGCGCCGGAAGTACCCACGCCGGAAGCGCCCGCTCCCGAGCCCGTCGACTCGGCGCCCTTGGTATTTGCGCCGCCACCGAGGTTGGCCGGGGAACAAACCAAGCCGCGCTCGCTCTTTCCCGCGCTTGCCGCGACCGCTATCGCCGGCGCGATTCTGGGCTTCGGCGGAACATTGGGGCTGCGCTATTTCGGCGGTTCCGAGATCAACGGACTTGCCTCCGGCGAGCACATTGCAAAGTTGAACGCGCGAATGGATGCGATCGAAGCCAAGGAGGATGCCGCCTCGGCCGCATCGCGCACGGCTCTGTCCGCGATGGAAACGCGCGTCGCGGCAGCGGAAGGCGCCGCGGGCAAAGCCACGGAATTAGCGAATGCGGCGCAGTCACGGCCCGCGGCACAAGAGCCAGCGTCCGGTCTCGCGCCAGCGGCTCCCGATCTCGGACCCCTCGAAGCGCGAATCGGAACCCTCGAGCAAAAGCTCGCTCCGCTCGAATCGGCCCTCGCCGCGCCCAAGGCCGATCTCCGCCCGCAACAAGATCGCACGGATCCCGGTCTCGCGCCAGCGGCTCCCGATCTCGGACCCCTCGAAGCGCGAATCGGAACCCTCGAGCAAAAGCTCGCTCCGCTCGAATCCGCCCTCGCCGCGCCCAAAGCGGATCTCCGCTCGCAACAAGATCGCACGGATGCGGCGGCCGGAGAAGGTTCCCGCGCGCAGGCGATTGCGATTGTCGCCGAAAGCCTGTTGCGAAAGCTGGATA
>Ga0185299_10002382_pt1 | contig 29307 bp, 22 predicted proteins | sample PaiPotPPA55metaG_FD_128002 | JGI IMG/M metagenome (GOLD analysis project Ga0185299, IMG submission 128002) | Iron sulfur acid spring bacterial and archeal communities from Banff, Canada, to study Microbial Dark Matter (Phase II) - Paint Pots PPA... ...
TTGCCAAGCTCGGGCTTCCACCCATGGTCGTGCGGTCTTAGCTCAATCCGCCGAACCGCCGGATGCGGACCCGCATGTCCGGTGGTGTGGCAGGGGAGGCGGGGCGACCCGTCCCCCTATGCCGATTTTGCGTAAGACTGAAAAAGCGCAAGCCCAAAAAGATGTCGGTCTCACCCCACTTGCACACTCTGCGGCGCTGCTACTGCCTCCAGCGCGCCTTTCAAATCCCCAATCAAATCGTCTGCGTTCTCAATTCCTACGGAGAGTCTGATCATCTGCTCGGTCACACCCATTTTGGCGCGCTCTGCAGCGGGAATCATGGCGTGCGAGGTCAGCACCGGAATTGACACCAATGACTCGACTCCGCCCAGGCTCGGCGCGAGGGTGAACAGTGTCATGGCCTCGCTCACCTTGCGCGCATCGTCCCCGCTGCCTTCGACCTCAAAGCTGACCATGCCTCCGCCGCCGGACATCTGCGCGCGCGCTACGGCGTATTGAGGATGGCTCTCGAGGAAAGGATAATGTACGCTCCGCACCTTGGCATGCTCAGCCAGAAATTCCGCCACGCGCTGTGCACTCTCATTCTGTCGCGCCACCCGGACAGCCAGCGTCTTCAGTCCGCGCACCAGCATCCACGAGGCGTGGGGATCCATACAATTGCCCAGCGTCGTGCGCGTTTCCCAGATTCGTTCGATCAGCTCGTGGCGACTGGCGACGGCACCGCAGATCAAGTCGGTGTGCCCGCCGAGGTATTTCGTTCCCGAATGCATGACGAGATCAATGCCAAATTCCGCCGGATGCTGGTTGATAGGCGTGCCAAATGTCGCGTCAATCATGCTGAGCAGCTTGTACTGTCTGGCCAGCGCGGCAATCTTCTTGAAATCTACAACTCGCAGAGTCGGATTTGTGGGCGACTCCAGATAGAGCAACTTCGTGTTGGGACGAATCGCGCGCGCGTGCTGATCGTACTCTGTGGTATCGACGAACGTGGTTTCGATGCCCATCTTCGGAAGCCACTGCGAAAGAAACTTGTTCACGCCGCCGTAGATATCGCGCTGGGCAACAATGTGGTCACCGCTTTTCAGCAGCGCCATCAGAGTCGTCGTGATCGCGCCCATGCCAGAGGCGAAAGTGAGCGCGCCATCGACACCTTCCAACGTCGCAATCGTTTTTTCCGCAACCGTATTGGTTGGATTGCCGTATCGCGTGTAAAAGTGATCGCTGTGGGTAGCGCGCAGCTGTTCGTCATTGTCGGTGACCTCGAAGGTGGAGGTCTGATAAATCGGCGTAGCCAGCGGCCCATTTTTCTTGTCTAGATCCGTTGCGCCGCGCACAGCCTTTGTCTCGGAATGATTGCCGGAGTGCCTTTTCATAGGATTCCTCGCCGCTTCCAGATTAATGGTGTGCAGGAACTCCGGCAAGTGAAAGCCTTCCACTGCGTACCATTTATAATTCCTGCTTCATGAATCTTGGACTGAAAGATCGAGTCGCGCTGGTCGCAGCCTCGAGTCAAGGGATCGGTCGTGCCACGGCGGAAGCGTTCGCCGCGGAGGGTTGCCGCGTCGCCATGTGCGCGCGCAACCAGCAGATTTTGCAGACCGCGGCGGAGCAGATCCGAAAGCGACATAACGGGGACGTTGTTGCCGAGGCCTTTGACGTGACCGATGCGGCGGCCGTTAGCCACTTCCTCGCTGCTGTCGCTCAAAAATTCGGAGGCATCGATATCTGCGTCACCAACGCCGGAGGCCCGCCTGCCAAAGGGTGTTCCTTGCCGCGACCCTCGAGGAGTGGCGGCGCGCCCTCGAACTGAACTTTCTCAGCAGCGTATATTTTGCGCGCGAAGTGATCCCGCACATGCAGAGGAAGCGCTGGGGCCGCATCATCACTCTCACATCCACGCAATTCCTTCTCCGAGCTCCGCGAAATCCCAGCCGGTGCGCCGCATGAGTCCACAACCGGTTCCGTCAATCGACGAGAATTCGGAATGGGCTGAGGCCCCGTCTACCTAGACGTTCCTCCCGGTCGACAATGACCCACGCGATTGAAAGTTTCTCGGACCTGGTCCCGGACCATTTTCAGCCTGTGAAACTTAGAATCCAGCATGTGTGAAAGATTTGCACGAATGAACATTTTCCGCTTGACTTTGCCCAATGGTGAGTTAAAACGATTCACTATGGGCTTTTGGCGATCTTTTCATTCGCGCCAGAAGGTTGCTGTCCCAGAGATAGAGATAAAGAGTTGTCCTGGAGTTCTGTCATGTGCAGAAGTTCACGGTCCCTAGCTATCCGTTCTTTCTTCGTGCTTTGCCTCGCACTGGCGTCTTTCGTCCTTCCCGTCAGCGCCCAACTTTACGCCGGTTCCATTGCCGGCAGCGTGACCGACCCCTCGGGAGCCGTCGTGCCTGCAGCGCATGTCATCGCGACGGACGTGGACAAAGGGTTCGCTTTCTCGGGCACAACGGATGGCGCGGGCCGGTATCTCCTGCGCAGCATCCCGCCGGCCACGTACTACGTATCGGCCGAGGCATCCGGTTTTGAGCGTCAGCGTAAAGACGGGGTCGTGATTACAGTCAATCTAAACGTAGAGGTCAATTTTTCGTTAAGAGTGGGCGCGGCCTCGCAGACCGTCGATGTGCAGGCCCGCGGTGTCGAGTTACAGACCCAGGATGCGACCACCGGCCAAGTCGTAAACCGGAGATTCGTGAATGATTTGCCGTTGAATGGCCGCGAGTTCACCGATCTCGCGTTCCTGGCGCCCGGTGTCGTGGAGACGAACGCGCCGGGGGCAAGCGGTCCAGGGTCGGGAGCACCAATCAACTTCAATTCCAATGGCAGCCGGAACTCCACCGCCGACGTTCTGATCGATGGGGCGAGCGCGACGAATTTCGAACAGAACAGCGGTCTTAACAGCGTGCCTTACACTCCTTCGGTTGATTCGGTCGAAGAATTCAAAGTCGAGCAAGCCAATTTCACGGCCGAAATGGGTTTCGCGGGCGGAACCATCATTAACGTCGTGACCCGCTCGGGGACGAATCAGTTTCATGGCAGCGTTTACGACTTTCTGCGCAATTCCGCCACCGACGCCAACAGCTGGTTTAATCCAACTAATACACCGATTGCAGCTTTGAAACAAAACGATTTTGGGTTTACCGTCGGCGGGCCGATCAGAAAGAACAAGACATTTTTCTTCTTCGACTACGAAGGTGTGAGAAGTACCACGGCCATCAGCTCGGGAGACATGGGCGTACCCTCGCTGTGCGAGAGAGGAGAAGGCCCTTGCCCGGCGGGCAATCAGGGATTGGGCAACTTCAGCGAGCTTTGTATCCTGCAAGGTGCGACATTTAACAGCGCTGGGCAGTGTTCCAGTCCAAGCGGTCAGTTATGGGATCCTTATTCCGGAGTTTTCAGCTCAGATCCTGCCGGAGATGGCAGCCTCGGCGCTGGAGCAGTGCGTTCCACATTCGTTCCCTTCAACGATCTCTCGTCATACACTAGTTCAGCGACTCTACCGGGGAACGTAGCCCTCCGGGGAACACCGTTTCAGCTGCCCGCCGGCCCCGGCAACCTGATCAATCCCGCAGCCAAGGCTATGTTCTTGTTGTATCCCCATCCGACTTTTAACGCTGCCGATATCACTACTTTGCAGAACTCGAACTTCTTTGATTCGGGCGCGAATACAAGCTCAAACAATCAGTTCGACATCAAGATCGATCATCGCTTTAGCGACCGCGACCTGCTCAGCGGGCGATATTCGCAAGAGTGGTTCAACTCTACGCGTTTTAACTGCTTCGGGAACATCGCCGATCCTTGTACCAGTGGTCCTTCTCATTTCGATGCTCACACGGTGTCGATCAATCACACGCACACCTTCAGCTCGACGAAGGTCCTGAACGTTGTCTTCGGCTACGTTCGCCGGTTTGATAATGCGCCTGGCATAAAAGGTCAGTTCCCAAACATCGGCTCCTCTTTCAGCCAGCTGGGACTTCCCTCGTACCTGAACAACGGCTTTGGAGTTCTTCCGAATATCCTGATCACCGGCTACAACACTGGAAACTTTGGTAACAATATCGGAACTCAGTCCTTCATCATTACGCGTGAAGGACAGGACACCGGCCATCTGGGCGGGGCTTTTAGCTGGCTGCACGGCGAACATGAATTCAAGTTCGGCGGCGAAGGCCGCATACACCGCATTAACCATGGAAACCCGGGCTGGCCTGCGGGTTCGTTTTCGTATGATTTTTCGAGCACTTCTCAATTCGGGACCCAGTTCAATACCGATAGCAATGGATTGCCTCTTTCCGGCGGAGATGGGTTGGCGAGTTTCCTCACTGGGGTTGGGTCTCCCAACAATAGTGGCGGCGGCTGCACGCCCTGCCAGCAAGGGTTCGACAATTTTGTCAGCACGCAGAGTTTTCAATTCGCCGGCTTTGTTCAGGATAACTACCGCACCACGCCCAAGCTCACCCTGAATCTGGGAATGCGCTACGAGTTGAACACGCCCCGGACGGAACGCTTCAACCGGATGAACTCGCTCGATCCCAATGCTGTTTCGCCGCTGCAAGTAGCGGGACTTCCGCCGTTGCATGGCATTGAGGTTTTTGCCAGTCCGAGTGATCGCTACACCTACGACACCGACTACAAGAACATCCAGCCGCGTTTTGGCTTTGCCTATCAAATGCTACCCAAGTTTGTGGTTCGCGGCGGCTACGGCATTTATTTCTCTACCCCGCGAAGCGGTGCCTCGGGCACCGGTCCGTGGGGCTTCCAGGGTTACAACATCCAACCGCCTTGGCTCACCACGCTCAACATTGACCACGCCACGCCCTGGAATACTCTGAGCAACACTTCGTGCAATTTCACCCCTCCCTTCAGCTGCGGTGTTGCCCCGGCTCCCGGCAATTCCTTGGGGGCCTTCAACGATGTCGGATTTGCGGCTGTGGGACCGATCAAGAGTGAGAGCCAGAACACTCCTTATGAGCAGACCTGGAGTTTCGGATGGCAAAAGGAGATGCCCGCGAAAATCCTGATGGATGTGACCTATGTCGGTAAGAAGGGCACGCACCTGTATCTTGGCGGATTCCGCGAACATAACTATGTGCCGCCAGCCGCCATCGCAGGCATGACCCCGAATCAGATTGGAAACTTTCTCACCGCGCAGGTTCCCAACCCATTCTTCTTTAGTGGGGGCGGCACCTGCGATCGCACAAAATTCATCTGCGATCCAACCAGCGGACTCGCCGGACCCACGATTCAGGAGTCTCAGCTCCTGGTGCCGCACCCCCAGTACAACGGTTTCCAGGGCGACTCTCCCCCCATCGCTAATTCCACCTATGAAGCCCTCCAGGTACGGGTCGAAAAGGACTTCACGCACGGCCTGCAATTCCTGGCGACCTACGCCTGGTCGAAATCCATTGATGATGCTTCGGCCAGTGATGACAGCTTCGTGTTTCTGGGTGGTGGAACGACCGGTGGGTCGACGTTGAACGTGCAGAATCCATTTAATCTCGCCGGCGAGAGGGCGATATCGGTTTACAACATCCCTCAAGTGCTGCAGTTTACTTACGTGTACCAGTTGCCTGTGGGGCGTGGAAGATTCCTGGGAAATAACATGAGCCCCATCCTTGACGCCGTCATTGGCGGATGGCAGACCAACGCGATCATCCGTTTTAACGACGGCAGGCCTATCATTCCAACGCTGGTGAACGGCGGAACTCCGATACCAACGTACAACCAGAGACCAGACTTGACTGGCACGCTGGAGCGCGCATCGGTAAGACCCGAGGACGCTGTGATCAACGGACCGTTCACGGGAACCAGCTACTTCGCGAATCCGAATGCGTTGTCGGCACCCGCCAACTTCACTTTTGGCACCGCGCCCAGAACCATTGGCACCGCGCTTCAGCCGGGCGCCAGAAACTTCGACATGTCGATCTTCAAGGAGTTTCCCTTATCCAAGATCAGGGAAGGAATGCACGGGGAATTCCGCGCCGAGGCCTTCAATGCGTTTAACCATCCACAGTTCCAGGGGCCCGATGCGACCGTGGGCGCAAGCGATTTCGGCATGATCACATCCACGGTCAACAACCCCCGGCAACTGCAGGTGGCTTTGAAGCTGTACTTCTGAGGATTGATCATTTTTCTGATCCGAATAAGTTGTTTGCCTTGGCTCTCTCATCACGACCGTTATCGCGCCTGAGCGATAACACACGGCTATTCTCACGTTATGGTTTGGAGGCTCTTCAATGGTGCCGGGCACGAAGAATCGGATTGTTGAAATCTGTGTGGTCATTTGCGGCTTTCTCTTCACGGCTAACCTTACGATCGCTCAGACCGTCACCGTCGATGCTGCTCCCTCCCACGCCGCCAACACATTCAGTCCCGTCCGCTCTCTGGGCGCGGCGATTGACCGGCTGAGGACTGGAACCCCCGACCATTTGCTGACTGATCCGGTTCTCAAGGAGATTCTCGGCGCGGGATGGCAAACCGTGACTTATCGCCAGAACACAGAGCTCATGGTCGAGGCCTGGCACTGGAACCCTCACGGTACCTGGAGTGACGCGGAGAAACAGCAGGGCTACTTCGTGGGGAACGCAGAGCCCACCACCGACATGATCCGTCATTCGTGGGCGTCCCCGCTCCCGCACCGCGGCTTCAGCCGCGGCGACGGAAACGGATGGTCCCGGCTCACCGACGGCGACCCGAAATCGTACTGGAAGAGCAATCCCTACCTCACAAAAACCTTCACCGGCGAGGACGACTCCCTGCACCCGCAGTGGGTGATGATCGATCTAGGTAGCAAGATACCCGTCAACGCCATTCGAATCGTGTGGGCCGAACCTTACGCGAAGCACTACTCGGTCCAGTTCTGGACCGGCGAACTAGAACCTTTCTATGACGGGACCACCAAAGGTACCTGGCAGACTTTTCCTTTGGGTGCCATAACCGAAGGCAAAGGTGGGACCGTTACCCTCAAGCTGGTTTCCTGGATGATCCCCGTCAGATACCTTCGTATCTGGATGACGGAATCTTCCAATACCTGCGACAGTCATGGTTCAGCCGACAAGCGAAACTGCCTAGGATACGCCATCAATGAACTCTGTGCCGGAGCACTATCGGCGGATGGCCAGTTCAACGACTACGTCACTCATTTCCCCAGCCGCAATCAAACCGTGACCTGGCCTTCTTCGGTCGACCCATGGCATGCGGCCTCCGACATGGACGAATCGCGAGGGGACCAGGTCGGATTCGATTTCTTCTTCACCTGCGGCGTTACCCGCGGACTTCCCACGATGGTTCCGATTGCGATGTTGTATTCCACACCCGAGGATGCGGCGAATGAGATCGCCTATCTCTACAAACGCCACTATCCCATCTCCTGGATCGAGATGGGAGAAGAAGCCGACGGGCAGCACATGCTGCCCGAAGACTACGGCGCGCTGTACTTGCAATTCGCCACTGCGATTCATCGGCTCGTTCCCGAGGCCAAGCTGGGCGGTCCGCCCTTCGAAGGAACGTTTGAGGATGTTGAAGTGTGGCCGGACGCAGCCGGGAAAGTCTCATGGCTCGGTCGGTTCATCGACTACCTCAAAGCCCGCGGCCGTCTGAACGACTTCACCTTCTTCTCTTTTGAGCATTATCCCTACCAGGATAAGCCCACTTATTCCTGGGCCGACCTGTACCCGGAACCGGAATACGTCAGACACATCGTTCAGGTGTGGAAGGACAACGGCTTGCCGCCGAATATTCCCTTCTTCATGACCGAGGGCAATATCGGCGGCGGAGCCGGGCCATCGACCGTGAAGAGCGCGTTATGGCTCGCCGATTATGTTGGATCCATGATGACCGCCGGCGCCGGAGCCAGTTACTTTTTCCACTACATGCCTTATCCCGGCCAGTTTAACGGGTTTCTCATGCTCGATGAAAACTACAACCTGAAGGGCTATCCTCCGCAGTATTTGGCCACCCAGGTGATCACGAAGGAATGGGTCCAGCCCGTTGATGCTCAGCACAAACTCTTCAAGGTTTCGAGCGACGTGACCGATGCTGCGGGAGCGCTACTAGTCACGGCCTATGCCGTCGAGCGTCCGGACGGACAGTGGTCCGTAATGCTGGTCAACCGGGACCAATACAACGATCACGCGGTAAAGGTTGTTTTTAGCGATCCGGAAACCAAGCGCGACCGCCATTTCTCCGGTCAGGTTGATCGCATCACTTTCGGACCCGCCGAATACCTGTGGCATCCCGAAGGAGAACGCGGCCACGCGGATCCCGACGGCCCGCCCTCCAAGTCGAAGATAAGCGGCGGCCCAGAAATGCTCTACAAGCTTCCGATGGCGACCATCACGGTGCTACGCGGCTCCATCGGAAACTGACGAATATACTGCCGCAAATTTCGCGTATTGCGAGTATTTCGAGTATTTCGAGTATGTGCTATGGTCTAGGCATATGGCTGCCACAGCACAACATCCGATCACTCTACCCAAAGCCGAGCAGAAGCGAGTAGAAGAACTGGACGCCCTGCTCAGCCGCGGAAACGCCGCCCTGGTGAGTTCCACCGGCGAACCGATTGAATTGCCAAAGAGGGTTTACAAGATTCTTCGAAAGGTAGTCACCCTCATGGCGCATGGCCAAGCCGTCACCCTAGTTCCGGACAATCAGGCTCTGACCACTCAACGCGCCGCAGACCTCTTGGGAATGTCACGACCCTTTTTTGTTAAGCTCCTCGAAACCGGAACGATGGCATACCACCGCATTGGAAACCAGCGGCGAGTGTATTTACGCGATGTTCTGGCGTACGCGCAGAAACGGGACGAGGAACGGCAAGCCGCACTGGATCGCTTGTCGCGAGCGGCAGTGGAAGCAGGTCTGTATGACCGCAATAAGTTTCCCGAAGGCGGCCGGGACGAGTGAGAGCTGATTTTCCGGTTGTGCTAGACGCATGCGTCCTGATCCCAATGCCGTTAGCCGACACCTTGCTGCGGCTCGCAGGCGGTCCGCGGCTGTTCCTCCCAAAATAGACGGACCAGATCATGGCGGAAGTAAGCAGGAATCTGCAGGAGTATTTCGGCCTGACTGCCGAGCAAGCGGCATACCGGGAGAGCGAGATCCGCAAACACTTCGGGGAAGCTTGGGTGGAAGGCTACGAAAGACCTGATTCCGTCGATGACAAACCATGAGAAAGATCGTCATGTCCTCGCGGCCGCAGTCTGCGCCGGTGCGGAAACAATCGTGACATACAACCTCAAAGACTTCCCCCCGTTCCGCTCTTGTCTCTTACTCAATCACGGCACAAGGCCCCAGCACGTTCCTCAAGAATTTGTATGAGCTGGACCCCGACGCGGTGGGGCACACGCTTGAACAGCAGGCGGCCGCGATAGACAAATCTTTCGACTACTTGCTAGACAGGCTCCGAGTCAACGTTCCCGGGTTTGTCCATACGTTCACCCAGCGGAAATGAGTGGAGCATTACGATGGAACCGTATTGGAGCGACGAAGACTCCTCTTATAACCCATTGCGCGCCGTTGTCGAAACCGCGTTTTAAGCCTTCAGGAATTTTGGACAAGCAAAAGGGCGTCGCGAAAATATCTCGTGAAACTGCTACGCGGCAAGGACGGGAATGTACATCAGAAATGTTTGGAGGCGTGGCGATCCACCGCCACATCCTCACGGTGCGTCATCTAACAAGGCATGACGGTTCCGCTACTTTCGTGGCTTGCATCGCTAGGCGTCGTCCTCTTCCGCTCTCGCGCAGTGGTTCCTTGTTCACGCTGCGCGGCAGACTGTGACCGTTTCTAGCGACACGCCCGGCTTTGCATTCCTCCAGATGAAAAGTTAGCGGGTGAGGGGTGACGATGGCAGGAATGAATGGTGTGCAGAAAACTCCGGCAAGTGAAAGCCTTCCACTGCGTACCATTTATAATTCCTGCTTCATGAATCTTGGACTGAAAGATCGAGTCGCTCTGGTCGCAGCCTCGAGTCAAGGGATTGGTCGTGCCACGGCGGAAGCGTTCGCCGCGGAAGGTTGCCGCGTCGCCATGTGCGCGCGCAACCAGCAGATTTTGCAGACCGCGGCGGAGCAGATCCGAAAGCGACATAACGGGGACGTTGTTGCCGAGGCCTTTGACGTGACCGATGCGGCGGCCGTTAGCCACTTCGTCGCCGCTGTCGCGCAAAAATTCGGAGGCATCGATATCTGCGTCACCAATGCCGGAGGCCCGCCTGCCAAAGGGTTTCTTGCCGCGACCCTCGAGGAATGGCAACGCGGCCTCGAACTGAACTTTCTCAGCAGCGTATATTTTGCGCGCGAAGTGATCCCGCACATGCAGAGGAAGCGCTGGGGCCGCATCATCACACTCACATCGATTACGACCAAGCAGCCCGTGACCGATCTCGTCCTCTCAAACGCCGTGCGGGCCGCGGTAGTTGGACTGGTAAAGAGCCTGGCTAACGAATTTGGCAAGGACGGAATCCTGGTGAACAACGTGGGTCCCGGCTTCACCGCAACCGATCGCCTGAAAGAATTGGCTAGGGCGCGATCCTCCGCGTCGGGAAAAAGTGAGCAGGAGATTGTCGACGCTTGGGCCGCCGACGCCCCGCTCAGACGATTGGGCGAGCCGCGCGAGGTTGCCGATACAATTGTCTGGCTGGCCTCCGAGCGCGCGTCATACATTACTGGCCAGACGATCCTCGTCGATGGCGGCATGTATAAAGGGTTGTAGATCGTTCTTGGCAAACTTCGTGGAGAGTGCATGCGATCCATAGCATCCCGGATGTCAGTGATGAGTGGCGAAGGCGCGCTGTCAGTCTTTGCTCGCGCCAGGGAACTCGAGCGACAAGGTCACTCCATCATCCATCTTGAACTGGGCGAGCCGGATTTTCATCCCGGTGCATCGGTCGTCGAGTCAGCCGCGAAGGCACTCGCCGACGGCAAAGACCGTTATTGCGCCGTGACCGGAGTTCCCGCCCTGCGCGACGAGATCGCTACCTACCTGCAGAGGACCCGCAGTATCAACGTTTCCGCCGACAACATCGTAATCGCGCCTGGATGCAAGGCTGCTCTGTTTTTCGCCATGATGGCGCTGCTCGAACCGGGTGACGAAGTTCTCTATCCGGATCCGGGCTTCCCCGGCTATCCATCGATCACCCTTGGACTGGGTGCAGTGCCTGTGCCTTTCGAGCTATCGTCCCGCAACCATTTTCAGCCGGACCTCGGTGAAGTCGCGGCCAAGATTACACCTCGCACGCGCATGCTCATCACTAATTCACCCAGCAATCCGACGGGCACGGTGTACACCGACTCGGTTCAGCAAGGACTGGCCGAACTCGCGGTCAAGCACGATCTATGGGTTCTCTCCGATGAAATCTATGCGCGCATCATCTACGGCGGCGAATATTTGTCCATGTTGCGTTACCCCGGCATGAAAGAGCGCACTCTGATCATTGACGGCTTCTCGAAGAGTTTCGCGATGACCGGATGGCGGCTCGGCTACACCGTCGCGCCACCCGAAGTGGCACCCGCGCTCGCGCTGATGGCCATCAACAGCTACACGTGCGTGGCAGAATTCACTCAATACGCCGCCATCGATGCGCTTCGGGATCGTGATGGAAACACTCCCCGCATGGTTGCCGAGTTTGCCCGGCGCCGGGAACAGTTCATCCAGGACTTGAATGAGATCCCAGGATTTCGCTCGGAACATCCCCAAGGCGCGTTCTATGCCTGGGTCGACATTCGAGGTACGGGGGCCAGCGCCGAAGAGGTCTGCCGTATCCTGCTGGACGATGCCGGCGTCGCGGCCATCCCCGGTGCCGCCTTCGGCCCATCGGGAAAATATTTTGTGCGTTTCTCATTTGCTTCATCGGTGGAAAATCTGCGCGAGGCGGCGGCGCGCATCATGAAAGTCTCCGCGACCTGGCAGAGAACTCTGGTGGAAAGATAGCGCGCAAATGCCGAAGATCACGTTTGATTAAGAAACAGGGCGACCTTACCTGGAGACCGCCGGTTTAATTTTGGGTGCGCCGCGCTTAGAGCGCTGCGATAAACAACTGCTGCGACGAGGGCTTCACAGGCCCTGAGGGAATCATGAAACTGGTATGTCAAGTCTGGCGCGCTTTCCTGCTCTGCGCCATGGTTTTTCCGGCATCTTTCGCTGCCGCCCAAGCCCGGCCCTTTCCCGGGCCTGACGTCCAAGAGATCTATCAGCGCCTACTCCCGCAGATTGAAAAAATCCCGGCCTTTGATCACCACGCTCACCCCGGTTTTTCCGACGACCCCGATGTCGATGCCATGGCCGCACCTCCGGACGCCAGCGAAGCCCTGCGCACGCGCGACGATAATCCCGAACTCATTGCCGCAGCCAAGGCTCTGTTCGGATATCCGTATGCCGATCTGTCGCCCGAGCACTCCAAGTGGCTGGTCGCGAAAAAAGCTGAGCTGAAGAAACAATATGCGGGCACGGCGTACTTCAACATGATCCTCGACAAAATCAACACCGAGAGCTCCGTGGCCAACCGAGCCATGATGGCGGACTATCTCGATCCCAAGAGGTTTCCCTGGGTATTTTTCGCCGACTCTTTCATGTGGCCGTTCCATAACGAACAGGAAACGGCGCGCAACCCTGATGAAGGAGTCTTCATCCCGCTGCAGGAAAAAATGCTGCATCGCTGGATGCAACAGGAGAATCTCGGGAAACTCCCCTCTGATTTTGACGGCTATCTAAGATTCATCAGCCGGGTGCTGCAAGAGAATGAAAAAAAAGGCGGGATCGCCATGAAGTTTGAGGTGGCATATTTCCGGCCTACCACCTTTGGCGACCCTACACGAGCTCAGGCCGCGGACCTTTATCGGCACTACGTCGCCGGTGGTGTTCCCAGCGAAAAAGATTACCGCACCTTTCAGGATTATATTTTCCGCTATCTCATTCAGGAGGGCGGACGCTTGCACCTTCCGGTTCACATTCACACCGCCATTGGCATCGGCGACTATTTCAATCTCTCGCAGAGCAACATCATGAATCTGGAAAGCGTACTGCGCGATCCGCGTTATCGCAGCACAACTTTCGTAATGATTCATGGCGGCTATCCCCTGGAGCGGGAAGCGATCTGGCTGGCCGCCATGAAGAATGTGTACATGGATTCCTCCTTCGGGGAACTCGCGCAGTATCCGTCGGCTTTCAAGGATACCCTCAAGATGTGGCTTGAAACTTTCCCCGATAAGATCACTTTCGGCACAGACTGTTTCCCTTACAATGAAGTGCTGGGCGCGGAAGAGAGCTACTGGTTGGGAGCGGAATCATCGCGTATGGCGCTGGCAGCGGCGCTCGCCGAGATGATCTCGGAAAACGAAATCAGCGAAGTCCGGGCCCTCGAACTGGCGCATGGTTACCTGCATGACAATGCGGTAAAGTTGTATGGTGACAGGGTTCATTAATTATGGCGAAAAAACCTAAGACCAAACAGGCGTCCGGCAGAAAAGCAAAAGCCAAAGGAAAAGTAAAATCAAAGACCGCGAAGCCTCACTCTCGCGCGCAACGTGCCGTAACCAAGCACGCCGTTACGAAGGCCCCACTGCAATACATTCCATGGCACACAATTCCACTGGAAGAGCTGAATCCGCTTCTGCAGCGGCAGTTTGTGGTCGGTCAGGAAATCATGGTGGCGCGCGTGCTGCTGAAAAAGGGATGCATCGTCCCCGAGCACAGCCATCACAACGAACAACTCACCTATATACTCGACGGCGCGCTAAAGTTCTCGATCGACGGCCGGGAAATTGTCGTCCACGCGGGAGAAGTTCTTTGCATACCGGCCCACATGCCCCACAAGGCCGAAGCGCTTGAAGATACGGTTGATCTCGATGTTTTTAATCCCCCGCGCGCTGATTGGATCAACAAAACGGACCAATATCTGCGGGGCGATAAGTAGTCGTCCACTTCATGCCGCTCTCCGCCACGTCTGATCGAGGTTCTCCCGTTAGCAAGGCCAAGGGCACTTTCGGCTTTCGCTGCATCGGCTGCGCTGCGCTCAGTCCGGATGCTGCTCAGGATTTTCGCTGCTCGCAGTGCAAGAATCTGCTGGAGATTACCGATTCGTCCTGGAAGTCATCCAACCTTCCCGCCGAGACCTTAAAATCAATTTGGCATGCGCGCCGTTCCTCGAACGAATTGCTGGATCTCAGCGGTGTGTGGCGCTTCCGCGAACTTTTGCCTGCGCCCGAGTCCGCGGACTTTGTGATTTCCCTGCGAGAGGGTAACACCCCGCTCTACGAGCTGCCGCAGTGCTCGCGCATCACCGGCGTGTCGCGTCTCTATGCGAAACATCAGGGCATGAACCCGACTGGCTCCTTCAAGGATGCAGGTATGACGGTTGCCGCCACTTTTGCACGCCAAGCGGGATACCACTGGGTGGCTTGCGCATCCACCGGGAATACGTCCGCGTCGATGGCCGCCTACGCGGCGCGAGGTGGCATGCGCAGCCTGGTCCTTGTGCCCGAAGGGAAAATTTCCTGGAGCAAATTATCTCAGGCACTCGACTACGGCGCCCTCACCTGCCAACTCCGCACCGACTTCGATGGCTGTCTTCGGCTGCTGCAAGAACTTGTGCGACGCGCCCCTGTTTATCAGTTGAACTCCATCAACCCGTTTCGGCTTGAAGGTCAGAAGACTCTCGCGCTTGAATTGCTCGAGCAACTCGATTGGCATCCGCCCGACCACATTATCGTGCCCGGCGGCAACCTGGGCAACAGTTCTGCGATCGGCAAAGCGTTGCTGGAAATGCTGGATCTCGGACTGATCGCGCATCTGCCGAGGTTATCCGTGATTCAGGCCGAAGGGGCCAACGCGTTGGTTCGCACCCTGCGCGAAGCTGGAGGTAAGCGCCTGGTCAGCGTGCCGCCTGAGACTCGTGCCACCGCCATCCGCATCGGCAATCCCGCTTCCTGGGAAAAGGCGGTAAGGGTTATTCAAGCCACAAGAGGTGCCTGCGAAGAGGTGAGTGAGGTCGAGATCGCGCAGGCGAAAGCTGAAATCGGCGCGGAAGGAATTGGCTGCGAGCCCGCCTCCGCAGTCACGCTCGCGGGACTAAAAAAATTGCTACGCCAGGAATTTGTAAAGCCGGAAGAAACTGTTGTCCTGGTGCTCACCGGAAATCTGCTTAAGGATCCTGACTTCACCATGGAGTTCCACCGCGGCGAGCTCTTTCCCGATACCCTGAATGAGAGCGATAACGCTGCACTGACGCCGCTACGTCATCCTCCCGTCGTGCTCGATGCCACTTTGGAAGCTGTAATCCAGACATTGGAGCGAGCAGAGAAAGCCGATCCCACGCAAGCTAATGTCTAAGAAGAAACAGAGATCAATTCCAGCGTTCCGCCTGGCTCTCCCCGCGACCTCAGCGAATCTGGGGCCGGCCTTTGATGCCGCCGCGCTGGCGATGGATTTGTACATCACCATCGATGCCCGCCCTGCCGCCGAATTTTCTATCCGTGCCCGTGGCCGCGATCTCCAAATCTGCCAGGCTTTGGAGAACCACCTGATCCTCATCACCTATCGCGAGATCCTCGAAGCGCAGGGCGGCGCAGATGTTATTCCGTTGTCTCTCCGCATCAGAAACGACATTCCAATCGGCAAGGGCTGCGGCTCTTCTGCTGCTGCGCGTCTGGCTGGCATCGCCTTGGCCAATCACTTCGGGGGGCTTCGATGGACCAATGCGCAAATCATCGGCGAGGCGTCGCGGCGCGAGCACCATCCTGATAACGCCTCCGCGTGCTGGATGGGAGGGCTCACCGTGGCCCGCATGTCTGGGGAAGCCGAGGCGCAAGTGGTGAGCATCAGGCCGAAAGGGAAGTGGCCGCTGCTGCTCGCCCTTCCCGATCAGATGCTATCCACTGAAGAAGCCCGACGCGTTCTCCCGGCGCAGTATTCCCGGGCCGATGCCGTGATCAACATTCAAAACTCCATGTTGCTGCTCGTTGCTTTTATGCAAGGGCGTCACGAATTACTTCGAACCGCGCTGGAAGATCGCCTGCACCAGCCGTACCGCGCTCCACTCTGTCCGCTGCTGCCGTGCTTGCATGAGCTGACGGGGAGTCCGGGAATTCTGGGTGCGGTCCTGAGTGGGGCCGGTCCGTCGGTCGTCGTCTTTCTCGATCCCCGCTCATCAGCTCAGAAAACAATAAAAGTTGTTGCCGCTCATCTTGCCAGCAAGGGACTGCGCGCCGAGTTGCTTCTCACCTCGATCTCCTCAGGTGGAGCACGGGGATGACGTCCTGCGAATCGCGAGAAATGTGATGAACTAGTGATTTCCAAAATCGAAACTTTGCCCTCCTGCACGTGTTAATTTCAACGTAAGGGTTGCTGCTGCGGCGAGAACTCAGCAAGCATTTGGGGTGAAGGAATGAAGCCGAAAATGCGACGTCACGTCTCGCATCGCAATCGGCGGGCCTTTGAAGAGATCCGGGAGTTTCTTCGCGCTGTTGAATCCTATCCTGAGCGCGTTGCCAAAGAACCTACGATCACCTTCCGGCGCCACCTATCCAGGCTCATCGCAGCGCCCGAGGACGATGCGCCTCGACGTCACTGAATGCTCAAAAGATCCCTACCGGCTGGCTGGAGGTACGATTCCGTTCATGCGCAGATATTCCACCATCTGCCCGTAGTGGTCGAAGCCATGAGCTGCAACGCTGGTTGCCAGGCCCAGCCGCGTCACTGATCCTTCTCCAAACGGACTCTTCAGGGGATCGACCAGATTCTTCTCGTTAACCGTCTCAATCGCCTTGTGAACATAGGCAAATGAGTCTTTCAAATAGCGAAGGATCTCCGCCTTGGTCTTCACCGATTCAGGTCCGGATTCGTCGCCGACATCTACGGGAACTTTTTCGCTCAGTATTGCCGCCCCAAAAATATAGTTCACTGCGGCCACGTGTTTTATTTGTTCGCCGAAGGTGCGCACCCCTTTAAACTCACCATTCGTGGGCGCGAATTCGAACTTATCTTCGGGCATGGCCTCGGCTGCGGAACTAAACTCATGCTCCGTATTCATGACGGAGTGGTCGAGCACCTGTGTGACCGTCCGATGCTCGTCTTTCTTCTTGGTATTCTGCTTGGCATTCTGAGCCGTACATAAGCCCACGAACGCCATCAGGCAAACTCCAAGATAACTAAGCTTACGGTTCGTCAGTGCCTTCCCCATTTTGATGTCCCCGCCTTCCTCTGTCTTCCTCTGTGTTGAAAATTATGAACTTCCTTCAGTACCCACCGGCCCAAACGGCCACTGCGAGCCCCTCCAGGCGCGAATCATGTAGATCAGGAGGCCAAGCAACAATATAACCGCCGCATACCGTATTTCCTTCTGCCAGTTTTCGCGATTGAATAGAATAAAAACAAATCCCGCGATCGCCACCAGCGCTGGCACCGGATACAGCCACATGCGAAACGGGCGCGCGATCTCCGGCCGCGTAATGCGGAAGACGATCAATCCAATCGCCTGCACCAGAAATTGCAGGATCAGGCGAATGACGACCAGAGCCGCGATCGCATCCTTGAGTCGTAAAAAGCAGAACGCTGCCGCAACTACTCCCAGTGCCAGCAACGAAACATGCGGGAAACGGTGCACCGGATGCACTTTGGCAAATGCCCGGAAATAGTTCCCGTCCAGGGCGGCTGCATACGGGACGCGCGAATACCCCAACGTCAGGGAGAAGACAGACGCAAATGCGGTCACGATTACCATTCCGGTGATCAATCGCGCCGCCCACATGCCATAAATCCTCTGCATGAACAACGACACAACATACAGTCCGCTGTTCGTCTGGCCTGCCCGCAGCATCTCTCGCCAGGGAATCACGGCCAGAATACACAAGTTCATCATTAGATATAGACATGCCACCAGCAGAATGGAAAGCAGCAGAGCCCGCGGAATATTCCGCGTCGGATCTTTTATTTCATCACCCAGGTAGGAAACATTGTAGTAACCCCAGTAATCATAAGTGGCTACCAGAAGGGCTCCGCCCAAGCCGGTGAAGAAACCGCGTGAGAGGGTGAACGCACCGGGAGGAAAATCAAAGGCGCGGGCGGCGTTGAAGTGCGTCAATCCGGCGAAGATGACCCACCCAATGGTTGCCATCACGCCTAGCCACAGTATTTTCGAAAGGCGTCCGATCACTGTGATGCGCCGATACAGCAGCAAGACGGTGAAAAAGCAGATGACGACCGCAAGGGCAGTTCCCGGCGTGACCACCCAGCTCACCTGAAGTGGCCCTGCCCAGGGGATGGGCAAAGCCGCAGTGTGCGCGGCGTAAACCGTTTCCAGGCCCGGCCAGTAATAGGCGGCGTAGCCTGCCAGTCCAATGCACCCGGTGGCCATCGAAAGCGGCGCGCTGAAGGAAAGTTGCCAGATAAACAGAAAGGAAATGAGCCGCCCCCATTTCCGCGGCCCATAAATCTCGTTCAGGTAGCGGTACGGTCCGCCCGACCCCGGTAGCGCCGCGCCCAATTCTGCAGAAACCAGCCCGTCGCACGCGGCCAACAGCGCACCCACCACCCATCCCAGCATGGCCTGCGGGCCGCCCATCGCTCCCAACACCAGCGGCATGGTGATGAACGGACCCACGCCGATCATGTCGATCATGTTGAGGGCGGTCGCGCTCCCGAGCCCCATTCCGCGGATCAGGCCAGGCGAACTCGAACTTAATTTTCGAGGCGAATCCATCGGTCGGTCGGATCACACACCAGGAACGAAGCACTCACGGCAATCCAGAACGCGACTGGTTTTTCTGCGTACTACCCGCCAGGCAGCGATCACTACTTGCCATGCCCCGCGCTCAACAAATTCACATAAAGCCGCACGGCTCCCGGCACTCCTGCCGGCAACTGGCGAAAGAACGCGTATCCGGTGTAGATATAAGTTCCCTTGCCATACTGAGCCCGCAGCAATCCGCCCTTTTGGGACTGCTCGCCCGGATCATGGCAGGCCAGCAGCGCCTTGAAATGCTCGTCCCATTTGTCCATGAAGTAAAGCCCGCGCTCCTGTACCCAACCGTCAAAATCGCGGGCCGCGATCGTGTTCGGATAATGAAATATTTCATCGTCGGGAGCCAGGATATCGACCGGTGCTTCCTCCACCGAAACTCGCGCGCGACTCAGTTCCGCGGAATACGGCGTGAAATGTCCACTGTTAAAATCCGCCACCCCGCTGTTGTACTGCACGACCAGTGTTCCGCCGGCGGCAACAAAATCGAGAAGCTTCTTATTGTTTGCGGCCACATCTTTTTGCGTGTCGTAGGCGCGAATTCCCAACACGATCGTCCCGTAGCGGTTCAACTCTTCGCTCGCGAGCTTCTCCGGCGAAAGCAGAGTTACATCCATTCCTACCTGCGCCAACACGGTGGGAATGTCGTCGCCCGCGCCCATGATGTAGCCAATCTTCAAATCATGCGGCACCTGTACGTCCGCAATACTTACGCGCTGTAGAGCCGGTTGATAGTAGTAGAAGCTGCCCAGATCCTCGCGAGTCACCAGAGTATAGCTTTCGCTAAACTTCTTACCGTCGGCATCGAGCATCGCCCGCACCTTGGCTCGTCCTTCCTGAAGCCCGGCAGGGAAGACCTTGAACTGAAAATCCTGCTTCTCCCCGCGCCGCGTAAACTTCACATCCAATTGCGCTGGCTCCGAGCGCCACCCTGGTGGCAATTCCAGGCGCAGTACTCCCGCCATGTCACGAGTAAGATTGCTGGTCACGCCCACCGTTACGGTGGAACTCGCGCCGTTGTGAGTTGAGATGACATGCGTTCCAGGTTCCAGCGCGACTGAAAACGCTGGGACGACAGCCAGCGGACGCGCTCGTTCCTGTCCGGCAGCGTCCACAAACAGCGTAACCACGGTTGTCGTTATATCGTTCTCGACCGCCTTCCCCCCAGCGTTAACCACATACTGCGCCCGGGCTCGCAACACGGGAGGCGGAAACGGCAAAGTCGCATATTTCTCTTCATCGACGTGATTCACGCTTTCCGTCTCCGGATCATCGCGATGCCAATAGGGCCGAGTGTAGTTGGCGTCGTTTGGAACCCGCAGCCGAAAAACCACTCGCGCGTTTTGCCCAGGCTCGACGGAAAACCGTTTCGTTTTGCTGGAAGTCGTCGCCCATCCCTCCGGCACTTCCAGCTTCAGTCCATCGATAACCAGAGGCTGTTTCGAACCATTGTGGAAATCCGCCGCCACCAGAAACTCCTGCCCAGGCGAAACAGTGGTAATCGCGTCCGCCTCTTTTCTCACGACTTCCTTTACCGGCCCACCATTCACATCCACGCGAGAAACTGTGGTTGCCTCGAACGTTGTATTGAGAGCTTCGTTAAGCGCGGTTTGCGCCTGCTCGCTTTTTTCTTCCAGGCGAGAAACCATATCAGACTTTGCCGCCGCACTGAGGCCGGATTTGCTGACCTCGGCGCTAAGCCGTTTGAACTCAGCGACCACTTCGATGAGAGGCGCTGCTGCGGCCGACGAGTCGTCTTTGTTCGCATACGTGCTGGCTTGGGCAACCTGGTTTGCAATCTCCGTCAACTCGTGCCGCAACTGCGGAACCTTCGATTCTTCCGTCCCCAATCGCGCCACCAGTCCCGGCAAGGAAGTATCGATTCCATCGAAGAAATCTTTTTCATGCCCATCTTTATCGAGATCGAGCTTCGCGGGCCCTGCCGGGTCCGCCAGCTTGTAGAACGTGAACCTGTCTCCCGGATCGACAGTCCAGTTCGCGGATCCTTGCGACAGCTGATGCCGCAGTCCTTGCATTGCAAATTGCACATACGAGCCGCCCAGGTCCGCGCTGGGCTCACCGGTATTCAGCTTCAGCGTCCAGTTCGCGCCGGGGCAGGTCGTCGCCCCAAACCCGCACACATTGCCGATGTAGAGCTTCTTCGCCTGCCAGGGCTGCAGTCCCTGTGCGATTTGTTCGGGAAAGCGCTTCGGGTCGGCGGCGGCGCGGAACGCCTCCTGGGTCAGGATGCTCGAAGCCTGGTGATGTCCATGTCCATCACGATCTGTTCCGGAAAATCGGGCTACCAGCACATCCGGACGAAATGTCCGAATCACTCGCACCATGTCCCCCAGCGCGACATCGTGTCCACCCCACTTGGCGAACGTTTCCTCTGCACTTTTCGAGAATCCGAAATCGGCTACGCGCGAAAACCGCTCCTGCACTCCGTAATACTCGTCCGCCGCAAGCAATTCGAGAGTCCGGAGAACGCCCAGCACATCCGACAAATTACTGCCGACTTTATTCTGGCCCCCCTCGCCGCGATTCAGCGTCATCAAGAGCACGCTGGCACCACGGCCACGCGATTCGAGCGTCAGCATTCCGCCATCTTCATCATCGGGATGCGCCACCGTCTGCATCAGGCGAGCGGTTGTGCCCAGCCGCCGCAGCATCAGTCGCAAGCCGGGAGCGCCTTCATCTTGTGGAATCTCAGGAGGAGTTCCCTGATAAGGCAGTTGAGGAAAGTCCGTTACTGAGGTGCGAGGATTTTCAGAAGCTGAGACAGCGGCCACCGCACGCGGCTGGCCTTCTCCAGTCCGCTGCGGAGCGGCGACTCGCAGGGCGGGAAAGGCCACAAGAATCAATAAGAATGAAGGAGGGACCGATGCAGCTTTTAGAAAATGCAAGAAGGGCCGCTCCAAGCGGCTCGCGAGCTGGCTACGTTCCAAATATTTCACCCTAAAAGGATGGGGCCTACCCCCGCTCGGACGCAAATTCTTTCCCCATAGTATCTTGAACATTAGACGCAGGCCGCGAGGAAAAGGGGGCAGCGAAAACTAAATCTTAGAACTACCCTACTGCCCTCGCCCTTCCTTCAACGTCTGCTGACAGGTGCTGGCCGCGGTCAGCACCTCATTGAAGGACGATTCCTTCCTCAAGTCTTTCAATAGCGGATCTCCCAGCAGGGCCGAGTATGCGCAATAGTTCTGCTGCACCGCCGCTTTCAGCAAGCGCAGCGCAGCATCTTTCTGGCCGCAATATGCCATGAGAGCTCCCACGTGATACCAAGCCTCGGGATCGGGTTCGGTCATCACCGACGATTCCGCCTCCCGCACAATCCTATCCATGTCGGCCGGGCGCTGCGCTTGCGTGCATGCGACCAGCAAATCCCGGTGATAGAAGGGAGCCTTCGCCACACTCTTGACCGCCTCCCGCGCCTGCGTCACATTCCCCGCGGTCAGATAAACATAGGGCGTTGCCCACGCTGCCCATTCAGAGCCGGCGTCAAGATGTACGAAATCCATAGCGCGATCAGTCTGGCCGAGTTCCATAAACGCCCAGGCGCATGATCGGAAACTGAAGTTCCCGGGATCGAGTGACCGTGCCGCGTTGCACTCCTGCACCGCCTTTTCCTGCATCCCTGCATAGCGCAGTACATAGCTCAATGCGAAGTGTGCGTCGGCGCTCTGTGCCCTGCGCCGCACCAGATCCGTAGCCGCGTCATAGGCGCGCCCCAGCTCGCCGCGTTCCACCCGATTAACGATCAAATTGCTGGCGGCTTGCACGCGATTTGGATCCAGAGAGAGCGCCCGTTCATACGCCGCATTCGAGCGCTGGAACATTGCCTCTCCGCCTCCACCGTAAGTTGAATCAAAGTAATACCGCTGACCCAGAGCCTCCCACGCCGGCGCATAGTTTCGGTCTTCTCCCACCACGTGCTCCAGCACCGCGATGGCATCTTTGTTTGGACCAGGATCGTGAGGCAGGGCGAGGCTGTGGAGATAGAGGTCGTAGGCTTCCTGACTCTCGGGACGCGACGCCGTGTTCAGAGCTCCCCCCGCTACACCCAGCGCAGGCAGTAAGCCCTGCTGGACTTGCGTGCTCAATTGCGATTGCAGAGAAATCAGATCGTTCACCGATGCCGATGCGCTCCCTTGCCACAGCAGCCGGTCAGTGGACACATCAATTGCCTCCAGCGTCACCGTCAATCGTTCACCCTGCCGCATATAGTGCCCCGTCAGTAGCCTGCCCACGTGCAGTCCCAGCCCCACTTTGTGGGGATCGAGATCGAACTCCACATATCTTCGGGTTACCGAAGAAGGCCGCACTTCGAGCGATCGCGAATAACTCAAGACGCTGGTTAATTCGTCCGCCAGGGCGAAGCGCAGGTAATCGACGCTGACGTCGCCGTTCATATTCTGCAGGGGAAGTACGGCGATAGCATTGCGCTGCTCTGCACTGGATACTTCGCGGTGCTTCAACCAGTACGCCCCAACTGCCGCCAATACCGTCGCCAGCATGGCCAGACTTCCCACCAGCAACCAGAACTGCCATCGGCTGCCGGGTCGGCCGAACGTCTTGCTCGCGACCCTGAGCCTCGCGGTGTGCAGCCCGCTCCGCACCTGTCCCGATTCGCTCTCCCGCTTCAGTTGCTGCAGATCCGCCTTCATCTGCGTCGCGCTCTGGTAGCGGTTCTTGCGGTCCTTCTCCATCGCCTTGCCGATGATGCCTTCCAGTTCCACCGGCACTTTGGGATTCAATTCTCCCGGCGGAACCGGCTTCTCGTGCAAGACTGCATCCAGCGTCATGAGTGAGTTTTTGCCGGTGAAAGGCTTCTTTCCCGTTGACATCTCATACATCACCACGCCGAACGAAAACAGGTCGCTGCGGAAATCGATTTCCTCGCTCCGCGCCTGCTCCGGCGACATATAAACTGCCGTCCCCGGAATCACTCCCATCGCCGTCAACGAGTTCTCCGCCGCTTCGTCGCTGTCACTGCCGACGGTGTGCATCAGCTTGGCCAGCCCAAAATCCAATACCTTCACTTGGCCGCCGGGGGTCAAAAAAATATTCGCCGGTTTTATATCCCGATGCACGATGCCCTTGGCGTGCGACGCCGCCAGGGCGTCTGCCACCTGGATACTGATATCCAGCAGCTTCTCCGTGGCCATCGGGTGTCCGGAAATGCACTGCTTAAGGCTCTCGCCCTCCAGCTTCTCCATCACGATGAAGGGATGCCCGTTGCTGTCTTCGATACCGTGGATCGTGCAGATGTTGGGATGGTTTAAAAGCGACGCGGCTCTTGCTTCCCGCTCGAATCGCTCCAGCGATTTGGGGTCGCCAGTAAGATTTTCTGGAATGAACTTCAGCGCAACGTGCCGCCCGAGCTTCAGGTCTTCAGCCTCGTATACCACACCCATGCCACCGCCCCCAAGCTTTCCCAGGATGCGGTAGTGGGATACGGTCTGGCCAATCATGAAAAGACGACACTCCCGACGGCGGTAATGTTAGGCTTCGCCGGTGACCCTGGTCAACTGAAGCCTTTCTCCACAGTTAGATGCAACAAAATGGGATTTCCGAAACAGATCTCCCCGCTGCTTTCATTTCCCAAAGTGACAACCGCTGCGGCCTTTTGTACGCCGGTTTCGTGCGTACCTCTGTCGATGCGACTATTATGAATCCAGCGAGCACAATCAACGGGAGCAGTTCTTATGGCGCAAGAATCCAAAAATCCTTCTTTTGAACTGCAGAATGCCATCCGAAGCCGCGCCAAGGAGTTGTACTGGCAGGGCGGTGCCCTGGAAGGTCAAGACATCGAAAACTGGCAACAGGCCGAGGCCGAGATTCTGCGTGAAACCGCTCCTCACCTCCCTCGCCCTGCGGTTGTGATTAATCTGGAAGGCGTGGTCTACACCGGGGAATATAACCTCGCTGCCGCCGACGGTTACATCCCAGGCGAATGGAAAGCGGGAGATCGCGTCTCCATTCGACTCGAAGGCGATAGACTTTTCCTTCGCCGTCCCAACGGCCGGGAACTGGAGACCAACATCGTCAAGAGAATTGGCTAAAAAACCCATGCTGTCATCCTGAGCGCGCTTTCTGCGCGAAGACGATCGAACGGGCCGCCGCGTAGATGCCCACAGCCCAGCAAGGGGTTCTATCGCCACCTCGTCTACTCGCTTAAATATAACCCCGCCGACGCTCCCACCCACTCCATATTCCTGTTATGGTCGACCCCCATCATGAGGCCGCGTCCCATCCGGATAATAGTTAGCACCGGTCGTAACTCTCCAAGCCATACATACATCACCCGCACCTCCGCTTTCGTTCCGCCAAACGGAGTTTCAATTATGGGTTCAAAGTGCAGCCTCTCCTGCAGAATATATTCCGCACGCTTCTCCGGCGGGAGGGCTTCGATATCTTCTTTTTTCGGCGCGATCACCACGCCCAGCCCGGCGAAAGAATAGAGAGGTTTCAAAGCATAGTCCTGCAAGTCGTCGGGAACCCGATCCAACTGATTAAGGAAACAGGTCTTTGGCACCGACTCATGCCGTAAATAGGGAATCGAAAACTTGCTGATGCGGAAATACCAGTTCGGATGACCCGCCCACTCGACATCCAGATCGTCTCTCCAGTCGAAGCCCAGGCTCACGTTCTTGCGCTGTAATTCGTCCACAATCGCGCGGTTATAAATTCGCCGGATCGGAACCCGTCCCCCGTTCCGCTCGTAGTAAAGCTGCGACCCATGCTTCTTGATGGCCTCGATGTCGACGGTCCTGACTCCAAGCATCTTCTCCGTCAGCAGAAAATCCGGCAACGTTTTCTGCGCTTGTGGATGAACCTCCATCAGGATCACGTTCTCGGGATCATGATGGCCGACAATCGCTGACCGCAAAAGTTCGCGATAAGATTTTTCGTCCAGCCCACTCAGGAAATATTTCAATTCGGAACCCGAGTCTCGCTCGTTCAGTCCGTGGACGTCGAGATAGCTTTGCGCGAGCGTGGCCTGATACGCATAGAGGGAGGGGAAGGCCTGCAACTCAACCAGTTTCGGCTGCAGGTCTCCGCCGGCATCGCGCACCAATCCAAAATCCACTTGCACGAACATTGGATGCGGCGGTTCGTTCGGGACCCTAAACTCCTCCGGAATCGACGCATTGGACCTCGCCAGATAATCCGGACTCTCCACCAGTTGGCGAATCAGAACCTTCCCGGCCTCGACCATCCGCTGCAACAGCGTCTCGGGAAAAAAGCAGGGCGTCTCCGACAGCCGGAATTGCACATGCGTCCCGCAAGCATCATCAATCCGCCGCAGGAATGTGTGATATTTTTCGCGAGTAAAACTGGCGTTGAATTGTTGCCGAAGGGTGGGAATCATGGCTTGAAGGGACTGTGCGTAGGTGTTTACTCACGGATTTCCATGCTGCGAATGAGCCCACCCTCGATCACATATACGTGCTCCACCGTCCGATCCAGCAATGTTTTCCCGGAGCGATCAAGGACGATTTGGTGTACCTCTACGACCACCCTGCCCTCTGCATCACGGTTGAATTTCACGGGCTCAACTCGCGGATCGAGCATGCCCCACTGCCGCGTCCAATATTCGCGGACACCAATGCGGCCCTGAACGGTGCCGCCTTCCATTCCGTTCGGCCACAGGACGTCTGGCTGCATCGTGGCTAAAGCAGCATCGATATCACGAGCGTTGAATGCTTGGTACGCCTTTTTGAGCAACGTCACTTCGGATTCTTCAACCATCACTTTAACCATCACTTTAACCATCACTTTTCGCCGTGCGCCGCCTACGGATCCAGCAAGAACTTCCCATTCTGCATGATCTGCTCGTCGTCCACCCAGATATTGAATTTCCGCCCCACCACGTCAATATGGGTCGACGAATCCCACTCTGCTCCCGTATGCGCTCCGTAGGGATTTCCAAAGGCGATGTGCACTCCGGGATACTTTTCGTCCTGCAAAATCTGCCCAATCACATCTTTCAGATCAATATTCGTGCCAATGGCAAACTCCCCCACGCGATCGCTGTTCTCATCGGTGTGAGTATATTTCCAGAAATCGTCTTCCAGTTCGTGATTCTCTGAGTGCGCGTCGGTGAGCCGGTTTCCCTTGATCTGAATGGTTAGCGGGGTGGCTTGCAGGTTGCCGAATTTCGTACACAGATAGTCTCCAACCACGCCATCAATTACGAAGGTCCCATTCACCTCGCCGGGAGTCGTAAAGATTTCTCCCCCGGGCAGATTTCCCCATTTTTCTGGAGAAATGATTCCGCTCGTTTTAAGCCAGTGGTAGTTGGGATTCAAATCCGCTGTAAGGTTCGTCCCCGCTGCAGTGGTGGCCCGCACCCGCCGCGCCTTGCGGACCATCGCCACCACTTTTGCGCTCAACCGGTCCACCTTTTGAAAATCCGCCCGCATTCCTTCCAGCATGATCTGCCGGTTGATGTTCACCATGTGAGCGTGCCGGATTTTTTTCCGATTTACCACGTCAGTCATCTGCATGCGTGAGCGCAGTTCGTTCCGCTGAGCCCACACGGCAAAAATTGAAACCTGGCTCGTCTCCAGATCCTCGATGATCTCGGGCGGCAAATCTTTCAAAGGCCGCTCCGCCAGATCTTCCAGAACCCACACCCGATGCGGAGAACCGAGCGCTTCCAGTTCAGATACGAGGGCCGCCGCTATCCCCAACGTGACCTCGTCGGTGATCACGCAAACCTTCTCCTCCGGCTGCACGCGCAGGCAAACGCTCACCGCATTGCGCGCCCCCACTGTGTATTCAGGATCCAAGACCATGGGATCTTGAGAGCGCGTGCCCCATCCAGGTCGCGTCTGTGGCGACTGAGTTGGACTTTTGAGTTGGTCTAGGGGAAGAGTCATTAGCCTACTTTTCTCGCGGACTCCGGCTCAGCGTCGGTTAAACCGAGCTCCGTCTCTTTAATGATGTAATCGACAACCTTTTTCAAATCTCCAGTTTCCTGGTAGACGCGCAACTGCCGGTCCGCTCCGCTGCCTTCGTCGAGCATGGTGTGGATGTAGTTCAGTTCCTCGCGCGAATCCAGTTCATCGACTACGTCGTCAACAAATTCCAGATACTCGCGAATCAAATCCCGGGCCGGAACTTCTATCTGCTTGCCGAAATCGATGAGCTTTCCGTCCATGCCGTAGCGCGACGCCCGCCACTTGTTCTCCATTATCAGCGCCCGCCGATAGAGGCGAAATCCCTGATTCGCTGTGTGCAGCTTATACAGTTTGGCCACTGTAGCCTGAATCAGCGCCGCCAGCGCGATCGTCTCATCCGCGCGCATCGGAATATCGCACACCCGGAATTCAATGGTATTGAAGAAGGGATGCGGACGGATGTCCCACCAGATTTTCTTCGCATTATCGATGCAGTTGGTCTTGATCAACAGCTTGATAAAGTTTTCGTACTCGCCCCAGCTCGGAAAATAATCCGGAATATTAGTCCGTGGGAACTTGTCAAAAACCTTGCACCGGTAGGATTTCAATCCTGTATTCATCCCCAGCCAGAACGGCGAATTCGTCGACAGCGCGAGCAGGTGGGGCAGAAAATACCGGGAGTGATTCATCATGTGGATCGCCGTCTCGCGATCCTCAATTCCGATGTGAACATGCAAACCGAAAATCAGATTCGCCCGCGCCACCAACTGCATGTCTTCGACAATATTTTTGTAACGATCGTCGGGATTGATATCCTGGGTCCGCCAGTCCGAAAATGGATGCGTGGCCACGGAGGCTAGTCGCAACCCATTCTCTTTGGCCAGCCGAATCATATCGCGCCGCAGCATCTTGACTTCAGCCTTGGCTTCCTTAATGTTCTTACAAACTCCCGTGCCAACCTCCACCACCGACTGATGCATCTCCGCCTTTACGCGTTCCTGCAGGATGAGCTGGCCCTTCTCCAGGATTTCGGCATGGATGTGGGACCGCAGATCCCGTGTTTCCGGATCAATCGTCTGATATTCCTCTTCAATCCCGATGGTGAAAGTAGGTTTCATTGGGGTAAATGATTCGCCCGTCATTCCGAGCCAAGCGAGGAACCTTGCTTTCCTCGGAAGCTACGAGAACCCTATCAGTATATCAATGCCCCAGAATGATTCTGCCCGATCTGCTCAGTCCCATTCTTTGTTTTCCGCGACGCGGGTCTGCACAATTTTCTTCAGCTCGTCTCCGCCGGCCCTACCGAGCGAATCACCCTGCGAAAGTGCTTCAACGTGCTCTGAGCCGGTTCCGGAATGCCCGTGAGGTACTCGTCTACCGTCTTCGGAGCAACGCCGCCTCCCACCCGCAGAAGCATCCTGTCTGGAGGCCTTCTTCTTCATATTGGAATTCACGTGGGGAGAGTCTTGGGAACTCATGCGGGGACGCCGCCCCCATAACCGCTAACTCAAGGAACAGGTTTTATCGTCAATGGACGTATGCTTGGTGAATGCGTATCGTTCGCCTAGCGCACTGGATTGTACGACGGCAGCGAACTCAAACGTTAAGCCGGTGACTAAAGATGTGCCTGGAATTGAAATAGTCCGTTACGTTCCGG
>Ga0185299_10002383_pt1 | contig 29306 bp, 25 predicted proteins | sample PaiPotPPA55metaG_FD_128002 | JGI IMG/M metagenome (GOLD analysis project Ga0185299, IMG submission 128002) | Iron sulfur acid spring bacterial and archeal communities from Banff, Canada, to study Microbial Dark Matter (Phase II) - Paint Pots PPA... ...
TGCCTCGCACTCATCGCTATCACGTCACAGACACTGGACGTGCCATTCTTATAGCTGTACTCACTTCAACCAGAACCAGTGTCCATCAACTCAATCAGATTGCGAACGCGGCATGAAAATCGTCGCGCCCCGCAAAGAAACTAAGATTTAGTAGTACAGGCATTCCTGCCTGTGTTTTGCTTACCCAATCGCCTGCATACGCGCCGTGATCCGGCTCTTGTAGCGCGCGGCGGTGTTCTTCTTGATGACGCCCCACTTGGCGGCGCGGTCGATGAGCGAGAACGTCGCTGGGATCGCGGCCTGCGCGCCCTTGCCGTCCTTCTGTTCGATCAGGCGGCGCATCGACCGGATCTGGTGACGCAACCGCGATTTGCGAAGACGGTTCACAGTCGTCTTTCGCTTGGTCTGACGCATCCGCTTCAGGGATGAAATAGTGTTGGCCATTCTTTAATCTCCAGGATAGCCTAGCGGCCTGGAAAATTCAAACGCGCGTCGAATGAGGTACGTTCAAATAGTGAGCCCGTCGGTTCTAGAGCTGTTGGCCTGGATTTCACGCCGACCCAGAACCTATTCGGAATCCATGGAGGCTTGGCGCACAACTTGTCCCCGGCATTCGGCTTGGGAGGATGCTTTATTGGACGGCCTCATCGAGGTGATAGAAAGCAGCGACGCGCTGAAGCCGTCCATGGTGGCTGTCACAACCCGGGGAATAGCGGCGCTTGAAACGGCGTCCTGTTCAAGCCGCGAAACTTTTCCGTTGTAGAATCATCTCGTGGCTGGAGGCCGCTGGCGATCATGAAGAATTTTCTTATTGGACTGGTGGTAGGGATCATTCTATCGGGGCTGACTGCGCTGATCTTCGTCTTCGCGATGGTTCGATTCGCCGGTTCGTTCGCTGAGAGACCGGTTACTGTCGCCGATGGATCCACCCTGATAATGAAACTGGAGGGAGACGTTCCGGAGAAAGCGCCTGCCGAAATCCCGCTGCCTTTCTTCGAGGGACAGGCGCCCCTCACTGTGGAACAGGTCTGGGACACGCTTCGCAGGGCGGCCGCCGACTCGCGCATCAAAGGCATCATCTTCGAGCCCCGCGGCCTCGAGATCGGCTGGGCGAAGATGCAGGAGATCCGCGAAGATATTCTGCAATTCAAGAAATCGGGCAAGCCCATCATCACGTATCTCCGGGGCCCCAGCGGTCGCGAATACTACCTGGCGTCCGCAACCGACCGTATCTACCTGGCGCCCGAGGATTCGCTTGACCTCAAGGGCATGCGGGTGGAAGCCATGTTCGTAAAGAACACGCTGGATAAGATCGGCGTCAAGGCGGACGTGATCCACGCCGGAAAATACAAGGATGCCGGTGACATTCTGACCCAAACGTCGATGTCCCCCGAGACCAGCGAGGTCTTGAACCAGATTCTGGATCAGTATTACGGAAACCTGATCCAGACCGTGGCCGAGGGCCGAAAGAAACAGCCCGACGCCGTGCGCGCCATCATCGATCAGGGCCCCTATATGGCCAACGAGGCGCTCGCGAATGGCCTGGTGGATTCGCTCGGATATGACGACCAGGTGATCCAGGACATGCAGAGTCGTCTCAAGCAGACCGAACTTAAGTTGGTAGCCATCAAGTCTTATTTGAAGGCCCCGGTGGCGTCCAGCGGTGTGGTCCGCCGCATCGCGCTGGTAGTGGGCGAAGGCGAGATCTCGCGTGGCAGCGGAAACCCGAATTCGGATGAGCAGGGCATCACCGACACCGCTATGGTCAGACTGCTGAAGCAGGCCGAGAACGATTCTTCCATTCGGGGGGTGATCCTGCGCGTCGATTCTCCCGGCGGCGATGGTGTCGCTTCCGATGACATCCTGCACGAGGTCAAGAATCTGAGCAAGAAGAAGCCGCTGGTGATCTCCATGGGCGACGTCGCGGCTTCGGGCGGCTACTTCATCTCGGTCACCGGCGACCCCATCATCGCTTATCCCAATACGCTTACCGGCTCGATCGGAGTGATCTTCGCCCGGTTTAACCTACATGGACTGTACGACAAGATCGGCGTCAACAAACAGCTCCTCACGCGCGGGCGTTACGCCGACATTGATTCCGAATATGCGCCTCTGAGCAACGAAGCGCGCCAAAAAATCGCCGGCCAGATCGATGGGTTCTATAAAGGATTCGTGAGCCGTGTGGCGGAAGGGCGCAAGAAAAGCTTCGATCAGATCGAGCCGATCTCGCAAGGGCGGGTGTGGCTGGGCGTTCAGGCTAAGCAGAACGGGTTGGTGGACGAGCTGGGCGGATTGGACCGGGCGGTGGAGCTGATCCGAAAACGCGCCAATATCGCCGCCACCGACCGCATCACATTAGTCCCTTATCCAGGCAAGCGCAGTGTGCTCGATTTCCTGCTCAGCCGTTCCGATGACAATGCAGCGCTGGAGACGAAGGTGGGGGAGGCGTTGGGCAAGCTGCCGGTGCGAGCGTTATCGCACGGCGGGTTCCTGAAGTTGATGCCGTACTCGATCCGCGTGCGCTAGAACAAAACTCATTTTGAGCCGCACCCTTTTACTGAGCCGCGCCCAAAGGAAGCGGTCGCCGCTAAAACGCGTGCACCGAGTCGATCCCGTTGGCCTGCAGGACCACCTGCATCTTCTCCAGCGCGGACTTGTGAATCTGCGAGACGCGGCTTTCGTTGATGCCCAGGATTCCCCCGATCTCTTTCATGGTCATCTCGTTGGTGTAGTACAAGAACACCACTTTCTGGTAGCGCTCCGGAAGCGTTTTCATGGCGACGCTTAGTACCGAGCGCATCTGCTCGCGGGAGCACATGTTGTCGGGCTGGGTTTCGGGCTTGCTCGGGAAATCCGGAGCTGGAAGATCGTCGTGCTCCGGCGCGCGCGACGATGCCGAGATCAGGCCCACGCTGCGCAGGTCTACCATCATCTGACGCCAGCGATCGACATCCACGCCGAGCTTCGCGGCCACTTCTGATTCCGTAGGAGTGCGCTGCAATGTGGCGGCCAATTCGCGCGTGGCGGCTTCCACTTGCTTGTGACGGCGACGCAAATCGCGCGAGGCCCAGTCCAGTTGACGAAGGCTATCGAGGATGGCGCCCTTGATGCGGTGCTTGGCATAGCTCGAGAAGGCGACCTGTTTTTCGGGATTGAACTTGCTGGCCGCGTCAAATAAACCCAGTACGCCGGCGTGCACCAGGTCATCCAGATCTACGTGCACCGGAAGATTCTCATGCACCCGGACGGCGATCGCTTTCACGAGCGGAAGATGCTCAAGTACAATCCGATCGCGCCTGGCGATCTTGGCGGCTGTTGTGCTTTGAGCGGTCTTGGTTTTCATCTCGGTTGCCTTTCTTTTTGAAGAGGCCTTCGGGGGCCGACGCTCCCTATAGGTGCAAGCGGGTAGCCAGAGATGGACTAGGCCAAAATAGATGCGCCGCGCGGGTGTTTCTAGCTAAGGAAACGTACAGCATTTGCATGAGACTCAATGGGTTGGATCTCACCTTCGCTCTACCGCTTTAGTACTTCCATCGAAAGTACCTGCTACGCGCCTGGCGACTGAGAGTCTCGTTATGGAACTGATCGGCTCTTAGCTTTGCCGAAATGGAACTCGCGTTCCAAAATGAAACACGACCGAATCTCTCTCCTTCTACGCTTATCGGGTTGTTCTGCCGTGACCTTGAGGGACTAGGGCTTTCTCAAGGTGGCCAAGTAGGTCTTTACCGCTAGTCCTGCGAGGATTATCCAGACCACCAGCCGAAAGTTGCCATCCAGCGTGAACGCCGCCAGCAGCGCAATCGCCGCATAGCAGGCCATTGCAGTCAGAAGACTGGGTCCTTTTCTATTGGGTTGCGACTCGTCGTCGTCGGGCGTCAATCTACCTGCCGGGAAACTTCTCGATCGTCTCTAGCCCCGCGTTCTTCTGTGCTGACCGGTGGCGTTGTGCAGTAGTGTGAAGACCAAGATACCCACTGCGGTCGGCAAGCGGTACCGTGCCCGCTGCACCGGTCGGGCTGAACGAGCGCCGCACCGGCGCCGGGCTATTGAACGTCCGTCACCTTTCCAGCGTTGAAAGTAATCTTCATGTCCGGGTAGACGTAGATTTTCTTCGCCCCCAGATCCATCACACTCTTCGGTTGCCCAAGGATCGCAGTGACCTGATCGAAGGTTTGCCCTAGCGCGATTTCTTTGGGAGGTCCTGCGGGCGCCGCGGGTGCGGCTGGTGGCGGTGTGTTCTGACCGGCCGAGTCGGTCGGCGCTGCAGTCTGCCCAAGCACCTCTTGCTCAGCCTTTTCGGCTTCCCCCATTTGCTGGTTGATCTGCGTGGCAGCAGTCGGATCGGGCGGCGGAGCCTCTGCCGCGAAGGCCGTCTTGGTCGGCGGAGCGTTGGCGGATGGGGGAAGCGCCGGCAGCCCGCCCTTGCCCTGCTTGGTTTGCAGCTCACCCATGCCCGAGTCGATGGTTTCGCGCATGTGGTTCTGCATATCCTGCAGGTCCGCAAGCTCAACTGAAACGGTAGTTCCGCGCTTGCATTCCAAGCCGCCCTTGCTCGAAAGCACGACGAGGGCCGCCTCAGTCGCGTCGGGCGCCGGCGGCCCGCTGAGCTGTAGCGCGTCACCCTGGCTGACCGCGCATTCCGCTCCTGCCGCGTCAACCACGTCGATATCTTTACCGGCGACAAAAACATGTTGAATTTTATCGGTCAGCATCCGCTGAATACCGCTGGATGCGGGGTCCAGTTCGCCGTTCTGCGCCACAGTTTGGGATTCGGCGTTGGCAAGCGCGATCTGGCGCTGGACTTCAGCAGCAATCAAGTTTTTCACCTCAGGCGTAAGAGGAGCGTCATTGGACACCGCCGGAGCTGGCTCAGCCTGAGCCCCCGCGGCCGCGTCGAGTCGTGCCTGGTAGGCCGCCGCAAGAGTCTGCGAAATCATGTAATCCGTCAGCCAAACCGACGCGCTGGGATAAACCGGGTAAGGCGTATAGTAAACGCCGTAATATCCATACCACGGAGTGGCCGCGAAGCCCCAGGCATAAGGCACCGGAGCGACCCACGGATTGTAGGCCCATCCATAAAACGCGGGCCTGTAGTAATAGGCGGGCGTGTACATCTCTACGTATACGCCGTGGTAGGGATAACCTCGGTAGAAACGATCGTAAGCTCTGCCATGTTCGTAATAGGTCCGGTGACCGTATTCCCGGCCGTGATAAGAATAGCGGCTCTGCACATAGCCGCGGCCCCCTCGCTCGGCGTAGATGCGGTGACCGTCCCTACCCTCCACTCTCACGCTCCGGCCACCGTTCAGCCCGTGATGAACATCCATTCCGCGCCTGGCGTCGTGCACCTCTGCGACCCTGCCACCCGGACGTCTAGTGACCGCGCTGCCGTTGGCAGCACGCGCGGTCGTGTGCCCGTTCGCGGCCGGATGCCCGCCGGCGGTGACGTTACGTCCTCCGCCAGCCGATCCACGAGCGCCGGCATTCGCCGGGCCACGGCCTGCACCGCCGGCAGCCGGACCTCTGCCCGCACCGCCGGCTGTCGGTCCCCTGCCCGCCCCTCCGGTGGTCGGACCTCTGCCCGCGCCGCTAGTGGTTGGACCCCTGCCCGCACCGCTGGTGGTCGGACCCCGGCCCGTGCCACTAGTGGTCGGACCCCTGCCCGCGGCTGCGGGAGTTGCGCTCCTACCGGCGGGCGCGGCGGCCTTCGGGGCCGCGGCGGCCGGCTTGGGCGCTGCGGGCTTAGACTTCTCTTGGGCGTTGGCGGTGCAGTATCCGAATAGGACTACCGCCGAAATGCTCATCAAACTTCGGAGCGAAAAGGCTTTGCTGATTGCAGGCGCGTTCATGAGAATATCCTTTTTGGTTGCGACCTTCCACGGGACTACTGGACGTCGGTGACCTTGCCGCCGACGAATGTCACCTTAATATCCTTGTAGAAATAGATTTCTTTCGTCCCAACCTTGGCGATCTTCGTCGGCTGTCCAAAATCGGCGACGACGTTATCCTTTGTCTCTCCTAATGAAACCGTCTTCGGTGGAGCTTGCGCCGCGTCCGCGGGCGGAGGTGGAGGCGCGATCGGCGCTGGAGCCGCCTCGGCAGGTGGAGGAGGAGGCGCGATTGGCGCTGGAGCAGTCTCGGCAGGCTGCTGCTGGCCGCCCCTAGGTGCTGGCTGGCGTTGTCCGCCTGCTGGTTGCTGCTGTGCATTTGCGTTGGCGTCTTCCGCCGGCTGAACGCTGAACACTTCAGCGACCAGCTTGTCCACTTGATCGGTCGTCAGCGTAATCCCTTTCGGGAACTGGAACTTTAGAGCCGCCTTGTACCGCACATCGGCCACGGGATCGGTGAATAGATCGAACGTGGCCCCATCCTCCTTGACCTCGATCTTGGTCACCCACATTTTTTCACCGGGAACGTAGGTCCTGGTCGCCGGAACGGACGGCGGCGCGGCGCCAGGAAGGCGGCCGAACCCCCTCAGTGCGTTGGTCACCTTACCCGCCGCGTTTTGGCTGATCTTTCCGTCCTTATAGGTGTTTTGATAGAAATTCGTGCCGGACACAGGCGCCATCATCACATTGCCTTTTTTGAGCACTAAAATGGCTCCTGCCGTTACGATGTCGGTGTTGTCCGCTGTCGGTTGCGTAAGAGCATATTCCGATATCAGTTTCTGTTCGATGGCACTCTTATCCTGCGCGTTCGCCAGGAAAGTGGTCCCGATCAGCAAGACACTGAGCGAGCTGTAAATTGTGATCGTTCGCATGGGTCCGTCCTAGTCTGTAACTAGACTCCTCTTCAGAGATGCACGGCCTGAACACTGGTGCCTGCCGGCCGCTATTACCTATGTTTCTCTTGAAGGCTATTATACGCCTGAACGCCGCAAATCCAACCAGAACTCTAGTACCGGTAGGCCGTAAACGGTATAATCTTGGAAACTCGACGAAAACTCGACAGAGGAGGACCTATGGCGGACGAAAATCCTGGTGTCGCGAGCGGCTTGGTCGGCATGTTCAACGCCTTTGTTGACCCCATGGGTCTGGCGAAGCGCGTTAAGGCAAAACTGTTCTGGTTGTGGCCTCTCGTCACCATCTGCATCATTTACATTGTGGTCGGCTATCTTATGCTGCCATACACGATGCAGTTGGTGGAGTTCTCCATGCATCAGCGGATGGCGGCGCAGAACCTCCCGCCGGAGCGAATGGAAACAGCCCGGAACTTGGCCCACACCTTTAGCACGGTCGGGATCGCGCTCAGTCCCGTCTTCGTCGTCGGGATTTTGGCGCTGCTGGCCTGGTTGGTCACGGTTACGGGCTCCATAGTGGGGTTGCGCGCTAAGTTTCGCGACGTGTTCTCGCTCATGGCGGCCTGCTCGCTGATCCCCGCGCTGCAAGTCATCGCGACCTACATCGTCGTCCGCACGAAAGGCGACGAGATTCAATCCCCTGAGCAACTGATGGCGCCCTTCGGCGCAGACATCTTTATTCAGGATGTGCACGGGGCCATGCTCGCATTTCTGAATTTCTTTTCGATCTTCGAGATCTGGTATCTGGTGATCCTAGGACTTTCCCTGGCGTACTTGACCGGGTCTTCCAAAGGCAAGGCCTTCGCCGCCATCACACCGGCCTGGGTCATCCCGCTGCTTCTGGTGATTGTTCGAGCCAAATTCAGCCCCGGCGCGAGCAGCTAAGCCTAGTCCAGATCAGGCTGGTCCATCTCAACCGGCTTTTTGTGCTTGGGCTTCTTGCGCTGCGTCTTGGGCACGATGATTTTGGGAGCCGGCACATTGCCGACGCGCTCGCGCGCCAGGCGGCGCACACCCTTCTTGCTATCGAATCGTTTCGGCTTACGCGCCATCTCAATCTTTATCGGTCAGCCTGCTCTCCAAACAGATCTTTCAAGAACGATTTGTCATCCAGGATTCCCCTGAAAACGGAGCGCTGCGCGGCGCCCTCGAACTGCCGGCGAAAACTGGAATCGCCGCTGAGCGATTGCCCGGCCTTGAGCTCTGTCAACGCTGCGCTCTTGTCGCCTGCTGCGTAGTCGAGCAACCCCAGCGTTAGGTGCGCCTCCGGCCGATTCGGCCAATAGCGAGCCGCTTGCGCCGCTGCATCACGCGCATCCCGGGTTTTTCCAGCGCCCAGAAGTTTGAACGTCTTGTCCTGGTACAAATATCCGAGGTTGAGATCCAGCAGCCTCCGCAGTTCGGGCAGCGGCGCGGGATTGTCGTCGACGTTTATATAAATATAGCGATCGTTATTGGTGTTGCGGCCGCCCTGTTTGCGGACCACCAGCATGGACGCCGACTGCTTCCCCCGTGCGTCGCCGCCTGCCTCATCGCCCGCCTTCACTGCGGCGTACAGCTTTTCGGCCAGTTCCCCCGGCGTCGCCTCGAACGCCCTCCCCATCGATTCCACCACTTGTGGTCCAACCAGAATGTTGCCTTGCGCCGACCATGTCTTGCCCTGCCGATCGCCCGCCCATTTCGGAGCGCCGGGGCCGGTGTACGCGGCGATGTTTCCTTTAGCATCGACAATCGCGACCTGCCGCCCGTCCTTGCCGTCGAACTTATCCTCGGCCAGTAGCTGATCGAGCACTTCCTTCGCCGTACGTCCTTGCTCGAGCAGTTCCAGCCCGCGCGGCCCGTAGCCGACGTTGACATTGGCTTGTGTGGCGATCGCGCCCACCTGGGCCGTGGCCCACGGAACCACTGAGCCAACTGAAAAATATCGAGACGCCACAGCAACTCCCCAATCGGCGTTCACCGGATCGTAGGCGACGATCGAGAAGGTCGCCACTTGCGCGGCCGCCAGCGCCGAAAATGCGACTAGCAGGAGGAAACTGCGAATCATGACCTCATCATCCTACCTCGCGGAAGACTCCTGACTAAACACACACAGCCACTCAGACGCGGGACCCCGTACAGCGCCAATCTCCATGAACCCTATGCTACGCCTATGCAAGCTTGGCGAACGCGCGAGCTTGACGCCGCCGCTCCCGATTCGTTAGTCTGACCATGCCATGCAGTTCGAACTCAAGCCCATTTCGAAGGCCGGCATTCAGGAAGCCCTCGAAAAAGCCGAGCGCTATCGGCTGCTGAACGAGCCGTCGCTGGCCGAAAGCATCTGCCTGGATGTTCTCGAGGCCGATCCCGAGAATCAATCCGCGCTGGTTATGCTGCTCCTGGCCTTGACCGATCAGTTCGGCCACGGCCACGGTCACGGCCCACACAAAGCTCGCGAGATTTTACCGCGCCTCAAGAGCGAATACGAAAAGCAATATTATGCCGGCATCGTCTGGGAACGCCTCGCCCATGCGCAGCTTCGCAAAGCCTCGCCCAACGCCGCCTTCACCGCTTACGATGCGTTTCGTCAGGCCATGGACTCTTACGAAAAGGCTATCGCACTGCGTCCGCCGGCCAACGACGATTCAATCTTGCGTTGGAACACCTGCGCGCGCATCCTCATGCGAAATCCCAATCTTCGGCCGCGCCCCGACGAGGCGTACGAACCGGTGATGGGCGAGTAATTCACTCGCAGCGCAGCGCCACGATCGGATCCACTTTCGCGGCGCGCCGCGCGGGAACCTGGCACGCTGCCAGCGACACCGCGATCAGCACCGCGGCCACCAGCACGAACGTAATCGGATCGGTCGCCCGTACTCGAAACAGTAGCGTGGTCATCAATTGTGTGAGAGCTACCGCCCCGGCCAAGCCAATCCCGAGGCCAATCAATACCAGCGCCATTCCCTGCCGCTGAACCAGCATCAGAACTTGTGCCTTTTGTGCGCCTAACGCCAACCGGATGCCGATTTCGCCGGTCCGCTGCGCCACGCTGTACGACATCACCCCGTACAATCCCAGTGCCGCCAGGAACAATGCCGACGCCGCGAAGAAGGCCAGCAACACCAGCGAAAAACGCCGCTGCGCGATAGATTGAGAAACCACTTCGGTCATGGACTGCATCGCGTACACCGGCTGCGACCGGTCGATCTTCAGAATGGCCGACTTCATGGCCGCACCGAGCAATGCTGGATCCTGCGTGGTTCGCGCCAGCACGGTGATGGCGCCAAGCTGGATGAAGATCGGCTTCTGGAAATACGCGGCGTAGACCTGGACCGGCGTGTCCTGATCCAGCCCCTGGGTGTGGACGTCGGCGACCACGCCCACGATTTCGCGCCAGTTGGGCGGCACCGCAAATGCCACCTCCAGCCTTTTCCCAATCGGATCCTGACCCGGAAAATATCGGTCCACCAGGGTCCGATTCACCACCACCACTTGGGGTGAATCGGCCGTATCGCGATCCGTAATCCCCCGGCCTCGCAAAATACGCATGCCCATAGTCTCGAAATAGCCCGGGGTCACCGCGAAATAATTGGCCAGCGGCGCCGTGCTCAGTTCCACCGGAGGCCGGCCTTCGAAGCGCATGATGATGATCGGATTCCCCAGCAAGGGTATGTCGCTCGATACCGCCGCGGATCGCACGTCCGGCAGCGCCGCGACGTTGCCTAAAATTCCGTGAACAAATTCGCGCAGCATGGCGTCGTGTCCGGCGTATTTGAAGGCCGCGGGCGCGAGGCGCATGGTCATCAGATGCTCGGCTTCGAACCCGGCGTCGACATGTTCGATCTCGTAGAAGCTGCGGATCAGCAGGCCCGCGCCGGCCAGCAGAATCAGAGCCGCGGCCACTTGCGCCACCACCAGAATGTTGCGCAGGCCGGTCCGGGCGCTTGCGCCGCGCGCTCCTTCCTTCAGCAAGGAATGAACGTCGGTTTTAGACGCATACCACGCCGGCGCGAACCCGAACACGATTCCCGTGATCATCGACAGCGCGAGCGAGGCCCACACCACCACGGAGTTAAGCCCGGCTCCGCTCAATCGGGGCAGGTTCGCGGGCGCCAGCGCCAGCAGTCCGCGGAATGCCCCGTACGCGAGTAGCAACCCCACCGCGCCGCCGGCCACCGACAGCAGCACGCTCTCGGTCAGCATCTGTATCACGATCCGGCTACGCGCCGCCCCCAGCGATGCCCGGATCGCGATCTCCCGCTGCCGTCCAGCCGCTTTGGCCAGCAAAAGGTTGGCCACATTCGCGCAGGCGATCAGTAGCACGAAGGCCACCGCGCCCAGCAACACCAACAGCGCCGGTCGGATTTGTCCAACCATATCGTCCAGCAACAAATTCACCACAATACCGGAATCTCGATTGAAAAAGGGATACTGCGCAGCCAGCCGCGATCCGATGGTCTGGAATTCCACACGCGCGCGCTCCAGCGTCACCCCGTCCTTCAGCCGCCCGATCACCCGCAAGCGGTGGAAATCCCGCCGCTCGCGCGTTTCGTTGTCGAAGCCCAGCGGCGACCATATCACCGACTGCGGTGGATATTCAAAGCCCTCCGGCATCACGCCGATCACCGTTCGCGGCTTGCCATTCAGGTTCAACGTCTGGCCGACGATCTTCGGATCACCGCCGAAACGTTGCCGCCACACGCCGTTTCCCAGAACCACCGCGCCATCCCGGCCCGGTTGATCCTCTTCTTCGCTGAAGATGCGGCCCAGCGCCGGTTGTACTCCCAGAGCGTCGAAAAATCCCCGATCGCAAATGGCGCCGAGGTACCGCTCCGGCTCGCCTTCCCGGGACGCGAGATTGAAAGTGGTTTGCTGGTATGCGCCCAGCGCGGAGAAGGCCTGGTTCTGTTTCCGCCAGTCATAGTAATTCGCCGGAGCCACGGAGAACCTGGGTATGTTGCGCTTGAGATAGTTCTCCCACACGTTCACCAGCCGCTCGGAGTGCGGGAAGGGCAACGGGCGTAGCAGGACGCCGTCAATCACGCTGAACATGGCGCTGTTGGCGCCCATCCCGAGCCCCAATGCGAAAACGGCGGCGAAGGTGAATCCTGGATTCTTACGGAACGTCCTCTGCGCAAATTTCAGGTCTTGCAGCAGGCTCATGACGATCACCAAAAGACGGTGGACGAGGCGGCGCGCAAAAGGTTAGCAGGCCTAACCAATCCGCGCCACCAGCTCCTTGATCTTGACCTGCTCAGCCGCCGTCGGCTTATGTTGCAGCGCCTTTTCCAACTCCTTCTTGGCGAGCTGCTTTTCCCCAGCGTCAAAGAGCGCCATCCCCAAGTGCATGTGGAACGACGGATTGTTGGGCACTCGCACCACCAGTTCCTGCAGCACCTGCACGGCCTGGTTGGTCAATTTCTTGCGAATGTAAATCAGCCCCAGCGTGTCGGAAATATTGGGATCCTGCGGTGAGCGCTGCAGTGCGTGCTGCGCATAGCCCAAAGCTTGATCCAGATCCACGCCCTGTTCGGCCTTGAGGTAGGCCAGATTGTTGAGAGCGGTCGAGTTTTCCGGGTCCGTCTTCAGCACTTCTTCATACATCCCGCGCGCTTGCTCCGCCTTTCCCCCATCTTCCAGTAGCATCGCGTACCCCAAAGTCGTGGTCGGGTTCGCTGGCTGTATCTTATGCGCCTTCTCAAAATTTTCAAGCGCGCCCGCCTTGTCTCCCAACTGTCTTTCGACCGTGCCCAAGCGGGTGAGGGCCTCGGCCCAATCCGGTTTGCGGCGCACCAGTTGTTCCAGTTGCGCGCGAGCCTCCTGAAGCCTTCCCATGCGAAGATGCACTTCCGATAGCGCCAGACGGTAGCCATCGCGTTCCGGATGCTTGGCCAGTTCCTGCTCCAGGATTTGTGCGGCCGCGGCCGGCTGGCCCTGAGCCAATTTCGAATCTGCCAGGCCGGTAACGCCACGCAAGTCACCCGCCTGCGCCAGCGCCCGGAATCCTACTTCGGCCTCGCTGTAGCGCTTCTCTCGCACATCGAGCGCTGCCAATTGATAGCGCGCATCATTAATTGATCCACTACCCGAAATTGATCCACTACCCGAAACTGACCAACTACCCGAATCTTTATGAGTACTGAGGATGCTACGCAGTTCCTTCCGCGCCTTGTCCCCTTCACCCAGGTTCGCGAGGCCGGTGCCCCTGGTCAGCTTGGCCTGCAGATTCGAGGGATTAGTTTCGAGGATCTCCTCCGCGATTTGAACCGCGACCCCATTCTGCCCCTGCTCCAATCGAATCCGCGCTAACCCTAGCTTGGCCAGTAGAGAATCCGGATTTAGCTTCAGGCTCGTCTCGAAATGTTGAGCCGCCTTATCGAGGCTGGCCGGGTCTCCTTTCATCCAATAGGCGCGTGCTAAATGAAACTGCAGCATCGCATTCCCGGGCTCTTTCGCCGTCAGCGGTTCCAGCTCCGCGATCGCCGTCTGAACCTGTTGTGGATCGCCTTTGGCCAGTAACGATGCATGGATCGCCGCAGCCTCCACGTCGCGGGGATAATCTTTATGCAGCTTGGACACAATCGCCAGAGCTTCCTGTTCCCGGCCTTGCGTCAACAGAACATCCGCAATTCGCTTCTCATAATCGGCCGCCATTTTCGGGTCCTGCTTCTCTCCGTCCCGGTAGGCCTGCATGCCCGGCTCGTACGCGCCCATGCGCAGATAGAAGTCGCCGATCAGGCTATCGGCATGTGGAAAACTCTTTCTCGCCGAGCGTAAGCCATCCAGTAGCACGAGCATCTCCGGTCTTCGATTTCGCGTGTAGTAGAAACCCGCCAACTCGAGCCGCGGCGTGGCATCCGACGGTAGGTTAGCGATCTCCGTCTTTAGCGTCTCTTCGGCATGATCGAACTGCGAGCCTTGCATGTAATAAAAGAAAAGTAGATCGTAGACGCGGCGTACCGTCTTATCGCGCGCCAGAAATTCCTCACCCAGCTTCTCGGCCTCCGGCACGTGGTCGGTCGCCGCCAGCCTTCGCATCAACGGTACGATTACTTCCGGCTGCCACCGCTTCACTTCATCAGCCTCTCGAAGCTTGGCGATGGCGGTTTCCGAGTCGTTCGCGAGCGTCGCCAAATCGGCCTCCAGCCGCAGACCGCCAAACGACTTCGGGTTCCGCTTCAGCACCTGCGCGACCAGCGGCCGGGCTTCATCCAGTGAGTGTTTGTTCGACTGCGGGTTGGCGGCATAGGCGGCTATGTAAAGTTCGGCCAGCCGTACCGTGGCTTCTTCATTGCCGGGATCGAGACTCGTGGCCCGCTCCAGCGCCCGCGCCGCATCGCCGTACTCGCGAAGCGTCAACTCGACCAATCCCAACCGATAGTAAGCTTCCCCCGACTTGGGATCGAACTGCAGCGCGCGCCGGTACAAAATGGATGCTTCTTTGTACTTTCCGTTCTGGAAGTATTTGTTGCCGCTGGCAACGCACTTGTCCCGCATCGCCCGCGGATCGCGATTGCACGCCATCACAAAGAGGAAGGCCGTAGCCGCGACTAGTAAGCACGCTCGTGTCATGTCTGATCGTTCAAACCGCTTCAGCTCCCCTTCCCTATATACCATCGACTCCTTTGGCGTGAAAGCCCAACCGCGAACTGCAGGCCAGGACCGTAATCCGTCCGTAACCTTCATGCATATTGTGGCGCACGCACTTTTCCGTACCGCGTCGCCACTCTGGCGACCCCAGGTCCTGTATTCATAGTGCCTGCAAGAGTGCAGGCACGGCACGTTGAGAACGTGCGCCACGCAGTCCCTTCCACTAATGCGGTGAGAATTGGCACAGTATCCGAATGTGGCACGACAAGGTCCTCAGCCACATTGCCGGATCTTACGGACGGATTACGGCCAGGAACGCATTTCGGTATGATGAGAAACGTTCTGGAGATTGATATGTCACAATCCATGTGGATCGGCGCCCGCGCCATCATTATTCTGCTCTTCGGCCTGCTGAACACACCTGCCCGCGCCCAGGCCGTCGTCGGGGAATTCGTTCCAGATATCGGCGTCGATCTCTCCGGAAATTGGAATCCGGTGCTGCACGAAGACTTCCTCGAGCGCATCCCCGGCCCCGAACTGGTAAATTACTCCGGCCTTCCTATCAGCGTAAGCAGTCGCCTCTGGGCGCTCTCCTGGGATTCATCGCGGCTGACCATGCCCGAGCATCAATGCCAGGTCCACGTTGCTCCTTACATCTATCGCGGCCCGCTCCAATTGCGAATCTGGGCCGAAAAAGATCCCCAGTCCCAGCGCATCATCGCCATCAAACAATACATCAGCACCTACGAACAAACCCGCACCATCTGGATGGATGGCCGCCCGCATCCCCCACTGTACGCCGCGCACACCTGGATGGGATTTTCCACCGGCCAATGGGATGGCAACATCCTGACCGTCACCACCACCCATATCAAGCAGGGCTGGGTCCGGCGCAACGGATTGCCGGAAAGCGACCAGGCCACTCTCACCGAGCATTTCATCCGCCATGGCGACCATCTTACCCACGTCAGCATCGTCACCGATCCCGTCTATCTCACCGAGCCTTTGATCAAGAGCCAGGACTTCGTACTGAACGTCAATGTCGGCGGGAACTGGCTGTATCCCTGCGAATATGTCGAAGAGGTGGTTAACCGGCCGCGTGGCGCCGTGCCGAACTATTTGCCAGGACAAAACCCCTTTGTCAGCGAGTATGCCGACAAGTATCATCTCACCGTGGCATCGGCTCTGGGCGGCGCGGAAACGATGTATCCGGAGTATCGGGCCAAGATGCGGGCGGCAGTCGCTTCCTCTTCCACCGACGCGGCGAAATTGGCCGCATGGACCGCTCCCGCTCAGGAGCACGTCAGCCGTGCTCAGAATCCCATCCCCGACGATGGCGAGGTCCACGTTCTGCCGGTGCAGGGTAACGTCTATATGATCGTTGGAGCCGGCGGTAATATCACGGTGCAGATTGGCGACTTGGGCGTCGTGGTTGTAGATAGCGGCACGGCGGCCATGGCCGACAAGGTGATCGCGGCTATCCGGAAATTATCCAACGAGCCGATCCAGTACATCGTCAATACCCACTTCCATGCCGGCCACACCGGTGGAAATGAGAAGATCCGCGCCGCGGGCGTCACCATCACCGGCGCGAATGTCACCGCCGATATCCGCGATGCCCGCCAAGGCGCCGCAATCATTGCGCATCAAAGTGTCCTCGACCGCATGAGCGCTCCCAGCGGCAAACAGTCTCCTACGTCCACTGAAGCTTGGCCCACCGACACCTACAATTCCGGTCAAAAGGAGCTCTATTTTAACGACGAGCCCATCGAGATCATTTACCAGCCCAAGGCGCATACCGACGGCGATAGCCTGGTCTTTTTCCGCCACTCCGATGTCGTGAGCACCGGCGATATATTCGTCACCACTGGCTATCCCTTTATTGACCTCGCGAATGGCGGCAGCATCCAAGGCGAGCTGGACGCGCTCAACAACATTCTCGACAAGGCCATTCCCAAACATGACGAGGAAGGCGGTACTTACATTGTTCCCGGATATGGACGCCTCTGCGACGAATGGGAAGTGGTCGAGTACCGCGACATGGTGACCATCATTCGCGACCGCGTCCAGGCCATGCTCAAAAAAGGAGCGAGCCTGGAGCAGGTGAAGGCGTCGCATCCCACCGCCGACTACGACGACCGCTACGGAGCCACTTCGGGGTTCTGGACCACCGATATGTTCGTAGAAGCGGTCTACAAAAGTCTCGCCGGCAAATAGCCTCTCGCAGGTCGGAGACCTGCGCCCCTGGGCCAGGGAGTGCGTGCGCTACGCACAGTCGAGAACAATCTGTATCTCTTTGAGCAGGAGTGACTCGTTCGTGCGAGATGTCGAGACGACGATCCAAGAAGGTAAGGAACTGCAATAGAGCAGGTTTCGGATTCGGCGAGGCTGTGACTCACCCTTCGCGCAAGGCCTCCAAGGGATCGACGCGAGTTGCCCCGTGTGCTGGCAGATAACACGCCAGCAGCGCGACTGCCAACAGCACCGAGACCGCGCCCGCTACACTGATCGGATCCGTAGCACTTACGCCATATAGCATTCTGCTCAGCAAACGCCCGGCCAGCAGCGCCGCGACAAAGCCGATCAGCACGCCTGTCATTACCAGCGACATGCCTTGTCTCAAAACCAACCTGAGCACGCTGCTCTGGGCGGCGCCCAAGGCCATGCGCAACCCGATCTCTCGCTTTCGCTGATTCACGGAATAGGCCATGATGCCGTACAAACCGATGCTAGCCAGCCCCAGCGCTAGCAGCCCGAACACGCTCAGAAGCGCCACGCCCATTTTGGCCTGAAACAAGCCGCCATCGACGATCTCGCGCCCGGTTCGCATGTCGTTGGCCAGGACTTGTGGCCCTGCGGAGCGTATCTCGCGCTGAACCGCTTGTAGGATCTTTCGTGGATCTCCGCTGCTGCGCACGTACAACGTCATGCCATCCGAATAGTTCTGTTCCAGGGGCACATAAACGCACAATTGCGGTGGCTCGGCCCAATTAGAATAGTTGCCGGTTCTGGCAATTCCCACGATTTGCCGCATCTGTTTCTCGCCCGGTAGCTGAACGCGTTTTCCTAACGCTTCTCCGCCCGGCCAATAGTCGTGCGCCAACTTCTCATTGACGATGGCTACAGGAGTCGAGGTCTCCTGGTCCACGTCCGTGAACTCGCGCCCCCTAACCATAGCCACGCCCGCCGTCTCGAAATAATTGCGGTCAACGGTGTTCACGATCGTCGTAGTTTTGTCTGCCTGCGACCGTTGTTGGCGCCCTTCCACCTGCAGTCCATTTACGGCCTTATTCCAAAGCGGCAGGTTCGAGGCCCACGATACAGATTCGACGTCTGGGATTCCGCCCACACGCTCGCGGGCGTCCTTGTAGAACACTCTGGCTTGAGCCTTTCCGTACCCGGCCTGACCTGGATATGTCAAGAAGACCGCAAGATGCGCCGTCTGGAAGCCGGGGTCGATCTCGTAAGCCCGCCCAATGCTTCGCAAGAACAAAGTTGCCGTCACCAGCAGGAGAAACGAAAATGCGATCTGACCCACCAGCAGCACGTTTCCTACCGTGACCCTCCTCCGGCTTCTCCCGGTGGTGCGAGTCTCTTGCTTGAGCGTTTCCGCCACACTCGCTCCGGCAGCCTTGAAGGCTGGAATAGTCCCAAACAGGAAGCCCGTTGCCAGCGAGATGCACAGCGTAAAAAGAAACACGGATGCATCCAGCTTTGGCGCCACGAAATTTGCGGCGGCCGGCAACGCCCCGAACAAGATACGCAGCCCGGCGTAACCGATGAACAATCCCACCACTCCGCTGAGAACTCCGAGCAGGACACTCTCGGTGAGAAATTGACGCACAAGTCTTCGGCGGCTTGCTCCCATCGCCAGGCGCACCGCGATCTCTTGTTGACGCGACGCTGAGCGGGCCATCAGCAGATTCGCAACATTCGAACAGGCAATCAACAAAACGATACCGACCACGATCAAGAGTCCGGTGCTGGCGAACAGAATCGGCGTGGATCCGCTGCTCGCGCTGGCGAAAAGGGCCTCGCGGATGGGCCGTACCGCGGCGGTCTGGCCTTCATTCGTTGCCCGATATTCACTCGCCAGATCGGCCGCGATTTTCGACAGGTTGGCTTGCGCCTGGGACTGCGTGACGCCGGGATTGAATCGCCCCACTCCCAGAAAAATCGCTTTGCCGCGATCGCTCAATGCGTTGTGCATCTCGTTGGGCATCAACTGTTCCGCCATGGCGGCCGGTATCCATACATCCGGACCGAAAATTGCATTCACGCCAATGAATGCGGGCGGAGCGACGCCTATGACGGTAAAAACGACGCTATTGAGCCGTAGAGTTCTGCCTATAATATCCTCCGCGCCACCGAAACGCGTTTGCCAAGCCCCGAAGCTCATTACCGCAACGGCGTGTGCGCCGGGAGTGCGGTCCTCTTCCGGTAAAAAGAAGCGCCCTCTGGCGGGTGTAAGACCCAACGTTGAGAAGTAATTGCCGGTCACCAGTTCGCAGAACATCCGCTGTGAAGCTTCACTGGCCTGCCAGGTCACAACGTGCGGAGACGTGTAACCCGCGAACGATTTGAAAACTTCGTTTTTTGCCTGATAATCTTTGAGACCTGCGTACGAAATCGGCTTGGGTGGGCTCGCCTTCGATGTGCTTCCCGTTTCGGCTGTCGCCACCGAGGCCAACTCGCCTGAGTTCCGGACCGGCAGCGGGTTCAAAATCAGGGTGTTGATAAGTGAGAAGACGGTAGTATTCGCGCCAATCCCCAGTCCCAGCGTCAGCACGACGAACAGAACGAACATCGGGCTTTTCCGCATGGTACGGAATGCGTAACGGAGATCTCTCCAGAGATCTTCCAAGAAATTGTCCCGGCGTACATCGCCGGCCGGCACCGCGTCGTACTTCGGCATACGTTGGCTCCTTTCTAACCCCGCCTGCAGGGCGAACATGTCATCCAACTCCGAAAGAGCCTCCCGGTATGCCTCGGCTTCGCTTGCTCCCCCGCTACGCAATTCCCGGTCGTAATCTTCGAGGTGCTGCGCGAGTTCCTCGGTGAGGGCCGACTCCTTGGTCGCCGTGAGACGTAAGGGCTTAAGTCGTTCTCGAACGAGATTCTTCCAATCAGGCATGCTCAATTCCCGTTATCCGGCTGATGACGGCGACGAAATCCTTCCAGTTCTTCTGCTTCGAGCGAAGCACCTTCCTGCCTTGCGAGGTCAGACTGTAATATCGCCGCCTGCGCTGCTCCGCTTTCTCCACCCAGCGCCCCTCGATCGACCCTTGCTCTTCCAGGCGATGGAGCAACGGATAGAGCGAGGTGACGTGAAATCGCAAAGCCCCTCCGGATCGGATCTGAATCAACTTTGAAATGTCGTATCCGTGGCGAGGCTGGTCTTCCAGCAACGACATCACGAGAAGCTCCGCGCTTCCCTTCTTCCATTCAGGATCTTGGGGGCGCGAAGCCATGTTGATCCACCTCTACTACGCCCATATTATTCGATCCCTTATATGAACGTCAATCATATCTACGGCTGCCGCGGGCCTTTTGTTCCCGCCGAGGATGTTTCTCGGAAATTGTTGTTAAGGCATGTCGAGAATCCGTTTCTGGTTCCGACTAACTGATGAAAGCGCACAAACCAGTGCGAAAATCGAAAGGAGCAGTGGATATGAAATACATTTTGATGATGAACTGCCCGAAAACGGGCTATGATACTTTTGGCTCGATGCCGAAGGACGATATTAAGGCGCACATGGCGTTCATGCACAGTTTCAACAAAGCCCTCCGCGAATCCGGGGAGTTGGTGTCTACCGAAGGCTTGGCCGACCCCAAGCAAGCCAAACGAGTGCGAGCCGGCAAGGATGGCGAGCCGATTACCGATGGCGTGTTCCCAGAGGCTAAAGAGTATCTCGCCGGCTACTGGATCATCGAGGTCGACAGTCGGGAGCAAGCCTATAAGATCGCAGCCCGGGCGTCTACCGCACCGGGACCCGCCGGGGCTCCCTCGAACATGCCGATCGAAGTTCGGCAAGTGATGAGCGGTGCGCCCGAAGAATGGTTGTGAATTCGCTCAACGCCGCTTCCGAGCATCTTTTGCGCGACCTTGCGCCGCAGGTGCTCGGCGCGATCATCCGCCGTTTCCGGGACTTCGCCGATGCCGAGGACGCCGTTCAGGAGGCATTGCTCGCGGCGTCTGTTCAATGGCCGCGCGAAGGCGTTCCAGACAATCCCCGGGCCTGGCTGATTCAGGTGGCCTCCCGGCGTATGACCGATCACCTGCGCAGCGAGCTGGCCCGCCGTCGCCGCGAAACCGCTGCGTCCGCGGAACTCGAAAGTCTGGCGCCTGCGGCGGATATCGAGATTGAAACGGATCAGGATGATACGCTCATCCTGCTCTTTATGTGCTGTCATCCCGCCCTCACTTCGTCATCGGCAATCGCGCTGACGCTGCGCGCGGTGGGCGGCTTGACCACGTCCGAAATCGCCTCGCGTTCCTGGTACCGGAAGCGACCATGGCGCAGCGCATCAGCCGGGCCAAGCAAAGCATCAAGGCGTCGGGCGTGCCATTCTGCCTGCCCACCGGCATGCCAGGAAATCAGGAACAGGCTCAACGGCTTCGCGCTGTCCTGCACGTGCTGTATTTGATCTTCAATGAGGGCTACACCAGCACCGGCGGCCCAGATCTGCAGCGCACCGAGCTGTCCACTGAGGCGATCCGGTTGACGCGAGCCGTTCACACCTTGCTGCCGGACGATGGCGAGGTCGCCGGATTGCTAGCGCTTATGTTGTTAACCGATGCGCGCCGCGCCGCACGAACCGGACCGGACGGTGAGCTGATCCCGCTCACGAAACAGGATCGAGCCCGGTGGGATTCGAAGTACATCGCCGAAGGCGTCGCGCTGCTCACCGCTGCTCTGTCGAAAGGCTCCATCGGCGCCTACCAGCTACAGGCCGCCATTGCCGCCGTGCATGACGAAGCGCCCCGCGTCGAAGATACGGACTGGCCGCAGATCCTGGCGCTGTACGACCTCCTAAAACGTATGTCCGACAATCCGATGGTGATGCTCAACCACGCCATCGCCACGGCTATGGTGCACGGTCCATCTGCGGGACTTGAGCTGCTAGATGCGCTCGACGCCGATGGACGTCTGACTGGACATCATCGCCCGGACGCCGTTCGCGCTCATCTCCTGGAGTTGGCCGGCGACCATGCGGGCGCGAGTGCACATTACCAGACCGCCGCCGCACGGACGACGAGCCTCCCCGAACGGAATTACCTCATCACCCAAGCCGCCCGGCTGCGGGAGAGTACAAGCTGAACAACCTGCAACTAATAGGTTGCGCTTGTGGTGAAATGCTGCTAATATGCAACCTGGAGGTTGTATATGAATCCCGGAGTCGCTCCCCATATGGATCGTATCGAAAAAAGCATTCTTCTCCGCGTGCCGCGTGCTCGCGTCTGGAAGGCCCTAGCCGATGCCGAGGCGTTTGGACAGTGGTTCGGCGTCAAGCTAAACGGGTCGTTCGCGCCGGGGGCTCGCCTGGGAGGGAAGGTCTTACACAAGGGCTACGAGAATTGTCCCTTCGAGATCATAATCGAGCGGATGGAACCAGAACGGCTGTTCTCATGGCGATGGCACCCGCACGCCATCGATCCCAAAAAAGATTACTCGGCGGAGCCTACGACTCTGGTCGTCTTCGAACTGAAGGAAGTCGCGGACGGGACGTTGCTAACGGTTGTGGAATCTGGCTTCGAAGGGATCCCGTTAGCTCGCCGCGAAGCCTATCGAGAAAACGAGAAGGGCTGGGCTGCTCAGATGAAAGCGATCGAGAAGTATGTCGGCCAAACAGCTTAACGCCCGTGCGACAAGCCCCAGGACGACGCGCCGGGGACTTGAAAAAACGGCGTTAATTTTTGCGGCGCTCGGCGACGAGAACCGTCTGCGTCTAGTGTCCCGCCTATCCGCCGATGGACCAATGTCCATCGCCCGTCTCACCGAGGGCGGTTATGTGACGCGGCAGGCGGTGACGAAACACCTCCAGGTGCTGGCGAAAGTGGGCCTAGCGTGCAACTCCCGCCTGGGACGGGAGAGCGTCTGGGAATTGGAACCTAAACCGCTCGACGCCGCTCGCCATTGCCTAGACGGCATTTCGGCCCAGTGGGATGCGGCCTTGGATCGCTTGCGGAAATTCGTGGAAAGATAACGAACAGCGCCATCTCTTCGGTGAGATACACTGTACAGAGGAGATGGAACAATGGCAAACGATCCGAAAGATCCCAAGAACAATAACGAGTCTTCGAGCGACCTTCACCGGCGCGACTTTGTAGCTATGTCAGTGGCGGCGGGCCTGGCCGCGGCAGGTTCGGCCTCGGGCGCCGGAATGCCCGTGGTTGAGACCGACGTGGAGATCAAAACGCCCGATGGCACCTGCGACGCCGCTTTCATCCACCCCAAGAGCGGTTCCCATCCGGGCGTGCTCATCTGGCCCGACGCATTTGGATTGCGGCCCTCGATGCGCGAAATGGCCAAGCGCCTTGCCGCTGAAGGATATTCCGTCCTGGTGCCCAATCCCTTTTATCGCGTGGGCAAAGCTCCTTTCTATACGGATGCCTCTACAGTCAACTTCCAGACCGAACGGCCTAAGATCGGGCCACTGATGGCCTCGGTGAACGCGTCCGGCAATGCCGAGAAAGATGCCGTCGCTTACATCGCCTTCCTGGATGCGCAAAAACAGGTCAACAAATCGAAAAAGATCGGCACTCAGGGTTATTGCATGGGCGGCGCGTTGGTCGTGAGGACTTGTGCGACCGTGCCCGACCGCGTAGGCGCCGGAGCGTCGTTCCACGGCGGCGGACTGGTCACCGACAAACCCGACAGTCCGCATCTGCTCGCGCCGAAAATCAAAGCTCACATGTATTTCGGTATCGCGTCGAATGACGACAAGGCCCAGCCGGACGCCAAAGACAAGCTCAAGGAAGCTTTCGCCGCCGCGCACGTTCCCGCCGAGATCGAAGTATATTCGGAGTCCATGCATGGCTGGTGCGTACCGGACATGCCGGCTGGGGGTGGCAAGCCCATTTACAACAAGCCGGATGCCGAGCGTGCCTGGGGCAAACTCGAGACTTTGTACAAGACTTCGCTGGCCTGAACTCCAAAGCCGCCGCGCTAACGTTCTCAGCTATCTCCATATACCGGGATAGCTGCTCCGTGAACGACTTTGGCATCGTCGCTACACAGGAATAAGATAACTCGCGCGATGTCTTCGGGCTTCGGCCACTTCGCGAAGTCCGCGCCGGGCATTGCTTTCCGATTTGCCTCCGTATCGATGATGCTGGGCAGGATCGAGTTGACGCGGACTCCTGTGCCCTTCAGATCGGCGGCGAGGGAATCCATCAGGGCTAGCGCCGCGGCCTTCGATGCCGCATAAGCGGCGACGCCCGCCCCGTGATCCAGCGAAGCTTTGGACGCAACATTCACGATGGCGCCTTTACCCTGCCGGAGCATTGCCTTCACCGCTGCACGCGACAATATGAACCCGGAGCGAAGATTCAGTAATAGCATCTGGTCAAGAATCTTGGTATCCATTTCCCACAACTTCATGCCGCCGGCGTAAGCACCCACGGTATTCACTAGGACATCAAGCGTCTTATTCTCCGCGCCAAGGACTGCCATGAGCTGCTCAACCGCGGCTTCATCGGTCACGTCGACCTGCCGCCCAGTGAGTCTGGAAGCATTTTCGCCGGCTTGGCTCTTCAAGTCCGCAAATTCATGATCGTCTCGATAGGTGACAATCAACTCGGCGCCCTCCCTCAGGAATGCGAGGCTTACGGCGCGCCCCAATCCTCCCGTACCGCCGGCCACCAATGCGACTTTCCTTGCGAATTTCATTTCTACTTGCGTGCGGCGTCCTTCAGGAAGTTGCCCTCGCGCAGTTCCGCGAAGGCCTCCTGAAGCTGCTGCTGCGTATTCATCACGATCGGTCCGTACCAGGCCACTGGCTCTTCGAGCGGCTTCCCGGAAACTAGCAGAAACCGGATTCCGTCTTCCCCAGCTTGCACCACCAGCTCGTCTCCGCGATCGAAGAGTACCAGCGATCGATTCTCCGCTTGCGTAGGAGGCGTTGTGTCCGCCCACCCGACCGGTTCAGTGGGCACCGCCAGCGGGCCAGATGCGTTGCAGAACTTACCCGCGCCAGCGAAAACGTAAGCAAAGGCGTGGTGCGTGATTTCAACCGGAAGAGTTTTTCTGCGGCCGGGCGGCACTGTCACGTCTAAGTAGACCGGATCGGCGGCGATCCCATCCACCGGCCCCTTCTTGCCCCAGAATGTGCCGCAGATGATGCGGACTTCTGTTCCGTCATCGTCCTTGATCGCGACAATATCGGGCGACTTCACCTCCTGGTAGCGCGGCGCAGTCATCTTGAGCGACGAAGGAAGGTTGGCCCACAACTGAAAGCCGTGCATGCGCCCGGCATGATCGCCCTTCGGCATTTCCTGATGGATGATCCCGCTGCCCGCCGTCATCCATTGCACGTCACCGGCGGCAATGGCCCCGCTATTTCCCATGCTGTCGCCGTGCTCCACGGTTCCGGCCAGAACATACGTAATGGTCTCTATCCCGCGGTGCGGGTGCCAGGGAAAACCGGCGAGATAATCTTCCGGAACGTCATTACGGAAGTCATCCAGCAGCAGAAACGGATCGAAATCGGTGGTGTTCCCGAACCCAAATGCACGGCGCAGGTGCACCCCCGCGCCTTCAAGCGTGGGCTTTGCGGATATAACTCGCTTAATCGGCCTTAGAGACATTGGTCGTTCCTTTCCGCGCGGGCGTCAATGAATGATCCCCGGCGCCTCGTGTCCCGTCTTTTGAACATACTCTATGTACGAACCCGGATAGACCAGCGGACTTCTATCCTTGCCGCTATCGCCGCCCAGTTCCAGAACTCGCGAGCCCAGACCGCGCAGGAACGTGCGATCGTGCGACACGAAAATCATCGTACCTTCGAAATCCTTCAGGGCTTCCACCAGCATCTCCTTGGTCGCCAGGTCCAGGTGATTGGTGGGCTCGTCCAGCACCAGGAAGTTGGGAGGATTATAGAGCATGCGCGCCATCGCGAGCCGCGATTTTTCGCCGCCCGACAGCGCCCCGATGCGCTTCTCGACATCGTCGCCCGAAAACTGGAACGCGCCGGCCAGCGTGCGGAGTGAGCGATCGATCCGGTGAGGCACGACTTGCGAGTTAAATATCCGTAGCATCAAATAGTCCTGGGCCGTCGGACTTCAGTGTGCCGCGTCTCGGTTGAGTGGACGCTTGAAATACCCCCGCAGCGCGCAGCTCTTCCGACGAGATTGTCCCACCGGCGCAAACCTTTTCCAGCAACGCCGCCTGCGTCGGCTCAAGATCGATTAGCCACCCCAGCACGTTTAGCAGGTTGATTAACTCCGTTGTGTATTCAGCGAGCCAGTGATCGGGTTGAACTTTACTCAGCTCGGATGGAGCACGCCGGTCGCCGATGATCGGACGTTGGCGGTTGGCTTTCCTATAACTAAACCACTGCAATATGACCTGTTTGCCCGAAACCTCGTAACACCACATTCCAGGCTCAACGTTTTCGACGTATCCTTGGCCAACTAGCAGCCTTTTCTTGCTGAAATCATAGCTTAGCGAGTCCGGCATGGCCGCGGGCTCTTCGGGAATCGCGCCTGCTCCTGGAATCCGCGGCCTCCTGGCCGGCGGCAATCGAGGGGGTTGAGCGGGTCGCCCTTTCATAGGGTCAGTCATGCGCTCGCCGAAAGTATGGAGCCAAATGATAGTGCGTCCAACGTTAGCTATCTCGGTGAAGGTGTCCCGGTCACTTGTGAGAGGTATTCGCAGGCCCGGTGTAGACAGGTCTTCCTGAAAGCGTGAAGTGAATGCTGGATGGGCAGCAATTGCGGCGATGTAGGCGACGAAATCTTCGGCGGTTACCTCAATTCCGTACTTCTTCCCCAGAAGTGCCAACAACGTTAGGGGCAGATTGGGGACGCTTGCTTTCTGATCGCGCCAGAGGGGGAAGACGCGGCCGCCGAAGGAGCCCTTGTAATGATCGAGGTCCGGCACAAGCGCGGTGAAAGTGAGCGCGGGTCCCGAAGAAGGCGACGTTCGCGAGAGCGCTGTCAGATAGATTTGGCTTTCCGATCGTGATTCCCAGAGTTCCGGATTGGGTTGATTGATTAGGCGACTGTCGGGGATTATCCACTGGCGGTCAAACGAACGAAAGCCATAGCGGGTCGGCGGAAGAGAGGGACTTGTTTCTTCAGCAATCGACTTTGGTCGTGACTTTGGTGGTAGCTCGAAGCCTGCCAGAGCGTTGGGGACGATGCGCTTACTATGCTTGTCACCCGGCTGTCCATTTCGGAGGTGTGGATGAAAGAGAACTTCCTTCAGATCCGCTGGCGCGTCGATAAGCTTTTGCCAACGGCGTGTTAACGACTCGACATCCGGCGCAATGATCCAAGTGCGGCCAGGCATAACTCCGGAGCCATTGTTAAGAAATAGGTCCTCTAACTGTGGATAGCTAGCCCACGCACGTTGCGAAGCGGGCAGGAATGGCGCGCGCCAGTCAGACGGGCACTCAACCCATGCTGAGCTGTTTACTCTTAGCGCGGCCAGTGCCTTGAACTTCTCCAAGCGATGAACGCTAGGTAAAGCCTGAAACAGCACTTTTCCCGGAGTATTGACATCGCTCTTCGCTGTGGCGGAACGCGAGGCCATTACGATGCAAACGGGCTGCTGGACGCCTTGGAAGATACGGGTATTGACAGCCGGCTGGTGTCCTTCGGGTGAGCAATCGATGACCCAAATGTCATCACACGTTCGACGCAAGTAATCGCGCATCTTCTGAAACCCTGGCCCATTGAGGAAACCCGCCACGGTAATGAAACATACGATACCGGAGTTGTTCGCAGCATCATGGTCATAAACTTTCCAGGTGGCCCAACGCCAGAAGTAGACATACAGATTGCGCAAGTGCTTACTGTGGACTCCGGCGCCCCATTCGAGGGGTGGCATCCAGTCTGCCAACGGCGGCGCTTCTTTAGCATTCTCATCTCCACTCTCAATCCAACCGCCCCGCCCCTTGGCTTTCTCCTTGTATGGTGGGTTCCCGATCACAACAGTGATTGGCTCTTCTCTCTTAATCTTGTTCGCCTCTTTGCGAGACTTGGCAATCGGGGCCAGTATCCCTGGTATCCATGACTCATCATCGTGCGGATTGCCCAACGTATCGGTGACGAACATGCGCGGTTCTGTCGCTGGCGGGCCACCAATAAGGTCGACGATTTCGGCAAGGAGTCGCAATTGCGCGACGGCGAACGGCCCCAGTTGCATCTCGAAACCAACGAGGCGCTTCACGGCGGCGTTGATGGCGCCTTTAACGGAGCCCTCCCCTTCATCCTCCTTGACGGTTGCAGCAATCCTTCGTAGCACGCCTAGAATGAAAGTGCCTGTGCCCGTAGCGGGATCGGCCAGTGTCACCGACGGCGAAGCTAGCCCTGCATGTAACCCGAAACGGGGTGTCCTCAAGGCCTCGTCGACCAGCCCAACCATGGCTCCTACAACTTCAGGCGGTGTGTAATATGAGCCTGTCTGCTTCCGCAGTTCTTTGTCATAAACCTCAAGAAACTCTTCGTAGAAATAAAGCCAGGCCTCCGGTCTATCCTTGCTTATCTTGGACCAGTTAACCGCGTCAAGCACGCGCGTCAGAGTTCCGAGTGAGGTCTTAAGCGTTGCTTGATTTTCCGCATTGTCGGTCAACAATCTGAGCGCTGCGCCGATTAGAGAGTTCGTGCGGCTAAGTTCACTGGCAACTTGTTGAAGCCCGGTAGCAAGCTCGATCTTCTTCGCGCGCGCCATCAGCATTCCGAACGTCACTGCCTGGGCGTATCCGTCAGCGAACCTTTCGTCAGTGGCATCTGGAAAAAGTAGTTTCCGCCAATCCGCGGCTAGGCCCGTGAGGGCTTCACTTCCCAAGGCTAACTGCTCTGTCACCTCGTCACGCAACAACCGGCAGAGGCGCGCCGTAGTGTGGGCCAAATCTCTGGCATTCCGCGGCGGGATGGGCTGCCAACGAAGGAACGTTTCAAAGAGGTTCAAAAGGTTCTTCGGCGCTTCCAGTTTATCGCCAGAGGATTCGACGTTTCCGATCAAACTGACCAACGAATCGACTAATTCGCCATTCTGCCAAAGGCTGAATGCGTTGCCGTCCGTGTAGATTAGGTTTGGCAATGAGCGCAGTCTCTCCCACTGCGCTTTATCATGCGGATCTTTGAATTTGCGCGGATCGGCTCCCTTACCGGGAGACTTCAATTCAACGAATCCCACGAGCGCGTTGTGAACGGTGATGGCATAGTCGGGACGCGTTTTCAGATCGCTGAGGGATGACTCGCCTATGGCAGCTACCTTTGCTTTAAGTATGCGTACGAGCTCCGCCAGGTCCGCTAGCAAATACTCGAATGGGGCGCGGAGCTGGTCTTCTGGTTGTCCACTCGCTGCCGGGTTCGATAATTTTTCCTTCGTTTTGGCTCCGAAGGTGGCAACCGCCGAGTTGAAGGTAAGTTTCATTTATGCGGATAGGTCCCCGCACGCGTCCGGTGGAATTGATGAGAGAACCGAGATCTTGAATTCGAGATATCCGCAGTGCGGGAGGCGAGCCATCGAGAGCGCATCCTCTGAACATTCGACCGTCTCGTCGCTCTTTCGATCAAATCATATGTTCCCACAGGTGGTCTTTGGTGCTGAACCTTGGCATCTCCAAGCCAGCCCGGCATCAATGAATGATCCCCGGCGCCTCGTGTCCCGTCTTTTGAACATACTCTATGTACGAACCCGGATAGACCAGCGGACTTCTATCCTTGCCGCTATCGCCGCCCAGTTCCAGAACTCGCGAGCCCAGA
>Ga0185299_10002385_pt1 | contig 29299 bp, 18 predicted proteins | sample PaiPotPPA55metaG_FD_128002 | JGI IMG/M metagenome (GOLD analysis project Ga0185299, IMG submission 128002) | Iron sulfur acid spring bacterial and archeal communities from Banff, Canada, to study Microbial Dark Matter (Phase II) - Paint Pots PPA... ...
CGGGAACGAGTAGTGGCCATGAGACGAACCTCCAGAATAAACGACTGGGTTCATCCCATTTTGGCAAATGGCTTCGGAATTTGAGTTTTTTTAGTTTTTTAGAACAAAACCCACATACCAGGGGACACGGTACTTTACGAGGGCGATGGATGTTCGCCGCAGCGGGCAAGGGCACAGTGTCTGCAAACAGAGGCAACGAACCGCAATGCCGAAAACCCTGGCCCGGTATGCCTTTACTTACTGTTCATACCGCTTGGCCAGGATCTTGCCGCTCCGTGCGTCGATGACGTAGTGAGGCCCGCCACCGTCGCGCATGGCATCCTGGAGTTCATAGTCGATGTGCCAGCCATCGGCTTGCCGGGCGATGGTGATGCGAAAATCGTCGAGGTCGCCGTAGGCGGCTTCCGCGTCCAGCCGGGCGATGTGCAAGGCTTGCTCCGCCGATAAGCCCTGAGGCTTGGGGTCCAGCAGCACTTCACCGGGAGTCATTCGATAGATCCAGCCTCCCTCTTCGTGTCGCCGGCCGGAATCATCTGCCTGAGAATCAAGCCAAGCCTCTTCCAGGGCACGCTGCACGACGGGATTACTCAATAACTCCGCCATTGTCGGCGCTTGCAAGCCCGGCATGATCCAGCTACCGCGGACTCTTTCTAGGTTCAGGCCATCCGTAGTTTGATTATATCATTCTTCGCGCGGCCCATGCTGCACAATCCCGAGCACGTTGCCCCCGGGATCGCGGATGGTGGCCAGCCAGCGCGGGCCGTCGGCGGACGGTGGCTCGAGGACTTCGCCACCGCTGCCACGGACCGACTCCAGGATGTCATCGATGCGCTCAACATTAAGCCACGCCAGCAGGGGAAAGAAAAGGAAAGAAAAGGGAAAGAAAAGGCGGGGAGAAAAGGGGAAAGAAAAGGGAAAGAAAAGGGGGAAAGAAAAGGTGTCAGGGAAAGAAAAGGGGGAAAGAAAAGGTGTCAGGACCCTTTATCAGCACTTTATCAGCAGGTCCCTTGCGCGGCCGGCCCCTTGGACGCAGCGTGCTCTCCAGCCCCAGGCGCCGCGCCACACGCTCGGCCCATACCTCTTCTCCATACGGTTGACCACGTTGCACGCTGCGCCGCACGGCCTCCAGTTCTGCCTCGGTTTGCGGGTGGTTGACTTCACGTATCCAGTCCGCCTCGGCGACGACCACCGGCCAGGCGCTCAGCAGGGGAAAGAAGGAAAGAAAGGGAAAGAAAAGGTGTCAGGACCCTTTATCAGCACTTTATCAGCAGGTCCCTTGCGCGGCCGGCCCCTTGGACGCAGCGTGCTCTCCAGCCCCAGGCGCCGCGCCACACGCTCGGCCCATACCTCTTCTCCATACGGTTGACCACGTTGCACGCTGCGCCGCAGAACCTCCAGTTCTGCCTCGGTTTGCGGGCGGTTGACTTCACGGACCCAGTCCGCCGCGGCGACGACCACCGGCCAGGCGCTCAGCAGCCACTTCTCCGGCCGGGGCTCTTGGGCCCGCTGCCACAAGCTACACCAGCGCCACACTTCCGCGCGGCGCACGAGACCGGCACGCGCCGCATTGCGCTCCACATAGCGGCACACGCGCAGCAAATGATCATCTTGAGCTACCGGAAATGACTTGAAACGGCCCTGGTACAGATGACCTGCGCCCACGTCGTGATAATGCGCGTGCCAGCGCTGGGTATGCGTCAACGTTAGCCAGTGGCCAAAGTCGGAAAGCTCACCGTCGTGGCGCGGCCAGACGACGAGGTGCCAGTGGTTAGGCAGCAAGCAGTATGCCAAGAGTCGCATGCCGGGCACATGTTCCAAGGCCTCGCCCAGAATGCGCTCGAATGCTTCGTAATCGGCGTCCTTGTGGAAGATTCGCAAGCGGCCGTTGCCGCGATTGAGCATGTGATACACATAGCCCCCCAAGGCGGTGCGACAGGGTCTTCCCATGACCCCGAAGTGTAGAGGTCAGCCGGCGAGCTGTCAAGAGTAAAGGGTCCTGACACCTTTTCTTCCCCCTTTTCTTCCCCTTTTCTTCCCTGATTTTGCTGTCCCCCAAACGGGCGGCGCGGCATATTGGTTCATATGGGCCCTGCACAATCAGGTAATTCCAGTGAAACCGAGCGCCTGCTCCACAGCGTCGCCGCAGGAGATCGCGAGATCTGGGGCGACTTGCTGGCGCGGCACCGGGAGCGGCTGCGCCTCATGGTTTCCCTGCGGCTCAATCCCCGACTCAAAGGACGGATCGACCCTTCCGACGTTGTCCAGGAGGCATTCTTAACTGCCTCGGTGCAACTGGACGATTACCTCAAGAAACGCGCGCTGCCCTTCTTTTTGTGGCTCCGCGCCATCACCGGCCAAAAGTTAATTGCCCTGCACCGGCATCACCTCGGAAAAAAGATGCGCGATGCGGGCCGGGAAGTCCCCCTCTACGCCGGCGCGTTTCCCGGGACCAGCTCCGCTGCTCTGGCCGCCCAACTTCTGGGGCATGAATTGCGCCCCAGCCAGGCCGCCATGCGCGCCGAACTGGAAGCACGCGTCCGGGAAGTGCTGGACAGCATGGAGCCTATGGATCGCGAAGTGCTCGTGCTGCGGCATTTCGAGCAGCTCAGCAATGCCGAAACCGCCCAGGTTTTGGCTCTTCAAGAAAACACCGCCAGCAAGCGTTACATTCGTGCCCTGCGGCGGCTCAAGGCGCTGTTCATGGAAATGCCTGGAGGCATCCAAGGACTCTTACCATGATCGAGACTCATGCGGAACCCGACCCGCTCGACCAGTTGGCGGAGTCGTTTCTGGAACGCTACCGGGCCGGTGAGTGTCCATCCTTGACCGAGTACACCGAGAGATATCCTGAACTGGCCGAGGAGATTCGCGAGCTGTTTCCCGCCCTGGTTGTCATGGAACGGGCGCGGCCCAAGGGAGGCGAGACCGATAATTTTCCCGAAGAGACCGACCAGGCCATCCCCGCTCAACTGGGCGATTATCACATCCTGCGCGAAGTGGGGCGGGGCGGCATGGGCGTCGTGTTCGAGGCCGTGCAGGAGTCCCTGCACCGGCATATAGCCTTGAAGGTCTTGCCCTATCACAGTTGGGTCAAGCCCAAGCACCTGGAGCGCTTCCAGCGCGAAGCCCAGGCAGCCGCCCGCTTGCATCACACCAACATCGTGCCGGTCTTTGGCGTCGGCGCGCACGAGGGCATTCATTTCTACGCCATGCAGTTCATCCAGGGCCAGGGCCTGGACGCCGTGCTTGAAGAGGTGAAGCGGTTACGGGGCCAACAGGAGAGCACCCAGTGCGCGGCTGGCGCACCTAGAGAATCGTTGGCTTTCAGAGTGGCGGAGAGTCTTTTTACCGGACGCTTCTCCTCAGCTACTGGCCAGGGCGCCCGTCCCGGAGCGGCAGAGTTATCGCCCCCGGCTTCGTCCGGCCCTGTCCAGGGAAAACCAGAACGCCCAGAGACCAGCTCCAGCCCCGGCTCCTCGACTCCTTTCCCCGATAGCCATGCCGAGCTATCCAGTCAGAGCGAGTTCAAATATTTTCGCAGCGTCGCTCAAATTGGCGTGCAGGTCGCGGAAGCACTGGCCTACGCTCACGGCCAGGGAGTTCTGCACCGGGACATCAAACCCTCCAATCTCATGCTGGATACGGTAGGGCGGGTCTGGATCACCGACTTCGGCCTGGCGAAGACGGATGATTCCGATGAATTGACCAACCCGGGCGACATGGTGGGAACTCTGCGTTACATGGCCCCGGAGCGCTTCCAGGGGAAGGCCGATCCGCGCAGCGACGTCTATGGATTGGGTATCACGCTTTATGAAATGCTGACCTTGTGCCCGGCGTTCGAGGCCAGCAATCGGCACCAGCTGATCGAACAGATCACGCACCGAGATGCGCCTTTACCACACAAGGTGGACCAGAAGATTCCGCGCGACCTGGAAACGGTGGTGTTAAAAGCCATCGCCAAGGAACCGGACCGTCGTTATGCCACGGCGGAGGCCATGGCCGAGGACCTGCGGCGTGTCCTGGCGGATCGCCCGATCCACGCCCGGCGCAGTTCCACAACCGAGCAAGTCTGGCGCTGGTGCCGGCGGAACCCTGCCGTGGCAAGTCTGGCCGCTGCGGCCTTCGTCCTGGTGACAGCCGTTGCCATCATTTCGGCTGTGGCGGCTTCCCGGCTTGGCAAAGAGCAAACCAAGACTCTCAAGCAATTGCAGCTCACTCTGCGGGCAGAAGCGGAGGCCACCAACGCCAAAGATCAAGCGCTGCATGCCGAGCAGGTGGCGACCCGGCGACTGTTTCGCTCGCTGGTCGAGCAGGCGCGGGCCAGCCGGTTCAGCCGCCGCCTGGGCCAACGGTTCAAGAGTCTGGAGGTTCTGGCGGAAGCGGCCAGGATTGCACACGACCGGCAAATGGCGGCTGAGAATTTCCTGGAACTCCGCAACGAAGTCATTGGCTGCCTGGCCCTGCCTGATTTGCGGGTCGCCAAGGAATGGCCCGGCTGGCCCGCTGGTAGCTTCGGCTTGGATTTTGACGGCAAACTGGAAAGGTATGCCCGAGTGGACAGGGAAGGGAGGGTCAGCGTCGGCCGCGTGCCCCATGATGCGAAGCTTGCGCCGCTGCCCGCTTGCGGACCGAGTCCGGGGGTGCGGTTCAGCCCTGATGGCCAGTTCCTGGCCGTTGGCCAGCAAAGCGGCCCGCGCCAGCTTTGGAAGTTTAAGGTTTGGAAGCTCTCTGGCCAAGACCCGCTCTTCGTGCCTGTCCCTATAAGCGGCAAGCCCTCAGCAGAAGAAACCGCCAGGGGGAGCAATGCCTTCGATTTCAGTCCGGACAGCCGGCAATTGGCCGTCGGACACGAGAACGGCTCAATCAGCTGCTACGATCTGACTACCGGCCAACGACTCCGAAACCTCAAAGCTGGTGCGCTGCCCTGGCGATTGGCCTTCCACCCAACGAAGCCGCTCTTGGCGGTTACCAGCCATGCTGTCGTCGAAATCCGCGATCTGACCGACGGAAAAGTAGTCGCGCAGTTGCCGCACGTGGCCTACGCTTATCCGTGGGCAGCCTGGCACCCCGACGGCAAGACTTTGGCGACGGTCGGCGGCGAGCAAATTATTTTCCTTTGGGACGTTGCGACGGGAAAGCAGATCGGCAGATTGGAGGGTCCCGCAAGCGGCGGAATTACCTTCACTTTCAACCATGCGGGCAATCTCCTGGCCAGTACAAGTTGGGACAGCATGCTGCGTCTGTGGGACTGGCGGACAGGTAAGATGCTCTTCAGTACGCAGGCCACCGTAACCAGGCCTCTTCACTTCAGTCCGGATGACCGTCTCCTGGCCGCCGAGGTCATCGGCAACATGCTCCGGATTTGGGAAGTGACAACCGGCCGCGGGTATCGCACCCTGGTGCGTGACCCGATCCTCGGCAAAACCGAGTGCTTTACTACGGCTATCGACCGTGACGGACGCTTGCTGGCTGTGGGAACCCATGACGGCTTCGGCTTGTGGGATTTGAAGAGAAATGAGGAACTTGATTTCATCCGCTTACCCGGCCTAAATCACGTCTTATTCGAACCATCGGGAGCGTTGCTCACCAATGGGCAAGTTGGCCTGCTGCGCTGGCCGTTCAAGGTCGATGCAGCCTCTTCAGGATTGGTGCGGGTTGGTCCGCCACAGAAACTACCTTTGCCGGGCACGCCCAACCAAATCGCCAGCAGTCGCGGCGGGCGGGTCGTAGCCAGCGCCCAATACTGGGGTGCGCATGTGCTGTTCCCCGATCGCCCGCCGGTTAGCCTAGCGCCCCATGAGGATGTCCGCTATTTGGCCGTCAGTCCTGACGGCCGGTGGGTGGCCACGGGCAGCCACGGCGAAAGTCCGCTGGTCAAGGTGTGGGAGGCGGCAACCGGCAAGCTGGAGAAAGAATTAGCTGCCGGAAGCTCCGGGCAGGTGGCTTTTAGCCCGGACGGCAAATGGCTGGCGACCGTTGGAGACGGCCTGCGCCTGTGGGCAACCGCTTCCTGGCAGCAGCGGCTCCGCTTTGAAAGCCGACCCCTGGTTGGCCTTGCCTTTTCACCCGACAGCCGGATGCTGGCCTTTGAGACAGGCTACGGGGTGATCCGCTTGATCGATCCGGATGCATCCGGGGAAAAAGAATGGGCCCGGCTGGAAGATCCCGACCAACATCAGGCCGGCCACATTAACTTCAGCCCGGATGGCACGCAGCTCGTCAAAACTGGCGGCAATCGGATTGCCATCTGGGACCTACGTGCCATCCGCGAGAAGTTGGCAACGAGGGGCCTGGACTGGCGGAATGACGAGTGGCCAGCGACGAGTGACGAGTTGGCACTCGCCACCCATCACTCGTCACACATCACTCGTCTGAATGTTCAGGTAGATCTGGGCATCTTAAAGCCAAGAACAGCCGGAGATGACAACGCACGGGAAGTGGCCAGGTATAGCCTGGCCATCGCTCTGCAACCGATCAATCCGGAGGCGTATTTTCGGCGCGCCATGGCGTATGGCCGCCTCAAACAGTGGCAACTTGCCCTCGACGATTTTAGCCGAGACATTCTGCTCCGGCCCAACCACGGTGAGGCGTATTCCTGGCGCGGCCAAGTCCATGGTTCTCTGAAACAGTACGCGCAAGCTCTGGCCGACTTCAACACGGCCATCAAGCTGCTTCCCCCGGATCCTTACCTCTTTTACCTTCGCGGCGATGCTCATCACCGTCTCCATAATTACGACGAGGCAGCGGCTGATTATCACAGGGCTCTGGCACTGAAGCCCGCCTACGCCTTGGCGTGCAACCAATTAGCCTGGTTAACCGTCACGGCGCCCGTGAGCCGCCGCGCGCCGGACCAGGCGCTGCTCCTGGCCCAGAGGGCGGTGCGGTTAGAACCGAAGAACTGGAACTACCGCAACACGCTGGGAGCGGTGCAATATCATCTCGGGCAATGGGATGCGGCAGTGGACACCCTGGAACGTGCCATCCAGGACAATCCGAACGGGGCCACCGCCAACGACTTATTCTTTTTGGCCATGAGCTATCACCATCTGGGCGATCGCCGCAAGGCGCGCGACTCCTTTGACAAAGCCATGCAGTGGCAGCAAGCGCATCCCGACATTACTCCCCTTGAGAAAGAGGAATTGAAAACGTTCCACAGCGAGGCAGAAGCGCTACTTGGCAAAAAGCCGCGGTAATACCGAGGGACATTGGGGACGATGCTCGGCGGAGCGATTGGCGGAATTGTTGGTGTGTTTGTTTGGGCATTTTTCCCCTACGAACCGAGCAAAGGCTTCGGTCCCGATTGAGGCTCTTCGAGGGACAAGACCTGGAGAACCGGCGATGTCTAGGCCATCGGGGGAGGACGAGTTAGGCAGGGTGCTGTTCAAGATGACGAGCCTCGCCCACCGCGATCTCGTCTTTTGCTGTCTCGGGATCATGGCGGGAAGCGCATTCGCGGGGAGCGTGATGCTCAGCTACGGCTCGGCGAACAATCGCGGGACTGTCCTGTTTGAGATCGCGCTGTTTGGGGTCGCGGTCCTTTGCGGGCTGGCTGCTTGTGGTATTGTGGGTACGACCTTGCGCCTGCATGAGCGCGGCGTGTCCCGGCGCAGCATTCTTGGTACACGTCGATTGCGCTACCAGGATTTGCACGACATCGCCATCACCCCCTGCACAAGTACACTCTCCATCAATTTTGTCCCTGTCTCGCGCAAACCTGCCTTGGAGCTGCGGTTCGTGCCCCGCCCCGGACTCGGGCTGAAACCAATCGTTTTCTTGGGGCGGTACGACTTCATGGATGACATCCGGACGGTCATTAATCAACGCTCGGGATTCCTCCTGGCTTAGAGCCAATCGGCTCCATTTCTTCTCACAAAAACAGTCTCTACCGGTCCCTAAAAACAGGCCCCCGGCATATTGGTTCTTAGGGACCATGTACACAACAAGTCTGGTTTACAGTTGACAAACGCTTCGCGGAACACAGAGATTGGGCCGGGTGTTCGGTCTGCGCGCCCGGAACAATGGCTCTTTCACCTTTCACTGTTAGCGCGGACCGCATCGCCCAGGGAGCACTAGCCATGCGTTTTTCATCTTGGCTGTCGAAACCGGTTCGGCGTTTTCCCAGGGGAACTGCCGCGGCAACGTGCCGAAAGCGTCGCGGTCCAACTCCTCATCTTCACTTGGAGTGCCTGGAGGATCGCAACCTGCCCTCCACGCTGTTCGTGGTCCCCGGTAATGTAGCCGCCGATGCCAGCCATTTCCACGACCTGCCGAGCGCACTCAACAGGGCCCTCGTTGACTTCAGCAACTTTGGCAACCCGCAGCTGGATTCGATTCAGATTGAACCCAATTCCGCGCCGGTCGATCCGAATTCTCCTCCTGCGGCCGGCCCTATCGAGGTGCTCGTTCCCGCCTTGATTATTCGGGGCGACCCCAATTACGGGCCGGCGACTTTGCCCCAGCAAGCAGCCCTCAAACTGGACTCCGGCGGAATCCTTCTGAGCAACCTGAATCTGAGTTCGGTTATCTTGAACAACACGGCGGGCGACACTATCACCCATTGCCTGGTTAACACCATCTTGCAGACCAACGGCGGAGCAGGGGCCGGCGGCAATCACATCACCTTCAACACGATTACCGGGGGCGTCGGCCTTGGCGGCGGCATCAGCTCCGAAGCCAGCGGCGACCAGGTCGTGGACAACCTCTTCAGCGGCGGGAGGAACGATGCCCTGGCAATTTCCAACGAAACCAATTTTCTTGTTCAGGGCAACACGATTACCGGCCCCTACTCGGGCGGTATCGCGCTCATCGCCGCCCAGGGAGCCGTGATCGGAAACACGATCCAGATGTCCGGGGCCAACAATTTCGGCATTCTGGTACAGGACAACGGCGCCTTCGGCGCGAACGTCAACATCGCCGGCAACCGGATCAGCACCGCTTCGGGATTTGGCGTTCAGACGCTCAAGATGGTCGCCGGCACCACGTTGAGCGTGGCCATTGCCGGCAACGATTTTGTCGGCGACAGCGGCGGCATCAACGTCACGGGAAACGGCACCAGCTCGGCGGGCGCCCTGGGCACCATCGATGCCGGCGCCGGCGCGCTGGGCAGCCCGGGGCAAAACGACTTTCACGGCTTCACCGGAAGCAACGGCAATTTCGCCATTCAATCTTCTAACCAGGGTGTTACGACCAGTGATCCGGTTGTGGCCACGACCAACATCTTCTCGACCGCCAACCCATCTTCGGCAGTGAATGCCGGGCAGGGCACAGCGATTAATGTCACTCATGCCCTGACGCCGCAACAGGCCTTTGTCGCCCGCCTGTACGGCGATTTCTTGCACAGGCCGGCCGATTACCCCGGCCTCAGCTACTGGGTCGGGCAACTCTCGGCCATGGGTCAGCAAGGTGTGGCCACTGCAATTGCTCGCTCCCCGGAGGGGCTGGAGCGGCTGGTGGACGGGATGTACGTGAAAATCCTCGGCCGGAACGCCGACGCGGGCGGAGAGTCCCACTGGGTTGGGCAACTGCAAGCCGGCGCCACCGAGGAACAGGTCATGGCCGGCCTGGCTCTAGCCCCCGAGTTCGACGCCCGCGCCGCGCAGGTGGCGAATTATGCCGGCCCCGACTTGCCGGACGCCAATTTCGTGCGCGCCTTGTATGAACTGTTTCTAAGCCGGGCCGGGTCAACGAGCGAGATCACATCCTGGGTTGAACAACTCGGCAGCATCGGCCGGGCGGGCGTAGCCGCTGCCATCCTCGCCTCGTCCGAATATCGCACCGACACGGTGATCAACTTCTACATGGCTTTGCTTCACCGTTCCCCTCTGGGATTTGAAATTGCCCACTGGGTGATGTCAGCCAATGATCTCCTGACAATCGATACTCTTATTGCAGGTTCAAACGAGTTCTTCGCCGCGGGCTGATTCCCTTAAAGTTAGCCGGCTGGCAATTCATTCGGCAGCTGAACAAGGTTCAAGGAGAGAGGTTTGTGACTTCTCATGAGCCGCTCCGGTGGGGGCGGAAAAGGGGACAGGGTAGCTTTATGCTGGGAAAGAAAAGGGGAAAGAAAAGGTGTCAGGACCCTTTATCAACAGGTCCCTTGCGCGGCCGGCCCCTTGGACGCAGCGTGCTCTCCAGCCCCAGGCGCCGCGCCACACGCTCGGCCCATGATACCTCCTCTCCATACGGTTGACCACGTTGTACGCTGCGCCGCACGGCCTCCAGGTCTGCCTCGGTTTGCGGGTGGTTGACTTCACGTATCCAGTCCGCCTCGGCGACGACCACCGGCCAGGCGCTCAGCAGCCACTTCTCCGGCCGGGGCTCTTGGGCCCGCTGCCACAAGCTACACCAGCGCCACACTTCCGCGCGGCGCACGAGCCCGGCACGCGCCGCATTGCGCTCCACATAGCGGCACACGCGCAGCAAATGATCATCTTGAGCTACCGGAAATGACTTGAAACGGCCCAGGCTGGCAGCGTTCGGCATGCTGCCAGAAGCTCGTCATCGGTCCAGCTTGCACCAACACCCCTAAACATGACGAGGATTGCAGTGTCAATTGTGTTCTTTCCACTTATGTCTTGCCATCGTTGGACGCATTCGTCGAGTTGGTTAGCAAAATACCGCCATTCAGGCGATGATTTGTCGTCAGCCACTCGTGCCTTGAAGTCATCGACCGAATAACGCAACAGGGACGGATCCCTCTGAGCCATTAGGACTACATCCCCCCATACCTCTAGGGAGATGGCATATATCTCGTGATCTGTAAAGCTGCTTAGAAACGTCAAGCACGGTGAAATAGTCCAGGGGTCAATATATCTGCTATAGAAGACGACCGGTGGGTAGCTTGCATGTGCCTCGATAAGGCCGATTAGGTCTGTCAATTGGCGACCCGCAGCACTGTTCGTGACTCGGCTGATCGTTCTACTGCTCGCTCTTCCCGGTGCGGAACCTCCTGCCGCTCCTTCTGCGGTACGAAATACTTCTTTGAGTTCGGTGACAAGTGGGCCGGCAACTTTTATTAGCGTAACAACGTTCGTACTCACTTGAAATCCCTCGTTTGTGGCTGGCCTAATTCAGATTCTGGGAGCTTAGTCAGACCTTATTCAGGGCGGAAAAGGAGGGCGGAAAAGGAGGGCGGAAAAGAGGGCGGAAAAGGGGACAGGGTAGATTTCTGCTGGGAATCTACCCTGTCCCCTTTTCCGGCCCCGTCGTGATGCCCAATTCCTTGCGGAAATCAGCAGACTCTTTCTCTCGCTGGGGCTTGTTGTAGTGCCAGTCGAGCGACCAGAGGGCTACTTCACGCTCTTCCGGCGACCCCATTCGGGCCAACGCCTCGATGGTCGGCATGAAGGGGTCGGGGATCATGTGATCCCAGACAATAGCGATAGCTCTCAGGGCCTCGATAAGCACTGCCCCGTGAAGCGACGACACGAACCTCGCCGCACGCTCCAATGGCCCCTCCTTCTTCACGATTTGGAGGTAATCAACCATCAAGTTGCTGATGCCGGGAAACATCTCATGCTGGGCTTTCGGGTCGAGCGGGCAACCGGGCATCACTTCTTCGCGGATAACGTGCTCAAGGGCGGGTAGGATCGGCTCGCCGATCTCCTGCACCTGCTCGGACGACTTGTTGAAGGCGAAGCAGCCCACTTCTTTCATGTGCCGTGCAAGGAGTGCATCACGCACGAGTTCAAGGTGTTGGCTTGGAATCTGCATGACTACCTCTTGGGCTGGAAGCCAGCGTTTCGGAGCATCCCTTCCACTTCCGCCTCGATCTCCTGAATGACCTTCGGGCCGATCTCGGCCTCCGTCTTGCCCACAGGGGCGGAAAAGGGGACAGGGTAGATTTATGCTGGGAATCTACCCTGTCCCCTTTTGCGGCCTTATGCGACACCCTTTTCCGGCCTTCGACTCTTCTGCTTCGGTTCTTCGCCTACTTCGGCCCACCTCGAATGCCCGGTGGCAGGCGAATTGACATTTGTGCCCCTGAGTCAGTTCGCCAAATCTGCACAACTAAATCGTCTTCCTCGCCATTGTCATATACGCCATTTCTACCCATGGAGACTATCCGAATTGTTTTGCCATCCTTTACTTCCCAAATAAAATCTCTCCCCCAATAGTCCCGGCGCATCTTTTGTGGATCATGGTCAGCAAAGTAGCCCTTCGCTATGCCTTGGTCCAACGCTTCTTTGAGAGACTTGTAGGATTCTGGCGTGTCAGCGCGCGCATTAATGACTGACACCAATATCTCTCCCCAGGATTTCAGAATATGAACGGTATACTGTTCCCCGTATTGATCATCGCTTTGCTGACACCCCCAACCCAAGAGGGCACCCAGGAACAACAACGTAAGGCGCTTCTGAATAAGCGTCATTTCTTGTCTCCTTTGTGGATCTCATCATATTTCTTAGCAAGGTACTCAACTACAGAGTCCCACCGATAGATGTCATCGATCGAGCCATCAGTCTCCGCTTCAAGCTTATTTATCGACAGAGAATATCGGCCGAACTCGTGGATAATGATGCTCGCTTTGTCACCGCGTTCCCAGAAAGGGGGTCTAAGATTGATGTATGCTCCAGCAATCCCGAGAGGCGGAAAAGGGGACAGGGTAGATTTCTGCTGGGAATCTACCCTGTCTCCTTTTCCGGCCCTCGAGAGTAAAGGGTCCTGACACCTTTTTTTCCCCTGACACCTTTTCTTCCCCAAGAGTCGCATGCCGGGCACATGTTCCAAGGCCTCGCCCAGAACGCGTTCGAATGCTTCGTAATCGCCGTCCTTATGGAAGATGCGCAAGCGTCCATTGCCGCGATTGAGCATGTGATACACGTGGCCACCCAGGGCGGTGCGATAAGGTCTTCCCATGACCCGCAAGTGTAGCGGTCACCCGGCTAGTTGTCAGGATTAAAGGGTCCTGACACCTTTTCTTCCTTCTGCGGTGCCTTGATACTGTGAGCCACTAGACTTTTCGACAATCGCCATGGCCCGGTCGCCGAGAGCGGCACCAGCTTCCCCGGTCACCAGTGCTTTCCCTCCCTGGTAGATGTCGCCGAACACAGAACCCACGACAATCTTTGTGGTCTGCCAGGGGTTGGTAACCGCAAAACCGAGCGTGCCCCAAAAACCGGCGCCTTCCAACCCGGTCGGATCTGTTGCTTCAGTCGGCGCGCCCGCTTCCACGCGATAGAGATTCGCGTCACCCGCCGCAAATCCGAGCGGATCATTTTGCATCCACCGCCCCATGGGAGAGAAAAGGTGTCAGGGGGAGAGAAAAGGTGTCAGGGAGAGAAAAGGTGTCAGGGAGAGAAAAGGTGTCAGGACCCTTTCTTCCGAGATTGGTCGCCTCGCCAGTGAAGGGTCCTGACACCTTTTCTCTGCTTCACTCATCTGCAAATGCTCGTTCGCTCTCTTCAGCATAAAAGCGAGCAACCGACGGATTATACGTTGTGCGCTCCGGTGAAAAACCGATCCAATTGGGGAACCGTCTACGTGCTTCTTGCCAAAAACGTTCACCTCTCGGTTCTGGTTCGCCGACGAGTAAGCCGGTTCGGAATCTCAGCACAAACCGAAGGCAATCCTGACTTACCGGTGCCGCCTTTGGCAATTCATCCGACCACATTATCGAGCCACTCAAGACGTCAAAAAATAATCGGGCATCAGCGCGCTTCTCCAAGCGTTCCATCGAAGAAGCAATTTCAGATAAATCATGAAACATCTGGTCGATCTCGTTCATTTCGTGCTCCGCTCAATGCTGTCAAGGAATGTATTCAAACTCGAAATACCATGACCATTCATACCCAGGCGTAGAACTCTCTACTTTCTTCACGAATTGGATGGTCGCTCCTTTATATGTGTCTCCGCGGGCCGCAAGTTGCAACAATCGCTTTGCTAGTCTCTCTTCGATAACTGTACAGGTCGCGCGCGGTGCCGAGTTCATTCTCCACAATGCGGCGGCCCAGGGCATCGTAGGAGTACGTCGCCAGCGTGGTGCCGCCGCTGTTCGTGACTTTTACAAGGCGATTCCAGGCGTCATACGTGTAGTGCTGGCCTTGATCGTCCACCAGCGTGTTGCCGTTGGCGTCGAAGGAGAGGGTTTGCGTACCTGCCGTCGTAACTTCATTTTGCTGGTTGGCCGTGCGGTTCTGGGTCACGTTGTTCTTGGTCACGCTCGACCAGTTGCCCAGGGCGTCCAGGTTCCAGCTTTCCGTGGTCGAGGCACTGGCGACCGTGTCGAGCGGGCCGCCTTGCGTCGACGCCGACAGCGCGCCACGGACAAAGCCGGTGAGCTGGTTTAGGGGGTCATAGCCGTTGCCCGCCCCGGAGGCGTGGTACAGCTCGCTGAAGATGGAATCGACCACGTTGTTTTTGTACATCACGTTTCCAGCGCGGTCGTAGCCAGTGGTTAGGCAGCAAGCAGTATGCCAAGCGCCGCATGCCGGGCACATGTTCCAAGGCCTCGCCCAGAATGCGCTCGAATGCTTCGTAATCGGCGTCCTTGTGGAAGATTCGCAAGCGGCCGTTGCCGCGATTGAGCATGTGATACACATAGTCCCCCAAGCCGGTGCGATAGGGTCTTCCCATGACCCCGAAGTGCAGAGGTCAGCCGGCGAGCTGTCAAGAGTAAAGGGTCCTGACACCTTTTCTTCCTCCTCCCTTTTCTTCCTCCTTTTCTTCCTCCCCTTTTCTTCCCCTTTTCTTCCCCCTACTTCATTCTCAAGTTCCACGCCACTCCAGCTGATCGAGCAAATGCAATTCCGCGGTCGATTCCAAGTTGACGAGGATTAAACACGGCCCACGTCGACACGTAAACGCCGGTCGGAAGCCTCTCCGTATAGGCATCTTCATAAACCCGGAGTAGTTCGGAGACGTACTCGCTGCCGTAAGCACGTTCACTGACGAAAAAGTCGGAGAAGCACTCTTTACCTCTGCCGCGTCCGAGATCGTAGCTGCTTGGAAGCGAATCTTCGTTAAGGATCGCTGCATAGTCCGGATCGAGAGCGCTACACATTTCTACGAACTTCTGATAGCATTGTTTACCGAGCTTCTTTGCCATATTCTCGTATCCAGGAGTACTCAATGCCCATCCTTCCCCTACCACAGCAATTGGAGGATTATCGCATTCAGATGCCTCGGGCGAGATGCCACAGTAGGTGACGATCTCCGGGGTCTTTGGCGTGATACCTAATGCTGACCAGATTGGGACTTTAACGACGCTGAAGTTATCGTCCGAAAGCCTATTGGCGAGTTCATTTGCATCCGTGCCGATCTCACGCACCGCGTCACCATAGATACTGGTGAACCTCCTTTGTCTGGCCCCCGAGCCTTCAGTGGCAAGAATCGACCCCGCGAAAGTGCCGCCATTCGCACAGCAATATTTCACGACCTGCCGAAACACGTCGGCGCGCAGTCCCTTCCGAAAATACAAATCGACCTCGACCAGTTCTCCGCTTGGCTCATTCATATATATTCCTGTGCACGATCACAATTATCTGCCAAGTGATGCATCAATCATTGCTTGAAGCTGATCGCCTTTTGGAATGAAGGCTGTCGCCAAAGGGCGGAAAAGGGGACAGGGTAGATTTATGCTGGGAATCTACCCTGTCCCCTTTTGCGGCCTTATGCGACACCCTTTTCCGGCCTTCGACTCTTCTGCTTCGGTTCTTCGCCTACTTCGGCCCACCTCGAATGCCCGGTGGCAGGCGAATTGACATTTGTGCCCCTGAGTCAGTTCGCCAAATCTGCACAACTAAATCGTCTTCCTCGCCATTGTCATATACGCCATTTCTACCCATGGAGACTATCCGAATTGTTTTGCCATCCTTTACTTCCCAAATAAAATCTCTCCCCCAATAGTCCCGGCGCATCTTTTGTGGATCATGGTCAGCAAAGTAGCCCTTCGCTATGCCTTGGTCCAACGCTTCTTTGAGAGACTTGTAGGATTCTGGCGTGTCAGCGCGCGCATTAATGACTGACACCAATATCTCTCCCCAGGATTTCAGAATATGAACGGTATACTGTTCCCCGTATTGATCATCGCTTTGCTGACACCCCCAACCCAAGAGGGCACCCAGGAACAACAACGTAAGGCGCTTCTGAATAAGCGTCATTTCTTGTCTCCTTTGTGGATCTCATCATATTTCTTAGCAAGGTACTCAACTACAGAGTCCCACCGATAGATGTCATCGATCGAGCCATCAGTCTCCGCTTCAAGCTTATTTATCGACAGAGAATATCGGCCGAACTCGTGGATAATGATGCTCGCTTTGTCACCGCGTTCCCAGAAAGGGGGTCTAAGATTGATGTATGCTCCAGCAATCCCGAGAGGCGGAAAAGGGGACAGGGTAGATTTCTGCTGGGAATCTACCCTGTCCCCTTTTCCGGCCCTGTGATTTAGACCTTACGTCAGTGCCATTCCCTTGAGTCCTGTCCCCTTGAGTCTGCCTTGCGTCTGCTGGGCCCCCGACTGACCTAGAGCTATTTGCCCTTTTTCAGATCCTCATCCTTGATTATCTTTAAGGAGTCCGTTGTAAAGCACCATTCTCCAAGCACAGTTTCCTTGGGGCCAAGCTCTTCGAACACTATCTTTCCTTTGTACCCGGGAGGCAAGATCCACTGTTCCAGTTGCACTTCGGAGCTATCCCAGGCGAACTGGCTACCAAAGCGCCCGTCCGGCTGCACAGCCGCAGAGCCAAAACCAACTGCGCAATCCTTGGGATGCGTGATTCGAAAGGCGCGATACCTGTCTGTCGGCTCCCGATACAGAATCCACAGAGTTACGGTCCTCGAGTCACCTCGCCAATTATCAAAGGCTGCTACAATGCGCAACCCCTTGTCTGCGAGCTTCGTCATTTCTTTAGGAAGCGTGCGCCTTAACCATTCATGCTGGCGCCGCTCAGGTCCCTCTCGTTTGTTACGAAGCTCGATTTCCTTCTTGACAACGGCATCGAGATGGCTTCGCCAATCCGCACTGGCTGGCAGCCCCGCTAGTCGCACGACCTTGGGATAGATGACAATGAATGTCTCGGGAACTTCTCCCGCAAGCAAGATACGCCAGAGCGGCCGGTCCTTCAGTACGTCCCGTTGCAGACCCTCAATGAAGGCGGCCGTCACGTCCTTGAAATCAGGCAGTTCGATGGCAGCAGTTCGATCAGGCATTTCGTCAATGACACAGAACTCGTAGTACTTTTCAAGCTCCTTCTTGGTCATCCCGCCTATTTTTCCATAGGTCACCACCGCCCGCCGTGTGGCCTGAAAGACCTCGTAGGACTCCTTCCAAGTCAAGCGGGGCAAAAAGTCTGCACTTCGAATTACGGCAGAGCTCCGCTGCAATCTTCCCTTGGCATCTCCTTCCTTGCGAGCCACGTTGTACAGGCCTTGATGCTCGGCGTAAGAAGGAAACTTGTTCATGACTACACCAGAGTTGTGATTTCTGCCACAGTCAGCGAAAGCTTGAAAAAGAAGGCCGGCTAAAGGCAATAGGATCATTGGAGATCTCCGACATCTGTTGACTCTCTCATTTGTGTGCGTTACAAGCTTCAACCTACTGGTCCTTTTGCTCTTGCATGAACTCTGCCATTTGCTGTTTTGCTCTCTGCAGGGCGTTATTATATTCCTGTTCGAACAACAGGGCTGCCTTGGGAAAACCTTTGTCACTCAGAACTTGCGTAAGGCAATTCGAGCCACGCGAGTTGGAGCTACCGAAGAAGAAGACGTCTGCTTTTGCAAGATCCCCATTCGCTAGCGCTTCCATGCCGAGCCTAAAATACTTGCTTTCAGACATCACCTCCAAAGCACCAACTGTTTCCATGATTTCATCCGCAAGCTTTGTGGTAAGGAGCGCGCCTACGCCAGAGTCGAAAAATCCGCTGCTCTCCAGCAGAGATTTTCTATCGCCACGCGTTGGCTGCTGATCGGAGGGACTCGGAACGAATCCACTGCCCTTCCGGGACGCCAGGAACTTCCTTCGCTGCTCCATAATGGCTTCGTTAAAATCTTTGAGCTCCTTATTCGTGACGCCTCTACAGTCTTTGCCATTCTTCATCTTTTCTAGGAAGTCTTCCATTTGTTCCTGAGTCATTTTTGACCGGCGGCTGATTCCATTCTTCTTCATGTATTTCTGCAGCTCTTCTTTGACAATCTCATTGTAGCGGCTGTGTTTCACACGGCCATAACTTCCGTACCCGTGCCCACCAGTATCACCAGAGGTGGTTTTCCAGCCATATTCGAAGGCTTTCTTGGATAGAAACTTGCGTATGTCTTTATCAAGTAAAATGCTTCTGGGAACCCAGTGGTGCCCAACGCCCAAGCCAGTCGGATCGCCGAACGTCGCTGGATTTGCAAAAACGAAGGCGTATAAGCTGCTGTCCCCCGCCAAAAAGCTCATCGGATCGACTTGCATCCACCGACCCAAGGTCGGTGAGTAATCCCGATTCCGGAAGCCATACAGTCCCGTTGCGGAATCGAACCGGCCTCCTTGGTGCAAATAATTCCAGGCGTAGGAGCTGCCTGACAGAGTGGCCCACGTGGCGTTCAGCACCGTTACCTGACCATACGGATCGTAAAGGTACCGTTCCTTGACATTCCCCGACGTGTCCACGAGGGCCGTCACGTTCCAGTTGGCGTCCTGCTGGACGTAGAGCCGCTCGCTCAAGGTGCCGCTGTTGTTCGGGTCGCGGTCGCGCTCCACCAGGGCATCCACGTACACCGGGCTCCAGACATATTGCACCTTCGTCGCTCCAGAAACGCGCTCTTCCAGGACCTGCCAGGCGGCGGAATAGTACAAGTCGCGCGCCACACCGCCTTCGTTCTCGACAATCCGGCGGCCCAGGGCATCGTAGGAATACGCCGCCAGCGTCGTGCCGCCGCTGCTGGTCGTGACCTTGACGAGCTGATTCCAGGCATCATACGTGTAGTGCTGGCCTCGCTCGTCGACCAGCGTGTTGCCGTTGGCATCAAAGGCCAGGGTTTGCGCGCCTACCGAGGTGACTTCATTCTGCTGGTTGACAGTGCGGTTCTGCGCCACGCCGTTGGTGGTCACGCTCGACCAGTTGCCCAGGGCGTCCAGGTTCCAGCTTTCCGTGGCCGAGGGACTCGCCACCGTGTCGAGCGGCCCGCCTTGCATGGACGCCGACAGCGTGCCGCGGACGAAACCGGTGAGCTGGTTCAAGGGGTCATAGCCGTTGCCGGCCCCCGAGGCGTGGTACAACTCGCTGAAGATGGGATCGACCACGTTGTTTTTGTACAAGACGTTGCCATTGCGGTCGTAGCCGTACTGGAAGCGGTCGGTGGACACGCCGGTGGTCGCGTTGACCCAGTTCTGGTCCACGACGCGGCTGAAGCGATCCAGGCCGGTGTACTGATCGCCGGCGTCGAGCGTGCCGCCACTCTGCGAGATATACGTCAGGTTCACGTTGTTCTGCGGATGATCGCGTTCGACCACGGTGTCCAGGCCGAGGTACTTGTAGCTCTCCAGCGTCGCCGTGCTGTCCGAGATCGAAGTCAGCCGGCTGATGCTGCTGTCCAGGCCGCTCTGGTAGTTATAGTTGAGCACCCGGCCGTTGGGATAGGTCATACTCACCAGCCGGCTATTATTTTGCCCGCCGGCCATCTGGGTGTAGGCGTATTGCACCGCGGGCGTGCTGGACGTGTTGACCGCGCCGGCATGCGACTGGTACTCGGCGGTGAGCTGCGCCAGGCCGTTGTAGCCTTGCTGCACCTGGTTCACGACGTTGCCGCCCGTGGGCGCGTCGAAGCTGGTGTAGAGATAGGGCCGGCCGCCGGTGTCGTAGGCGATCTCGAGGCGGCGCACGGCGCCGTCCACGCCGGCGCCGAGCGTGGTCACGGAATCGCTCACGAGCCGGCCCAGGATGTCGTGAGCGTAGGTATGCACGTTCCCATTGCGGTCGCTGGCGGTCTTGGTTTCGCCCAGGGCATTGACGGTGTAGGAATCCTGCTGCGCCGCGCTCGGCTGCCCCGTCGTCGGGTCGGGATGGCGGACGGCGGCGAGGATGTCGTTCGAGGTGATGTCGCTGCCCGTGGCTGGGCTGACCCCGTAGACATATTGCGTGGTCTGGGCCTGACCGCCCGGCTCGACGGCCGAATAAGTCAGCAGATTATTGTCGCCGTCGTAGGTATAGTTCGTGGTGCTGTTGGTGTTGGTCGTGGGCACGCCGTTGGTGTAGGCCGCAATAGTCTGCACGGTGCGGCCGAGGTTATCATAGTTGGTCAGATTGACGATGCCGCGCGGATCAGTGACGGACGATTCCCACCCCGCGGCATTGTAATTCACGGCACTAACCAGGGTCGCGTCGGAAGAAGCAGGCGGGGAACCGGGCCGCGTGTAGGCGGCGCCGCCGTTGGTGCCAACATCGACCGTGGCGATAGGCCGGTCCAGACCATCGTAATAGGCGGCGGCATAGGAGACGCGCGCCTTGGGCGTGGTAGTGGCGTTGCCGAGGGCGCCGGTGGCGGTCTCGTTGTGGTTGCGCTCGCGCGCGGTCACCAGGATCGGGTTGCCGTTGGCATCGTACTGGGTTTCGGTTTGCGTGAGCACATTGTCGCCCACCACATTTCCGGCATCCGCCCAGGTGGCATCGCCGCCGCCGTCCGTGACATAACTGACCGTCTCGCGTCCGACGCCGTCGTACTGCGCCTTTTGCACGAGCCCGCCCGGTTCGGAAGTCTTGATGACATTGCCGCGATGATCGTACCAGACGTTGGTAGTCAGGGCGTTGGCGGAAACGGCGCCGCTGCTTTGATCCACGAGGAAGGTCTGCGTTTGGTAGACGCGGCCCTGATCGTCATAGCCGGCCGTGCTCTGGGCGCGGAGCAGGTTGGCGGCCGGGGCCTGCGGCACGCCGTTGCTCGTGTTGATGCTGACGCCGTCGCCGTCGTACTGTTGCTGGGTGACGGCTTCGCCGAGATTGTCGTAAACCGTGTACAGGATGGGCCGGTGCGTGCCGTCGTTCTCGTTGGCTTGCACGCCGGCCTTGCTGGCGACAAGTTCGTCGCGCCAGTCATAAAAATACTGCGACACGCGCGGCGCGGCACTGCCCCCGGGGAAGATGGTCTCCGTGGTCAGGTTACTATCGCCGATACCGCCGTTGTCGTAGACTTCGGTGCTGATCTGCACCATGTTGCTGCCCGTGCCGCCATCGTTGGTGCCGACCGAGAGGCCGGCCACGCGGCCGAGGCCGTCGTAGGCCGTGTCGGTGATGGTACCGGTGGGGCTGACTTCGTGATTTTGGCGGCCGCGCACGTCATAGCCGTAGACCGTGCTGTAGTAGTTCGTGCCGGCCGTGCCGATATAAGGGGCGGTCGCGTAGGCGACGCCGGCCAGGTTGAAGTAGTCGTCGGCGCGGACCACCTGGCCGAAGCTGCTGACATAGGTGCGCGACAGCGTTTGCAGGTTGCTGACCGCCTCGGTGCCGTCGGGCACGCCGTTGGTGAGGTGGGGCGCGGCCGACATGGTGAAAGTCTCGACGTAGCTGTTGGCGCGGTCCTCGCGCGTCACCTCGGTCGGCCCGGTGGGCATGCCGGTGGCGCTGTTCCAGCCGGGGTAAACCAGTACCTCATAATTCGGATCGTTATAGGCGACATAGGTGATGTTGGAATTCGGATCGACGACCTCGGTGGGACGGCCGAGCGCGTCCACGCTCACGAGCGTGATCAGGTTCAGGCCGCCGCCGGTGGGCGTGGTCCAGCCCGAGGGCAGGTTCTGGAAGTTGCCGGTGAGGGCGGTGTTCACGTCGTCGATGGTTTTCACCACGGCACCGGTGACGGGGTCAACCTGGGTGTAGGAGAGAAAACCGTCAGCGTCCTTGTGCCATACTTCATTGCCGTAGAAATCGAAGAAACTGGTTTCGGTGTCCGGCGCGCCGGGTCCGTTCTGGGCGGCGCTCACGACAGGCAGGCTCACGGTCATCGACTGCACCTGGAAGGTGTTGCCATACCAGGTGTAGGAATAGCTGCTGGTCTCGGCGCCGCTGCCGTCGCTATTGCGATACACCGTATCGCTGGCGGGCACGTAGATGGTCTGGCCGCCGCTGGTGCGGCTGAAGTACTGCGAAACGCTTTGCAAGACCGGCGTGCCGAATTCCCCCTGCTGAATCTTGCTGTCCTGGGCGTAGCCGGTCACGTTTCCGGGCGTGCCTGGACCAGCCGTGGTGCTAATGAAGTAATCGGAGGTCTCGATGAGTCCCGTGGAATCGCTGAGGTATTGATAGTTGCCGTTGACGTTGTGCAACAGGTCGGGCGCGCTTTCCGTATAGCCGGTCACGGCAGAGGGTTCGGCGGTCAAGATCAGCGCCCCCTGGCTGTTGTACTTGTAAAAAGTTTCCCATTTGTTGCCGGTGGCCTTGTCCACAAAAACCTGCAACATAATTTCGCCCAGGTAATTGGCGTAGGCGATGTAGGCACTGCCGTCGCTGAGCGTTTCCGTGGTCTTATATTTGTAACTATTGACGCCATTGGCGTTGTTGGTGGGCAGCGCGTAGGTGTAGTCGTATTCGCCCTGGCCTTGAATGACGATCTTGCTGACGCGCTTGACGGCATCGTATTGCAAGAAATCATCCGAGTACCCAGCCACCGCCATGTCGCCGGCGGTCAGCGGATTGCCCAGGGCCGCGGCCATGCGCGCGTACGACTCCGGGCTGAAGTAGTACTTCAGGCCGTGGACGTAGCCGTGCCCGGGGGCGTCCGCGCTGGTGTAGTAGCGGTAGTAGCTGGTGTCGAGCGTGTGGCCGGCGCCGTCATTGACGGTCACGAGCATGAGATCGCCCGCGTTGGCGTAGGGCTGCGTGCCGTCCCCATAGCTATAGATCGCCTGGCGAATCGTCGACCACGCCGCGCCGTTGACCTGGCGGCGGAAGGTGACACTGCTCAGCAAGCCGGCATTAACCCCGGAGGCGATGTAGGCATTGAGGAAGGACTCGGTGGTAGTCTGCCCGCCGGAGGTGACCGAGCGCTGCACCTCGGTGGGCTTGCCGTCGCTGGTCCAGCTCACCACCGAGGTCACGTTGCCATAAGGATCGGTAAGGCTCTGGAACTGGCCGCGCTGCTTGACCGGCAGGGTGCTGCTGAAGTCCCAGAACCTCAAGATTTGGCCAGTCGTGTCATTGAGAACAAACTGGTGATTGGCGGAGTCGTAGCTAAGCCCTTCTTGCAGGTAGTAGCGCGAAGTGTAGACGCTGTTGTTCAGGTCGTAGAAGCGGGCATTGGTGCCGTTGGTGATGACCGCGTAATGATTGCCGCTGCCGTCCTGCATAATGTAGGGCATCTCCGAATCGACCATGCCGCTGCCGTTGAAGGCATTGGCGGCGTAGCCAACGCCGTTGGTCCAGCTCCGGTCGAGCCCCCATTCCATGCCGAAGCCCGAGGAGGAGACATCGCTGCCGCTGTCCAGCTGCACGACGCCGTCGAAAAAACGCACCGGCGTCTCCTGGGAAAAGCCGCTCGTGGGACCGTCGTTGCTGCTGGGCAGTCCCTGCGCCGTGGCGACCACGTCGCGCTGGCAGCCGCAAGTATCGGGCATGGCAGGATCGGGGAAGCCGTTGGGCTGGAAGTTGGGATCGGGGTTGGAGACGGTTGCCGTGCTCGTGGTCGAGGTGGAGCTGCCGCCGTCGTCGGTGACGGTAATGTTGATGGTGAACGTGCCGGCGCTGGCGTAGGTGTGCGTGCCGATGACGTTGCCGTTGCTGACGCTCCCCGAGGTGTCCGTGGCGGAGCCGTCACCCCAGGTGATGCTGACGCTATAGCTGACGCCCGCATCGCCGGGGACCGCGGGATCGCTGGCGGTGGCAATGGGGCCGGTAAAGAGCTGGCCGGTGGTGGCGCTGAAGCCGATGCCGGACGAACTGATGGGTGCGTCGCCCACGGTTACGGCCATGGCGTTGATGGTGGCGCTGGCGCCGCCCACGTCCTTGAAGAGGACGCTCACCGTGTAAGTACCTTCTTCGGCGTAGGTGTGGCCGGAGGTGGTCACGGAGTAAACCGGTCCCGGGTTGAGATAGATGCCGCCGGCCGAGGTCGTGCCATCGCCCCACATAATCGTGGCCGTGTAATCACTGAGGCTGCGGCCGGGGTCGGCGTCCTGGAAATTGCCCAGGAAGCCGGTGACCGTGAAGGCCGTGCCCTCGGTGGCGTTCACGGGTGGACCGCTGCCGTTGCCGGATATCAGCGCGTCGGCGACGTTGGCGGTGCTGTTCGTGCTGGCCGACTTGCCGCCGTCGTCGGTGACGGTGACGGTGACCGAGTAAGTTCCCTCCTCCGCGTAGGTGTGCGTGCCGCTTACGGCGTAGGAGCTGCCGCTGGCCGTGACCGTGCCGGCGCTGCTGGAGTTGTCGCCCCAGTTGATGGTGACCGTCGTGAAGTCGGCCAGGGTCGCGTACGGGTTGGCGTCGGCCAGCGTGGCCACCGTGCCGGTGAAGGAAGCGCCTTCCACGGGGGCCACAGTTTGCCCGGTGAGCGTCAAGGCGGCGTCGCCGACGCCGGCGCCGAAGGTGACCGACGCGGTGCTACCGCCCGTGTCCTTGACGGTGACCGTAAGCGTCTGCGCGCCTTCCTCCTTGTAGGTATGGGTGCCGCTTATCGCGAAGCTGCCGTTGCCGTTCGCAGTTGCGCTGCCGCCTGTCGTGGCGCCGTCGCCCCAGACGATGGTGATGGTGGTGAAATCGGCAGCGGAAGCATAGGGGTTGAGGTCCGTGACGGTGGCCACCGTGCCGCTAAAGGACGCGCCCTCGGTTGCCGCGATGGCGGCGCCGCTGGCGCTGAGGGCCGCGTCGCCCACCACAACCGTGGTGTTCGTGGCCGTGACCGAGGCAATCGCGTCCTGGATCGTCACACTCGCGGTGTACGAGGCATTCTCGTCCGTGTAGATATGGTCGCCCTTGACGTTGAAGGTGGTCCCCGAGACCAGGCTGATCGAGGCGTTCGGCGTTGAGGAGCCGTCACCCCAGGCAATCGTGGCCGTATAGTCGGCCTGCGCGCCCTTGGGATCTGCATCGGTGAAGGTCGCGACCACGATGTTGCCCGTGTCGCCGCCTTCGGTGAGCTGGATGGTCTGCGGACTGCCGGCTGAGGTAAGCGGCGCGTCGCTGCAGTTGGCGACGCTGCTGGCGGTGACGGTGTTGCCGCCGTCGGTATCTTTAATGGTGACGAGGATCGGCAGGTTGCTTCCTTCCTCATCGTAGGTGTGTGCGCCGCTGACGTTGAACCCGCCGCTGCCGTTGGCGGCGACGCTGGCGGACACGGGACCCTGGCCCCAGTCAATCGTGGCGGTGAAGTCGCCGGCCTGGGCGAACTGGTCTCCGTCGGTGAAGCTGGCCACTGCTCCGGAAAAGCTTGCGCCCTCGACCGGGGTCACCGTTTGACTGGTCGCCGACAACGGGGACGGGCCGACGGTGAACGTCACGTTGGACGCGGTTATGCTGTTGCCGGGAGAATCTTTGATCGTTACGACCGGTTTGAACGTCCCTTCCTCGGTAAAGGCGTGGCTGCCATAGACGTTGAACGTCTGTCCGGAAGAAAGTTCCACGTCGCCGCTTGACTGCTGCGACAAATCTCCCCAGCTAATGGACGCGGTGTAGTCGCTCTTGGTGGCGTTCGGGTCGGGATCGGTGAAGGTCGCCAGCAGCGTGTTCGCGGAAGCTTGTCCTTCCATCGCGCTGGCGGAGGCAGTAAACGGCTGCGACGTGAGCGCCGGGTCGGAGACGTTGGCCGTGCTCGTTATGGTCACCGTGCTGTTGGCGATGGGCGCGCTGCTCGTGTCGGTGATGGTTACGCTGATCGAATAAGGCGAGGCACTTTCTTCATAACTATGCGGCTGCGTGTTGCTCACGATAAAGTAACCGCTGCCGCTGCTGATGCTGCCGTTGAAGCTGCCGCTGCCGTCACCCCAGGTGATGGTGGCCGTGTAATCGCTGAGCGCTCCGCCCGGATCGGCGTCGGTGAACGTGGCCACGGCGCCGGTAAAGGCCTGGCTCTCCGCGAAAGCGAGGGTCACCGGCGTCGCCGTGAGCGGGGCATTGCTGACGTTGGCGGTGCTGTTGACGGTTTGGTTGCTGCCACCGGCGTGGCTGACCGTGACGCTGACGGGATACTGGCCCTCTTCGGCGTAGGCGTAGCCGTTGCCGCTGACCGTGAAGTTGTTGGCGCCCGGCCCGGCCCCGATCGTGCCACTGGTCTGGACGCCGCTAATCCAGGTAATCGTCGCCGAGTAATGATTGCTCGTGTCGCTGCCCACAAAAGTGGCCACGACGCCGGAGAAAGGGTTGCCTTCGACGGGAGTAAAGGTCACGGCGGAAGCCTGCATGTCCTGGACGTTGACGGTAGTCGTGGCGGTTACGACATTACTGCCGGCATCGGTAATCGTGACCGTGGCCGTGTAAGTGCCGGGCGTGCTGTAGGTGTTTGTGCCGGTCACTGTGAAACCGCCATGGCCGTCCGACGCCACGGTGCCGGGGACGTTGCCACCCCCCCAGTTGATGGTGACTCTATTGGGACTTGAGTAGTCCGAGACGGTTTCGCCCGGATCGAGGTCCTGGAAGGTGGCCACGACGCCCGTGAAGGAGACGCCGGCCACCGCGGTGATCGTTGTACCCTGGGCGGTCAAGGACGGATCGTTGACGGTGGCGGTGAAGTTGGCACTGCCGCTGGCGCCGTCCTTGTCGCCGATGCTCACGCTGCCGCTGAAGGTGCCCTCTTCCAGGTACTTATGGCCTGGACTCGTGACGGTGAACGGTCCGCTGCCGCTGACAGTCGTGGCAGTAGTCGTGGTGTCGCCCCAGGTAATCGTGGCGGTGTATTGGCTGGGATCGTGGTTGTTGTCAGAGTCGGTGAACGTCGCCAAGGTGGTTCCAGCGCCGCCCAGGAGACCTTCGGTAAAGGGGCTTGGATTGTACGCGGTGACCGTCAAAGTGCCATCGTTGCCGCCTACGGGGCCGCCTGGATCGGTTATAACACCGTCGGCCCGGCCGTCTGCATCACCCGGGCCGCCATCCACCAGGTGGAGCGTTATGACGTTGGCGTGAATCTCGGCTCCGGCCTTGCCATCGAAATTAAACGGCACCAGCTGCCCCGTGGTCGGATCGATCTTGTCGTAGGAAGTCGGGTGACTATTGGCCGGCAAGGTCATCGTCACCGTGGCGCTGCCGCCGGGCGTGACATCCAGCACTTTAAAACCGAACAAGCCCAGCGGCAGGTTGACGCCCGCGGCGGGCGGAGCGATGGCCTGCACATCCTGAAGGCGGTGGCCGGGTGACTGAATGGTGACGGCCTGGTGCGTGGTCGCCGCGGCAATGGTGGCGACGTCTGTCCCCTGGTTATTGGCCGGCGCGGCCGGTGCGGTTGCCGGCGCCGCCGGCAGCGGCAACGAGGGTCCAGCGGCCCCGGCCGACGGCGAAGCACTGGAAGCCGCCGGCGCGGCGGCACTGGCAGCGCCGCCGCTGCCGCCTGACGAAGAACCTCCCGCGCTGCCGCCCGGTGCGGGACTCGAACTCCCGGCGCTACCGCCTCCGGACGTGGCCGCGTGGTTGCCCGCGCCAAACGGCCCGGTGGCGCTCAACGGATCTTGAAACGGGTTGGCCAGGCCATTGCCGGCCGTCGCGCTCGACGACGGCTCTGCAATAGATCCGGTATTAACCGTGGGGGACGCCGGCATGCGGCCCGGATTCGACGCCGCGCCGTTCGCGGGCAAGCCGCCCAAAGTTCCCTGGGAAGCAAAGTACGCATCAAGAGCCGGATTGCTTGTTTGCGAGCCCTCAACCTGCGGAGTGAGCGAGCTGGCATAATATGCCGCCGAATCTCTGCTCGACGCCGATGCGTTCGGAAGAACCTGGACATTGCCGGCAAAGGGATCGACCAATCCCGCTAAAGGATTCGCGGCCCGGAAGAGGCCCAGGTCGTTCGGCGAAATGACGTCCTCGAGTCGTTCGCAGGCGGGCTGGAAGAGGCGGCGCCGCGAGGCGCGCAGCGCGGACCTGGCTTGGCAAAGCTTCATGACAACTCTGGTTGGCGGACATGAAAGGGCGCAGAACTTCCTGGAGAAACCGTCTCTGGCAGAAACGGGGTTTCAGGCGGGAGTTGGCCCGTTCCGGTATCCTCGTCCCTCTTCTCGGTCCCGGACGGAAAGCCTCTACCCTATATAGGGCGCGCAAAGGCAGGTTTGTGACATCGGTTAATTATTTTTTTGAAAAAAGGATTCTCAATCCGCTCTCTGGCGCGCCAGATGGCTCCGGATCTGGACGCGCATACGATGCCAACGCTGCCTTTCGCACGGCGTGAGACGGCAATTCTCGTTTGACTGCGGATCGAGCATGAACCAGAAGAACACCCGGTCGCGCGGGCTCAAGATCGCCGCACACTCCTTGAGTTGGATGTTGTCCAGGCCATCCCACACCGGGGGCTGAACCACGTCCGCGCGCAAAGCGCGTTGCCGGACCTTTCTTCGCTGGGGCTTTCGCAATTGGTAGCGCACCCAGCGGCGGGCTATCCCCGCTAGAAAAGCGGCAAGCGTTCCTCGCTGCGGGTCAAAACGCGAAAGCATCTGGGGACGCCGCAGCAACCTCCAGCGCAAAAGCTGAGCAATTCGATCCACTTCCTCTTCACGAGTCCCGCAGCATCCCAGGGCGCGGCGAACGGCGTCAACCATGCCGGCGTCGTATTCTTTTCCAAACATGTCCCAAGCGTTTTGTTCGCGCAATGCGAATGCCCTCACCAGCTCCAGTTCGGTTGCGTATGCTGTCGTTGCCATAGACGGCTCCTTACGGTTCAAGCCGCTTAAACGCCCCCTCAAGGCGCAGGCCGTGGTACACGCAAGCAAGCTGGCCCACAGCGGGCCGATGCCGTTGCCTGAAAATGCTTCAATTAACTTGTGGCCAGGAACAAGAGAAAGGCTAATGGAGGGGATAACGGAAATGTCATCACGGCCATGAGTTCTGCAAGGCCCAAGAACAAGTGTTATTATAGGCTGCTCCGGCCCATTTAACAACCCTTGCAGCTCTTAATTGTCAGAATAAGCATGCAGTATCAATGGAAGCACGGTTGCCGTTATCGAGAACCCAGTTCTGCACTTGGCCCACAGATGGCCAACCTCTCTACTCCCCTGGGTGCCGCCGTTGATCCGCCATGTGCTTGGCGGGCGGACGGCCCTGGCCCCGTGACCCGTGGCAAACTGGCAAACTTGGGATTGTCTCAAAACCATCATTTTTGGGAATGCGCAGCTGGACAGTTGAGGGGTGAACAGCTGGAATGACGGGATTGTGAAAAACACTCGTCATCGACAGGAGGTCACCCCCATGCGTACTCTATT
>Ga0185299_10002387_pt1 | contig 29277 bp, 23 predicted proteins | sample PaiPotPPA55metaG_FD_128002 | JGI IMG/M metagenome (GOLD analysis project Ga0185299, IMG submission 128002) | Iron sulfur acid spring bacterial and archeal communities from Banff, Canada, to study Microbial Dark Matter (Phase II) - Paint Pots PPA... ...
GAACCATCCGCACATCTGCCATCTCTATGACATCGGTTCGCAGGATGGCACTGATTACTTGGTGATGGAGTTTCTCGAAGGAGAAACTCTGGCTGAGCGAATTCGTAAAGGAGCTTTGCCACTGAACGAAATTCTGAAGATTGGGATTGCCGTGGGAGAAGCGCTTGCCGTGGCGCATCGCCAGGGCATTGTGCACCGCGATCTGAAGCCGGGGAACATCATGCTGACGAAGGGAGGTGCGAAGCTGATGGACTTTGGGCTGGCCAAGTCCGCGGGTTCCGGTGCTCCCACTGGAACTTCGAGCGCGCCTTTTTTGTCGGCAGCACAGACGATGAGCCAAGCCAGTCCCGTCTCTCCGCTCACGACAGCGGGTACGATGATCGGGACGATCCAGTACATGTCGCCGGAGCAGATTGAGGGTAAGGAGGCAGACGCGAGATCGGATCTGTTTGCGCTGGGTGCTGTTCTTTATGAAATGGTAACCGGCGCAAGGCCGTTCGAAGGCAAGAGTCAGATTAGCGTCGCAAGCGCGATTCTGGAAAAAGAGCCGGCACCAATTTCCGCAGTCCAGCCCCTTACGCCGCCTGCGTTCGAGCACATCGTGACCGCTTGTCTTGCTAAGAATCCTGAGGACCGCTTTCAGACAGCGCATGACGTCGCGCTGCAATTGAAGTGGATCGCTCAGCGCGGGACACCGGCTCTCGGTTCCACGGGAAAAAGGGGAAACCACCGCGAGCTTCTGGCATGGCTGATCGCAGGCGGACTCGCCCTGATGCTGACCGCCTTTGTTCTCTGGGGGCGCGGATCAAAAGGCACGGAGCAGACGACATATTTTTCCGCGCCCCTCCCGTTCGCAGCGCGCGCTGTGGCTGTGTCTCCAAATGGCCATACGGTAGCTATTGCTGGTCATCGCGAATCCGAGCGAATTGATGTCCTCTGGATCTATGAACCGGGATCGCAGGAAGCGACCAACCTTGCCAGAACGGAAGGTGCCAGCTTCCCCTTCTGGTCTCCTGACGGGCGGTCGCTGGGGTTCTTCGCAGATGGGAAACTGAAGAAACTGAATCTAGATGGCGGCCCAGTGCAGACACTGTGCGATGCATCCACAGGACGCGGCGGCACTTGGAACAAGGATGGCGTTATCCTTTTTACCCCGAGCGGAACGCTGGGAGTCGGGCTCTATCGAATTTCCGCTTCAGGTGGAACGCCGACTCAGGTCACAGTTCCGGACAAAACTTTGAACGAAGACAGCAACCGCTGGCCGCTATTCCTGCCAGACGGAATCCATTATTTGTATTCCGCGATTAATCTTTCCGGACGAAGAGACCTCTATTCTATCTATGTCGGTGCGCTGAATTCGAATGAGAAGCGGCTTGTGGTGAAAGCGAAAGGCAACGGGGCATATGCCGCCCCAGGATATCTGCTGTTTTATCGGGATCAAACCCTTTTCGCGCAACACTTCGACACAAGAAAATTCGAGCTGACCGGAGAGCCTGTTCCCGTCCTCACGGAAGTTCAATTCTTTCCGCGGATTTCTGAAGCGGTATTTGCCGCTTCCACTGCCGGGTTGCTGGTAGCCCAAAGAAATGCAGATTCCGGCGCCTCCCAACTGCTGTGGTTTGACCGTAAAGGTCAACAGATCGGAGTCGCGCTGAACCCCGGCATCTACGGCAATATAATGCTGGCCCCGAACGGCAAAGCCGTGGCGTCAGATACAACCGATCTGGCCAGCCAAAATACCGACATCTGGACTTACGATCTCGAAACGCGGAGTGCGAAGCGGCTCACCTTTGATCCAGCGATTGACTCACTGCCGGTCTGGAGCCCGGATGGAAGTCGAACGGTTTTTGCGTCAAATCGTGAACTCAAGTTCGACTTGTATCTGAAGGATACGAATGGAGCACAAGAGGAGAAAGTCATTCCGCAGGATGGTCCTGATCGATTTCCGACCGACTGGTCGCGCGATGGGAAGTACGTGCTTTACGGGCGCGGCCCAGACCTGTGGTTTTTGACATTTCCGGAACTGCGGGCCACTCAGTTTCTCAAAGCGGCCTCTACGTTGAAGACAGGCCGCTTCTCACCGGACGGTAAGTGGGTAGCGTATTCCTCCAATGAGAGCGGCCGATGGGAGATTTATGTAACCTCTTTTCCCGAAGCACATGGGAAATGGCAGGTGTCTAACACCGGAGGAGATCAGCCCAGATGGCGGGGCGATGGTAAGGAACTCTTCTACCTCTCCACCGACAGCAAGATTATGGCTGTTCCGGTTAAAACGGGGTCTAACTTCGACGCCGGCACACCGACAGCGCTTTTCCAAGCCAATCCTCGTGAAATGGTTGCTACTTCCGAGCTGTTTTCCTACGACGTCAGCAATGACGGCCAGAAATTCCTCGTCAACGCGTCACTGAAAACAGCAATGACACCCATGTCTGTGGTTCTGAACTGGAGCGCAAAGTTGAATTAAGAGGTTGCTACGAAACAGACCGCAGGCTGTGGGTTTGTGCGCTCTGAATCGGCAAAGGATCGAGTGAAGGATCACGGGCAACCCGGAAGTAACGGGTTACTTCCGGGTTGCCGACAATCCGCCCAGAGTCGTAGCGTCCACCGCGGCCCGCCGTACCGGATTATAATTGCGCGCACCGATGACTGTAGCCTCGGGCACGAAGCTCGGGCCGTAAGAGATCGTCCCGCCAGCGGATGCGGCCCGGCATGCTTGCCTTTCGGCATGGGGAAAATCAACTTAGAAGTAGCCGTCTTCCGGCGCTCCTGTAACGCCTCAACCAGATGCGTCGGAATCGGAATCTCTCGCTCGGCTAAATCCTTCGGCCTCCAGTTGGCTTTTGCAGTGACGTTGTAGATGGAGTCTTTGTAATCGATGTCCGAATAGTGGACGTGCATGACCTCTTGCTCTCTCGCCCCGGTACACAAGAAGAATTGGTACAGAAGCCACTGCTCGGGATATTTCTGGCAAGCCTTGAAGAAGGCCCGTACTTCATCCTCTCGGTAGGCACGGACAGTTTTCTCGACGTAGGGATGCGTGAGGCTCACGTCAATCTTGTGCGTCTTGAGGAAGCACACGACATTGGCTAAGCGGTTCGCAATCGTGCGGTCGGACAGATTTTCCTTCCGCATCTTTGAAACGAAAGCCTTCAACGTTTCCAACGTGATGGCTGCAAGTGAAGCGCACCGACACGACGCATAAAATCCTCGCAGAGCTTTCGAATATGCCAGCCAAGTTTTGTGTGATTTGTGCTCTGCTGTGGAATCCAGATACGCATCAATCGAACTGTCGAGTGCACCGCTGCGCGGACGAGGCGAAAGGGTGATCGTTTCTTCCCCGGTAAAGAGGTTGAGTTGTTTTCGCTGGGCGGCTACGCTGGCTTCTGCGAAGGTATGATGCCCGCGTAAGGTTTCCCATTTGCCACCGTAGCGCAACACGAAAGTTGCATCCATTGGGTAGGTGGTTTTGGAATTGGCTCTGACGAGTTTACGGGTGCTGTGCTCCCGAACATACAACGAGACTTTCTTCATAATCGGTATCGCTCCTGTGGGCTAATACCGACTGGGCCGGATGAATCAGCGAAGTTTGTATAAAAATCCGTAGCCGCTGATTTGAGACATTTCCGACTCTTTAAGTCTCGTAGAATCAATCACTAAAGTACTGGCGGAGAGGGAGGGATTCGAATCCGCCATCAAACGTATCTTCAACAGCTTGGCAGGCCCCGGATGACATCTTTAAGCCTCTAAAGCCCCGTTAGACACGCAAACAGAGCGCAAATAGAGCGCAGAGACTCTCAGTCAGTCACCTGATCACGTCAACGATCGGTAATAAACGGCGCCGAGGAAGATCTATCCGCTATTGCAGTTTCGCGTACTCTGCTTTCGCTTGCTTGAGGATAGGGATTTCGGGGTCCGCGTCTTTCCAGAGCATGAGAATTTCTTGGTATTCCGCGCGGGCCTTCGGAGTGTTCCCTTGCAGAACATTGGCGCGGGCGAGGCCTAGATGCGCCAGTGCACCAATCAGTTCGTTCTGCACGACGCCGGGATGATCGATGATCTTCTGGAACTCCACTGCCGCTTCACTACCGTGACCCGCAACTAGGTGCGCTTGCCCGCGAACATAAGCGGGATACAAACTGAGCGTGAAAGGCCGGTCGCCCACCGCCCCGAGTTCGTAGGGAGCGGCAACCTCAACCGCTTCGATTGCCTTCGAGGCCTGATTGCGATTCAGATCGATCCGGGCGCGAATCGTTGGCAGGTAGTTGTACTTTACCAGCGTGTCTTCCGGGAAACGTTGGACCAGTTCGTTTGCCCGTGCTTCTGACTCCCCCACCTCGCCCGAGAAGGCTAGTGCCAGCGCAGCCGCAGCCAGTACCTCCCGGCCCCTGGAAAGGCGAAGGGCAGCTGTAACGTGCTCCTTGGCCTGAACAGGATTCCCCATTAGGGATTCGCGCACTGCTGAAAAGCTCTCGTAGCCTGCGGCGATCTCTACTTCTCCTGAGCCGTTGGCCAACACGACCGCTTGGCGCGAAAGATCTCTTGCCTGACGCAACTTCCCAGTGTACGCGGCGGTATCGGCCTCTAGGGTGAAGAACCAATCTTCCACCCCGGGTTTCTCCGCACCCCAGGATGTCTGCAATTTCATCCCCGGCGGGTCGTTCTGGAGGAAAGCCAACACATAGAGCTTCCCGCGAAGCTTGGGAGTATCAAGCTTCCGGGACTGCGCCTGCTCAGCGGCAGCCCGGGCATCCCCCAGGCGATTCAGACACACGTAATCGGAAACGACATCGGCATGCGTTGAACCGTTCGCTGGATCGAGGCGAACGCTCTCAAGGTCCTCGGCGAGGGCTCTCTCATATTGACCGAGCTGCGTGTAGATGTCGCCCAAGTTGGTCAGCGGTATGAAATCTCGTGGATACGTGTGTTTCCAGACTTCGTAAATACGCCGCGCCTTTTCCAGGTCGCCCGTGGCGACGTCATAATAGTGAGATTCGATGTAGAACTTCTCCCGCGTGCTAACACGTTCCCGCAACTCGAATGCTTCTCGCGCTTTCTCGGCCGCGAGCAGGTTTTCGCCGAGATTCATGTACGTAATCCCAAGGGAGGAGTACGCGACGGCAAAATCCGGGTCGAGCTGAATCGCGCGTTGAAACAGAGCTACGGCAGCAACATTGTCGCCATTTACCGTCAAAACTTTGCGGCCCAGACTGTAGGCCTGCAGAGCTTCCAGCGAAGGCGTAGTGGCCTGTTCCAGCGGTGTGTCGAAGGCTTGCACGGAGCTGAGCGATTCCCCCAACTTAGTTCTAATCTCAGTGGCCGCATTTCCCAGCGCGGGGAGTACCTGCCGCTTCGAACCAGCCATGACTTGGGTTTGCGCCAAGGTCCGTCCTTTATGGCAGTCCACAGCACTGAGGCCGATCACATATTCGCCTTCCAGCTTGGCAATGGAACCTTCCAGCACCGCCACACTGCCATCGCGTTGGCACACCTCCCCCGCCAATTGCCGGGTAAGTTTTGCGTTCGCAGGCTGGGCCATCAGGCGCAGTGTTTCTGCGATTTGCTCGTCCGAGACCACGTCCAGAAATGGCGACTGCTCAAGTTGAACCGCCAGCCCTTGCCGGAGCGTGACATCGAACACCGGGTCGCCGGTAGTGTTTGCGAAATCCGCAAGAACAATCGAATCCTTCTCGGTGAGCTTTGGCGTCGGACGGAGATATGAGGCGGCTACGGCCAGAATCGCGATGAGAAGTCCTGAAGTCACAAGCGCCGCAATCTTGACGATGCGATTCTTTAAGAAAGGAACAGGAGCCTTCGCGACCGCTTCGCTATTTCCCTCGCGCGTTTTCTGCGGATCACCGGGTAGTGACGGAATGCCGGGAACAACGGCCGCTGCTTCGGTATTGGTAACTGGTGCAATAAATCGGTAGCCACGGCGCGGCATCGTTTCTATGAACCGTGGGTGCTCCGCAGAATCTTCCAACACCTCCCGCAGGCGATTGACGGCCGTGTTGAGGCTGTGCTCGAAATCCACGAAGGTGCCCTCGGGCCAGAGTTGCTCCGTTAACTGCTTTCGAGTAACGAGTAGGCCAGGAGACGCGAGAAGCGTCGAGAGTATTTGAAACGATTGTTCCTGCAGAATGATGACGCGTCCGTTAATCCGCAACTGGCGTAACCCGGGATCGAGCTCGAATTCACCGAAACGGAAGTAGTGGCGGGACTCTGCTGTATTTCCCATCGGGACAGACCTCACCCGAGAATCGTTCACGAGAGTCTAGCACGCAAACGACTGGCTCTTCCCCACTATCCCAACATTGTGAAAGACTGCGACTTACGCGATGTTATCAATATGTGACCTTCTCGTTATTTGACCGTGAAGGTCCGTTGACTCAGACTTCCCGCTGATCGCAGCCTGGCTTCTCCCGGTCTACGGCGAGGCGCGAACAATCTTTCAGGAGAAAATCTATGAGGCCCAGAAACCTTGCATTCAGCGTAACTGTCACCGTATTGCTCGCGTTAGCCGTGTCTCCTTTGATTGCGGCGCAAGAAGGACGTGCCATGCACCATCGTTACAAGCTCATCGACATGGGTACGTTCGGCGGGCCGACCAGTGTCATTTACGCGCTGACGGGTCCTCTCAACAATCGAGGGGTTGCCGCTAGTTGTGCGGACACGTCCAACTTGGATTCAAACTACCCCAACATCAATCCTTTTTTTGGTTCAGACCCCTATGTTCAGCATGCCTTCCGCTGGAAGGGCAGGCTGCAGGATCTAGGCACGCTGCCTGGAGGTACGAGCAGCTGTTCCCAGTGGGTCAACGACAGAGGGTTGATCGTTGGCGCATCCACAAACGGTCAAATTGATCCTCTGCTCGGAGTTCCGGAAATTCGGGCCGCTCTCTGGAAGGATGGATCCGTGTTCGACCTCGGAACATTAGGCGGGAACGAGAGCGTTGCCTATAGCCTGAACAAACGCGCCGAAATTGTTGGGGGAGCGCTGAACACAATTTCCGACCCATACACAAGTAGTTTCTTTAACTTCTTCATCTCCGGGGCAACTCAAGTGCACTCGTTCCTGGTGAAGCGAGATGGCATCATGCACGACTTGGGAACCTTGGGCACCGGAACTGACAGTATGGCCTTCTATGTGAATGACGGAGGTCAGGTAGCAGGGCAGTCGTTCACGGATACCACCGTCAACGCCAGCACCAGATTGCCCACAATGCATCCATTTCTTTGGGAAAACGGCAAAATGAAAGATCTCGGCACTATTGGAGGCACGCTGGTCCAGCAAATCGCGGGTCTCAATGCGAAAGGTCTTGTCGCGGGCGCAATGAACGTGGCCGGCGACAACTCATACCATCCTTTTTTGTGGGATGGGCGATCGCTCGTCGATCTGGGCACTTTTGGAGGAAACTACGGAGTCGCATTCGGAATGAATGATACAGGGGAAGTTGTCGGTTGGGCAGGCATCCCGGGCGATCAAATCCCTCATGCGTTTTTGTGGAGGGAGGGCGTCCTGACGGACCTTAACTTCCTGGAGGGCGATGACAAGAGCCTCGCCGAAGTCGTCAACGCAAGCGGACAGATTGTTGGCTGGTCGGCTTACTCACAGGGGAACACTCACGTATTTCTCTGGGAAAATAATGGCCCAATGGTCAACCTGCAAAACCTCGTTATCAGCGGACCGAACCTGACTTTGATGCCGGACCTATTCATCAACGATCAGGGCGAGATCACTTCCAACGCCCTGACACCGGACGGCAACAATCATGCGGTTGTGCTGATCCCGTGTGACGAGAATCACCTGAGCATCGAGGGATGCGACTACGCCCTTGTAGATGGTAGCGCGGCGGCGGATGCGGGTGGGCGAGTGCAGTCTGGGTCGACGACAAAAACCGGCACTCCCACCAGTGCATTCCATGTTTGGCTCCGGGGACGGAGACCCAGCCGAAGCCCCCGCCCCTAGCCTATGGAAGTAGCTCTTGATTAAATTAGGTTGAACGCGGCTCCGGCAGAATGTTTCCTCCTCGGGCGCGATTGTTGCCAACAATCGCGGCTCCGATGGCATAAGCGCGGCGCTACGGACACGGTTTCGGGCATATGATGCGAAGCGTGTGGCGTCCTCTCCCCATCATGGTATTGGGTTTCTGAGCTATGACCCGGCGCATCACCGCAGCTGTACGGTTTGTATATGTACCTAATCCGATTTGCATTTGACCAGCGCTCTGTTTGTGCTCATTTCAAAGGAGACACCATGAAAAAACTCGTAATTGCGCTCGTGCTCACTCTTTGTGCAATCACTGCGGCCGCCCAGGGAAGCAGGTTCACCGTGAATTGCGACAAAGGAGAAAAAATCAATAAGCTTCTGAACACCATCGCCAAAGCCGGCGCACAGCCGCCGATAATAATTAACGTCTCGGGCACTTGCAAAGAGAGTGTCCTGATCCAGAACTTCGACCGGTTGACGCTGATAACCAAGACCGGAGCCGTAATCATCGGACCATCGAAGAACGTCAATGCGGCGGTCACCATCCTCAACTCAAGCTTTGTAACGCTACAAGGTTTTCTGATTCAGGGCGGAGTCAACGGCATAGCTTGCGACCAAAACAGCACTTGCAATCTCACTGGACTTACGGTGGAGAACGCTACTAACGAAGGAGTTCAGTACGGTCGATCGGAAGGCGTTGTCATAGGTGGTGTGTTCCAGAACAATGGATTCCGCGGGCTCAATGTGCTGAACGGCTCGAAAGTGGTGGTCTTCGGCGGCGTTAGCCAGGGGAATGCCGATGCGGGTTTTGGAATTGTCTCCGGAAGTGAACTGGCCCTGCAGAATGCCGTGAGTCAAAACAATGTGGGGAGTGGCGTGATTGCCTTGCTTGGTTCATCGGTGCGGTTGCTCGACAGCACAATCACCGGCAACGGAGGCGATGGGATCAGTCTAGTCGATCAGGCCAATGGTTCTCTCGAACAGAGCTCAACCGGGAATGTCGTCACAGGCAATGCGGGCAATGGAGTCTTTTTGAGGGATCTGTCGTTTGCTCGCTTCGTAAACACAAACAACGTGAGCGGAAACCTCACTCAGCCCGACATAACTTGTGTGCCACAGTTCCCGGCAACACGCGGCGCAGCTACGGCTGGCGGTACGACCGATTGCGTCGAACCCGCTGGAGCCAAAACGGGGCGCGACTTGAATACCCGATAGTTCAGTTAGAGGCTGCGGGCCGGTGAAGCGGGGTCCTGCGAGTGCGATGCCGAGCTCAGGGGCGAAGACGTGTCATTTTGGAGAATAGCGTAGCGACGCCACCTGACAACTTCTAGCGGCCTTGCATCAGCAAGAGATAACTCCGTTTGCGATTGGTTGTTGAAATTACGCCAACAACCGACGGCCGCCACCGGCTCAACACGCTTGCAACCCAAACTTGGGTCAAATGAGGCGCTACAGCGTTTCGGTGGTACTCCGGGGTCACCTTTTTGTAACTCGCGCTCCTAGCGCCTCCTACAGATAAGGCCCCTTGTAGCGTGTTGAAAACAATAGACGAATTTTAGGCTGTTTTGCGGTTCTAACCCTTAGCCGGGCACGCTTTTCAACTCCCCGGAATCCTGCCTGAATGGGGCTCAAAGCGGCCGGAATGCTATCTAAATGTCTACTATGTCTATAGACATGTCTCACTATCGCGAAAATACATCGCGCGCGTGTAAGAACCTATCCGTCGGGCCGCGCAACGAAGGGCCTGCGGGGATTCAGACCCCATATCCCCACCCCGGCGAGAGGGCTGAAGTTAAAGCCACCGGCCGTCTAGCGTGTCAAGGTCCTGTTCAATAAGTGATGCGTCACGCAGATATTTCGCACCAAGATGAATATCTACGGCGATGTTACCGATCAGATGACTGCCGCTAGCAGCAAGGTCGCTCAGCTTGCGTTCCCATCAAACGGTGCGCAAACAGAGAGCAGTGAGGGTTCAGCGGTTGAAAGAATGGCTCCTCACGTAGGACTCGAATCCCCGGCCAAACGTAGTTTCATGTAGTTAGCCAGCGGCAGATGGCGTCTTTCGCGGCTAATACGGTCTAGTTTCGGTGTTAACGGCACGGAAATGGCACGGGACGGACACTCGATTTGTCAGTTAGTGTAATCGCCTGTGGCTGTTGAAAAAGGAACCAAAGCAGTAATTTGTGTGAATTTCAGCGCCTGCGGCAAACGAAGATTCAATAACTTGCGAGCGAATTTCGTTCGTGAAATCCCTCGAAAAGAGTTTTTCAACACCCACGCCTCGTTACGACAGTTGAACTATTGCAGCTTCGCGGGCTCTGCTTTGGCCGACTAGAAGTTCTCAAGCATAACGACGTTGGCATCGTAGCTCTGCAAGTCAAAACCGACGTAACGGCCGTCCGGGGAGGGTTGTGGATCCCGGGGCGATGCCTGCCCAAGCAAAGGAGTAACGATGTCCTTTATCTTGCCATCGAAGCCTACCAACGAAATTGTGTTCTTCGATCCAACCTCACCGGAAACATAAAAGTGCTCGTTGTCAGGAGCCCAGCTTAGAGTCTCCACCTCCCAACCTTTGAGTTCGATCGCGCTTTTCGCGCCGCTCTGGATGTCGAGAGTCTCAATCCGGCTTACGTTGGATGTCGCCACCCAGGAGAGCTTCTTACCATCGGCTGAGAGACTCCAGTCGTCGAAGTTGCTGTCGAGCGGTCCAGTTTTAGCCAGACTCCGGCCGCGTCCCTGCAACGGATCGAATAGCGAAAACGCCAGTCCATCTTGCACGGCTTCGGCGATCATGCACTCATTCGCCTTGGCGGCGCATCTGTAGTAGAAATCTCCCGAAAGCACGGCAGAGGCAGAGCCGCCGTTCAATGGCATCCGCATAACCTGCGCTGTGCGATTGCCATTGGGATCGACAGAACGCTGGGTAAACAGGAGCCACTTCCCGTCGGAGCTCACCACAGGATCGTAATAGCTGTCCGGGCCAGCCACTAACGGCGTAGACTGCCTGGTTCGCAGATCATATTTGAAGATGCCCCACTTCTGCTGCGGATTGGACTCAAGGAGTAGTGCGGTGCTGTCAGGAGTCCAGGAGGAAGCCATCTTGTCCCAAGTATCACCCTTGATCTCCTGCGCGGCTTCGAGTTTTATGGCGCTCTGTCGAAGATCAAGGAGTCGAACCGTGTTTACCTGGCGTGTTCCAACGAATGCCAGCTTTTTTCCGTCCACAGATAGGCTGAGACTACCTGGCGAGAAGCTCGTCTGGCTGGTGACTTGCGACGGGGAACCGGTAACTTTCCCGCTGCCGGGGTCAACTGGAACGGACCAGATATTCTCGTGTTTCCCATCCGCGTCACGCCGCTCATAGAGAATCCGGTCGTCGCTGGACCAAACGACATTTGTGGTGCCGTTCGAAGCGATCAACTTCTTATCCGAGACGACGACGAAGCACCCCCCTCCGTCAGGATTGCAGGATTGAAGCGAGACTTCGTCCCGGTGATCGATGGACCCCACAAATGATGTAAGGGCGAGACGCTGCGAGGTGGGGGACCATGCGACGGATACATACGTGCGGCGCCCATGCGAAACATCTGTAATCCGTCGCAAGCCTTCCCCGCTTGCCCCCATAACCCAGACAGATGCGTCTTCGTCGGTATCTGCTCCACCTACCCAGCCGATGTGCGTTGTGTCAGGAGACAACGAGGCTGCGTACACGCTGTATGTGTCGTCCAGGAGTTTGCGGGTCGAGCCGTCCAAAGTGGACACCTTCAAGAGTCCGTGTCCATTTTCAGGCGTAACCAGCAAGTGCGCTCCGTCTGTGAACCATGCGAATGGGAACACCCGGCCGAGATTTGGAAGTACCCGCTTTTCGCCGCTATCGATTTGCAGGAGAAAAGCTGTGCAGCACACTAAACTTACTCTTCTTGCCCACCTTGAAGACCGTGCCTTGACCCAGAGTGCCGCCGTCTGCGGTCATGCCGTACAGATTGCCGACCGAGTCCCGGACCAATCCTGCAAAGGGCCATACCCCTTCCGTGCGGTCCGCGGCAAACCCGTGGAGGGGCGTGAGCTTGCCCCTGGAACTCAACTTGAAGACCGTCCCGTTCGGATAGAGGCCGTCTCCCCCGCCTATTGTCGTGCCGTAAAGGTTGCCGGCCGAGTCTCGGACCAGTCCTCCGTAGGGACCGTTCCCGTCTGCTTTGCCCGTGAACGCATAAAGCACGGTGTAAGTCTGGGCCCGGACTGAGCGAATTGCGGCCAGCCCCACCAACAAAAGAAGCAGCGCTTTCGTAAACGACATAGTTTTTTCCTATCTAAACCCAAAAGGGCTCTGAACCCAGAGGGCTACGGACTGAAAGGACACAAGTTGTCGCAAACACCGTGGCAGCTTTGTCGAATCTCGTCAACTGGAGAATCGCTAAAGACGCTCTGAAGCGCTAAGCATCTGTTAGTCAGCGCGATATGACCGGTTATGAAGAAGACTTTGTCGGTGCTATCAGCCTGGAAACGTAGGGCTGGACCGATCTTGGGGTGGCGTCTTTCACATTGTTGTTGAAATATCGCGATTACACTAACTGCCCCTAGCGAGACTTCGCACGCTTCACAGCGCGAACAGGTTTGACTGATCCGCTGGGCTTCTTGGAGTCAGGCTTTCTTGGCACGTCGTTCTCGATCAGAAATTCCTTGCCGCACTCCGGGCAGCTACGACGAGACACCAGGATCGTGTCCATCACCGTCCCGATTGTCAGGTCAGCATGACAGTGAGGGCACGAGATGTATAGTTCCCGGTAAGGAAGCTTGACTTCTCGACGCGCTCCGGCCATATCCGGGAGAGGATATCACGGTCGTCCACCTCGCGATACGAGCCAAGCGAATGCGCGAGTAACTGCTGATGTCCTCCTTCGACAAAAAGCCGGACGAGCAAGAATGTTGAGAAATCGCCCGTCAAGACAAGTGAAGACTCAGGATGCCGAGCCTGTTGTACAGGTCTGTTGGAGGGGCTTGGTTGACACAGCCTCCTTTGTACGGCAACAATTTGTGTCTATGCGCAATCTCCGCTGCTTCATCCTGCTTCTTCTCTGCGTCGCTGGCGGATACGCCCAGACCAATTCCTACCTATTCGTGTGGGCGGGTGACGACACTAAGAAGAGCAATGATTTCCTCGCTGTGTTGGACGCCGACGCCTCTTCTCCGCACTACGGTCAAGCGGTAGCCTCGGTCGCGGTTCCCGGCCCAGGCGGCACGCCCCATCACACGGAACTGGAGATGCCCGAGGGCGGCTTCCTACTGGCGAACGCTTTTGAGAGCGGGCGCACCATGCTGTTCGACTTGCGCGAGCCGTTGCACCCGTCACTCGTTACATCTTTCGGCGAGCTGGACGGATACATGCACCCCCATACCTACGTGCGGCTGTCCAATGGGCATGTGCTCGCCACCTTCCAGTACCACGGTGGGCACGGACTCAAGTCTGATGGCGGCGGGCTCGTCGAGTTTGACGAACGCGGACATCTCATCCGCAGCAGCAGCGCCACGGACTCGGCAGCAAAAGACGAACTCATACGCCCCTACAGCCTCGTGGTCGTTCCGGCTCTTGACCGGATCGTCAGTACGAACACGGCGATGCACGACAAAGATGGGGACAGCCGCACGGCGCAGGTGTGGCGGCTTTCGGACTTGAAGCTGCTGCGGACGCTGGTGCTGCCACCGGGGCCGCGCGGTTCTGAGCAGAAATTCCCCGGCGAACCGCACCTGCACGCCGATGGCAAGACCGTGCTTGTCCACACCTTTTCCTGCGGGTTGTACCAGGTGGAAGGCATCGACACTGACAGGCCTGCGGTTCGGCACTTGAAGACGTTCGATGGCGATGAATGTGACGTGCCTTCGCGAATCGGTCATTACTGGCTTCAAACGCTGACCTCGGTGCACGCGCTCGCAACCTATGACATCTCCGATCTTGCCCACATACGCGAAGTATCGCGGGTCACCTTCAACGACAAGCAGAAGCCGCACTGGATCGCCGCTGATCCGGATGGTCGCCGGATCGTTTTGAACTCCGGCGAATACGGAGATCACCGCCTCTTCATGGTGAACTTCGATCCGCAAACGGGTGCCCTGACTCTCGACGGCCGTTTCCGCGATGCTGGCAGCAGCCAGCCCGGTGTCAGCATGGACGGCAAGTCTTGGCCGCACGGCTTTCATGGCGATGCGTATCCGCACGGGACAGTGTTTTCGCGTCCTGCGGCGATGGTGAAAAGCGCCTCGACGGGAAACTAGGTAATCCTTCATAGGTTGGTGGGCGTCAGGGGCGATCCTGCAATCTGCCATAATCTTCCAATGTGCGGACGTTACCGACTATCGCGGCGAAAGCAGCTCATTGAGGAACACTTCGATAGCGTTTCTGATGAACCAGACTGGAGCGTCCGGTATAACATTGCCCCCACCCAGCCTGTTGCGGTCATTCGCCAGCATCCCAAGGAGCCCGTCCGGGAATTGTCGCTAGTCCGCTGGGGGCTAATCCCGTCGTGGGCGAAAGACCCGTCTGGTGCCGCAAGGATGATCAATGCAAGATCGGAAACAGCGGACTCGAAGCCCGCGTTCAGGGATGCGTTGAAGTCCCGTAGGTGCATGATTCCGGCAGACGGTTTTTACGAGTGGATGCGCACCGGGAAGATGAAGCAGCCGTACTGTTTCGAGGTCAACGAAGGCGAGTTGTTTGCGTTCGCGGGAATTTGGGATCGCTGGAAGGGCCCAAGTGGCGACATGATAGAAACCTGCTCGATCTTGACCACGACTCCGAATGCCGTGACCTCACCTGTCCACGACCGGATGCCCGTGATCCTCGATCCAGACAGCTATGACCTTTGGCTCGATCCCGGCATGACGAATGTGGCTGCGGCTTCCGATCTGCTGAAGCCCTTCGATGCCCGGTTGATGCGGTGCTTTCCCGTAAGCAACAGGATCAACCGCGTGGCGAATGATGACGAGGAGTGCTCGCGTCCCGTGGAATTCGAACAGACTCAGAGCACGCTGTTCTAATCGAGGAGCGAACCAGCAGGCATCCTAGAGTGGTATCTTTCTCGGCATGTCGAGATCGCTCTTGCTTCTGTTGATCGCCACCTGCGGAACCGTATCGGCTCAGAATGCAGGCGCGGAATGGAACGTCCCAAGGCACGGGATAAAAGAAGTTCAGGTTCTCTTTTCTTCGATAAAACCGACCGCGACACTCAAGGTCGGTGGAACAGCAGACTGGGTTCTGGTTACAGACAATGCTGTGTGGGTCGCTAGCACGAAACCCTATGCCGTGCTCCGAATTGATCCGACAACCAACAAGATTGTTGCCACCGTAAAGGTCTCAGGAGAGGCTTGCTCCGGTCTAGCTTCCGGGTTCGGCAGCATTTGGGTTCCGGTCTGTGGGAAGAAGCCTGCCCTTGTTCGGATCGACGCCGCCAAGAACACGATCAGTGCCACACTCCCAATACCGCCAGCAGGCGCGGAAGGTGGAATCGCAACCAGTGAAGATAGCGTCTGGATGGTGACGGACAAGGACGGCACCCTCACTCGGATCGATCCGTCCGTGAACAATGTGCGCCAGAAAACCTCAATCCCATCCGGTTCCTACAACCCGCTTTTCAGTAATGGCATTGTTTGGGTCACTGGAGTCGATAGCAATGTCCTGACTGCCGTGGACGCAGCCACGGGCAAAGTGCTGGAATCGGTAAGTGTCGGCCCGAAGCCTCGCTTCCTCACTTCTGGTGGGGGTTCTATTTGGACGCTGAACCAAGGGGATGGGAGCGTTAGCCGGGTTGATGAGAAAGGTAGGAAGGTGACTGCTAGTATTCAAGTGGGCATACCGGGTTCGGGTGGCGACATCGGCTACGGAGCCGACTCTGTTTGGCCGACTGTCTTCGAAGTGCCGCTCAGTCGGATCGACGCCCCACCGAACAAGGTGGTGAAGCAGTGGGTTGGGAAAGGCGGCGATTCCCTGCGCGTCGGCTTCGGTTCGATCTGGATTACCGACTACAAGAGAGGTCTGCTTGAACGGATTCCGATTCAACAACTGCTGACACAATGAGTCAGAAGAACCGAAGTTTGACGAAACGCGCTCACGAACGGCAGCAAACTCCATAACGCTGCCAAAGCTGAAACCAAGGGCTGTGGGCGAGCATATCATCGTGCCTTCGATTCGCAGCCAAGAGGTCGCTTGCACTCAGCGGCCTAATATCCGGTGCCTCGAACATTTCCTCTAGCTGTTCGATGTCGTCAATAGTGCGTTCAATGTCCATTCGTCCCAATATCCAACAAGGGCCTGGCAATCGTCAAACAAAGCGGCACCTGCATGCAGTTGTGCTCTAACACCCCTAAATCGGATACCCTTATCGGATAAGAGGTTTGCCCGTGACTCTTCCCTCTTCAACAACCTCCTCCCAGCAATGGAATGCGGCTGCCTATGCCGATAATGCTCATTTCGTGCCTGCGCTCGGTCAACCCGTGTTGGATTTGCTCAAGCCCCAGTCCAGCGAGCGCATCCTCGATTTGGGTTGCGGCGACGGCGTACTGACGGAAAAACTGGTTGCGTTAGGGGCGCAGGTGGTTGGCATCGACAATTCTTTAGACATGATCGCTGCCGCTCGTCAACGTGGCCTTGATGCTAGAGCAGCGGACGCCCGTGCGCTGGTCTTTGACAACGAATTCGATGCCGTCTTCTCCAATGCCGTCCTGCACTGGATCAAGGACGATCCGGACGCCCCGATTGCTGGTGCTTTCCGTGCTCTCAAGACTGGAGGAAGATTCGTGGGCGAGTTGGGCGGGCATGCATGCGTTGGCGCGATTACAGTCGCGTTAGTGGCGTCGCTTGAGCGTCGAGGGGTCAAAGATGCCGCTTCGTGGATTCCGTGGTACTTCCCAACAGTTGAGGATTATGAACTGCGGCTGCGTCGGGTGGGGTTCGTGCCCCGGAGTGTACAACTGATTCCGCGCCCCACGCCTCTGCCAACGGGAATGCGCGGGTGGCTCAACACATTTGCCAATCCGTTCTCGGCCGCGTTGTCGTGTGAGGAGCGCGAGGGGTTTCTCGATGAAGTTACAGCATTGCTCAAGCCCGTACTTTGCGATGCGGACGGGCGGTGGACGGCCGATTACACTCGCCTGCGCTTTGCTGCAATAAAACCTGACACGAAATCGTGGATCGCGTCAGGATAGGGTAACTTAAGGGCGATATTCCAATTCTCACCGGGTTCGTATTCCGCGATTCGTGCGCGGCAAATCGATTCGCCCTGACTCGAAAGAGTTTGGGGCGTTTTGTTTTTCAGGGAAATCCTCTGTTGCGACTAGGCGTGGCTGTCCCCGCAAAAGTGATCGCTTCTGACCATACATTCATGCCGGAATGAGATTAGGTTGGAAACCTGCGGACGGATTTTGTCGAAGTCTTCATAAAGAAATGGTGGGAGGTCGTTCCAATGTTGCACCATCGCTCGGACAAGAACAGTCACCTGGACACAGTCCTCTACGAGATCGACATGCTCCGCCACTGCTCGAACACGTTGGCCGCAAAGAAGGCCAAGAAGTCTGAGTCTGAAGAAGCGGAGCCTGAGTACAACCTGGGCATCGAGGGTTTCTTGATCCACCTTCGGAATCTTCTCGCCTTCCTCACCACTCTCCACTCACGAAATACCGACCTGCGTTTCGATCGTCCAGAGGTCTGGTTGGGAAGGCCCTTGGCCGAGAAGGAGTACTCCGATCTGAGGGACAAAGCCCAAGCCTTCAACGATAGCTACAGCGAGACGTTCAACGGCGGGAAGAAGGTAGACTGCCATGACCTGATCTCGAAGTTCCTTCAGCACTGTACGCCTGAGAGGTATGAGCAGGCGATCGTCGGTTGGGAGATCGAGAAGATGTTGGAGGAGCTTAAACCGATCCTCGCTGAATTTGAAAAGCGGTTTACGGTGCCGGTCTCGCCGAAGGTCAGAGTGTGGACATCGCCGGAGTCCAGCCACAGCACGGCCACGATCAGAAGATTTGGAGTGACCCTAGCGAGCGAAGAGGAGGAGCAAGAAGGACCTACCGCAGTCCCGGCTTACTCTCGCATGCTCCTGCACAAACTCTGCCGCTGAAGCACGACAGGCCCGCTGCGCCGGCCGTTACAAGTCCCGAAGAAGAAACCGGCCTGAGAGTAAACCAAACCACCATTATTCTTGAGGAACTGCACCGGCACAATCCTCTCACGGCCAATGTATTCTCAGCCCGTTCCATAAACCCCTAGGATCTGAACCTGCTAAGCCATTCGGTTGCAACGACCAAAACATTGCATCGGAGTGTTCCAGAAAGAACTGTTTTTCGAACGCGAAAGAAGACAAACTCTTTACTCACAGGACAGTCCAGCGCAAACTATTTAGGAGTTTCACCCGGTTTCGCGGCGTCCTGCACGGACTTCGTCGTAGTCGACTTGTTGATCATCGACCTGGTGGACAGGCCACATGCGGAAGGGGGATTTGTCATCTGCTTGGCGAAGACTCGGTAGCTCGGTTGAGAATCGCAATCACGACGCCAGGCGGGAACGCCATGAGTGCGGCTAGCTTCAAGGTGACGCCGTAGCATTTATTGAGTATTGACTATAGTGACATTCCTGCGGTCCTGCGATACTCTCCCGGCCATGGGAGAACCCAGCCGATTTGCGGTCGGTTTGTGATCGCGAGTTTGAGAAGATGCCGTTTGATTTTCAGCCCACGATGAAAGGCGCGCTCGTTGAACTGAGGCCGCTTCGCCCGGATGACGCGGACGATCTGTTCGCGGTCGCGTCGGACCCGCTCATTTGGGAACAACATCCGGTTCGGGATCGCTATAAGCCCGACGTCTTCAGCGCCTTCTTCCGTGAATCGCTAGCGTCGCGAGGCGCATTAACGGCCCTCGATTGTAAAGATGGCAGAATCATTGGATCGTCCCGATTCCACGCCTACAACGCGCAGGCGAGCGAAGTGGAAATCGGGTGGACGTTCTTGGCGCGATCGCACTGGGGCGGCAGGTACAACAGAGAGATGAAACAGCTCATGTTGCGGCACGCTTTTCGATTCGTGAAACGTGTGGTTTTTCTCATAGGCCCGCAGAACGTACGTTCCCAAAAGGCGATCGAGAAATTAGGGGGCGTTCGTGTCGGCTCAAGACCCGACACCGCCGGACGAGACTCTTACGTGTACGAAATCACATCCGTGCCCGTCTGCCTTTGAGGCATTGCGTGGCTAGTTGCAGACCAGTGACTCCTACTTGCCCTCATTGATCCGCCCTCGCCCGGAAGGAAGGATCTTTTCTGCTACTGCAACTTGGCGTACTCCGCTTTGGCTTCCTTCAGGATGGGGATGTCGGGGTCGGCGTCTTTCCAGAGGGCAAAGAAATCCTGATAAGCAGCTTTCGATTTGGCGGTGTCGCCGGCGAGGGCGTAGGCACGGGCCAATCCAACATGCGCTAATGCGCCTAGCGGGAGGTTGAGCACGATACCGCGGTGATCAATTATCTTCTGGAACTCCTCAGCTGCAGCCGCGCCGTTTGCAGCGCGCAAATATGCCTGCCCACGCACATAAACCGGATATAGGGTTCCGGGTTGAAACTGGGGTGGATCTCCCAATTCGTACGCGCTGGCGGCACGCAGAGCTTCAAGTGCTCCCGCTGCACTTCCATGTACAAGTTCTATGTCGGCTTGGACGGTAGGCAGCCAATAACGCTGCAGGACAGTGCTCAAAGGGAACTCATTGTTTATTTTGTCTGCGAACTTCTGCGCCGGAACAGTATCCCCAGCCCGCGCCAGCGCCAGCGCGGCCAACAGCTGCACATCACGGCCCAACGGAGCTAAGGCAAGTGCCGCACTGGCGAACTGCCGAGCTTGAACTGCGTTTCCGAACTCCGCCTCCCGCAACGCCTGGCTTACCTCCCAGATTGCAGCAGTTTCCGTTGCATCATTGCTCTTTGCTAAGTCAACAGCACGTTGTGACAAATCTCGTGCTTTGGTCAAACGTCCGTGGTAGGCCTCGGTGTCGGAGTGAGCCGAGACGAGTAAATCCTCGGTCCCGGGCTTGCCCATTGCCCAGGACACTTGCTGCTGCATCGCGGCCACGTCTCCCTGCAAAAACGCTAGATAGTACATATTCAAATGGAGATAGGGGTCATCCAGATGGTTTTCCGCCGCTTGCTCAAAAGTTGCCTTAGCCTCGTCCCGGCGATTCAGAGCGAGGTAATCCTGCCCCAAGTTTGTGTAGGCGAGGACATTATTCGGATCGATGCGCAATGCTTCCCGTGTCTGGGCGGCTGACTTCTCGTACTGTGCCTCAGTACTGTAACTGACGCCGATGTTGGTGTATGGGATGGCGTCGCGCGGATAGTTCTGAATCCAGAGCTCGTATTGTTCAATCGCTTTCTCTACTTCACCGGTCACATACGTATAGTACTGAGCAGAGATGTAATACTTCTCCCGCTGACTTACTCGATCACGCAGCTCGTAAGCTTTCCGGGAGTTCGCGATGGCGAGGCTGGCCTGGCCGAGATTGGCGTAGCGAACAGCCAGTACCGCATATGCCCCCGCAAAGTTCGGATCGAGTTCAACGGCGTGCTTGTAGTAGGGAGCGGCTGCGGCATCGCCCTTTTCGTTCTCCTGTCTGATACCTTCGCTGTAGGACTGCAGCGCTTCGAGCGACGAGGTTGTGGCCTCCTCTAATGGCTTGTCAAACTTCTGGATCGAAGCCAAGGACTCGCCTAGCTTGCCACGCAAGGTTGTCGTCGCTTGCCCCAATGCCGTCAAAATCTTTTCCCGGCGGTCCGCCTCCGCCTGCGCGCTGCCCAGCGAGTCACCGGTCTGGCAGTTCACGGCCTTGAGCCCGATGGCGTAGTGGCTGCCCAAACTTGCAATTGAGCCTGCCAGCAGCGCCTTGCTTCGTGCTCGCAGGCAGATTTCGCGGGCCAGTTCTTCTGTCACTCGTTCGTTGGACGAGTGCCCCATGAGCCGCAACGTCCCGTTCACCTTGCTGTCAGAGAGAACATTGAGGAAGGGCGACTGCTCGAGATCAACCGATAGCGCCTGCTTCAGCGTCGTATCAAACACGGGATCGCCCGTGGTGTTGGCGAAATCGGAGAGCACAATGGTGTCCTTCTCGGTCAGGCGGGTCGTGGTCTGATGCGAGCGGAAGTAGAATGTTCCCGCGATTGCAGCCGCAATCAGTATCACGGCGGCAGGAACAAGGCCCTTCCAGAGTTTCCTGCCCGCTACAGGAACTTCAGCCACTTTCACCGCGCTCGTTGACGGAGGTGGACTAAGCGCAGGCGAGGTACCGGACGCTGGCGACCGCAGTTGGGCGACCTGAGAACCGGTATCCTGCGCCACAGTCACCGTCTCCGAACTAGCAGCCGCAACTCGCCCGGTTTCCGTATCCCGCCTCAGCCGCAGCAATTCGGAACGCATTTCGGAGGCGTGCTGATAACGGAGTTCTCGGTCTTTCTCCAGCGCCCGGTTGATGATGTCTTCCAGCTTGGGCGGCACGTTGTGATTCAGCCGCAACACGGTCACCGGGGCACGGTTCATGATGGCTTCGCAAATGACCGCTGAGCTTTCTCCATGAAACGGCAAATCACCCGTCGCCATCTCGTACAGCACCACTCCAAAGGAGAACAAGTCGGTCCGTGCGTCCAGTTCCTTGGCGCGCACCTGTTCGGGGGACATGTAGGCGACTGTCCCCAAAGCTGCGCCGGGGCTGGTCAGGTGCTCCTCGTCCATCGAACCCGTCCGCGTGTTAAGAGAAGCAATTTTGCTCGAAGAACTGCCTGCAAGACTGACCTTCGCCAGCCCAAAATCCAAAATCTTCGCGTGACCCCGCTTCGTGACAAAGATATTGGCGGGTTTGATGTCGCGGTGGACTATGCCCTCAGCATGGGCCGCATCTAGTGCGTCCGCAATCTCGATAGCGAGAGACAGGATCACCTCGGTTTCCATGGGACGCCCCGCAATCCGATATTTCAGGGTCATCCCATCCAGAAACTCCATGACAATGAAAGGCTGGCCTTCGTGCTGGGCAATCTCGTGTATCACACAGATATTGGGATGGCTGAGGGCAGAAGCAGCTTGCGCCTCGCGCTGGAAACGGGCCAAAGTCTGCTGGTCGTTCGCCAATTCTTCCGGCAGAAACTTCAGAGCAACAAAACGATGCAGCGTCGTATCCTCGGCCTTGTAGACCACACCCATCCCGCCGCCGCCGAGCTTCTCCACAATGCGGTAGTGCGAGATGGTCTGGCCAATCACTGCCGCAGAATCTTACGTCTGTGAAGCGGGCGAGTCAATGAAAGCCGTGGAGTTGGCGGTAGCTCAGAGGAATTGTTGGAGTAACGTTGACATTCACTAACAACTGGGTCGTGAGTGCAGTTGATCGGGAGTCTAGGCCTTCTTTTCTGCTCGCCACTTTGCCCAGCGCGCTTTCTGGGCTGCGACAATCCTTTTGCGGGCAGCGGGAGACATTCCCTTGCGGGAATTGATTGGAATCACCTTTTGCCCCTTGATCTTTGCCCACCGCGCCCTCTGCGCGGCTGCAATTCTCTTGCGTCCTGCCGCCGAAATAGTTCTCTTTTTCCGACCAGATTTCCCCGCGCGGAGGTAGACTTTCCCGAATGCTGTGAGGGCAGCGGTTACGCGGTGCAGTTCATCCTCAAGTCGCGTGCGCTCCTTCTGGAGTTCGCCGATTACAGACTGCATCAGTGTCTTTGGCATCGTGCGATTTTATCACCCGCATTTGGACGCAAGGCGTGTGGTCAGACCGAGGATGATCGAACAATCATACTCCCCATAGACGAACAAAAGACGAAACTGGTATTATGCCCTCATGGACGAGGGTCGCAAACGTGTGCTCCTGATTGCGGCTTCCATACTCGTTGCGAGGCATCTGAAGAACCCTGAAGACTTGCACGATTCGCGACCCAGTCCGCGCACGGAATCGTTGATCGCTAGCGCTATTCATTGGGCCGAGCGGATTCTACGCAGGATCGATAGCAACTCCTGAGCTAATGGTGTTGCTTGTTCCTGCGCCTGACACGAACCAACGCCCGATGTACACTCATCTGTTCTTCGGGAGCCACGTATAAACATTGGAGGTAGTTCGTGGCGAAAACAAAGCCCCCTAGAGAGTCTACAGCTTCCAAAACGCCCAACAATCCCGCACTTATTACGGGAGCTGTCATCAAGTGGGCCAGAGATCGCCTGGGGTTGACTCAGCAACAAGTCACAGATGAGCTTGGGACCAACATCAAGGCAGAGCACATTGATCAGTGGGAGAAGGAAGATTCCCGTCCGGACTTCAAGAGAGCACAGAAGCTGGCGGTTGCCCTGCACATTCCGTTTGGGTATCTGTTCCTTTCAGCCCCACCAAAGAACGACGTCAAGATCCCCGATCTAAGAACTGTCGGTAGCAAACCCATCACAGCGTTCAGCCCAAATCTCCTCGATCAGCTGAGGAACCTGTTGCTGAAGCAGGAGTGGTATCGGGATTATGCCACGGAGGAAGGCCGCAAACCGCTGGCATTCATCGGTCGCTTCAGCATCAACTCTCCTTACGAAAAAGTTGCTGCCGATATCAGCGAGGAGTTGGGCATCAACGCCGAGTTTCGAGCACAGTTGTGCAGCACTTGTGCAGCACGCCGACACCTCCAATCATAGGCCGTACCAGGGGTGGCCGCGCCGCTGGCCGTTAGCGTAAGCACACTGGTTTCGTGGTTCGGAATCAAAAATGGATATTAGCAGCCTACGCGGGAACCGATTTTATCGTCGCCCGGAACGGTCGCATTGCTTCGGTCTATCTCTTTTTCGACAATCTTCCTTAGAACAAAATGCGCCACCTCTTCCGAGACTCTTGACGAACGAATGGCAGCCAGACTTTTGGATGCTGACCGCATCGGGCCAATTGTGGTATTTCTGTGCCACAATGCCAGTAGAGTCCATGCCAAATGCAAAGACCCAGGCCAGTAGCGAATATTCCCGAAGAATTGATCGGGTCATTGACTATCTTCGCGAGAATCTGCATCGCCCGGTGAAGCTAGGTGAGCTTGCTCATGTTGCTTGCTTCTCGGAATTTCACTTCCATCGGATTTTTGGAGCGGTTTCCGGCGAAACCCTAAATAATTTTACGAATCGGCTTCGTCTTGAAAAGGGCGCCCGTCTTCTTCGTTATTCCGACCAAAGTCTGACCGATATAGCCTTAGATTGCGGTTTTTCGTCATCGGCCGCGTTTTCACGTGCCTTCCGATCCGGCTACGACACTTCGCCAAGTCAGTTTCGAAAAAGCGGCGAGATCAAAAAGAGCAAGATTTGCAAAGAACTCTTCCCGGAAGAGGAATATGGTCTCCCCATGAGCGCGGAAGGAAAGAGAGCTGCTTTTCCAGTGAGATTGATCGACATTCCCGAAAGGCAAGTCGCCTATATTCGGGTTACGAATGCCTTCGAACTGGACAGAGTACTTGCCGCCCTCAAGACAGTGATCGAATGGGCCAAATCACAGGATATTTTTTCGCAAGGAATTCTTTTCGGAATGACGGTAGACGATCCACACGTGACCCCAAAGCATCTTTATCGATATGAGGTCTGTCTTGCGTCGTCTTTTCCTTTCGAGTGCATGGAAGGAATGTCGAAATTGAAAATGCCAGCCATGCGATACGCCGCCATAAAGGTTTCCGGCGATATCCATAAGGTAGCAACGGCTTGGGACTACCTTTACAGAGATTGGCTTATCAATAGTGTCCACGAGCCCGAGCATGCGCCAGCACTTGAGGTTTTCTTAGACAAAGAAAACGCGACGGATTGGTCGCATTTTGAATTGGAACTTTGCCTGCCGGTTCGGAAACTGGCAGCGATGAGGAGTTTGAACTCTGGGAGCCGAAAATCTGGGATGATCGAAATAAACGGCAATAAACGAGTCACTACGTAACGGAGGAACTTATGATCGACGGAATTGGCGGCGCTTTTCTGTTTTCTAACGATACAAAGAGATTGGCAGCTTGGTATCGCGATTGCCTCGGAATAGTTCCTCAGGGCGAAGATGCTGAGTGCAATTCAATCTATGCATCGTTCGAATATAGGGATCTTGCAAACCCGGAGATTAAGCGAACGATAGCGTGGGCGATCATGCCCACGGATCAAGACATCAAGGATAAGCCACGAACGGGTAAGATTAATTACACAGTGAAGAACATGGGAGAAGTCCTCAGCCATCTTAAGAGTAAAGGCGTGGTAATCGAAAAGACCGAGGAATATCCCTCCATGGGGACCTTTGCGTGGCTTAAAGATCCGGATGGCAATCAGATCGAGCTTTGGGAGCCATCCAAGAGTGAATAGAAATCCCTAATTTGCGAAGTCCCAATGGTAAAATCGACATCGCTCTGCGACTGGCGCTCCAGCGAGGGAGCTAAATGGATGAACGCATCAGCGCCATTTGGACCACCCGCCATCAGAGGGATGCACAAGCCGCAGTCACATGGGTTGGGAGCGAAGACGACGATGCGGGGCAGGTCGTTCACGACGCTATCGGGAATCCGCAAGACACCGAGAGCATCATGGTGCGCTGCGAACGGGGGTGGTACCGTGGACCGGCGGAAGAGATGTTCACTACTTCCCTATGGCAATCACCTCAGCAATTTCTGATCCCAACATGAAGGCCGTGATCCTCGACTATGGTGGGGTTTTGTCGTATTTTCCCGCGACCGAACAGATCGACCAAATCGCCAAGCTTCTTAGTGTGAAAGCTGTCCTACCTTTTAAGGCGCAGTACAGGTGATGGACCACCTGAAATGTAGCAAATATGCTGGATTGAGGAAAACACTGCAGGATGCGCCTGATGGGTAAGGACGGTGATGCAAGACCGGCACCGAGCGGAATATGGGGTGAACGAAGACAATCTGGAGGCGCTCGAAGGCATGGGCCAGCGCTGGACGGTGAAGCCCATGCAGGAACTCCACATCGATTATCAGCAGGGCGACGATTTGGGCAGCGACATCGTCTACCTCATACACGAAAACGGACGATGGTTTCAGGACTTTCCGTGCGCCGCGGATGCGGAAATAAAACGGTTTCGCGACAACGCGGCCGCTAACGAAGCGGCTCTCGCACACTATGAGGCCCTTGCAGCGGAAATCAATGAACCGCTGCGGTCAGAGCTGCTGGGCTTGCTTCGAGCGCACGAGACCGCCAGTGCCACCGACCGTTATCATCAGGTGACCGGAAAGGACTACAAGACGTCAATGTACGTGATTCATGAATTGAAAGAGGAAGGGCATTAGGAGACGTACTATGCGACCTTCACAATTGCAGGTCTCTTGCGCATTGACGGCAAGGAGGAGCCTTTAAATAAGCGTTCGAGTCGTTGGGGAGCTGCCGCCAACAACTTTAGCGGATCGCGTCCCTCGATGCAGCTGAGCATCCTGTGGCGATATTGCTGCGGTATCTCCTGCGTGGATTTCGCACCTCTCAGTGAGACCGCTCGTCGGTCCTAATTGTAGGGCGTCCACGTCCGTAGAGGAGAAAGGTACTCGCAGACCCTTAAGTTGATTCTTGGGCTTGAGCGCATGCGTTACTCCCCGCCGTATCCGATCTCCCGCCCACAGTCTTCTCATCCCTAATTTCTCGCAGTACACTCCCGCTATGCTGATCCGCCAAGGTCTTCAATTCTTCCGCGCTTGTGTTTGGCCCGTGCTCATCATTTCGGCTTTCGTTCTGCTTCCGTGCTTTTGGCACAAGAGCATCGAGGCGGGTGACCTTCCCAGCCACACCTACAACGCCTGGCTCGCGCAACTGATTGCGCGGGGCCAAGCTCCAGGACTTTACATCGAACCGCGCTGGGACAACATTCTCGCGGACATCGTCCTCGCGAAACTGGGCGCACTGGCCGGTTTCCTCGTCGCTGAACACATCGTCGTCGCCCTGGCCGTGCTGATTTTCTTTTGGGGCGGCTTCGCTCTGATCAGCGTCGCCACCCGCCAGCCTGCCTGGACCCTGCTTCCCGCCATCGCTATGCTCGCCTACGGCTGGACGTTTTACTCCGGTTTCCTGAATTTCTATCTCTCCGTTGGCTTCGCCTTCTGGGCTGTTGGGCTTCTTTGGCGAGGGAACCGCATCGACTTCTCAGCGGCGATCGTGTTGGCGTTTCTTGCACTCCTGGCACACCCGATGGGCTTGTTGGCGTTGGCAGGTCTCGCGATCTACCTGCGCTTATCGGACGTCTTGCGCGGCTCGCTTCGTTGGCTTCTTTTTATTTTTGGATTCCTCGTCGTGCTCGGCGTCCATTACTACGTACTTCATCTGCAAACCATTTTTTGGCACACCTGGAAAGACTTCCTGTTCTTGAATGGCGCGAACCAGTTCATTTTATTCGGTGCACGCTACCAAAAACTGTTCCTGGCCATTCTTGTGTTCGCCGCCGTTTGCTTTTTTTACGGTCTCTTCCGCGAACGGAAGGATCCGGAGTTTCGCCGCGTCTTGCGCGCCCCCCTCGAGCTCTGGCTGCTCTTGCTCTTCACCGCGTTGATGGTTCCTGAAGTGATCTTTTTTCCCAATTCGCCGCAGCCGTTTGCTCTCGTGGTCCTCAGGCTGACTTCCGTCACCGGCGTTCTTGCGCTCTGCATCCTCGGTGCGCTCAAGCCCAGAACTTGGCATCTCGCTGGAATGGGAATCTGCGCCCTGGTATTTTTCGTATGGACCTATCAGGACACGGGAAAGCTGAACGACCTCGAGCGCCAGGAAGAATCGCTCGTGAACGGCCTGCCCTACGGCAGCCGAGTCACCTCGGCCGTGTTCCATCCGCCGGATTGGTTTCTTCCCCTTGTCAACCACAGCCTGAGTCGCGCCTGTATCGGCAAATGCTTCGATTATGGCAATTACGAACCCTCCACGGGACAATTCCGCGTCCGCGTGAACCACGGCAGTCCTGTGGTCACCGATTCGGTGGATGATGACCGGGCGATGCAAGCAGGCTTCTACACCGTCCGCCCGGAAGATCTCCCCATGAACGAGATCTACCAGTGCGACGAAAAAAATCTCACCAAACTCTGCATCCGCGAACTCTCCGCAGGAGAGCAAAACGGCAGCGTAGGCTACCGCCCGCCGCGTCTATTCTGAAATCCTTCTCCTCCGAAGCCAGCCCGCCCCCCGCCACTATGACGACGCCCAAAATGTCATCGCGAAGAGGGCACACTGTTCTGGATCGCAGCTCATTGCCCAGCCGAAGTAGGCAAATGTCGGTCAGTGCCTGGTAAACGCCGAAACCGTCCATGTGGATTTCTTTGGAGGCGCAAATGATTTCTGGCGCTCACGTAATTGTCTACAGTAAAAACGCCGAAGCGGACCGCGCATTTTTCCGCGACGTTCTCGGGTTCAAATCTGTGGATGGGGGCCATGGCTGGCTGATCTTCGCCCTGCCGCCGGGAGAAGCGGCATTCCACCCGTCCGATGAGAGTGGTCTACAGGAACTCTATTTTATGTGAGACGATCTGAAAGCCGAGATGACTTCACTCGCGAAGAAGGGCGCTAAGTGCTCTGAGGTTGAGGAAGCACGATGGGGTTCAATTACGAAAATGCGGCTTCCCGGCGGAGGCGAGGTAGGCCTGTGTCAACCGAAGCACCCGACCGCCTTAGGCTTAGGATTGAAATGAAGCACCAACGACAGTTATTCCGGGCCAGAAATCCAATTCGAGGAGATCGCCCTGAATTCGGCTGTTAGGAGTGCTGGCGTTTGTCTCGCGCGAGCCGAGGGCGCAAGTTGGTGGCGAGAACAGCGGGGCCCCTGTATAGCTTTCGACCGGCGGCGTTATACTCTGCCGACTATCAAGCGTGGTCTGAAGGAGGCGAGTGTGCGCAAGCGACTGGCATTGATTCTTCTGAGTTGCGTTCTGTGCGTGGCGGCCACGGCACAACAACCAGCGCTCACTGTGGGAACCGCGACAGCAGTCACCGGGCAGACCGTTACCGGATTCATCGAAGTTTCGGCGGGGAGCGACGCGGGCACGAATATCCCGGTTGCGGTAATTCGCGGCCCGAAGCCAGGGTCGACTCTCGCCCTGGTGGCCGGCGCACATGGCACCGAGTATGCGTCCATCATTGCGCTCGAAAAGCTTATCCAGGAACTCAATCCCGCGGAGATTTCCGGGACGGTCATCATCGTCCCATTGGTGAACATCGCGTCGTTTGAACAGAAGGTGCCGCACGTAAATCCGGTGGACGGCAAGAGCATGAACCGGTTCTATCCGGGCGATCCCAACGGAACGCAGACGGAGCGCGCGTCGTGGGCGATG
>Ga0185299_10002389_pt1 | contig 29252 bp, 17 predicted proteins | sample PaiPotPPA55metaG_FD_128002 | JGI IMG/M metagenome (GOLD analysis project Ga0185299, IMG submission 128002) | Iron sulfur acid spring bacterial and archeal communities from Banff, Canada, to study Microbial Dark Matter (Phase II) - Paint Pots PPA... ...
TGACCGAACCGCCCTCGAAGATCCGCGCCGCTCCCGTGGTCAGGCTGGACAGACCGGAGGCGACCGCGGCGAGCTGGTCGGCCCGGTCCCGCGGGAAGCCGTTGGAGACCGCGAGCAGCAGGCCGTCAGAGGAGACCACGACGGTGTGCGCCACCCCCGGGACCCGGTCCACGAAGTTGGTGATCAGCCAGTTGAGGTTCTGGGCCGCCTGGCTCAGCTCGCTCACGGTTGTGCCCTTTCGGAATCAGTGCCTGAGAGATTGTCCGGCAACGCTGCGTCCTGCTCCACCGGGCCCGGCGCCGCGGTGGCTGCGCCTTGCCCTGGGGGCGCCGGCGCGCGGTGCGCGCCGGACTGGGACTTGGACACGGTAGACACGGTCATATCAGTGCTCGCCCTCGGGGGGAACTGGACGGCGAGCCGGACGGCCCGGACGTGGAAGCGATGATCACCGTTGAGGCGCGCGAGGTGGGGTGGGTACCGTCAACGCACGCGAGGTGGGTACCCGTCAACGCGGGCGAAGTGGGTATGGCGGTCATCATCCTCACTGCTCGCCCTCGGGAGTCGGCTCGCCCTGGCCGGTCGCGGCGTCGCGGCCCTGGCGAAGTCCGCGGTGGAAGCTGGAGAGCTTGCCGCGCACCTCCTCGGCCGAGCGCGCCGGAATCGGCGGGGGCGTGGCCTTGGCCGCCCCGGTTCCACCGGCCGAGCCGGGCACCAGGTTGGACTTGGGCACCCGCTTGGGCAGGCCCTTCTGGGTAAGCCCGGCGGCGACCGGCTTGGCGGCCGCCTGCGCGGCACGCCAGCCCTCGTCGCCCGGGGAGGACCAGGCCGCGCCCGCGGGCTGGGCGGCGCGTCCTTCTTCCGTGGCGGGCTGCGGGCTCGGCACGGCGGACTCCATAGGCAAGTCTCCTGCGGAGGTCGGTGCTGCCGCCGAGGACACCGGCGGCGTGGGCTGGGTGCTGCTGCTCGGCGCGTCCGGGGTGGTGGACCCGGCGGCCGGTACCCGTGTCGCGGGGGACGCGGGCGTGAGCGGGGCCGCGGCGGACGCGGCGAGCGAGTCCGCGAGCGCGGCCGAGGACGGCTTGGCCAGGGCCTCGCCGAGCGGGGACGGGGCGGGGGCCGGCGTCTCCGCGATCGGCTTCGGGGCGGCCGGGGCCGGCGCCGCGAGCTGCGGCCTCGGCGCCGCGGTCGGCACCTCGGCGCGCGGGGCCGGGGCCCCGAGCTGCAGGTTCTGCGCCGCCTGGGCCCGCGCCTCGTCGCGGCGGCGGAACCACTCGGACTCCATCGCCTCGAAGATCGGCAGCCGCTCGTCGGTGGCCGGGGCCGGGGGCAGCGGGTCGGCCGCGAACAGCCGCTCTGCCACCGTGTACTCGCCGGAGCCGCCGGGGTCGGCGAGCGGCGGCGAGGCCGGGCCGCCGAGCGCCCGGCGCCCCGCTGAGGGGTTGAGCCGGAACTGGCCGGTGTCGTCCGAGGCGCGCTGCGGCAGGCCCGCGAGCGGCGGGGTCTGCGCGGCGGCCGGGGGCTGCGGGGCCGGGGCGGGCGGCGCGGGGAAGCTCGGCGCCTGGTTGGCCGCCGCCGGGAGCGGCCCGGTGTTCGAAACCGCCGGGAACTGTCCGGCGTTCGTCGGCCCCGCACCCGGTGCCTGGTTGCCCACCACCGGGAACTGTCCCGTGTTACTTCCCACGTCGCGGATCCGCGGCAGCTGCCCGGTGGACTCGGCCGCGCGGGCCGGGGGCAGCTGGCTCTGGCCGGACCGGCCGAACGGGTCGGACTCAGGCTGCTGCGGCGGGGTCACAGGGGGCTGCGGCGGCGTCTGCGGGGCCGGCGGGAACGGAGGCTGCTGCTGGCCGCCCAGGTTCAGTTCGGCCCGCGGAGCGGCCCTGAACGGGTTTCCGGGGGCCGGGGCGGCCGGCGGCTGCGGGGCCCGCTGGGTCGACTCGGCGTCGGGGCCCGTCGCCGGGGCGCCGCCGAAGCCGGGCAGCGGCTCGCTGCCGAAGTTGCTCGAACCCAGATCGGCCGCGGGGCCGAAGGGGTTCGGCGCGCCGGGCTCGCCGCCGAAGGGACCCGCGTGGCCGCGCGACTCACCGCCGAACGGGGAACCTCCAGGACCCTGGGGCAGACCCGGCAGCCGGGACTCGGACTGCGGCAGGCCGGGCAGACCCGGCAGGCCCTCCGGTGCGCCGAAGGGATCCGCGGGCAGGCTCGGCGGCTCGGCGCCGAAGGGCGCGCCGAGATCGGCCGGGCTCGCCGGGGCCTCGTACTCGCGCGGCGGGGCGAAGGGGTTGACCGACGGACCGACCGGCGGCGCCGGGAGGCTGGCCCCCGGCTGCTCGTCGAGCGGGGTCCGCGCGCTGGGTATGGACTGGCCGAGCGAGCGCTGTCCCGAGCCCTCGAGCTGGTCCTGGCCGCTGCCGAGCGAGCCGAGGCCGCTCATGTTGGGGGCCTGCGGCCCGGTGGGCTCCGTCGTGCCGGCGAAGGCCGGGAAGCCCTCAGAGCCGATCGCGCCGCGCCGCGGCAGCACGCCGCCGAGGTTGCGCACGCCGGTCGCGGACAGCTCAGTCACCGGCGGCTGCTCGCCCTCGACGCCCGCCAGCAGCGAGCTCGGCACCAGCACCAGCGCGGTGATCCCGCCGCCGGCCGAGCGGCGCAGCCGCACCTGGATGCCGTGCCTGGTGGCAAGACGACCGACCACGTACAGGCCCATCCGGCGGGAGATGGCGACGTCGATGACCGGCGGGTTGGCCAGCCGCTCGTTCGCGTCGTCGAGCTCCTCCGGGGTCATGCCGATGCCGGAGTCCTCGATCTCCAGCATCACCCCGCCGGTGTTGAGCGTGTTCGCGGTAACCGTCACCCGGGTCTCCGGCGCGGAGAACGAGGTCGCGTTCTCCAGCAGCTCGGCGACCAGGTGCACGAGGTCGTTGACGACGCGGCCGACGACGTTGGTGTCCGGCAGGCCCTGCAGCTGGACCCGCTCGTACTGCTCCACCTCGGAGGCGCCGGCGCGCAGCACGTCGAGCAGGCGGACCGCCTGGCTCCACTTGCGGCCCGGCTCCTCGCCCGCGAGGACCAGCAGGTTCTCACCGTTGCGGCGCATACGGGTCGCGAGGTGGTCCAGCTTGAACAGGTTCGCCAGCTGGTCCGGGTCCTGCTCGGAGTTCTCCAGCTCGTCGATCAGCCGCAGCTGGCGCTGGACCAGCGACTGCGAGCGGCGGGAGAGGTTGACGAACATCGAGTTGACGTTCGCCCGGAGCATCGCCTGCTCGGAGGCCAGTCGCACGGCCTGCTGGTGGACCTCGTCGAAGGACCGCGCCACCTCGCCGATCTCGTCGGAGGAGGTGATGGGGATCGGATCGACCCGGCTGTTGGCGTCGGCGGTCGCGGCGTCGGCGTCGCGCAGCCGGCGGACCATCTCGGGCAGTCGGGTCGAGGCGATGTCCAGGGCCGCGGCGCGCAGCAGGCTCAGCGGGCCGGTCAGCGAGCGGGCCACGAAGACGGTGCCGACGAAGGAGAGCAGCAGCGCGAAGATGATCACGCCGATGTTCAGGTACAGGTCGTTGTCGGCGTTGTCGAGCAGGGTCTGCGCGTCGTTCTGCATCTGCCCGATCGTGGCCGCCTGCACCTCGCGCAGGTCGCCGAGGGTGCTGGCCAGGTCGTCGTCGGCCACGGCGCTGGTCAGGTTCTGCTGGTTCGCCTGGGCCGCGCCGCTGGTGTTGGTCGACTGGAGCACGTTCAGCGCCGCCGTGTTGCCCGCCGCGGCGCCCGCCACCTCGGGCCCGGAGACCGTGGCCTCGAAGGACTGCACCAGCGCGGGCGTGGCCACCGCCTCGAAGCTGTTCGTGGCGTTCGTGTACTCGGCGAGGGCGTCCTGCAGCGTCTGGGCCTGCGCGCTCTGCACGAGCGAGGGGGTCAGCGGGCCGTTGTCGCGGATCACCTGGCCGGTGACCACCGCGGCCTCGGCCTCGGCCTCGATCGTCTGGTTGATCGCGGTGAGCGCTTCCTGGTCCTGCGTCAGCGAGACGTCGGAGGCGCTGGAGGCGGCGTTGCTCACGACCCCGAGCACGTCGTTGATCACGTCGCTGTAGGCGGTGTACGTGGTCGTGTAGGGCGACGAGGCGGTGGTGACGACCTTCTCGATGTAGACGAGGTCGTTGGTGCGGCCGATCGCCTCGTCCACGGCGTCGCGCAGACCGGTGGCGTAGGAGCCGCCGGTGGCCACGGCCTGGGCCGAGGAGGTGAGCGCCTTGAGCTCCGTCTGGGTGCTGTTCTCGGCGAAGCTCAGCCCCTGGAAGTCCTGGGGGGCGGGGTTCGCGGTGGTCCCGGTGTTCTTGGTGCAGGGGCCGCCGGCGGCGTCGGCGAGGCAGAGTGCGGCGGCCTGCCGCTCGTCCTGCAGGTCGAGCAGCAGCGTCTCCACATTGGCCACCGTGGCGGCCTGGAACTTGACGTTCTCGTAGTGCGTTCGGTCCTGGTACAGGGTGTTGACCTGGGTGGCGGCCACGCCGATCGCGATCACCAGCGGGAAGCACACCAGCAGGAAGAGCCGGTTGCGCACCCGCCAGGAGCGGATGGAGAAGCGGCCCGGCCGTTCGGAGCCGCCCGGCGCACCGGGCGCGGGCGGGTTCAGACCCGGTTGACGCACACCGCGTCGCCGCTCCGACGCGGCCGTGTTGACACCGGTGCTCCGCGCGCCGCTCGAAGCGGACTCGCGGCGCGGGGTCACGGGTCGTGTCTGCACTTGCGCCCTCACCAGATTCTGGGCCGTGTCCTGCGACGCGTCGGCGGCCCGGGCTCGGCTCGCGCTGATGCGTCGTGGTGCGGCGGGTAGCTCGACCGTTCGAGCGCAGGGCTCGCCGGTCCGTTCAGGAAACGAATTCCAGCACAGTCACACCACCTGAGCCAAGACGGGGGTGACACAATTCGGAATCAGCTTGAGAACGGAACGGATATATGGGGGCAAACCGGACGACTTTGCCGAGTTTTCACCGACACGCCTAGCAAATTGCCGACACCCGGTGGAAGACTTCCGCTAACCCGGGCCGCCCTGCGGACCAGGAACGTTCGCGCACTCACGGATAGTCGTCAAAGCGCGACTTTGTGTAAGCAGCCCCTGAAGATATTCACTCGGGGCCATTCTTCACCGGTCGTATCTTCTGTACCGTCCGCGCGCCGTTTCGAAACCGCGACGCCGTCGTATCCGGGGCGCGTATTCATGGTCACCCGGAAGTGGATTAGCATTGCCGCGCCAGACCGACCGACCCGTGTCAGAACCCGAGAGGTCCTCCATGACCCAGTCCCGAGCGCCGCGGTCCCTTCGGCACGCCCGGCCTGAGCGCGGCTGGCGCCGCACCCTGGGCGCCGCAGGCGGCGCGCTGGCCCTCGTGGCCACGGCGAGCGCGTGCAGTTCAGGCAGCGGCTCCGTGGAGAAGCCGAACCTGACCGTGGGCGTCGTCTCCGGCATCGGCGCGGCGACCTTCCAGGTCGGGGTCCAGCAGGGTGACTTCAGCCACAACGGCCTCACGGTGACCATCGAGCCCTTCGCGACGGACGCCGCGGCCGAGGCGGCGCTGCAGAAGGGCCAGATCGACCTGGCCTTCGGCGACTACTCGGAGTTCCTCAACGTGGGCACCTCCACGGTGGCCACCAGCGTGCAGGTGGTCGGCGAGGGCTACGACGCCGGCGAAGGCACCATCGGCCTGGTCGCCTCGACCGGTTCCTCGCTGCAGAACCAGCAGCTGAGCGGGACCACCGGCGTGGCCGCCCAGATCGCCGACGGCGGACTGACCGTGGACGTGCCCGACCTGGCCAGCCCCGAGTACCTGGCCCTCGCCAACTGGGAGATCGCCGAGCAGACCCCGCTCAGCCTGACCGCGACCGCGGGGAAGATCGACGCGGCGTCCAACGGCCAGGACGGCCCGACCACGGCGGCCACCATGATCAAGGCGCTGGCCTCCGGCTCGATCAACGCCGCCGCGCTGCAGGAGCCGTACCTGACCGAGGCGATCGAGACCGGCCAGGTCACCGAACTGGCGAACCTCGACTCCGGCAACGCGGACGACATGCCGATCGCCGGCTACTTCGCGCTGAGCAGCACCGTGCAGAAGGACCCGAACACGATCGCCGCGTTCCAGGCGGGCCTGGCCGAGGCGCAGACGGTCGGCCAGAGCCGGGTGGAGGTCGAGTCCGCGCTGGTCGCGGCGAAGGTCTCGCACGAGGTCGCGGCGACCACGGCCATCGGGCTCTACCCCAACGGCATCGTGGCGGCCAACCTGACCGACGTGCTGTCCCTGATGAACTCGGCCAACCTGACGACCTCGGGCCTGAGCGCGGCCTCCCTCACCGGCGGCAGCACGACCGGCTTCTGACCCGGCGTCAGCCCCGCTCCGCCCGATACGCCGCACCGACCCTGTCGGTGCGGCGTATTAGTCTCGTCCTCGTCAAGGGCTCGTCATGAGGCGAGTGAGGAAGACGACGAGGGGCAGCCGGATGATGCTGATGACCGACGGGACGACCCAGCCGGTGGGGCCGCGGCAGGACGCGGACGCGCGGGAGGTCCGCTTCCGCTCCGACGTGACCGTGGAGCTGGTCAAGTCCAGCGCGAACGACGCCGACGTGCTGTTCGCCGCCCGGGTCTCGACCGCCGGGGAGAAGTCGCTGGAGGACGTCGGCGGGGACGCCGAGCGCTCCGCCGGTCTTATCAACTATCTGATGCGGGACCGGCACGGCTCGCCCTTCGAGCACAACCAGTTCACCTTCTACGTCTCCGCGCCGATCTTCGTCTTCCGCGAGTTCATGCGGCACCGCACCTTCAGCTACAACGAGGAGAGCGGCCGTTACCGCAGGCTGGAGCCGGTCTTCTACGTGCCGGGCGCGGAGCGCAAGCTGGTCCAGGAGGGCAAGCCGGGCCGCTACGTGTTCGTGGACGGCACGGCGGAGCAGCACGAGCTGGTCGAGACGACGACGCGGCGGGTGTGCGCCGAGGCGTACCGCGGCTACCTGGAGATGCTCGAGGCCGGGGTGGCGCGCGAGGTGGCGCGCGGCGTGCTGCCGGTGTCGATCTACTCGTCGATGTACGCGACGTGCAACGCCAGGGCCCTGATGAACTTCCTCTCGCTGCGCACCCAGCGCGAGGACTCGACCTTCCCGTCGTTCCCGCAGCGCGAGATCGAGATGGTGGCCGAGCGGATGGAGGAGCACTTCGCCGCGACGATGCCGCTCACCCACGCCGCCTGGAACCGCAACGGACGAGTGGCGCCCTGAGGTCGGTTCATCGGATCGTCCGACCTCCACTCCATCGGATGAACTGAGCGCGTCGAGCGTGACCGGGCGGCGCCTCGATCGGTAATGGAGACAGGACCCCGCCGTGCCGAGACCCCCCGAACTCGGTACGGCGGGAGTCCGGTCAAAAGCTGCCGTGCCGAGACACCGTGGCCGTCCTGAACTCGGTACGGCGGGCGTCCGGTCAAAAGCTGCCGTGCCGAGACACCGTGGCCGTCCTGAACTCGGCACGGCGGGAGTCCGGTCAAGCTGTGGTCAGCGCCCCGCCCAACCGCTACAGTGTCGCGGCGGCGCGGCCGTCCGGTAGCTTTATCCCATGGCCTCCACTTCTTCCAGCTCCGCGCCCTTCGGCCGCGTCCTCACCGCGATGGTCACTCCCTTCACCGCCGACGGCGGTCTTGACCTCGACGGCGCGCAGCGGCTGGCGAACGAACTGGTGGAGGCGGGGAACTCGGGGCTGGTGATCAGCGGCACCACCGGGGAGGCGCCGACCACCACCGATGCCGAGAAGGCCGCGCTGATCAAGGCCGTACTCGAAGCGGTCGGCGATCGGGCCACGATCATCGCCGGGGTCGGCGGCTACGACACCGCGCACACCGTGTCCCAGGCCAAGGCCATGGCGACGCTCGGCGCGCACGCCCTGCTCGCCGTCACCCCGTACTACAACAAGCCGCCGCAGGAGGGCGTCGCCCGCCACTTCACCGCCGTGGCCGACGCCACCGGACTGCCGGTCGTGCTCTACGACATCCCGGGCCGCAGCGGCATCCCGATCGAGACCGAGACCCTGCTCCGGCTCGCCGAGCACCCGCGGATCGTCGCGGTCAAGGACGCCAAGGGCGACCTCGGTGCCTCCAGCCGGGTGATGGCCGAGACCGACCTGGCCTACTACAGCGGCGAGGACATGCTGAACCTGCCGCTCGCCGCGATCGGCTCCGTCGGCTGCATGTCGGTGGTCTCGCACCTGGTCAGCGCCGAACTGATCTCGCTCTACGACGCCTACTTCGCGGGAGACGCGGCCAAGGCGCGGGACATCCACCGGATGCTCCTGCCGGTGTACACGGGTGTGTTCCGCACCCAGGGGGTAATCACCATCAAGGCGGCCCTGCGCGCCCTCGGCCGACCGGCCGGGCCGGTGCGTCTGCCGCAGGTCGATCTGGACGAGGCGGGCACCGCCACGCTGCGCGCGGACCTCGCCGCCGCCGGCATCGCCATCTGACCCCCCGCCACCGTCCGCCACCCACCGCCTCTCCCCCGACACACGCTTACGGCCCAGCGCCGGACAACCGAACAACAAGCGAATAAGAACGGCGACATACCCGGTGGGACCGGAGTCGTCGCGCAGCAGCACAGGACCGATCAATGGACATATCGCAGCGAAATGCGACGCAAGGAAACACGAGGAGCCGCCTGATGAGCCATCCGCACCCCGAGCTGGGGACCCCGCCGCCGTTGGCCGAGGGCGCCCTGCGGGTCACCCCGCTCGGCGGTCTCGGCGAGATCGGCCGGAACATGACCGTCTTCGAGTTCGGCGGCAAGCTGCTGATCGTGGACTGCGGGGTGCTGTTCCCCGAGCCCGAGCAGCCCGGCGTGGACCTGATCCTGCCCGACTTCACCTCGATCCGGGAACGCTACGACGACGTGGTCGCGGTGGTGCTCACGCACGGCCACGAGGACCACATCGGCGCCGTCCCCTACCTGCTCAAGGAGCGCCCGGACATCCCGCTGATCGGCTCGCAGCTGACCCTCGCGCTGATCGAGGCCAAGCTCGCCGAGCACCGGATCCGGCCGTACACCCTCGAGGTGAAGGAGGGGCAGACCGAGCGGATCGGCCCGTTCGACTGCTCCTTCCTGGCGGTCAACCACTCGATCCCGGATGCGCTGGCCGTGGTGATCACCACCCCCGCCGGGACCGTGCTGCACACCGGCGACTTCAAGATGGACCAGCTGCCGCTGGACGGACGGCTGACCGACCTGGCGGGCGTCTCCCGGCTCGGCGAGTCCGGGCTCGACCTGGTGCTGGTGGACTCCACCAACGCCGAGGTGCCCGGCTTCGTGGCGAGCGAGCGGGAGATCATGCCCGCGCTCGAGAGGGCCTTCGCGACGGCCGAGCGCCGACTGATCGTCGCCTCGTTCGCCAGCCACGTGCACCGGATCCAGCAGGTGCTGGACTGCGCGGTGAAGTACAAGCGCAAGGTGGCCTTCGTCGGCCGCTCGATGGTGCGCAACATGGGCATCGCACGCGACCTGGGGTACCTCAAGGTGCCGGACGGCCTGGTGATCGACGCCAAGCTGATCGAGGATCTGCCGCCGGAGCAGGTCGTGCTGGTGTGCACCGGTTCGCAGGGCGAGCCGATGGCCGCGCTGTCCCGGATGGCCAGCCGCGACCACCAGATCAGGATCGTGGAGAACGACACCGTCGTGCTCGCCTCCTCGCTGATCCCGGGCAACGAGTCCTCGGTCTACCGGGTGATCAACGGCCTGGTCCGCTGGGGCGCCAACGTGGTGCACAAGGGCAACGCCAAGGTGCACGTCTCCGGCCACGCGTCGGCGGGCGAGCTGCTGTACTTCTACAACCTGGCCAAGCCGAAGAACGTGATGCCGGTGCACGGCGAGTGGCGCCACCTGCGGGCCAACGCCGACCTCGCGGTGCTCACCGGCGTGCCGCGGGAGCGGACCGTGCTGGCCGAGGACGGCGTCGCCGTGGACCTCGTGGACGGCGTGGCCAGGATCGTCGGCAAGGTGCCGTGCGGCTACGTGTACGTGGACGGCGCGTCCGTCGGCGACATCACCGAGGCCTCGCTCAAGGACCGGAGGATCCTCGGCGACGAGGGCTTCATCTCGGTCTTCGCCGTGGTCGACTCGGACACCGGCAAGGTCACCGGCCCGCTGCAGGTGCAGTCCCGCGGCGCCGGCATCGACGACGATCAGCTCCGCGCGGTGATCCCGAAGATCGAGGAAGCCCTGGCCGACGCGGCCGCCGAGGGCGTCGGCGACGCGTACCAGTTGCAGCAGATTATCCGACGCATTGTCGGCAAGTGGGTCAACGACGCCTTCCGCCGGCGGCCGATGATCCTGCCGGTGATCATCGAGGTCTGATCCGCAGAGCGGTCCCTTGATAAACGACGTCTGGCGCGGCCCTAGCGCGCCAGACGTCGTTCAGTACTCATCCGAGTGAGTGAAGGTCACTTGATCGGATGAACGACGATCATTCCGCTTGCGCGCTCACAGAAGGCCACCTGAGCATCTCTGCATGCGATACTCAGATCAGTACGTGATGTGCTCAAGGAGGGCAATCCGGTGTCCGAACTCGCAGCGCACGACCCGACTCCCGGGCACGGAACCCTGCGCGAAATCGCAGATGCACTGCTGGAGTACCAGCGCGTCGAGTACATCGACGACTGGGCGCTGACCGTCATGGCCACCCACGGATTCACGCACGGCGAGATCGTCGATCTCATCGTCGACGTGTTCAAGCAGGCCTGGTTCAGTAGGCAAACATCCGTTCACTGGAAGATGCGCGCTGGCGACTTCCAGCTCAACCGGGTCGACGACCCGCAGAAGTTCTTCGTTCCGGACATCGCCATCGCCTACCCCGGCAGCCGGAACAACCGCGAGTTCCGGGAGAACCTGGCGATGGTTGTCGAGGTCACATCGCCGAAGTCGCCGGAGACAGTCAAGAACGACCATGTGCTCAAGCCGAAGCAGTACGCCAAGGCGGGCATTCCGTGCTACCTGCTGGTCGACCAGGAGCAGGGCTCGTGGACGGTCTACACGCTCGACGGCGACTGGCCCGGCTATCAGGTCCACAGCAGCGGGAAGTACGGCGCGCCAGTGGAACTGCCCGAGCCGTTCGGCTTCGCCATCTCCACGGATGAGTGGCCGCCTTACCGCGAGGACGAGTGAACGTACGCTGAGTAGCTCATCTCTCGCCGCCGATGGGAGATGAGAGAAGCGCGGGTCAGGCGTGCCGTTGCCGCCTACCAATCGCAAGCCGGTAAGCGGGTGCGCGCACCCTGGGCTCAGGCCTTTGCGGGAGGCGCCAGCTTCACGGCGTGGCGCATGGCGGCTCGGGCGCGGGAGGAGTCCTTGGCGGCGTGGTACGCGGCGGCCAGGCGGTACCAGCAGCGCCAGTCCTCGGGGGACCCCTCGGTCTCGGCCTTGCGCTTGGCGAACAGTTCGTCGGCGGCGGCGCGGTCTACTCGGCCGCCGGGGGAACGCGGGAGGTCGTCGATCTCCTCGTAGCGCAGGCCGCCGCCCGGGGACTCGTCGTCGTCCAACTGCTTCGCCAGGCGCTCGGTGGCGAAGCCGAACTGGATCTCGCGCCAGAGGAACCAGGTGCCGATGACGCCGAACGCTAGCACCGCGGCGCCCAACGCCCCGGCCGTCGCGGAGCCGTCGCGGAAGGCGGTCTGCAGGGCTAGGACTCCGCGCCAGAGGCAGCCCACCAGGTAGAACACGAGGACGGCGCCGAGCAGGAAGGCGGCGGTACGGGCGCGCATGGTGATCTGTCCAGACTCCGGGGACGGCGTATGACTCGAGTTCTCGTTCTCGTACTAGCTCTGGTTCCAGCAGTGACTACGGTACGGGACGCCGCGTTCGACTACAGGCTCAGGTAGTGCTCTAGGCCGATGGTCAGGCCCGGGTGCTTGGCCACCTCGCGCACGCCGAGCAGCACGCCCGGCATGAACGACGCGCGGTCCAGCGAGTCGTGCCGGATCGTCAGGGTCTCGCCCACGCCGCCGAGGAGGACTTCCTGGTGGGCGATCAGGCCGCGCAGACGCACGGAGTGGATCGTCACGTCGTCCACCTTGCCGCCGCGGTGGTGGTCGGCGTCCTCGGCGGTCGCGTCCGGGGACCGGCCCACGCCCGCCGCCTTGCGCGCCTCGGCGATCAGCTGCGCGGTACGCAGCGCCGTGCCGCTCGGGGCGTCCAGCTTGTTCGGGTGGTGCAGCTCGACGATCTCCACCGACTCGAAGAACGCCGAGGCCTGGGCGGCGAACTTCATCATGAGGACGGCGCCCAGGGAGAAGTTGGGGGCGATGAGGATGCCGACTTCAGAATTCCCGGCGAGGAGTTCTTCCACCCTGGCGACCTTGTCGGGGCCGAAGCCGCTGGTGCCGACGACCACGCTGATGCCGTTGGCCACGCAGAACTCGATGTTGCCGAGCGTTGCCTCCGGGTTGGTGAAGTCCACCGCCACCTCGGCGCCCGCCGCCACGGCCAGCTTCGGGTCCTGCCCGACGTCGATCCGGGCGACGACCTCGAGACCGTCCGCGGCCTCCACCGCGTCGCACACCTGACGACCCATCCGTCCGGCGGCTCCGAAAACGGCGACCTTCACACTCGCGCCTACCTCGCTCACGCGAAATCCTCGACATTCTCGTACGGTCCGACGACGGCCGTCGCCGGGGCGGTGGCCAGCAGTTCGGTGGCCACGCTCTGCACCTCGTCCAGGGTCACCGCGCCGATCCGATCCAGCACGGCGTCGACCGACAGGTGCTGGCCGTAGACGAGCTCGCTCTTGCCGATGCGGCTCATCCGCGATCCGGTGTCCTCCAGGCCCAGCACCGTGCCGCCGCGCAGCTGGCCGATGCCCAGCGCCAGCTCCTGCTCGCTGACGCCCTCGGCCGCCGCGCGCTCGATCTCGGCGCGGCACAGGCTCAGCACCTCGCGCAGCTTCTTCGGCTGGCAGCCCGCGTACACGCCGAAGGCCCCCGAGTCGGTGAACTGGGTGGCGAAGCTGTACACGGAGTAAGCCAGGCCGCGCTTCTCCCTGATCTCCTGGAACAGCCGGGAGGACATCCCTCCGCCGAGCACCGCGGCGAGCACGCCGAGGGCCCAGCGCCGGTCGTCCAGCCTGCGTACGCCGGGGGTGCCGAGGACCAGGTGCGCCTGCTCGGTCTGCTTGCCCAGCAGGCGGGTGGCCGGGGCCAGTATCAGCGGGGCCGGTCCTGCCGCGGCGTCCTGTTCGGCGCGCGAGGTACGCGGGGTCAGCGCGGCGTCCAGCGACAGGTGCGCGGAGCTGTCCGCGGCGCGCTCGAAGCCGCGCCGGACGAGCTCGACGACCTGCTCGTGCCGTAGATTCCCGGCTGCCGCGACGACCAGGTTGGGGCCGGTGTAGTGCCGCCGGTAGTGCTCGGTGATCTGATCCCTCGTCAGCGCGGTCACCGATTCGACCGAGCCCGCGATGGGCCGGCCGAGCGGGGTGTCGCCCCACATGGCCAGCGAGAACTCCTCGTGCACCAGGTCGCCCGGGTCGTCCTCGGTCATCGCGATCTCTTCGAGGATGACCTCGCGCTCGGACTCGACGTCGGCCTCGCGCAGCAGCGCCGCGGAGACCACGTCGGTCAGCACGTCCGTGGCCAGCGGCAGGTCGGCGTCGAGCACCCGCGCGTAGTAGCAGGTGTACTCCTTGGTCGTGAAGGCGTTGATGTCTCCGCCGACCGCCTCGATCGAGGCCGAGATGTCCAGCGCGCTACGCCGCGGGGTGCCCTTGAACAGCAGGTGCTCAAGATAATGGCTGGCACCGGCCAGTTCCGCGGGCTCGTCGCGGGAGCCGACGCCCACCCAGATCCCGAGTGAGACCGAGCGCACCAGCGGCATCGCCTCGGTCACCACTCGGATGCCCCCGGGCAGGACGGTCCGGCGAACCACGCCGGAACCGTCCTCCCCCTCAAGCAGCAGTTCTCCGCCGGCGGACGTGCCGCCCTGGGTCTCGCCCCCCGGTTCCGTGTAAGCGGAAGCGGAGGTCATTTCGACGGAGTCACTCACCTGGGGCCTTTCCTCGACGCTACGGACGGGCTGTCACGCCTGCGGCGCAGCGTCGCCCTCGCCCTCGGCGACCACCGGGGTCAGCGAGAGCTTGCCGCGCGGGTCGATCTCGGAGATCTCGACCTGGACCTTGTCGCCGACCTTGACCACGTCGTCGACGTTCTCCACGCGCTTGCCGCCGGCGATCTTGCGCAGCTGCGAGATGTGCAGCAGGCCGTCCTTGCCCGGCATCAGCGAGACGAAGGCGCCGAAGGCGGTGGTCTTCACGACCGTGCCCAGGAAGCGCTCGCCGACCTCGGGCATCGTCGGGTTGGCGATCTGGTTGATCGTCGCCCGCGCCTGCTCGGCCGCCGCGCCCGTGGTCGCGCCGATGTAGATGGTTCCGTCGTCCTCGATCGTGATGTCGGCGCCGGTGTCCTCCTGGATCGTGTTGATCATCTTGCCCTTCGGGCCGATGACCTCGCCGATCTTGTCCACCGGGATCTTGATGGTGATGATCCGCGGCGCGAGCTCGGACATCTCGTCCGGCACGTCGATCGCCTCGAGCATCACGTCGAGCACGTGGAAGCGCGCGTCGCGGGCCTGCTTGAGCGCCTGGGCGAGCACGCTGGCCGGGATGCCGTCGAGCTTGGTGTCGAGCTGCAGGGCGGTGACGAACTCCTTGGTGCCGGCGACCTTGAAGTCCATGTCGCCGAACGCGTCCTCGGCGCCGAGGATGTCGGTCAGCGCCACGTACTCGGTCTTGCCGTCGATCTCCGCGGAGACCAGGCCCATCGCGATGCCCGCGACCGGCGCCTTGAGCGGCACGCCCGCGTTCAGCAGCGACATCGTGGAGGCGCAGACCGAGCCCATCGAGGTCGAGCCGTTGGAGCCGAGGGCCTCGGACACCTGGCGGATCGCGTACGGGAACTCCTCGCGCGTCGGCAGCACCGGCACGAGCGCCCGCTCGGCCAGCGCGCCGTGGCCGATCTCGCGGCGCTTGGGCGAGCCCACCCGGCCGGTCTCACCGGTCGAGTACGGCGGGAAGTTGTAGTTGTGCATGTAGCGCTTGCGGTTCTCCGGGTTCAGCGTGTCGATCTGCTGTTCCATCCGGAGCATGTTCAGCGTGGTGATGCCCATGATCTGGGTCTCGCCGCGCTCGAACAGGGCCGAGCCGTGCACCCGCGGCACGACGTCCACCTCGGCGGACAGCGCGCGGATGTCGGTGACGCCGCGGCCGTCGATGCGCACCCGGTCGCGGATGATCCGCTCGCGCACCAGCTTCTTGGTCAGCGAGCGGTACGCGCCGGAGATCTCCTTCTCGCGGCCCTCGAACTGGCCGGCGAGCTTCTCGATCGTCACGGCCTTGAGCCGGTCCTGCTCGGTCTCCCGCTCCTGCTTGCCGGCGATGGTCATCGCGGCGGCGAGCTCGGCGGAGACGGACGCGGCCACGGCCTGGTACACGTCGTCCTGGTAGTCCAGGTAGCGCGGGAACTCGGCGGTAGGCTTCGCGGCGAGCTTGGCCAGCTCGGCCTGCGCCCGGCACAGCTCCTTGATGAACGGCTTGGCGGCCTCGAGGCCCTCGGCCACGATCTCCTCGGTCGGCGCGCCCGCGCCGTCCCGGACCAGCTCGATCGTCTTCTTGGTGGCCTCGGCCTCGACCATCATGATCGCGACGTCGCCGTCGGCGAGCACCCGGCCGGCCACGACCATGTCGAAGACCGCGCCCTCGAGCTCCTCGTGCGTCGGGAAGCCGACCCACTGGCCGTCGATCAGGCCGACCCGCACGCCGCCGATCGGGCCGGAGAACGGCAGGCCGGCGAGCTGGGTGGAGGCGGACGCGGCGTTGATCGCGACCACGTCGTAGAGGTGCTGCGGGTGCAGCGCCATCACGGTGCAGACGATCTGGATCTCGTTGCGCAGGCCCTTGGCGAAGGACGGGCGCAGCGGGCGGTCGATCAGCCGGCAGGTCAGGATCGCGTCCTCGGACGGACGTCCCTCGCGCCGGAAGAACGATCCGGGGATGCGCCCGGCGGCGTACATCCGCTCCTCGACGTCCACGGTCAGCGGGAAGAAGTCCAGCTGGTCCTTGGGGTTCTTGGAGTAGGTGGTGGCCGAGAGAATCATGGTCTCGTCGTCCAGGTAGGCCACGGCCGAGCCGGCGGCCTGCCGGGCGAGCCGCCCGGTTTCGAATGTGACCTTACGGGTGCCGAAGCGCCCGTTGTCGATGATCGCTTCAGTCGTCGCGATCTCGGAACCCTCCATGGGTTCCCTCCTTATCGTGAGCTGGAACGCGACGGGCTCACCTCGTGGTGACCGGGACCGGTCTCCGATCGAAGCCGCCTGATCCGCCGAGCGCGGGCGTTCCCGCGCATCGGATCCCGACGGCCACTACCGAAGATCGGACACCGGCGTCGTACGTTCCGGTCGTTTCGTCTTCGTTTTATCCACAGCCACGCTAACCCATGCGACTGTGTGTTCGCTCCATGACGCACCCGGGCCGAGCTGGACCGAGCCGGACCAAGCCGCACCGAGTACGCCTAGGAGCGGCACCCGAACCCTCCGGGTACCGCTCCCGTGTTGCCTACCGCGTTATCGGCGCAGGCCGAGTCGCTCGATCAGCGAGCGGTAACGCGCGATGTCCTTGTCGGCGAGGTACTTGAGCAGCCGGCGGCGCTTGCCGACGAGCTGCAGCAGGCCACGCCGCGAGTGGTGGTCGTGCTTGTGCGTCTTGACGTGCTCGGTCAGGTCGTTGATGCGCTTGGTGAGCAGCGCGACCTGGACCTCCGGGGAGCCGGTGTCGCCCTCGACCGTCGCGTACTCGGTCATGATCTGCTTCTTCGTGGCGATGTCCAGGGACACGCGCGACTCCTTCATATCGAGGGCCCGACCTGGTCTCTTTCACAGGACGGACTAAACCCCTAGTGTCCCTCAATCGTACCAGCGCGAAAGGCAGTGCCCGACCGAAGGCTAATGGCCGACCGACTGCACCTCGTTGTAGACCGCGAGCACGCCGAGCAGCACCGGGATGACCGAGGCGAGCAGCAGCGCGTCGAGCAGGTCCACGGTGCGGGCCCAGCGCGGCGAGAGGGTGCGGTCCGGCAGGCCGAAGCCGACCAGCAGCAGGATCAGCGCGGCGGCCAGCACCACGGCGAAGTACCAGGTCTGCTGCGCGGTGGCGGACACGTGCCGGTTGGCGCCGACCAGCACGAAGGCCTCGGCGATCACCCCGCCGCCGATCAGCGCGGTGACCTGCGGGGTGCGCCGCAGCAGCCGGGACCGGGAGATCAGGACCAGGCCGAGGATGCCGGCCATGGCCAGCTCCCAGGCGCCGTTGCCGGTGTGCGGGGCGCTGAAGGCGAGCACCATCGAGCTGATCGAGGCGACCAGCGAGCACGCGGCGACCAGGCCGGTCAGCAGCTCGTGGCTGCGCCGGGTGCGGCGGCCGATGGCCTCGGTGTCCACCGGGTCGTCGTTGCCCGCGGGCAGCTGCGCGCGGCGGTCCTGGCCGGTGGCGCCGACCTGCGGGGCGCCGTCGATCAGCACGGGCATCGGGAAGCGCACCAGGCGCATCGACATCCCGGGCAGGAAGCCGATCGCGGCGATGGCCACGGTGCCGGCGCCCGCGGCGAGCTTGACCGGGCTCGCGTGCGTGGCCAGGCCGACCGCCGCGGCCAGCGCGCCGATGGTCGCGGCGATCCCGGCCGCGACGTATACCTCGTCGTGCTCCTCCTGGATCACGCCGCCGATCACCGAGACGATCAGCACCGCGGCGCAGGCGACGATGAAGTGGCTGCGGCCGAGCCCGGCTGTCTGCGAGATCGGCAGCACGCCGAGGCCGGCCAGGAACGCGTAGGGCACCGCGCAGCCGCCGAGCACGGCGCCGCCGATGTGGTCCTTATAGGAGCGCGAGCAGATGCCGCCCGCGATGGTCAGCAGCACGGCGAGAATCCCGGCGACGGCCGCGGGCATGCCGTGCGGGTCCTGCGCGCTCCACAGCACCCAGGCGCCGATCGCCAGCACCAGCGCGCCGGCCACCATGCCGAGGCGGCGGAAGTGCACGCCGGACCACATCCGGTTGTCGTCGGACACGGTGCGCACTATCGCGTCGACCACGTCGTCGTAGACCGGCGGCGGCAGGGTCTCGGTCGCGGCGCGCAGGTAGAGCAGGTCGCCGTTGCGCACCCCCTGCGCCGCGAGCGACAGACCGGTGTCGAGCTCTCCCCCGTCGAGCCTGGCCAGCGAGAATCCGGAGTGGGCGCCCTCGTTCTGCCACTGGTCGGACATGCGCAGCACGTCCGGCAGCAGCTCGGCCAGCGGCACGTCCTCCGGTAGCGCGACGTCCACCCGCACGTCCGGCGCCACCACCGTAATTCGGCAGAACCCTGTCATCACATTGGCAGCCACAGCATGCCCCTCCCGTTTATCCGGCTACGCCGCAGGCCCGGCCACCGTTACCGAGCTGTCTACGCGCGCGAGAGTCTACTAGACTCCTCGGGGACTTCCAGATGTGTGGAACAGCTGGTCGAACAGCTGAGTGAAGATGTAGGTCAACGGGAGGGCACGACTTTGAGTACAGTCGTCGTCAAGCGGCCGCCGCGAGTGCATCCGCCGCAGGTGCCGACGGGGGAGATCTTCCTCGAACCGCCGCCGGAGCTGGGTCGCGCGGGGAAGAACGGCAGTGGCCTGATGACCGCCCTGCCGATGCTGGGAATGCTCGGCTCCGTCGGGTTCTTCTTCATGCCCGGCACGAACATGATGATGAAGATGATGGGCGGCATGACCGTCCTCGGTTCTCTCGGCATGCTCAGCCAGCAGATGGGCGGGAACAAGAAGGGCGGCAAGTCGAAGACCGCCGACGCCCGCCGGGACTATCTGCGTTACCTGAGTCAGATGCGCCAGCAGGTGCGCCGGACCCAGCAGCAGCAGTACACGGCGCAGATGTGGTCGCACCCGGATCCGGCGCACCTGTGGGCGATCGTGACCAGCGGCCAGCGCCTGTGGGAGCGGCGGCCGACCGATCCGGACTTCGCGCAGGTGCGGATAGGCACCGGTTCGCAGCGTCTCGCGACCCCGCTGGTGGCGCCGGAGACGGCCCCGGTGGACGAGCTCGAGCCGATCTGCGCGGACGCGCTGCGCCGGTTCATCACCGTGCAGGGCATGCTGGACAAGCTGCCGATGGCGGTGCCGCTGCGCTCCTTCTGGCACGTGCTGGTCAGCGCGACCGGCGACGGTACCCCGGACGACGCCCGCGGCCACGCCCGCGCGCTGCTCGCCCAGCTCGTCGCCTTCCACGCGCCGGACGAGGTGCGGGTGTGCGTGCTGGCCGCGGAGAATCGGCGCCAGCACTGGGAATGGGTCAAGTGGCTGCCCCATGCGCAGCACCCGAAGGACAACGACGCGGCCGGCTCGGTCCGGCTGATCTACTCGGACGCGAACGAGCTCGAACAGGCTCTCGGCGGTGAACTGCTCGACCGGCCGCGCTTCTCCCGGGACGCGCAGCCGATCCTGGACCAGCCGCACCTGATCGTGCTGGTCGACGGAGCCAGGGCGAGCGGCGATTCGGTGCTGCTGCACGGCGAGGGCGTGCACGGCGTCACCATCATCGAGATCGACGCCGAGGGCCACGCGGGCCTGGTGCGCGGCGGCGTGCACATGTCGGTGGACGGCGAGAAGCTGAAGGTGGAGACCTCCTCGGGGGCCTCGTTCAGCGGCGTCGGCGATCGCCTGTCGATCCCGCAGGCCGAGGCGCTGGCCCGGCAGCTGGCCCCGCTGCGGGTCGGCAGCGGCGGCGACGGGGACGAGCCGCTGACCAGCGCGCTGGACTTCACCGACCTGATGGGCATCGGCGACCCGGGCTCCTTCGACACCCGCAAGGGCTGGAAGCGGCTGAGCCCGCAGGACCGGCTGCGGGTGCCGATCGGCATCGGCGAGGCCGGCGAGCCGGTGATCCTGGACATCAAGGAAGCCGCGATGGGCGGCATGGGCCCGCACGGCCTGTGCATCGGCGCCACCGGTTCCGGCAAGTCCGAGGTTCTTCGAACCCTGGTGCTCGCGCTCGCGGTGACGCACTCCTCCGAGGGCCTCAACTTCGTGCTCTCCGACTTCAAGGGCGGCGCGACCTTCGCGGGCATGGCCACCATGCCGCACACCGCGGCCGTCATCACGAACATGGCGGACGACCTGACCATGGTCGACCGCATGCGGGACGCGATCGTCGGCGAGATGAACCGGCGCCAGGAGATGCTGCGCGACGGCGGCAACTTCAAGAACATCCACGACTACGAGAAGGCCCGCGCGGCCGGGGCGCAGCTGACCCCGATGCCGAACCTGCTGATCGTGCTGGACGAGTTCTCCGAGATGCTCACGGCCAAGCCGGACTTCCTCGACCTGTTCATCCAGATCGGCCGGATCGGCCGTTCGCTGGGCGTGCACCTGCTGCTCGCCTCGCAGCGGCTCGAGGAGGGCAAGCTGCGCGGCCTGGACACGTATCTGTCCTACCGGCTCGGCCTCAAGACCTTCTCGGCGGCCGAGTCCCGGGTCGTGCTCGGCGTCCCGGACGCTTTCAACCTGCCCTCGATTCCCGGCTCTGGCTACCTCAAGACCGTGGGCTCGGAGTCCGGCGCGGGCCCGGGCCAGCGATTCAAGGCCGCGTACGTGTCTGGGACGTACCGCCCGCAGACGCGCACCACCGTGGAGCGCAAGCTGGACCATCGTCGTCCCACGCTCTTCACCTCGGCCTACGCGCTTCCGGAGCGGGTCGACGAGCCGGTGGTCCAGGTCCCGGTGGCCCGCGAGGAGGACGACGCGATCGCCGACACCGTGCTGGACGTGCTGGTGCGGCAGATGGAGGGCGAGGGCCTGCCGGCGCACCAGGTGTGGCTGCCGCCGCTGCTCGAGCCGCCCACGCTGGACGCGCTGCTGCCGGGCATCCAGGCCACCGCCGACCGGGGTCTGATCGCGACCGGCTACTCCGGCGCCGGTCGGCTGATCGTGCCGATCGCCATCGCGGACAAGCCGATCGAGCAGAAGCGCGAGGTCTACCAGCTGGACCTGTCCGGCGCCGCGGGCCACGCGGTGATCGTCGGCGGTCCGCGCTCCGGCAAGTCCACGCTGCTGCGCACGATGATCACCGGCCTGGCGCTCGGCCACACGCCGATGGAGGCGCAGTTCTTCTGCCTCGACTTCGGCGGCGGCTCGCTGATGAGCCTGCAGGGCCTGCCGCACGTGTCCGGTCTCGGCGGACGCCTGGACGCGGACGTGGTCCGACGGATCATCAGCGAGGTCGTCGGGATCCTGGACAAGCGCGAGGAATCCTTCCGGGCCAACCAGATCGACTCGATCGGCACCTTCCGGGCCCGGCGGGCCCGCGGCGAGCTGCCGGGCGAGCCGTTCGGCGACGTGTTCCTGGTCGTGGACGGCTGGCAGACGCTGCGCGGCGAGTTCGAGCAGCTGGAGCAGGACGTGCTGGACATCGCCCAGCGCGGTCTCGGCTTCGGCGTGCACGTGGTGATCACCGCGGCGCGCTGGGCGGAGATCCGGCCGCAGCTCAAGGACGCCATCAACACCCGCATCGAGCTGCGGCTCGGTGACCCGATGGAGTCCGACGTGGACCGCAAGGTCGCGCAGAACGTGCCGGCCGGCCTGCCGGGACGCGGCCTGACCCGGGACAAGCTGCACTTCCTCGGCGCGCTGCCGCGGATCGACGGCATCGAGGACGCGACCGACCTGGCCGACGGAGTGGCCAAGACGGTCACCGCCATCGCGGAGGCCTGGCAGGGCCCCTCGGCGCCGAAGCTGCGGATGCTGCCGCTCATGGTCCCGTACACGGACCTGCCCGAGCCCTCGGCCCGTCCCGCGTACGCGATTCCGCTCGGCGTGGACGAGAACAAGCTCGAGCCGGTGTACCTGGACTTCAACCAGGACCCGCACTTCCTGATGTTCGGCGAGGGCGAATCCGGCAAGACCGCGGTGCTGCGCACCATCGTCAAGGGCATCACCGAGGCCTACACCGGCAACCAGGCGCGCATCCTGCTGGTCGACTACCGGCGCTCGCTGCTCGGCGCGTGCCCGGACACGCACGCGCTGGGCTACTGCGCGGCGGCCGGCGCGGTCTCCTCGACGGTCTCCGAGATCAAACCCTTCCTGGACAAGCGCCAGCCGGGGCCCGACGTGACGGCCGAGCAGCTGCGCAACCGCTCCTGGTGGACGGGTCCGGAGATCTTCGTGATCGTCGACGACTACGACCTGGTGGCCACCCAGGGCGGCAACCCGCTCTCGCCCTTCGCCGAGTACCTGCCGATGGCCAGGGACCTGGGCTTCCACCTGATCATCTCGCGGGCCTCGGGCGGCGCGAGCCGGGCGCTGTTCGAACCGCTGATCCAGCGGATGCGCGAGTCCCGGCAGCCCGGCCTGCTGCTGTCGGCCGACCGGGACGAGGGCCAGCTGCTCGGCACGGTCCGCGGCAGCCAGCAGCCGCAGGGCCGTGGCACGCTCGTCTCCCGGCGGCACGGCACGACGCTGGTGCAGACCGCGTTCACCCCGCCGATTCTGTAGCGGGGATTCTGTAGCAGGGCACGGATACGTAGAGAGCGGGCCCGTCCGGATCACTCCGGGCGGGCCCGCTCGCCGCGTTCCTGCGTGCTCTCAGATCTGCGGATGGCCTCGGCGCCGCGCCGCGTCCCTGGCCACGGCGGCCCCGGCCAGCGCGACGATCGCCACCAGGACGCCCGCGCCGAGCGCGATATACGCCCAGCGCTGCTGCTTCTGCGCCTCCTGGTTCACCGAGGCGGCCGCGTAGGGCTTGATGACGGTGCGGTTCACGTCGGTCTGCGAGGTGGTCGCCTGGCCGTCCGCGTTCGGTCCGGCGCCCAGCATCCGGGTCAGCCCGCTGATCGAGGCGCCCGGCGAGACCAGCGAATCGCCGCTGCCGAGCTTGGTGGTGAGCGCGTTCTGGACGTCCGCCTCGCCCCAGCCCTGGGACGCGCTGTACGCCCCGTCCCCGTCGGCCGTCGCCTCGATGATCTTGATCACGTCGTAGGCCCGCGCTGCGGTCCGGTCCCCGCTGTGGTTCCAGCCGTGCTCCTCGATGACGAGCGCGGCCTCGGCGGCGACATAGGGCGCCGCGAAGCTGGTGCCGTCGTCGATCGCGATGTTGCCCTTGGGCACCAGGCCGCCGACGGCCACGCCCGGGGCAACCACGCCGACGTAGTAGGTGTTCTTCGACGAGCCGGTCTCCGAGAACGTGGGCACCGTGCCGTACTGGTCCACCGCGCCGACCGCGAGCACGTTCTGATACGAGGCCGGATACGTGCGCGGGTTCACCCCGTAGTCCGTGCCGTTGTTGTCGGTGGTGTCGCGATCGCCCTGGTTGCCCGCGGAGGTGACGATGACCACGCCGTTGTCGAAGGCGTACTGCACGGCCGCCGCGAGCTTGGGGTCGTCGTCGTAGCCGTCCTGGGAGATGTTGATGACCTCGGCGCCCGCGTTGACCGCGTCGTCGATGCCGGTGGCCATCGTGTCCTCGTCGTTGCCCGAGGGCGCGTTGCAGCCGGCCTCGCGGATCGAGAGCAGCTGCACGCCGGGCGCGATGCCCTGCATGCCGTTGCCGCCCTGCACCTTCTGCGCCGCGATGATCGAGGCCACCATCGTGCCGTGGCCGTCGTCGTCCGCCGCGTAGCCGGTGCCCTCCCCGTTGAGCACGACGCCGCCGGACACGTTCAGCTGCGTCTGCGACTGGATCCCGGTGTCGATCACCGCGACCTTCACGCCGGTGCCGTCGAGCGACATGCCGTTCGCGTCGGTCAGGTGGCCCGGGTTCGCGGCGGCGATCTCCCAGGGCTCCTGGGTCTGGTTGGCGGCCGCGGTCACGCTGCTCACGGTGCAGGTGCTCGAGTCCTGCGACGCGAGCGCGGTCGCGCCGGCCGACGCGGGCAGGCCGAGGCCGGTGCCGAACACCAGCGCGGTGGCCGCGGTGGTGAAGCGCACCTTCCGGAAGGCGTACATGCTTGTCGTCCCCGCCTCTCCTCGCTCCCGGCCTAGTTCCCGGTCTCCGGCGTCAGGCCCGCCTGGTCCGGGTCGAGCGTGGCCCCGCCCTGGATCAGGTTCACCCAGTTCGCGGGCACCGGCTCCGGCTTGACGCCCGAATAGCCGAGCAGGTTCTGCGCGGAAGCGCCCGAACTGCTGGAACTCGAACTGCTGGAGCTGCTCGACGCGGCGTCCGTAGCCAGAGCGTAGCGGTAACCGGAGTCCTCGATGAGGTATTGGATGCCGGTTCCGGTGCCGTTGCTGGAACGCTGGGCGATCAGCCCGGAGCCCGGCTTGACCAGCACGGTGGTCGCCTCGTTGTCCGCGGAGGTCTGGTTCAGGCCGAACTGGCTGCCCGCCGTGCCGTAGGGAAGCTGCGCGCTGACCCAGGTGGTCAGCTGCGGGACGCCGTCGCTCCACTGGCCGTCGAAGCCGACGCAGAGGTTCTGCGTGTTGGCCTCGGTGGTGTCGTCGCCGATCAGGTTCGGGGCCACGGTCGGCCAGTCGGCGCCGTAGGAGTCCGAGGTGAACGCCGTGGCCGGGGTGGGCGCGCCGGAACTGTTCGCCTCGTAGATCTCGGACGGGGACAGCGTGCCCTGCGTGAATGGCTTGATATTCTCAGCGGACAGGCTCTTGTTCGCCTGGTAGAGGTTGTAGGCGAAGGGGCTCAGCTGCACCAGGCCGTTCGAGGTCTGCACCGAGCCGCCGGTGCCGCTGACGTTCTCGCCGTACTCGCCGATCTGTTTGCCGGGCTGGTTCGAGCCGCTGACCGAGCCGCCGAGCGCCGTGTTCAGCTGCGGGCTGGAGATCTGCGCGCCGGGCTGGAAGGCCTCGAGCCACGCGTCGGAAACCCAGAAGCCGGTGACGTCGGTGGACACGAAGTTGCGGTTCTGGTTGATGGCGCCCAGCATGTCATGCACGGTCGTTTTATCGGTGTTGTCGTTGCCGACGAAGTACTTGTAGTCGCCGTCGATCAGGTAGACGTTGTCCTCGCTGTCATGAACGATCAACGCCCAGTTCGAACCCTGAGAGTCCGACGCGCCGCTGCTGGTCCACAGGCCCTGCGTGGTCGAGGCCACGGGCGCGTAGCCGACCTCCAGGTACGACGCGCCGCCGGGCACCGTCTCGTCGGTGGAGCTGGTCTCGTGCTGGCAGAAGGACCACTGCGTCAGGTTCATGCTTGACGCGGACGGCACGTCCTCCGGGGCGCCGAGGATGCCGACCGGGGAGCCGATGGTCACTCCCGAGCCGTTCAGCGTGGAATCCGGCACGTCGTACTTCGCGAACTTCGTCCCGAGGATCAGCCGGGCCGAGGTTATGTTGTAGACCGCGTGCAGCTCGTTGCTCTGATCGATATACGCGGCCCCCGTGCTGGAGTCGACCGCGAGCCCGTTCTGCCAGCCGCTGGGCGCGGAGGGCTTGAAGACGCCGAGCACCGCCACCGCGGCCACCGCGATCGCGCTGAGGATGATCGAGGAGGCGAAGGTCTTGATCGGACGCGGAGCGCCCTCGTCGCTGCCGGTCGGCGTGGGCACGACCAGATTGGCGACCATGCGCCGCCGGGCGAAGCTGAACGCGTCCAGTTGATCCTTGCGAGTCGCCACTGTCCCCATACTCCCCTCGAGCCCCCGCGCCCCGATGGCGAGAGCACGCGTGCGGAACAGAGTACCGTCAACGCGCGCGGCTTAGGTACAGTGGCTCGCGACACGGGCGGATCGGAGCGGGCGGGGGCCTGGTGCCTATCTCCGAACCCCGATCTGCACGTACGATACGACCGCAGTCATGCAGGCGCGCGCGTTGGGTGTCAGACGGCTGCGGTAACACGGGAATTACGCGCTCACACGAGGGGGCAGGCGCAAACAGATGGCGACAGCACGCACTCATCCGGGAGCGACGGCGGCGCCCGCGGCGACGGCCGCGGAGGGACGCGGTCCGGCCGGCGTCCAGGTCACTCCGGGATTCCAGCCGCGTCCGGGGCGGATCGGCTCCATCGCGCTGATCCGGGTCATCCTGATCGAGGCCGCCCTCGCGCTGGCCGCCGTGCCCTTCCTGATGCACAAGCCGATGGTGATCGCGGGCACGGGGCCCGTCGCGCTGCTGTGCGTCATCGGGGCGATCGGCGGCAGCCGGGGACGCTGGCTCGGCGCCTCGCAGCTGGTGCACTCCGACTTCAAGGAGCGGCAGGAGCAGCAGGCTCCGGCCACCGGCGAGTCCGCGCTGGCGCCGCTGCGCGAGACCTTCCCGGCGCTGCGTACCGCGACGGTATCGACGCGCGGCGGCGAGCCGGTCGGCATCATCGGCGACGGCACGTTCCTGACGGCCGTCATCCAGCTCGACTCGCGCGGCGAGCCGCTGCGCGAACCGCGGCAGGCGCACCCGCTGCCGGTCGGCGCGGTGGCCGCGGCCCTGTCGGACACCCAGGTCCCGATCTCCGGCGTGCAGCTGATCTCGCACTCGCGCCCGGCCCCGGCGCCGCACCTGCCGCGCCAGTCGATCTCGGCCCGCTCGTACCAGACGATCGGCGCGGACGTGCCGGCGCAACGCACCACGTGGGCCGCGGTGCGGCTCGACCCGGAGCAGGCGCAGGGCGCGATCGAGGCGCGCGGCGGCGGGACGGTCGGGGCGCAGCGGGCGCTGCTGACCGCGGTGCAGCGGGTGGCCAGCCAGCTCGAGGGCGCGGGCTTCGAGGCGACCGTGCTGAGCGAGCCGGAGCTGATCACCGCGCTGGGCACGGCGTGCATGGTCACCCAGGTCGCGGTGAACCCCGCGGCCGCGGCGCACCGGCGTACCGAGGAGACCAAGCGCTACTGGCGCTGCGACGGCAGCTGGCACACGACGTACTGGCTGGACAAGCCGCCGACGCTCTCGGCGCGCACCAGCCCCGATTTCTTCGCTGCGGTGGGCGCGCTGCCCGCGCTGGCCACCAGCGTGGCGGTGAACCTGAGCAAGGGCACCGGGGACGCGGTGGCCTTCAGCTGCTTCATCCGGATAGCCGCGGGCTCGGAGAACCAGCTCGGCGAGTCGAGCAAGCAGCTCGAGGCGCGGGCCGGACAGGCCGGGGCCGGGCTGACCCGGCTCGACGGGGAGCAGCTGCCGGGCCTGGTCGCCACGGTCCCGCTGGGAGGGGAGTAGCAGATGTCGAACTCGGCACCGTCCGCCTACACGCCGCGCCGGGCCGCGTCGCGCAACGCGCCGCAGGACCCGCGCGTGGTCGTCGCGGCCCGCCCGGAGCGCAGCAACGAGCTGCGGCTGATCGCGGTGCGCGGACCGCAGCTGGAGAAGCACATTCTGGAGCCGGAGGAGTTCGGCGCGCTGGCCCTGCCGGTCGGCGACGACGGCGTGGTGATCGGCACCGACCAGAGCAGTCGGCCCGCGGTGCTCGGCATGTTCAAGCCGAAGGCCGTGGACATGGCCCTGGTCGGCGGCGCGTACCTGGCGCAGCTGCTCGCGCTGCGGGCGACGGCCACCGGCGCGCGGGTCGTGGTGGAGACGGCGAGGCCGCAGCTGTGGGCGCCGCTGGCGCAGAACGCGGGCGGCGGACAGCAGGTGATCGCCGTGGTGCCGGTGCGCCGCGTGGGCAACCTCGGCGCGACCGCCGCGTCCCCGGTGCTGCTGCTGCGCGACGCGGGCGCACGGCCGCCGCGCAGCTCGGCGCCGAAGACGCCGTGGATGACGACGCTGACCCTGGTCCCGTTCCTCGACCCGAAGTACGGCGGCCAGCTGATCACCGCGGACCACGTGGCGATCCAGCAGGTCTCACCGCAGGAGGCGGAGCTCGCGGCCCGGCTGTTCCGACTCGGCCCGCAGGACGTCTCCGCGCTGCCGACCCTGCTGCCCGAACTGGCGCTGTGGACCGCGCGCCGAGGTCGTCAGTACGTCTTCTCGGCGCCCACCCACGACGAAACCGGCCTGCTCGGAGCGCCGCGGCGGATGGACTGACGCTCGCCGCCGCGGTCCGGCGTCCGGGGGCGAGTCAGAGAATTGTTATCTGGAACGGCCGTGACCCGGTTACCGTAGGGTAAGGGTTTAGGGAAGGCGCCTGAAGAGAGATGGAAACGGCGTGAGCGGCGAGAACGGGTTCGGTGACGGGCCGGAGGAAGACAGCTGGACCGGCCCGGTCTACACGACCCCGGAGTGGTACCGCCTGGGCGGCACCGGGACGCCACCCGTCCCGCAGCCGCCGCAGGCCCAGCCGCCCGCCGCGCCTCCGGAGCAGGAACAGGGTCCGGGGCAGGGGCCGGGTTCCGGTCCGGGGCAGCAGGGGCAGGGGCCAGGGTCTTCCGGCTTCGGCCAGCAGAGCGGTCCGGCCGGCCTCGGCCAGCAGGGTCCCGGCGCCTCCGGCTTCGGTCAGGGCCAAGGCCAGAGCCAGGGCCACGGCCCGAGCACTCCCCCGCCGCCCCCGCCCGTCGGCCAGCCGATCCCGCTGCCGCCGCCGGTCGGCGCGCCCGTATACCAGCCGCCCGGACAGAATGCTCTCGGTCAGGGTCAGCACGGACAGGGTCAGCAGGGTCCCGGCCAGAGCCAGGGCGGTCGTCCGCTGACGCCGCCGCCTCCGATGGGTGGCCCGGTGTCGCCTCCGCCGCCCGCGTTCCCCAACGCGCAGCAGCAGAGCGGGCCGACGCAGCCTCAGCCCCACCTCCAGCAGGCCCCGTTCGGCGGCCCGATGCTGCCGCCCCCGCCGCCCCTGCCCAACCGAGGCAACGCTCCCGCGCAGCCCGGCCCGAGCCGGCCGCCCGCGCCGAACAACCCTCAGGCCGGTCCGCAGTCGCCGGGCCCGGCCCTGCCTCCGCCGCCGCTGCCGAACAGCGGCGCCCCCGCGCAGGGCTCCGCCGGCTCCGGCAACGAGACCTCGTCGTCGTCAGCGCGCTCCAACGAGTTCACGGTGAATCCGCCCGCCCCCGGCGTGTGGAAGGCCGAGTCCTGCCCGCCGCCCGCGCCGACGCCGCCGGCACCCAAGCCGCCGACGCCCGAGCCCGAGAAGCCCGCGACGCCCACCACAGCCAAGTCCGACGACGGCGATTCGGCCAACTCCGCCCCGCCCGCCCAGGGCCCGCAGGGACAGCGGCCCAGCGTGGCCACTCCCCCGCCCCTGTCGGCACCCTCATCGCAGGGACAGCAGCACAACCAGTCCAGTTCCCTGCCGCCAGCACCCGCATCGCAAGGTCAGCGGCCCAACCCGGCCATCTCCCCGCCCCCGCCGGCACCCG
>Ga0185299_10002390_pt1 | contig 29226 bp, 18 predicted proteins | sample PaiPotPPA55metaG_FD_128002 | JGI IMG/M metagenome (GOLD analysis project Ga0185299, IMG submission 128002) | Iron sulfur acid spring bacterial and archeal communities from Banff, Canada, to study Microbial Dark Matter (Phase II) - Paint Pots PPA... ...
GGACATTAATGTGGCACGCTCGACCCCGAGCTCGTTGATGCAGGTTTCGGACATATATTGCGCATCGGATTCGAGCTTGGCGGCGGCGGCCGACAATTCACCTCGGCGGTCGCGAGCCTGATCGAGAAGCAGGCGGCTATGGCGCAGAAGGTCGTCGATTTCAGTCAGGCGGGCGCGGAGTTGTTCGGTTTCAAATTGCAGCAGGCCCTCGCGAGTTTGTGCGGCATTGCGCTCTGCTTCCAGATCAGCGGCGTGCTCGGTCAGCTTCTCGTTCTCGACCTCGCGTTGCAGTTTTTCAGCGACAGCGCTTTCGATTTGCGAGGCCAAGGCTTGGACGCGTTGTCCCATTTCCGCGAATAGCGATTCAATCCGTTGCAGTACCGCAGCCGCGGAGCGATGGCGCTCTTCGAGCGTGGCGACGCGGGCGGCGTGCTGCGAAGAGGTCTGGGCTGATTCCTCGCGGCGTTGACGCAGGGCACTAAGGGATTCCTGCGCGGCTGCGAGTCGCTGTTCGAGCTGGATGCGTTGCAGTTCGAGAATTTCGATTTCGGATTGCCGGGCGCAAAGGACGCCTTCCTGCTCGGCGCGTTCGGCAGCAAGGCGCTGTAGTTCAAGTTGGGAGACGCTGAGACGTTCGCCGACTCGGGTCATCTCCGATTCGAGCTGCTGCAGCATGTGGCCCGAGGTCATGGCCTGATGTTCGGCTTCGCGCTTCTCGCCGTCCAGACGATCGAGCAGAGAACTGAGCTCTTTGATTTCGCGGCCCAGGGTGAGCACGCGCATCTCTTCGTCGCGCAGAGCACGTTCGAGATCTTCGAGCTGGCGGAGTACTTCGCGCAGTTCACGCTTCATCGAAAGTGGACCTTCGGAGCGCTGTTTGCCTCCGGTAACAGTGACGTTGTGGAAGCACTCGCCGGCTTGGGAAAGGAAGAAGGCGTCGGGATTTTCGAGAGCCAGGCCGCGAGCGACGTTCGCTTCGGGAACGATGTATCCATCACGGAGCTTGGGCAGGATCACTTCCAGCGATTTGCCGAAGCCGTCGAGCACGCGAATGGTGTTCTTCAGCGGAACGATCTGCGCGGCGGGCGGGGCGCAGTGGGCGGCTTCATCGACGATGAAGGAGAATTTTGCTTGCGAATCTTCCGGATGAACGAGGAAGGTGGCCCGTCCATCGACGCCGGTGCGCAGCATGCGCAGGCCTTCGTCGGCCGCGTCCCAGGATTTAACGACGACGTAGTTGAGTTCGTCGCGCAGGAAATCTTCGACTACGCGTTCGTAGCGTGGTTCTACTTCGAGGAAATCGGCGAGCACACCGACGGGCGCTAGGCCTCCCTGCATCACGCCAGATTGAAACAAGCGGCGGACGGATTCGGTGGAGTATCCGTGCTCGGCGATGACGGCTTCGAGAGAGCCTTTCTTGCCGAGAGCGGTTGCGTACTCCGCCCGGAGAACGTCGAGGTTGGTCTTCGAGCGTGTTTCCTCGAGCTTTTTCTGCTCAATCAAGCGCCGCAGTTGGCTGATCTCTTCGGTGATTCCGCTCACGCGTTGCGTGACGGTTTCAAATTCGAGGGCGAGTTGGCCGCGCTGTCCTCCGAAGGCTTCGACTTGGGTGTTCGCATTCGTAATCTCGGCTTCGAGACGGCGGGCTTCGCGGTCGACGCCTGCCAGGCGTTCTTCGGCTTGCGCGAGTTGATTGCGCAGGCGCGAGGCGGAGGAGACAGTGTCGAAAATGGCGACGCGCGATTCTTCCTGCTGGCGCTCGATTTCGGCGAGGCTGGCGGAGGCCGCTGCAGCCTCCTGCTGGCAAAGAACGAGATCACACTGGGCGGAGGCGAGATCGGCCGCGGCGGATTCGAGAATTTGGCGGTTGGATTCGCGTTCGGATTCGAGCGCGGTCAAGCGGTGGCGAGCTTGCGCCATTTCGGCTTCGGAGGAAGCGGCTCGAACCAGCAACTCCGCGCAACGCTCTTCGTTATGGCGGCGGCGGGCGTGGGCGCGGTCGATTTCGAGTGTAATTTGACTGATGCGGTCGCGGTTCTCGCGCAACTCAGTCTCGATGGTGTAGCCGCGCTGGGTGCGCTCGGCGTGTTCAACTTCGAGTTGCTGCACGGCCTCAGAACGATGCTGCATTTCTTCGGCGAGGGTATTGAGTTGGGAGTCGAGCTCGGCGCTCTCCTGCTCTATGGCGGCGAATTTGCTGGCCAGAACTAAGCGCAGCTTCGCGCGCATTTCTTCACGCAGGCGGGCGTAGCGCTCGGCCTTCGAGGCTTGGCGCTTTAGAGAATTCATCTGGCGCGTGACTTCGTCGAAGATGTCGTTGATGCGCGAGAGGTTGAGCTTTGCGTCTTCGAGGCGGGCTTCGGCGAGGCGCTTTTTGGTTTTGAATTTCGTAATCCCCGCTGCTTCTTCAAGGATGGCGCGGCGGTCGGTGGGCCGGCTGCTCAGGATCTGGCCGATGCGTCCCTGCTCGATTAAGGCGTAGGACTCGGGACCAAGGCCCGTTCCCATGAACAATTCCTGAATGTCGCGCAGGCGGCAGAGTTTTCCGTTTAACAGATATTCACTGTCGCCCGAGCGGAACAGGCGGCGCGTGACCACGATTTCTCCGGCGCGGAACTGTTGCTGGTTGAACTTGCGGCGGCGGATTTTTAGGACCACGTGCGGAGCGGCGGTGCCGACCGACGCTGCGGTTGCGGGTGCTGTGACGTTATGAACTGGCAGCGCAAAGATCGGTTCGTCCTCGGGGAAGGCTACGGCGATCGTATTGATCTTTGATCCGGAAACTCCGGAGCGCGGGATTTCTACTTCTTCCGTCTTGCCGGGCTGGGCATCCTCGACGGCTTGTTCGGTGGCTTCGGCGGCGCGGGCGCGGATCGAGGCTTCGTCCCAGTCGTCGATGGTGTGGGATTCGGCGAGACTTTCCTGAGGAAGATCGTCTTGAATGTCGATTTCGGTGGGCGCATTGGCGTCGGCACCGTTGTAGGCTTCGGGGTCGATCAGCGTGAGCGACACTTCGGCCATGCCCGTGGGCTTGCGGTCACGCGTGCCGGCGAAGATCACGTCTTCCATGCGCGACCCGCGCAGCGTCTTGGCCGACTGCTCGCCCAGCACCCAGGAGATGGCGTCGGAAATATTCGATTTGCCGCAGCCGTTGGGGCCGATGATCGCCGCCACGCCGTCCCCGTGGAACTTGAGTTCGGTGCGGTCGCAGAACGATTTGAAGCCGAGAATCTGAAGCCTCTTCAGTTTGAGCAACGTGAACTCCTTAGGAACAGTGGCCAGTTGTCAGTGGCCAGAAGCGAGTCGGTCAGCCTCGCATCGGCGTTTATTGCAGGGGCGCGCGTGTTTACTAACGGGATTCCTCTTCTCAATTCGATGCATGCCTCGGTCACTTTCGGACCATTTTCGGGCTGCATTCTCGCCCCAGGCTGGACGGGGCGGGCACGAAGTTAAGCTACTGTAACGGTGAAATTGGGGTGGGGTCAAGCAATATAACACCATATATGGTGTGGGGTTGCGAGGGACCGCGTTGGGTTGCACACACATTGCAGCAGATAGGTGGTTTTTCAGTGGAGACGGAAAAGGAGGTGGGAGTGTCGCGAGAGCAAGATAAGGCTAGCGCAATTCGATCAATGAGTGCAATGACGATGTTTCGCCAACCAACTCAAGTGATGCCTATTACAGCGACGCAGGCCCGAGTGCGTTGTAATATTCTCTCCGGTCAGTGGCTGGAGGTGCTCGATGAAGCGGCGTTGGGTGATCGTGGCCATGACCAGCATGGCTCTGATTGGCGCAGGCATAATCGTCCGCACTGTGCGTAATCATCGTCAACTCGCGAAGCGGGCGGCAGCATATCGCATCCGGGCGGAGAAGGGAGATGCGGAGTCGCAGTGGAGGCTGGGCGCAATGTATTACTACGGCAGAGGCGTGCCCAAGGACTATGTCGAGGCTGTGCGCTGGTATCGTAAATCCGCTGAGCAGGGAAATTCCAATGGCGAGTATTCACTGGCTAACATGTATCACGATGGTAAAGGGCTGCTGCAGGATGATTCAGAGGCCGCACGGTGGTGCCGAAAAGCTGCCGAACAGGGCAACGCTCTCGCTCAGGATGCTCTAGGCATCATCTATCGGCGAGGCGAAGGCGTGCTAGCGGATGATGCAGAAGCTGTACGCTGGTACCGCAAATCCGCTGAACAAGGCTATCCGGAGGCTCAATACGACTTAGGCTGGATGTATTACTACGGACACGGTGTGCCGCAGGATCGAGTTCAAGCTTACGACTTGTTTCAGCAAGCTGCCGCTCACGACAACGAGGACGCTAAACGAGCACTTCAGTGTTACAGAAAGGGCATTTCAATCGACCCCGGTGCGGGCCTTAGGGGCCTTCAATAAGTTGCTCGTGTTCTCTTATCTGACCGAAATATTGAACGCGAAGGTTGTCAGTTGACGTAAGCAGGCCATAGCACTCATTGACCAGCTTCGAAGGAACGTCTTACGCCTCCAGATCAGGTAGGACTGCAGGGATCCTTCGACTGCGCAGGTGCACTCGCTTCGCGAATGCCCCTGCTTCGCTCAGGACGACAATTCTATGTTCGGCACGATTTAGCTGCCTAGTTTTTCGAAGAAGCGGCAGATGGTTTCGATTCCGCGGTGGAAGTTGGGGATGTGGAACTTTTCGTTGGGGGCGTGCAGGTTGTCGTCGGGGAGGCCGAAGCCCATCATCACGCTGGGAATTTTCAGGAGGTCCTGGAAGCCCGTGACGGTGGCGGCACTCGAATCAACGGAGATCTTGTTAAAGGTCCCGCAACAGGTCGTCTGCTGTCAGCTCAACATCGCGAAGGATGGAACGCAACAAACCCGGGCCAAGGATTTCGCCGGCATGGACAGGAACGGTGGTCGTTCGCCCGTCCGGATGGCGGAGAAGAAAGTGGCTTCCGCGAGTCCGGACGATTTCGAAACCTAGCTTTTCTAGCGTACGAATTAATTCCTTGCCCTTCAGGCGCGGAAGGCGAGTGATACTGAGATTTGCTGAATGCCAATCAACTCAAGCTCAGGAGTGCGATGGTTGTCCTCAAGGCAAAGCTCGATCACTTCACGAGCCCGTTTCATCAGTGTGTCCAGATTCTTAGCTTGAGTGTGGCAGCCCTTGAGAACGGGAACGGTCGCTACGTAGTAGCCGTCTTCGTCACGCTCAATCACGACTGTGAATTTTCGCGGGGATTTCACAAGTGGATTTTAACATGCGAGAAGGCTGGCGAAGGTGTCGGGCTGGAACCGGTCAATGAGTAGAAATCGCGATTTTGTAACAGTTATCAATTCAGCGACCGAAGTAACATTGGAATGAGCGTGCGCCAGCCGTAGTATTTCAGTATGGCTATTTTTCGGCAACTACCCGTTTCGGGATCAGCTTTCTGCCTATCGGAGCGGGCTCGCTCTTGATATTTTCAGCTTCCAAGTACCAGCGCTCCTTACGAAGACATCAGTGACGGCTTGCCGGTCAAGTTGACCGGGATTCGCTCTCGGCGCATATTCCTTCTCGTACATGGCAACTGCGGTGTCACCCAGTGCGTAAACGTGCATGTCTTCCACTTGTGCGATATAGGCAGGAGCCTGCCCCTGAGACTTGCGAACCCCCTCTACAAGCTTGGCTTTTGTCAAATCCGGACCGGCTGGCAGGTTGAGGCAATCATCGGCAAGAATCTTTTCGAATACAACCGGGTCGCTATTCATCTCGCCTTTCAGCATTTCCGCCTCAAGTTGCCGAATCTGCTGTTCGACCTTTTGTAATACTTCGCTAGCGGACGCTGAGACTGCTGACTTTTGCGAAGACGCGGCTGTGGCCATAGTCAGGAACGTGGCTGCCACTAACACGAGGTTCCGCATAAGATTGCCTCCTTGCATCTCTAAAGTTTGCCAGCTCCAGCAGGGTGGCCTGCTACCGGAGAACGCCGTGCCTCAACAATCCTTGCAGAAATTCTGTATATGAAAATGTGCATAAGTGCCGAAATCAGGCAGCAGAAACGATTCTTCATCGCGGATTACAGGAAGGTAGATCGCGAAGAACATCACGACGAGGGCAACGCCCACCCACCAACTGCGCGCGGCCACGGCAAAGCCAATACCGATCAGCAGCGATCCAAGATAAAGAGGATTGCGCGTGTACGCATAAGGGCCAGAAGTCGCCAGCGCCTCATTCTTGCGGACGTGGCCGGACGCGAGGGCACGAATCAATGATCGAAATCCGCAATCAAATCGTGCATCCGTCATCGGTGCCCTTTGCAAAACCGGAGTGGCCCGAATCATTGCGAAGGTTGCGCGACAGAAAAGTGCTGGACGGAAATATGCCGCCGCAGAGTGGGATGCACGCGCTGGCGCTCTTAGCCTCGCATCGCGTATTCGATTGGGCCGTAGAGCAGTGTACTGAGGCACTCGACGTAATAGCCGCCTCCGACCCACAACGATCGCCGAATGAGTGATGGCGACAGGAAGCATCGCCGTAGGCTGCGAACTCAGTTTATAGCATGGCTCTAAATTTCGCCGCTTTGCCCGCCGCCCGAAGCCAAGTTGCGCGCAGAGAGAGACAGCGCTTCGTACGTGCAAGCTGGTTGCACAAAGCGCAGGCGTTGCCCAAGGAACAATTTACTGTGGAGGTGGAGAGGGAGATGACGGGGCGGGAATCAGGAGGAGGGGCTGACCGAGGTCGTACACGGCGGGCTCGACCAAGGGTCGGCGGATGATGGCGGGAGAAGGGGCTGCCGCAGCCCGGGAGGATGTAAACACTAGGCTCAAGCCTAGCATTTGACAATTAGTGCGTCGAGATCATCTATCGAAACTTGCGCAGGGCAAAGAAACAAATACCGCACCACTCCGGCGGAAACTGGGACGTCTCTTCCGCTTTCTGGGCATGGCCTTTTGAGACTTTCGGTAGCTGTTCGGTCGTAGCCTTCCGGAAGTGGACGCGCTAGTTGCGGCGTACAGGGGAAGCCGATCAAGATCCGCGAGGCGGACTATCCTACAAGTTCGTTGCTCAACAGCAGCAACGATAAACAGCCTGCGTTCGTAAGCAACATGTTCACGGCGTGGGACAAGTACGCCAATCGAATCGAGTCGAGTACATCTGCTTTACCCTGCTTAATGATAAGACCGACGCAGAAATAGCAGCCGATGCCAGCTACGACCAGATCACCAACACCAGCATCCTGGCGTCCTTCCAGACGTTGGAAGCCCGCTTTCGGCACACTGCGCAATGCCGCGATAGCCCGTGAGTGGTGATGGTTCGAGCGCAGGAGACTTGGACGCTCACTCCTGGCGGCCTCAGCGGAAGCAGAATTCAAGCGAGTGGCCGGAGCAACCGGAGACTCACTGACCTCCACCTTGACGCGGTAAAACCGCGTCAAATTTAGAAATAGTTACCCCAGGCCTATCTCCCGACTAGGAAGTGAATACATAGCCTACGGCAGAACGAAGTGGACTTTGATTGGGATTTGAAACTCGCCCACACGGCCGTTTTGCACGAGAGGTTTGAAACGCCACTGGCGAACCGCAGCGGATGCAGCGGTTGCCAGCATCGAGTTGCCGCTAATCACCATAAGTTGCTGCACCGCTCCATCCTTTCCCACGTAGGCTTCGAAGACGATCTGGCCTTGAATGTGTTGTTGCCTTGCCGCCTCTGGATACTCCGGTTCGACCCGCTGGAGTACTTGCGCGAATGTTTTTTCCGAGAGACCCAGCGCCGGATCCGTCGCAGAGGGCTCGCCGGGGGTCTGAGAAAGAACCGAAGTGGTCTCTCCAGATTTCGTGCCAGAAGGGCCCACATCTTCCGACGGTTTCAGCCGGAAGATGACTTTTCCATCTTGATAAACTACCAAATTCCCGGAGGGCGCTTCGGAGCTTCTGGGCCTTGGGCGGACTGGAGGCGGAGGACTCGGGTCGGCTTGCTTATTCTCCTCGGGTTGCGCGGGAACAGCATCCGGCTTTGCGCTGACCCAGTAGAGGCGGTCCTTTTGTGTGTCCGCAGCCGGCTCCGGCACCGGTGCTGGTGGTACGGGTGGAACCGGTGTATCGGACAGTGTCACGGCCGGCTTGAACGCCAGGGGTAGACGTAATTGCGGCCACTGGGCACCCGAGGCATACAATCGCGCCGACGCACCCAGGACCCCGGAGATGAGCACGGCGGCGGCAAGCAGGGCAGCCTGCCACATCCCCATCCGCGTTCGGGGAACGGCCACACCGCGTCGCGGCGCGTGGTTCACGGCCGGTCGCGATGGATTTCCGGCTCGCAGCAGTGAGTCTAGCTTCCCACCCCCGAAAGTTTCTGCTTGGATTCCACCTTCACACAAGACCGCACCCAACATCTTCGCTTTAACGCTGCGGAGTTCATTTTGTGCCGCGAGCACTTCCCCACGACGCTGCGACCCGGAGGAAACCGCCAGGATGACTCCGTCGGCAAACGAACTCAGCAAGCTGGCAGATACGTCCGTCAGTACAGGTGGCGTACTCAGAACCACGAAGCGGTATTCGGAACGCAGAACCTGCATCACCCTCGCCAGTTCGGGAGGGGCAAAGAACGCGCCGGGTCCTATTTTGGTGTTGCCGGCTGGCATTACATAGAGTTGCCCGTCGATGACCGGTTGCACCGCATCCGTAAGACTGCAATCACCTGACATGGCTTCGGCGAGACCCGGAGAAATGGAGATGTCAAACCGTTTGTGAAGCGATGGCGTGGAGATAGCCGTATCGACCAGCAGGATGCGTTCCCCCTCCAATTTGGAGAGTGCCAGGGCAGTTTCCCTGGCCAGTTCGGATGCTCCGTCGCCTCTCGTGACGCCGGTGAACAGGAGCACTCGGTCGGTTCGGGAGAGCTGTGCGCGAATTCGCGCGATGATGCGGCTCACTTCGTCGCGAGAATCCCACGTTTTTTTGGCACACTCGTCAGTCCCTATGGTTGCCGTACCTCGCAGCGGTGCTTCCAATTCCAACTGCTCATCTTTGCGACGTGCTGCTGCGATCCCCTTGCTCATACTCCCTCCCACTGTTTGCTTTTGATGTTTTTCTTCGACGGATCACTACTCTAATCACCGGCATGACCGGCCGTTCCGGACGGCCAAACGAGATCGCCCTTTTTTGCCGAAACGCGGAGTTTGCTGGGATGACGGGCGAAAATGTCGCAAACGTCGCATACAGTGGCCCGTTTTCCTTCCGGCACCTCTTTGGAATATAACGAGCGCGCGGAAATGTATTTCTCATTGTTCCATAAGCTCGGCAAATCGAACTTCACACTCTCGAGCTTGGCAAAGTCGCGATTCTGTTTGTAAACGACGCAGCAGGGCGAAACTCCACCATCCGGGTTGATGACCATGGACCGATACAGGTAGAAACAAGGTCCAGGTTTTTCCGCTTGCCCGAACTGTTGTTCCTCGTGGTTGCTCTCGACGCGGCCCTGCATGCTTGACGGATACCAACGATCGGCGACCTCTTTGCGGCTCCAGAACTCGAAGGGCATGCCCACGGGAATGAAGCGAATGAGATCGACGCCCACTTTCTTGGCCAGCTCCTCCGCCTCTTTGACCTGATGCTCGTTCTGCTTCATGACGATGAACTGCCACTCGACCACCGGCGTTTTCTGCTTACGCAGATTGCGGCGCCGCAACAGTTCGCACATGTTTTCCATGACCTGGTCGTAGTTTCCGCCAATCCGGTATTGGCCGTAGGTCTCCTGGCTTGTGCCATCGAGTGAAATCACCAGATACTCCAAGCCGCAATCGAGCAGCTTGTCCATGTCAACGGAGCTGACCCGGTTGAAATTCGAGCTTAAATTCGTGCCAACATCGCTTCGCTGCGCATGCTCGATCATGCGGAACACATGCTTGTTGAGCAGGGACTCGCCCCAGTTGTGCATGTATGCTTCGAACAAGTACGGCGCCAGAGGATCGAAGTACTGCTGGAAGTGCTCGAAGGACAGCATCGCCTGGGGCCGACCGAGTTCGTTGATCCCTGTGGGGCATAGGGGGCACCGCAGATTGCAGTAGTTGCAGGGATCAATGATCAACAGGTAAGGGAAGCTGCGTACGCGCAGGCGACGCATCTTCCGCTCATACTCGGCTTGCGCGAGATTGAGCCATTTGTGCACAGATCCGTGGCCAACGACCGATCGAAGGTGACGGCTGTGGCGCGTGTACTGCGGGATCCTACGCAGGAACTCTTGTGCCAACGACATATTCTTCTCCTATGCTGCAGAGGCGGCGGGAGAAATAGGCAACAGTGCCGTGGTTCGCTCCACCTGGTTTTGCACGAGAGCAGCCACGGTTTTCTCGAGAGCCATCTGCAGATCTAGCGCAGGCCGCCAACCCAACAACCGTTCCGCTTCCGCGTTGTCGCAGAAGCTGCGCTGCATCTCGGTGGGCCGAGTCCGCTCGGGCGCGGAGATTACGGGGATCTTGCTGCCGAGAATGTCGAGTACCATGCGTGCCAGTTGGGCGACAGACCTCTCCCATCCGCCGCCGATGTTGATCACGTGTCCCGACAAAGTGCGGCCGCGGCGCGCGACGAGAACGTAGGCTTCGATCGCGTCCTCGACGGCCAGTAAATCCCGGGTCTGGCTGCCGCCATCCAGAACCACGGCCTCTTTGCCGTTAAGAACGCAGTCAACGACATAGCTGACCAGGTTGTACGCCTGGCGGGGACCATGGATCATCGTCGGGCGGACCGAGACACTGTCGACACCATGCACGTGCCGATATAGATTGCAGAATTGCCATCCCGCCGCCTTGGCGATGGCGTACGAGCTTATCGGTTGCATTGCCATGTCCTCACGGTAAGGAACATCTGCGTCGCCGTACACCTTGCAGGAGTCGCCGTAGATGAAGAGTTTGCCGTGACAATTGCGGAAGGCTTCGAGGACATTCAATGTACAGAGCACGTTCGAACGAATCGAGGCAGCCGCCTGCTCAAAACTCTCCCGGCTGTCAGGATGGGCGGCGAGATGAAACACGATTTCTGGCTCAAAAGCACTCATTACCGCCTTGGTTTCGTCCGGACTCTGAAGGTCGCAGGAAAAGAAGCGATACTGATCGTCAGGGCGCAACGCGTCCAACTTGCCGCGAGTTCGGGCCACGATGGCGACGTTTGCGTTTTCCCGCAGCAGGCGCTCCAGCAAGTGCGACCCGACGAAGCCGCTGCCTCCGGTGATCAGGATATCCTTGCCCGCCACGGTGGGGTGAGAGTAGTCGGGGTTTGACATTCAGAAAGCTCCGTCGTGGCGGATAATCCGCCAGACCGTTCGCAACAGGATTTTGAGGTCCCCCTTAAAGGAACAGCCGCGTACGTATTCCACGTCGTATTGAACTGTTTCGTGGAAGCTCAATCGTCCGCGTCCGGAGATCTGTGCCAGGCCCGTAATGCCGGGGCGAACCGTAAACTTCAGCAGCATGTCACCCTGGTAGTAGGGGAGCATCTCCGGAATTTCGGGACGCGGCCCAACCAGGGCCAAGTCGCCAGTCAACACGTTCCAGAAGTTCGGCAGTTCGTCCAAGGTGCTGCGGCGCAGCCATCTCCCCTGGGGAGTGACCCTGGGATCGTTTTCTACTTTGAATTTGAGATTCTTCACTTCTTCGTCCCTATAGTGGTAGGCGTACAGTTCGGGAAATCGCTGACGTGCGTCGGCGTAGAGAGTCCGGAACTTCACGAAGCGAAACGGCTTCAAGTTGGCTCCGAGCCTCACCTGCCGGAACAGTGCCGGTCCGGGAGTCCCGAGCTTGATCACAATTGCCGTGAGCAATATCAGAGGCGACGTGATCAGCAAGGCGATGGCGGCGACAATGATTTCAAACAATCTGACTGTCCAAGGCACCGTCGGTGCAGAAATAATTGGACGCGCAGCCTCTGCGCTGGCGTAGGACACTTGCAGAAGGTCTTCGGGCGGACTGTAAGTACTCATTTCAAAGCACCCCACGATATAGATTAGAGATGTGCTGGGACCGACGCGGCCTCGACAACCTAGACCGTAGGTTGCTCGACCAGGAGACGGACTGTCGGCTCACCCGCGGCGGCTGTGAGTCACGTGCTGCTATGGATGAACCGTCGAGGTCCGGTACGAGTCCCAAGTGTTCAGTGCCGGCTTCGCGGTTCCGTCTTGCCGGTACAACCCGGTGTAGGCCCAATTCAAGGTCGCGGGAGCGGAACCGTAATTGGTTCCATAATCCGTGGCCAAGAAATTCACGACCAGGGCTGTATTGCGCGAGTACGCGTTGTTCAGCACCAGGGTAACGAAGCCGTTCTGCAAATCTTCCGAACCGGGCAGAGCGAGACCGGAGCTCGTTGTCAGTGGCTGAGAGCTGGCGGCGACGTTCTCGAAGGCGAGGGGCTTGCCGACCTGCTGCGCGACCGCGTAGGCGCGATCGAAATAATCGGCATCCAGTTGCCCGCCGGGCCCGATGAACCGATTGTTCGGTACGAGATATGGCGTACTGCTGATCGCGAACAGGTCGCTGGACGTCATCAGTGCCTTGATCTCGCTCTCCAGCACGTCGGGGTACGAGTCCTTCACCTGCAGGGCCACGGAGCGGGACGCATCGGTGAGGCCGAGCATGTCCTCGTAGTGGATGCTGGAAAAGACTACGACGTTCGGGTAGAGGAGCTTGATCCCGGTATAGACGTAATTGATCAGATCGCGGAACGCCATCCACTGCCCCGGCGACGTCGCGAGGAGCACGTTGGCGTCCACATCCAATGCCAGATACTTCGGCTGCAGGACGCTGATGGCCGCCCGCGCATAGTTAAGGTAGGCACTCTTCACGGCGGGGTCATTGAGCGCGTACTGGTTCCAGGGAAAAGGGAGCACGGTTGTGCTGTCGTTCCAGTAGGGCGCCAGCCCTGTGTAGGTGGTCGTGTCGATGGGCGTGAGGGCGACCACACGAGCGGCGCCGGGAACGACCGCCTGGTCGGCTGCGGCATCCATGTTCCAGTAAACCTGCAGCGACTGAGGATAGCTCGTGTAATTGGAACTCGTCTGCGCTTGAACCCAGGGCACTGCGGTCTGGAATCTGTGTTCCACCACGTTGCCATGGTTCATCAGCGTGGTGTAGAGCTGCGTCCAACCGGCGCCGGTGTTGGACGGGGGAGTCGAGATGAATCCCAACGGCACCTGGCGGCTGGTGTCCGGCTGCGGCGAGAAGACCGCGACGAATCCGCCCCCGGCCAGCAGATTGATATCCATCGTGCTGTCGCTGGTCAGCTCGGATTGCGATTGCTGCGCAAATGATGTCGGACTCGCGTCGCTGATCATCGACGCGCTGTACTGGCCCGCGCCGAGGAACGACAGCTGCACGGCCGACAGCGTCATCGGATTGGCTTCGTCGCCGCTGACCACGAGCAGATACCAGCGGTCGAATTTCCGTCGCGCCACGACCGCTACTTTGCTTATGACAGATTGCGGCAGGACCAGCGTGTCGTCCCAAACGGTGGGGAGCATGCGCAGGAAGTTCTGGATCAGCGGTTGCGCCAGCAGCAACTGCGGGTTCTCCGCGACGTGCTGCAGCGGCGAGGTAAATATCCCCGAAGTTGCGAGCTGATGCGTAAAGGTCGTATTGCCCAGCTTGCGGGGATCAACTGTAAGGGGTGTGAGATCGCCCGGTCCCGCAACCATGCGCGTGAACGGCACCACCGCGTCGTGATGAGGCGGCACGAAAATGCCGTACTGCCACAGCGCGTCCGCCTCCAGGCCCATAACGCCTTCGCGCGTGATTTCGTTCGGGTAGGTGCGCGACAGCCCGGTAGGCTTGTCACAGCCGTGGAAGTCGACCATCAGCTTCACCGACGCGGCATCGCGCAGGATGTCCTCATACATCTGCACGCTCTGCACCGATTCGGAGTTAACCCCATAGATATTGTCGATCTTCACTCCGACAGCGCCGGCCTGCTTGACGGCAGCGAAAAAGACCTGCCGGGTGGCTGGATCCGCCAGTTCCGACCACGCCTTCCACACCCAGACGTTGATGTCCTTGGATTGCGCGTACCGCACCAGGTCGGCGAGGCGGGCAAACTGATCTTCGCCGTTTGCAGGGAAGCCGGCCTCCCACCCGCTGTCGACGGTGACATACTCAAAGCGCAGTTGGGCCGCGTAATCGACGTATTGCATTTGCAGCTGGAAGTTTCCCGGCGACGACTGGTCCGACCACCACGACCAGAGCGCGCGGCCCGGCTTGATCCACGGGGTGTTCATACCCTGCGGGAACAAGGTGGGATCGGGAGGTGCGCTGACATTGGTCACCATGTCGGAATTCACCAGCTCGGTCAGGGTCGCCCCTATGATGGCGAGCCGCCAGGGCGTGGAACTGCCTCCCGCGGACGTCCAACTGGAGTCATCCGCAAACTGGGAACGAATCACGCGCGAGTTGAAGTCGGCATGGAACGTCATGCCGCTGTAGTGGCGCAGCGCGCCTTCAGTCAAGGTCAGGTACGGGCCGCCATTGGGAAGCTGGAACGTGACCGGCCCACCAATTTTGTCGGAAATCTGGCCCACCTCGCCCTGCCAGTAGGTCGATTCATAATTCTGAATGTTGTCCTGGAACCACAGCGTCGTTCCTTCCGGTAGCTGCCATGCCGACGTTTCACCGCTGATGGTTCGAGTGGTCTGGCCGGGAATACCGTAGCGGTACGCCACACCGTCATCGTAGACACGGACCACGAGAGGGAACTCCAGGTCGCCGGCCCCTGCGCGGCGCACGTTCAGCACATACTCCCAGCCATGATTGGCGGCTTGCTGATGGGTCCCGCGCACCGGGTAGGTCTCTTTCACCTCGATAGAACTGACCAGATCTACGTTGGTGACGGAGCTGCCGAGGTCAACATCGTCCACGGTGATGCCCATAAGCGACGATTCCAGCACCGTCTGCCCATTCAGGGCGGCGGTGTAGAACAGGTGGCCGTTCGCGTCGGAACCGACGCTGGCCTGCACGTTTCCGCCCGGACTGGTGAGGGTCACTGGAGTTGACCACGGCGCGGGCTTTTGCAATGGGGTTCCGAACTCCTGCACCCACAGACTGGCGGCCGGACGCGCATTGCCCGACGAATCAAATAGGCCAATGTACTCGAAGTAGTTAAAGAAGTCGGCCAGGTCGGCGCTGATGAACGGCGGGGTCCAAAGAGCGCTCGCCTGCAGCTTCTGGATGAACGGCGCTTGATCGCGAACCGAGAAGTTGGTGACGAACTCGACGTTGCCCCATTTCTGCACGTCAGCGAACAGCATCTTGAGGTAGGCGGCCTGCTTGGTCGCATCCGCCGGGAAGTACAGATTCTTCACCGTGAAACTTGCCGCCGGATAGCCAGTTTCGGTGATGGCGATGGGCTGGTTGGTGATGCCGCGAATCTGGCCGAAGACGTTGTCGATCGTGGCCGCCGGGATTTCGTACGTGCCGAATCGCGTTTTTGCCGGGTAGATTGAGAGCCCCACCACATCCATGTAGGGCAGCAATTGCTGGATGGCGGACAGATTTTGCGCAGCCAGGTTGGGCTGCTGTACGACGTCGATCAGCACCGGTGAGCCGAACTCGTCGGTTTCGATCTGCTCGGAGGTGAAGGAAATGGCGATCTTCACGCGGTCGTAAGCGTGATTCGCCCGCAGTTGCGTGTACACGTACTGTTGCAGGGCGACGTATTGCGCGAAGACGGCCGGCGTCTGCACCGCCAGATTGACTTCGATTCCGGTGAGCAGATAATCGGGTTGAAAGTAGTCGAGGACGCGCCGGCAGTAGTTCAGGTACGCCGTTTTTACCGGCGGGGCATCCAGCGTGTAGGTGTCCCAAGGCGAGGGAAGAAGGCGGCTCTGGTAATCCTGGATGACCCCGGTGGGAACCTCGTTGAAGTTGGAGTCCAGGTAATAGCCTCCGCCGACTCCCCAGTACGCGGCCAACCGGTTTCGCGGAATGCCGAGCGGATTGATGGCAACGGCCATCTTCGTGCCCGCCGGCCGCGAGGCCAGGTTCTTCGACCAGACATCGAGCACGTTGGCGCTGTAAGGCGGAGTGGAAGAACTGAAGGTGTCGTTGTATGCCTCCACCCACGGTACGCCGCCGTCGAAGTGGAAGGAAATCATGTCTCCGATCGCACCGATCACCGCTCCGGTGTAGGACGTCACGGAATCAATCATCGGTCCGCCGGGAGTGCCGTCGTAGGGCGCCGTGGTGAATCCCACCAGGAAGGAGCGGGTCGCCGGCGGCCGCACGCGCCACCAGCCGCGGTTCAACGCCAGCCCTCTAAGCGTGTAGTATGCTGACTTCGGTTCTCCGTTGCCGCTGTAGGTGCGCAATCCCAAGGTCGCAAAATAGGCGGTCGCATCCGCCATCTGCGCCGGCGGCACCGCGAGGTACGTGGCGCTCGCTTCTGAAGCCGCCGTGGCCGGAGACGGATCGTGCAACGAGGAGAAGCCCACGTACGGGATCAGAGCCGGGTAAGCGTCCCACACTTCGAACATCGCGTACATGAACTGGCTTTGCCGGGTGGTGGAACTCCCGATCCTGGCGGAGGACGGGTATCCGGCCGATTGCACGTAGATCGGCTTCGGGTAGTACGCCTGGATGACTTGCTCGATGTCGCTTTGTACCCCGGCTGGTTCGATTGCCTGGAAGGTCGCAGTGCGCGGGAAGTAAGTCAGGCTCACGATGTCGGCGCCGGCATTGAGCTGCTGCATCAGAGCGGCGGTGGGCTGGTTCACCAGGCCCGCCTGCGTGGCCGTAATGCCGACCGGCAGGCCTTGTCCCCACAGCGACTTGGCGTGCGCCTGCGCCGCGCGGAAGAACACCGAAAAATCCGCCCAGAATTGCACGTCGGGCCGGACCGGGAAAAAGAGATCGATTTCGTTGCCGATCTGCAGCGAGGTCAGTTGCGCGCCGTCGAGCTGGGTGTAAACGTAATCGAGCAGCATGTTGAAGCGGGCGATCACCGCAGGGTCGCTCAGCCGCATGCTGTCGGACTGAATGCCCGCGAGGATGTCGGGCGGAAGCGTCCAGTTCGTCTGCATGAAGGGGCTGACGTTCAGGTTGACCTGGAAGGAATCCGCATTCAAGGAGTCCGCCAGGGGCCTGAGCCAGCCACTTTGTGGGCCGTTGAAGACGCCTGGGCTCGTCTCGAGCCCGTCCCACGTCACCGAGATCGGGGCCGCCTCAGCTCCCAGTTCGCGCGCCAGGTCCGACCGCCAGGCGCCGTTCTGCGCTGAACCGACGAAGTCGAGTCCCAAGGTGCGCTGCCCCTTGGCAACAATCGGGCCGTTGATCCTGTTATTGCTGTCGTCCGGATCAGTGCCCCAGACGACCGTCCCGGGATATGGGGTCACCGTGCAGAACGACACGGTGTTCTTGGAATCGCCAAACGTGTCGCCGTCCAGGTCGAAGTAGTAGGTGTGCGGCTTGGCAATGCGCGGATCGTTGGGTGCGCAGTCCTGATCATCAGGAACGCCGTCGCCATCGCTGTCGACCAAGGTGGTCCCAGGCATGGGACTCTGTGCGCCGAGACGAGTCGCGAACTGCGCGTTTCCGAGGCGCGGAATGAGCGCCGTGGATAGGAGCAGGACAGGGAGTGCAACGGCCTTTTTCATTGCTTTCCTGATCGGGGGGCAGGCGTTGACGTACGGGGTGGTGAGGCTAGAATGATGATCGACCTATGCTGTTGCGTCGGATTCGACCAGATGAGTAAAGTCTGGTCAACTGGACCACGGCGGGACCTTCAAATCTGATTCAAGAGGTGTACTTCGCTAAATGCCCTTCAAGACAGCGCACATCCTGAAGTTTGCATTCCTGGCTTCCGTGCTGGCCGGAGCGCTTGCCTCCGTGGCGGCGGCACAGGCCGACTACTTGCCGCTGCAAGTGGGGCGGCAGTGGGTCCTGCGCTTGCCGGCGTCGCCATCGGCGGTCGTGTTCACCGTTACCGGGGAAAACGGGGGCGTCTACTCCGTTGACTTCGACAACCCGTGGATCAAGAGCGTGCTGGAACTGCGGCCGCAAGGCGACAAGGTGGTGATCACCGGCGTCACCATCAATGGCCAGCACTCCGCTCTGCCTGCCAACACGGTTTACTGGGATTTCGGGGCCGCGCACAACGCCACATGGCAAAATTCGATCGGCTCGATGACGATCGTCAGTCGCACGAAGACGGTGCGCGCTCCGGCCGGCCGGTTCAATAATTGCATCGAAATTCGCGAAACCAATCAGCAGGGCAATCAGAACTACTGGGTTTTCGCTCCCCGGGTTGGTTTCGTGCAGTTCGGCGAAGACAAGGTTGCGTTTCTGCTGGATCGGACCAGCGAAGGGGCGGCGAGCCGCACGCAACCGCCTCCTCCGGCCACGACTCCTGCTCCTGCGATCACCAGCGGTCTGAGGATCGGATTGTCGGTCAATCCGTTTGCTACCGAGAAATACGACGGCAGCTCGATCGAGCCGCATTTCAAGCAAGCGGTGGCCGCCGGCATTTCGATCGTCTACATCAGTCCGAAGTGGAACGAGATCGAGCCCAAAGCGAGCGAGTACAGGTTCGACTCCGTCGACGCCGACATCGAGCGCGCGGTCCGCAACAATGTGCCGGTGGTCTGCGATTTCCGGGTCATCGACACCAACCAGCGAGCCATGCCGACCGACCTACAGAAGAAAGACTTCGACGACCGCGAAGTGCATGCGCGCCTCCTCGCGGCTCTCGATGCGCTGGCGCCGCATTTCCGCGGCCGCGTCCGCTGGCTGATGATCGGCAACGAAATCGATCCCTACTTCGGGGGGCATTCCCGGGAAGTCAGCGCCTACGCGCGCCTATTCGGCGACGGCGCGCAACATGCCAAACAACTGGTTCCGGGTTTGATGGTGAGTGCCACCGCGACTGTCGGCGGACTCAACCAGATCAACGGCCTTCTGCGCCCGATCTATTCCCAATCCGATTTCGTTGGTCTGACCTATTACCCTCTAAATGCGGATTTCACCGTCCGAGGGCCGGACACGGTCGCCTCCGATTTTGCCCGCATGGTGGAGGCGGCGGCCGGCAAACCGATTCTGCTGCAGGAGGTCGGGTATCCCAGTTCGACGCGCAACAATAGCTCGGATTCCCAGCAAGCGCAGTTCTTCCAGCAGGTTTTCGACAGCCTACGCCGCTACCGCAACAATTTCATCGCCGCGAACTTCTTCCTCATGGCCGACTTCCCGGACTGGCTGGTCGACCAGTTCTCGAGGTACTACGGTTCGAATGCCGAGCGGTTCAGGAGCTACCTGAAAACGCTGGGCGTGTTCGATGACCAGGGCCGGCCAAAGCCAAGCTGGAAAGTATTCCAGCAGAACGCGCGCAGCGTTCAAGGGATGTAGGAGCTACACCGCCGCGGCAGAGACTCCACTCCTCAAACCCTCCTCCGACATGGCGCGATACGCGGCGAGGGTTTCCCGAGCGCTGCGCTCCCAGCTGAACTGCCGCGCCCGTTCCACGCCGCGCGCGCGCAGAGTGGCGGCGAGTTCGGAATCGGTCAGTAGCCGGTGCATGGCGGCGGCGATATCGTCGGACGAGTGCGGGTCCACCAGCAGGCCGGCGTCCCCGGCGACCTCGGGCAGAGCCGAGATGTTGGAGGTGATCACCGGCACGCCGCACGCCATCCCCTCGATCACAGGAATGCCAAATCCCTCCCACAACGACGGAAAAACCACCATCTCGGAAGCACTGTACAGGATCGGCAGATCGTGCAGAGAGAGGTGGCCGATTTCGTGCACGTGGCTGGCCAGCCCGAGTCGGCTAATGGTTTCGTCGATTCCCTCCGAGGTCCAATTCCGCTTGCCGGCGAGGACCAGCGCCAGATCGCGATGGCCTTCCTCGCGCACACGGTGGAAAGCCTCCAGGATACGCACGATGTTCTTGCGCGCCTTCAACTGGCCCACGAACAACGCGTAGGGACGCGAAATGCGATAGCGCTCGCGTATCGTCTGCTGGGCCTCGGCGCGCGGCGCCGGGCGAAAATGTTCGTCAATGCCGTTGTAAACGACCGGCAGGCGCTCCAGCGGGATGTTGAAGTCCTGGGCTACGAGGTCGCGCACGCACTGCGACACGCACACCACCATTCGCGCTCTGCGCAGCCCCGAAGTGATCGATTTGTTCAGCCGCCAAAGGACCGCGCGGTCGTAGAACTCCGGGTGCAGGTAATTGCTGTAGCAGTGCATGGTGAATACGAACGGCTTTCGCGCGAACGGCGGTGGGATGAATGTCGCATGAAAGAAGTCCACGCCGCTGGACTGGAGCGCCAGGGGCAGCGAGAACGGGATGCTGATCCAGCGCGTCTTCGGCCGCAGCACGTGGAAGCGCACGTTTTCCCTGTTGCACTGGAATGACGCGCGAGCGGTCTCGTTGAGGCAGAAGACGTGGAATTCGTCATTGAGACTGATCTTGGCCAGCGACCGCACGAGGCAGTGCTCGTACGTCTCCGGACCTCCCGCCATGCCCCCGGCCATGACTACGAAAATGCCGATTGTCACAGGTTCAGTACCTCGCAGTACGTGCCTTGCACGCGGTCAACGGCGGTCGAGAGGGAGTAGTCGTTTTCAATAAAGCGCTGACCTGTTGCGGCCAGACGAGCGCGCTCATCGGGATGTTCGATCAGATGGGACACGGCGGCGGCGAAGCCTGCTTCGTCGTCCCGGGGGACCAGCACGCCGCAACGGCCATAGTCCAGGATTTCCGGCAGGCCACCGACCTCGGTAGCTACTATCGGGAGACCCGCCGCCAGGCCGGAGCAGATCGCCAGCGGCACGCCCTCGGCAGTCGAGCTGTTCACGTGAATGTCGACCAGGGGAAGGAAGCTCGGCAAATCATCGATGAAGCCGAGGAAGCTGACCCGATCATTGAGGCCCATCTCGGTCGCCAGCGCCTTCAATCGGCTTTCAAGCGGTCCTATACCGACGATCCAGAGGCGGGTCTGAGGATGACGCTGGAGAATGCGTCGGAAGATCCGCAACAGCGCTTCCTGCGCTTTTTCCGGGTACAGACGCGCGATGTTGGCCAGGACGATTTCGCCAGGCCTCACCCCATACTGCGCCCGCCTTCGCTGGCGCTCGCAGGGCAGAATCGCTACCTTTGGAGCCTCGAACCCACAGATCAGGGTCCGCACGCGTTCTTCGGGAATGCCGAGAGCCACGGTTTTCCGGCGCGTGTCCTCGCAATGCGCCGAGATCACGTCGAAGCTGCGGATCACATACTGGTCCATGCGCTGCAGCAGGTTTCGCTTCCAGTCGAAATCGGACCACACGTACAGCGTGGTGACCGTCTTGACCGGCACGAGTCGCGCGGTCAGGGCACCGACGAAGTCGGCGTACCAGTTGTGGGTGTGGAGGATTTGTGCCCGGCGCTCGCGGACGATTCGCGCCAGCGCGCGCGAGGCCTTCCAAAGTGGCTTACGCCGTCCCCAGGGAATCTTGGCGACGGCGAACCCGCGATCCTCGGCCGCGCGGACAAAGTGGGATTCCGTCGCGCCCGGGTTCTCGAAACACACCAAGTGCGGCTCGAACATACTCCGGTCCAGCCTTTGTAGCCAGTTGAGCACTGCGGTTTCGACCCCGCCGTACGCCACGGTGTGGATGAGATGAACCGCCCCGACGGGCTGCGTCGCCGCAACCTGCACCGGGGACGTTTTGATGGAAGTCTGGAGACCCATTGCCATACTGAAAGACCCGTTGGGACGGTTACTGTTGGGAGAGGACGACGCCGAGCAGCTTGGCGGCACCGCCGTCGAGTTCGCGTTTGGCGCTCACGATTTCCGCTTTGCTGGTTTGCCGGCGGGCAGACAGATCACGACGCCCGCCGTAACAGTCGCCGCCGCCGCAGGGCTGTTGGCTGCGCAGGCGGTTGCTCTCGGACATAACTCGGCTGCAGCGCCGTCGCAGCATCGGCGAAAGCAAGTGGCTCAAAGTCTTTCCTGTCGGGTCCTAGGTTCCCGTACATGGTTAGATCCCCTTGTGATTTGCAACTAGTCGATTCGTTGGGAGCGTTTCTTCAAGGGGCATCGTGGCCCGATAGAATTCCAGCGTTCGTTGCAAGCCGATGGCGAGGGGAACTTGCGGCTCAAATCCGGTGAAGTCCTTCAGCTTGGTGGAGTCGCTCCGGTAGTCTCCTGTTTCGACAGAAGCGAAATCGTCCGGCCAGGGCACGTACTTGACCCTAGTGCCGGCCAGTCGCGCCACTTGCTCGGCGGCCTGGCGCACCGAGACGCTTTCGCTTCCGCCCAGGTTGAAGAGCTGGAGATGGCAGCGCTCGCTGGCGGCGAGCAGGAGGAATGCCCGTACGGCGTCGTCGACGTAGAGGTAGTCGCGGTGCTGGCTTCCGTCGCCAAACACCCTGATCTCGCCGCCGCGTGCCGCGGTCCGAACGAAGTGGTTCAGGATCCCATAACTCTTCGATTCATGCGCCTGATAGGGACCGTAGGGGTTGGTTAGCCGCACCACCACCGAACGAAGACCGGCGGTGCGGCGGAAGACGCGGAGGTAATTTTCCGCCGAGATTTTGTGAACGGCGTAAATGCTTTCCGGCGCCAGCGGATGGTCTTCGCGCACTGGGAGGGTTTGCGGCCGGCCGTACACCAGCCGCGAACTACAGAACAACACGATTGGCGAGGGCTGCATCTCGGCGCACGTCTGCAGCAGCACCAGTTGCGCCTGGGATTCCTCCAGCAGATTGCGCTGCGGATCGCAGTTGCTCTGCACGGCGCCGTAACCGCCGGCCAGGTCGAACACGATCTCCTGTCCGCGCACCGCCTCCTGCACTGCAACGGAATCGCGCAGATCCCCGTGGTACACATGCGATACCAATCTCTCGGTCCGCGATGCAGGCTTCCGGGTGAGGACGCTCACGTAGGCGCCGACAGCGCACAGGCCGAGAACGCAGTTCACGCCGAGGAACCCGTCCGCGCCGACCACCAGCACACGCCTTCTTTCATACGAGCGGCGCAAGTGTCCGGCAGGATCGGGCAGGATCGGCGCTAGCCAACCGCGACAACTTCCTTCGTTTTTAGTCATTGGAGAATGACCGCACCTGAATTACCCGCAATGCCACCGGCGTGTAGTGAGCCTGGAGCGGTTATACGGCGTCTGGTTGCCGAAAAACGGCGGCGCTTGCTGCGCGTGCACGACAGCGCACAGCCGCAACAACACTGCGGTCAGGCGCAACTGCGTTCCTTGATGGCTCACAGCATTCAGTCCGGAAGGTAAGTGAGGGCGCGAAACGCTTCCCAGGTGCTCAGCGCGGGTTTGGCCGTGCCGTCTGTCGCCGCGAGGCCGGTGTAGGCCCAAGTCTGCGAAACCGCGCTGGTGCCGTAATTGGTGCCGTAATCAATCGGAATGTAATTGATGATGAAGCGGTAATGGTTGAAATAGGCCTGGCTCAGAAGAAACGCGACAAAGACGTTCTGCACATCCGGGGAACCGTACAGAAGCGTGCCTTGGGGACTGATGTTCTGCGAGGTGTAGCCCGTCTGATCGACGGCGACGGCCAGGTTCAGCGCGGCAGCCATGATATGCGCCACGTCGTAGTAGCTCGCGGTCAGGGTGATGCCCGCGGTCATGTAAGGATACGTGCTGATGCAGAACGCGTCGCTGAACCGCATCAGATCGGCCACTTCGGACGTCAGCACGTTGGGATAAGTGTTTTGCAGAAGTGTGGCCAGGTACGCCGACTCCGCCTGGTAGCCCAGCATGTGCTCGTACTGGATCGTAGGGAAAACCATCAGGTTAGGGTACAGAGCCTTCAACGCCGAGTAGAGGAACTGGTTGAACTGCTTGTACGCGACCCATTGTTCGGGGTGGCGCGCCAGCAGGATGTTCGATTCGATCCCGATCGCCAGGTACTTGGGATTAAAGTAGTTGATGACGGCGATCGCATAATTCAGAAATGCCGCCTCTACTTGCGGACTGTTGAAGGTATAGCTGTTCCAGGGCGCCGGCAGCGGCTGATTCGTCGAGTCATTCCAATAGTCAGCGATTTCCGCGTACAGGTAATTGATCGGCTGGATCTGGACGTAGCGGTTCATGTTCGGGATGAACATTTGCTCGCGTGCCAGCATGTAAGCCCACATCACCTGTAGCCCTTGCGGGTATGTCGTTGGATCACTGCTCTTCAGCGCCTCGTTCCAGGGCACCCCGTAGTCCATGGGCTGACTCACCAGGTCGGCGTGCTGGGAGAGAAAGGTGAACGCGCGGTAGTATCCGATGTCGTCATAGGAGGGCGGAAAGGCCGTGAATCCCATCTGAAATGTGCGCGTCGCCTGCGCCCAAACCGGCGCCGTCGACACCAGCAATAGTACCGCTAGCAGCTTTGCGATTTTCATGAGATTTCCCGCTCTAATCCACGGCCGGCAGCGTGTACGACAGCGCGAATTCCGACTGCCACGTCTGCGTCCCCGAGCGCGCAACGCCGTTCACGTCAAAGACGCCGATATCGCGGAAGTACTTGCAGAACTGCACGAAGGTCGTATTCAGGACGAACGTCGGATCAGTCTGCGCCATCTGCAACAGCTCGTTCCACGCCGTGTCTAGGTCGCGCACTGCGTAGTTGACGATGAAGGCCGGTTTCGACCGGTACTTTTCCGACTCCGCAAACAGCAGGTTGAAATACGAGTCCTGATTTCCCTCCGATCCTAGGAACGGCATACCAAACAAGTCGTAATAGCTGGCAGGGAAGCCGCTCTCTGTGATGGCGTACGGTTTGCTGATCGTCTGCAGGAGTTCAAACATCGTAGTCATGGCGCTGGGGACGACCACGGTCGCGTTGTACTTACTGAAGTGCGGGTACAGGGAAATGCCCACCATGTCCACGTACGGCAGTATGTCGTACAAGCCTTGCAACTGAACTTCCCGTTTGCCTTCGGGCTGATCCTCGTACTTGATCGGCACTCCGAATTCATCGGTCATGAAAGTAGTGCCGGAGAAGGAAACGAGTATCTTAACGCTGCGATATGCCGGGAGCGACTTCAGTCCCTGGTACACGTATTTCTGCAGTTGCAGCAGCTTAGGGTAGACGGCCGGATCGGCGTTGAGAGCGGCGCTGGCCTCGATGGCCGTGACCAGGTAATCGGGATGGAAGAAGTCGATGACGCGAATGCAGTAGTTCAGGAAAGCCTGCTGTACCTGCGAGCTGCCGAAATCGTAGGTATTCCAGGGCGCGGGCAGGATGCGGTTGCCGCCGTCCGCCCAGATTCCGTTCGGGATTTCTGTAAACGTGTCGCTGTACCGGAATCCCTCCCCGTAGCCCCAGTAATCCGCCAGGTTCTGCCGCGGCACCCCCAGCGGGTTAATGGAGACCAGCAGCCTGTGGCCGGGCGGCAGATTAGCCTGGAATCCGTTCCAGGTGGCCAGCAGGCTGGCGCTGTAAGGGGGCGTCACCGAAGTAAAGGTGTCGGCATAAGCCTCCACCCAGGGAATCCCGCTATCGAAGTGCAGGGCGGTAATGCCGCTGTTGGCCGCGATTTCACTCCACACGTTCTGGGAAACGGTGCTGTACATGGCCGGATCGATGTCGTACAGCGCCGGAGTGAACCCCATCAGGAACGAGCGGCTGCTTCGCGCAGTGTACGTCTGCCAGCCGCGCTGAAAGGCCAAGTTGCGCAACGTGTCGTAGCCCGACTTGCGTTGACTGCCGTCGTACGGCATCAGCCCGAGGCTGAGGACGAACCCCGCTGTGCTGGGCTGCAGGGCGGTCGAGATCTGTTGTGCCTGCGCGATCGCCGCTGCGGGAGTGAGGTCGAAAAGCCGCCGAACGCACGCAAACGGAATGTTCGCGGCGTACTGGTCCCACGCGTCGAAGAAGGCATACAGGAACTGGCTCTGCTTCGTCTCGGAGCTGGCCGCCACCGGCGCCGAAGGAAACCCGACGCTCTGCAGGTAGAGCGGCTTGTTGGGGTACAGGCCGACAAGCTGAGCGAAATCGTTGCTGACCACGCGCGGATCGATTGCGGTGTAATCAAGATTGTGCGGCAGATAGCTGACGTCAACCACATCGGTCGTCTGATTCATCGCCAGCATGATCGAGCGTGTGGGTTCGGTGACCAGCCCGTTGGCCGTTGCGGTCATGCCCACCTTGAGACTGCTGCCCCACATCGCTTTCGCTGCTCCCGCCATCTGCGTATAGAAGTTGTAGTAGTCCGCCCAGAACTGCGTGGTTGCGCTTGGGTTGGCGGCGTAGAGGTCCACGTCCTGGCCGATCTGCAGCGAAACCACGCGCACGTTGCCGAGTTGGCTGTGAACGAAGGAAAGCAAGGCGAGGTAGCGGTTCACGACCGACGGGCTGCTGAAGGTCAGTGTTCCCGATTGCAATCCATATCGCAGGTCGCTGGGCATCGCCAACGATGAGCCCGCGATGGGGTCCAGATTGAGCGTGAGGGCCAGCCCCTGTTGGGCAAACGTGGTATTCGCGATCGGCAGCCACGCAGCTTGCGGGCCGTTGAACACGAACGGCGCGCCTTCCAGGTACGCCCATTGCAGCCGCATGGCCGCGGCGTCGGCACCGAGGTTCTGCACCAGGTCGGTATGTAGCTTCTGGTCGTTCCCCAAGTCGGTGAAATCTATTGCCAGTTGGCGGCTGCCCTTGGGAACAGGCGGCAGGTAAACGTAGGTATTGGTGTCGTCCGGATCGTTGCCCCAGGCGAGCAGCGGCACTGGCGGTTGCGGTGAGCAGGCAGGGTAGGGAACGGTGGAACCAAAACCGTCCTGGTCGATGTCCGGGTAATAGTTGTTTGGAGTGGCGATCCGCGCGTCCAGCGGGGCGCAGTCGAGCGCATTCGGGACACCGTCTCCATCGTAGTCGTTGAAGTCCGTGACGACGCGGCTCAGGATGAAATTGGCGTCGTTCATGTCGCACTGGCCATCGTTGTTGATGTCGCAAGCCAGTAGGATCTGCGGAAGGTCAGGTCGGCTGGCGTGCAGCCCTCCAACGATCTCCATGATCAACTGGGCGTCATGCGTGGTGAGCACGCCATCGTGATCCACGTCGCCAGAATGCGGAACATACACCTGCGGCGGCGCATTCTGCGCACTGAGGCATCCCGCCAGCAGGAAAACCGAAATGCCTATAACTCCTCTTCGCAGCATCGAGTTCCCTCAGCGTTCAGTGAACGGCTAAGGTGTTGGGGGTTGCGGAGTCCGGGAAGCGGACCATCACGCGCTGATTGGTCGAGTCGTAAAACCAACCTGCCGTCATGCTGTCGAGATCGGCTTGTGCGGCGGCAACAGGTAGGGCCGTGGAATTGAGTTGCACGGTCGTAGGCGCGGCCGTGACCTGGTGGACTCGGACCCAGACCGGACGCGCGGCCGGCTGATACGACCCAGCAACCCGCTGCAGCGCAATACCGATTCCCGAAGAGCTGGATGACGTAGACAACTGCGTCAGTAGATATCCCGACTGCGCGTACGCCAGCGAGTTGCCGTCATCCTCGTAGAGCGCAAACGAACCGTTCGCTCCGGCATAGACGTCGAGCGTCAGTCGTGGGGCGACGGCCTGCCCGGTGTACTGCGCCAACGGGCCGCTGGGGAGCACCGCGCCTTGGCGAACGAACATGGGAAGAGTGTCGAGTGGGGAATTTACCGTCACGGTCTGGCCGCCGGGGTATGTCAGATCCGAGTGGTATTCCACCCAGTCGCTGCCAGCCGGCAAATACACCGTGCGCGTGGTCGCGCCCTGCGCGATCACCGGCGCCACCAGCAGGTTCGGCCCGACCATGAATTCCTGATCCTGCGTGTACGTCTGAGGATCGGATGGGAAATAGAACAGGGCTGGCGCCAGCGGCGGCTGACCGGAGGTCGCGGCCAGCGCTGACAAGCTGTACAGGTACGGCAACAGTTGATAGCGGAAATCGATGGTGCTGCGCGCCATGCTGGTGTACGGTTCGCCGTACACCCAAGGCTCGCGAATGGTCGCGTCGGAATGCGTGCGGAAAAACGGCGTCAGGCTGGCGAACTCCAACCAGCGGATGAACAGTTCTGCCGACGGCGTGCCCAGGAATCCGCCCACGTCGTGGCCAAACTGCGCGACTCCGCTGAGGCCCATGCTTTGGCTCATTTCGACGCTTACGCGCAAGCTGTCGAAGCTGCTCAGCGTGTCGCCGCTCCACATCGCGGCATAGCGCTGGATGCCGGCGAAGCCGGAGCGCGAAAGCACCCACGGCCGCGCGTTGGGCCGCAACTCTAGCTGTGCCTCGAAACTGGCCGCGGTCTCATTCAGGGCGTACAGATCCCGCGCCTGCAAATCAGTGCGCGGTTGGCCGTTGAAGTCATAGACGGCGTCCGGCATGTAGTTCTGCGCGGGTTCATTCAGGTCGTTCCACACGCCGGTGACCCCGGTCTGAAGGAACATCTCCAGCACCGACTTGTACCAGTCACGGGCGGCTGGCTTGGTGAAATCCAGCCAGCTCACATTGCCGTAAAAAACCGAGTTCACCAGCGAGGCGCCGTTTGGCCCCTTGAGGAAAAAGCCGGACTGCGACAGATACGGCCACAGCGGGTCGGTCGATAGGGTGACCGGGTCGAAAATATTGATGGTCACAAATCCCTGCGACGCCAGGGTGGAGTTCATTTGCACCGGGTTGGAGAACGTCACCGGGTCCCAGGTGAACATCTGCTGCTGGTTCATGTAGCCGAGGTCGAGGTACAGCGCGTCGCACGGGATCTGTTGCGCGCGAAATTTCGAGGCCACCGACAACACCTCATCCTGCGATGCGTAGGTGTAGCGCGATTGCTGGTACCCCAGCGCCCATTGCGGCGGCAGCGGCGGGAACCCGGTCAGCCGGTCATAGTTGGTCGCGACCTGCTGTGGTGTAGGGCCGACGAACACGTAATAATCGAGCTCACCCTGCATGGCGCCCATAGTGGTCACGCCCGTCTGCTGGGAATCCATGTCGAAAAACGGAAACGCGGCATTGTCGAGAAACACCCCGTAGGCCTGACTGTTGTTGAGGCCGTAGTAGAACGGGATGCTGGCGTACAGCGGATCGGCGAACTCCGGATAGCCCGCCCAATCGATATTGTCCATGTACACGACGCGGCCGCGGCGATCGATCGGCCCACCGCGCTCACCCAAGCCGAAGTAATGCTCGCCCGGCAGCGCGTATTTCAGGTCGAAGATCAAGCCGCTCTGTAGGTCGAATCCGACCCCCGGCGCGAGATCGGCATTTACCAGGCTACCATCGCCGCGGAAGATGATGGCCTGAAACGGAGTCTTGAGCACCGCGACCGTCGCCTT
>Ga0185299_10002391_pt1 | contig 29222 bp, 22 predicted proteins | sample PaiPotPPA55metaG_FD_128002 | JGI IMG/M metagenome (GOLD analysis project Ga0185299, IMG submission 128002) | Iron sulfur acid spring bacterial and archeal communities from Banff, Canada, to study Microbial Dark Matter (Phase II) - Paint Pots PPA... ...
GCGGAAGAAAAATACCGCCCCACGACGGAAAAAACAGAAAAAATCATCCGTCGTCAGATTTTTTCAGCAGCCTGTTAGGAAACAGCTCTTGCTCGCTAACTCTTCTATTTGCAGCACTTACGAGACACAACCGCATTTGTGCACAATCTTGGTGCAAACCAACGCACGCAAGTTATTTAGAATCAACACTTGCAAAAGTGTATCAAAACAAATGACTTGAACTATCTTTAGAATGAACACTTATGCAAAATCCAGGGGGGAGGGGCCCCCAAATGTGCGCACCCACAGGCTCGCCCGCCCTTACAGTCGCACGCCGCCCCTGATGCTATAATTCTGGCTCCATCATGCCGAAATCATCTCCAGAAGAGGCGGCCATCGCCCCCGAAGTGCTCGCAAAATACGAGACCGTCATCGGCCTGGAAGTCCACGTCCAGCTTCTGACGAACTCCAAGATTTTCTGCGCCTGCTCGACCCGCTTCGGCGATCCGCCCAATACGAATGTCTGTCCCGTATGCCTGGGGCTGCCCGGCACTCTGCCGGTTCTGAACAAGCGTGCCGTCGAGTTGGCCATGCGCGCCTCGCTCGCACTGAACTGCACGGTCCACGAGCATTCTCGCTTCGCCCGTAAGAATTATTTCTATCCCGATCTGCCCAAAGGCTACCAAATCTCCCAATACGAGCTGCCCCTGGCCACAAATGGCTGGATCGAGATCGATCACGATGGAGCGAAAAAGCGCATCGGCATAACGCGCCTCCACCTCGAAGAGGACGCCGCCAAAAATCTCCACGAAGGCTTCGCGCAATCCGCCACCAAAGCCTACATTGATTACAACCGCTGCGGCACGCCTCTCAGCGAAATCGTCTCCGAACCGGACATGCGCGCTCCCGATGAGGCCTACGTCTACCTCACCACGCTTCGCCAAATCATGCTCTACACCGGCATCAGCGACTGCAACATGGAAGAAGGCTCGCTCCGTTGCGACGCCAACGTCAGCGTCCGCCTGCGCGGCGCAAAAGAATTCGGCACCAAGGTAGAAGTAAAAAACCTCAACTCTTTCCGCTATCTCCAAAAAGCCCTCGAATACGAAATCGAGCGCCACATCGGCGTCCTCGAGTCCGGCGGCCACATTTCTCAGGAAACTCGCCTATGGCATCAGGCCGACAACTGCACTGTCTCCATGCGCTCAAAAGAAAAAGCGCACGACTACCGCTATTTTCCCGAGCCGGATTTGTTGCCCGTTCACGTCAGCTCTGCGTGGCGCGAAGAAGTCAGTGCGGCGCTGCCCAAACTGCCACATGAGGTCCGCGCGCATTTCACTGCCGATTATGGACTCAGCGAGTACGATGCTCAGGTTCTCTCTGAGACCAAGGAACTAGCAAGCTACTTCGAGCAAGTCTTGCAGAATTCTTTGTCGCCTCATGTTTCACCGAAGCTTGCGGCGAATTGGATTCAAAACGAGTTTCTTCGCCTAGCTAAGGAATTTGGAAAGGACCTCCCATACGGATGGCCTGTTTACGGTGACGCCGCTCGCCTCCTCGAGCGAGTGCAAGAGAAGATCATAACGACGGCGTCCGCTAAGAAAGTGCTCGCTCGAATGTTTGAAAAGGGATTGGGTGTTGATGAAGCCGTAAGGGCTGAAGGTGGCACAACACCTCTGTTTGACCCGGACGCCATCGAGCAGGCAGCCCGCGAAGTCATCGAGAAAAATCCGGACAATGTCGCCAAATTCAAATCCGGCAATGAAGGCGTCTTCAAATTTTTCGTAGGCCAGGTCATGCGCGCCACGCGCGGCCAAGCCAACCCGCAAGCCGTCAACGACCTTTTGCGGAAGCTTCTCTCATGACCGGTTGTGGACAGGTTGTAGACGCCGGGCTTTAGCGCGGCATCTTTGTTTTATTGATCGAAGCTACGCGACATTTGCGCAATTGACCACCGAGGTGAACATGCTCAAAGTAGGCGACAAAGCCCCCGCATTCCGCTTGAAGAACGACGCCGGCAACGACGTCTCCCTCTCCGACTTCCGCGGCCAACGTGTCGTGCTCTTCTTCTATCCGAAGGCCAATACCTCCGGTTGAACCATCGAAGCGTCCGAGTTTCGCGACGCAAGAAAGCAATTCGACAAGCTTGGCGTGGTCATCCTCGGCATGAGCGGCGATTCCGTCAAAGCACAGGCCAGTTTCAAGGCCAAGCAAAAACTAAACTTCGATCTCCTCAGTGATTCGGATTTAAAAACGATCGAAGCCTACGGCTCGCGCCGCATGAAAAAGTTCCTCGGCAAATCGTTTCTCGGTATCGTGCGAAGCTCTTTCCTCATTGGCCCCGATGGCAAACTCGAACACATCTGGGACAATGTCAAAGCGAAGGGCCACCCAGCCGAGGTTCTTGCCGAAGCAGCGAAAAAATAAACCGTCCTCTACGTCAGCGAGCGCGCCATACGGCGCGCTTTCCGAAGCAGCGCGCTCTTGCAAAAGTTCAGCTCAGAGCTCAAACGCGAATTCTTCCGATATTGCCGAAGAAGGTTCGATCAGAAGGTTATCGATTAGCCGGGTTTTGCCGACAAACACCGCAAGCGCCGCGTAACTCGGCCGCGCCACTCGCACCACCGGCTCAAACGTGTCCGCGCTGACGATCTCTGCGTAATCGACAATCGCGAGCGGCTCGGCCTCAATAATCCGCCGCATCACAGTTTGCAGGTGCATCGCATCGCGTACTCCCGCAGCCAACTCATCTCGCGCCGCCACAAGCGCACGGTGTAAAATGGTCGCCGCCTTTCGCTCCTCGGCGCTCAAATAAGCATTGCGCGAAGAAAGCGCCAGACCATCCGCTTCTCGCACAACCGGGCAAACCACAATCTCACTGTCCAGATTCAGGTCGCGCGCCATCTCGCTGATGATGCGCACCTGCTGCGCATCCTTTCGACCGAAATACGCAAAATGTGGCTGCACGATCTCAAACAATTTCAGCACGACGGTGGATACGCCGCGAAAATGTCCCGGCCGCGAACGTCCCTCCAACCGTTCGCTGATTCCCTCGACATTCACGTACGTCCGAAATCCATCCGGATACACATCCGCAACATCAGGCGCAAACAGCACATCAACGCCCACTGCCGCCAATTGTTCTGCATCCTTCTCAAGGTCACGCGGATATTTCTTGTAATCTTCCTTCGGCCCAAACTGTTTCGGGTTCACAAACACCGACGCAATCACGCGCGAGCATTCCTTCCTCGCCCGCGCGACCAGCGCCGTGTGCCCTTCATGGAGCGCGCCCATTGTAGGCACCAGTCCGATGACACGGCCTTCGCCGCGCGCACCACGCGCGTATTCTTTCATCCAGGCAATCGTTCGGATTATTTCCACGGAAGAGGTGAGTGTCTCACAGAGTCACAGGTTACGCGCTCGCCGCGGTTGCGCTTTCACGATAGTAGTGCATCAGGTCCGTCAAGATCGGCTGCGCCCCAAGCTGCCGCAGGAGTGTCGTAACCTGTCCGCGATGATATGTCCCATGATTCACCACGTGCTGCATCGATTGCCACAGCGGATTCCGATACACGCCAAATTTCAGCGTCTTGTATTCCATCACCCTATTCAAATCGTCTTGTGTCAGTTTCCCAACGAACGCCAGCAGCCGCGCTTCCTGCTCCGCCCATTTCGCGCGCAAACTCGAGACATCCGCGCACTCCAATACATCTGGCAACGATGCGGGCGACCGCCCCTGGAATCGCTCCAGCCAAATCCATTCCGCGCCGCAAATATGCGCCAGCGTGTCGCGCACCGACCCAAAGCTCGAGCCCAGCGGCTTCGTGAACTGCTCGCTCGTCAACTTCTCCGCGGCATCGAGCGAGCGCCGGTTCGCCCAGGCGTTGTAGTCATAAAGCAAACACATCTCTTCCGGCGTCATCTTCCCTCCACCATCATAAAAGCATGCATGTAAATGTCATCGCGATCCGTGTTGTTGACTGTCATTCCGAGCGAAGCGAGGAATCTGCTTTTCGTTTTCTACCAATCGCCGTCGCTATTGACCGGCGCCTCTTTCTCCTCTTTCGCCGTCTGCGCCGCGTGATACGACTCCCCATCCGAAGGGAACGTTCCTCCGCGCACATCCTCGCAATACTCCCGAGCAGCCTTCGAAATAATCTGCCCGACGTCCGCATATTGCCGCGCAAACTTCGGTGTCTGCCCAAACGTCAACCCCAGCAAATCGTGAATCACGAGAATCTGCCCGTCGCAATCTGGTCCCGCGCCGATTCCAATCGTCGGAATCCGCAGTTCGCGCGTAATCTGCGCCGCAAGCTCTCGCGGCACTGCTTCGAGCACCACCGCAAACGCCCCCGCCGCTTCCACAGCCCGCGCATCGCGCAGCAATTGCTCCGCTGCATCGACCGTCTTGCCCTGCACGCGAAATCCACCCAGCGCATTCAGCGACTGCGGCGTCAGCCCAACGTGCCCCATCACCGGAATTTCCGCTTCTGTCAACCGCACGATCAATTCGAGCCGCCGTTCGCCGCCTTCCACCTTCACCGCTTCCGCGCCCGCGTCTTTCACAAACCGCATCGCGTTGCGCACCGATTCCGCTATGTCGCTGTGATAGCTGCCGTAAGGCATGTCCGCCACGACGAGCGCTCGCCGCGTACCGCGCCGCACCGCCCGCGTGTGATGCAGCATCTCCTCGATCGAAACAGGCAACGTGCTCTCAAACCCCAGCACAACCATCCCCAGCGAATCTCCCACCAGCAATACGTCCACGCCCGCTTCGTCCAAAAGACGGGCCGTCGGATAGTCGTACGCCGTCAAACAAGTAATTTTCTGTGAATGCGAATTTGATCGGGGATCTGCGCCGGAAGATTTCCGGTGAAGAAGATCGGGCACAGTGATCTTGCCATCGCCCGCTTTAGGAACAACGCTCATGGTGGCCTCCGGTGCCGCTCCCTAACCGCAGGATACAGCCCTGCACCTCACCTTCGCGCAGAATACCAAATTCCCCGTCCCTTGGCCACAAGTCCGGAAGTTTAGGCATTGCTCATTTCTCTACAGCCATCACGATGATCAAGTACTCCTCGTGCAACCTAAAATCCCAGCGGGCGCTCGTCTACGACGCCAAACGCTCGCTCCAGCGCGAGCCCTGCCTGTCCGACCGTCCCCTCTTCAAATAGCCGCCCGATGAGTGTGACTCCATGGGGCACGCGCCTTGGCGGCGAGAATTTTGGCAGCGGCCTGCTCGGATCGGGCGCCCAATCCGTGCGCGCCTCGGCTACCTCAATGAACCCTGCCCTCATCGTCAGCGATGGGTGCCCGGTGAAATTCGTGATCGTTAACATCTCGTCGCGCAGCGAAGGCACCAGGAGCAAATCCACTTGAGAAAAAACGCGTACCATTTCATTCGCAACTTTTCGCCGCAGCCGGTCCGCCTGCACAAAATCCACGGCGGAAAGAAAGCGCGACTGCCTGAAAATGTTCGGCCACGCGTCGTACGTCTGTACCTTCAGTTGGTCCACTGCGTGATTCAGTGTAATTTCCTCGAACGCTGCGGCCCCCTCTGCGAACAAAATCAAATTCAGCGAATCGTACGGCCAGTCCGGAATGCTCACCTCCACCGGAATCATTCCCACTTTCTTAACCGTCTCCAGAGCCGCGCGATCTACTTCCGTCGCAGGATTTTCTTTCATCCACGCAGGAAAGTAACCGACGCGCAATCCTTTCACGCTTGCGCCTGCGTCAAAGCCGAGCCGGCTAGGCACACTCGAAACGTCGCCCGCATCCGGCCCCGAAATCGCGTGCAGCACCATCATCGCGTCCTCAACACCCCTCGTCATTGGTCCGAGCTTATCGAGCGACCAGCACAACGTCATTGCTCCTGTTCGTGCCACTCGCCCGTACGTCGGCCGCAATCCCGTAAGCCCGCAGCGCATGCTCGGTCCTACAATGCTCCCACCTGTCTCGCTCCCAATCGCAAATCCTACTAGCCCTGCCGCGGTTGCCGCGCCCGGTCCCGCGCTCGATCCCGATGACCCTTCTTCCAGCAGCCACGGATTCATTGTCTGTCCGCCAAACCAAATATCGTTCAACGCCAGCGCGCCTAAGCTCAGTTTCGCCACGAGCACCGCTCCTGCATCGTGCAACCGCTTCACCACCGTCGCATCTTTTGGAGGCACTCGATCGCGAAAGGGTTCCGCTCCCCATGTCGTCGCAATCCCGGCCGTGTCGAGCAAGTCCTTCGCGCCCCACGGAATTCCGTGCAGCGGCCCGCGATATTTTCCCGCTGCAATCTCCGCATCGGCCTTCTTCGCCTGCGCCAATGCCAGATCGCGCGTCAACGTGATCACGCACCGCAGCTTCCCGTTAAATTTCTCCAGCCGTTCCAAATAAATCTTCGTCAGTCGCTCCGAAGTAATTTTCTTCGTCTCGATCCATCTGGAAAGCATGTTCACCGGAGCAAACGCAATGTCCTCATCTCGCCCAGGCAAAGCCCCCGCATCATTCGAACTGCGTACAAATCGCTCGCGCTCCGGTCCGCGCTTCTGTCCCGGCAAAATGGGATCCCAACGCGAGTACGGCGCTACCTCCGCCTCGATCATCACTTTGTGAGATCCCGTTCGTCGCTCATAGAGCGCCGCCATGTTGCCGCGCCAACTTACAGCTACCATCTCGCGATGCGCCGGGCTCATTTCCACCTGCACGACCTTCTCCGCCTCCGAGAAAGTCTCCGGCGAAACCTCCGGCCCCACTGCGGGCCCAGTCCCAAACGCCGGTGGCGTTCCCGCTGGCGGCTCGCCCAATTTCTGTTGCTGCGTCCCCGCCACCGCCGCGCCAACTAGTCCCAGCGATGTTTCCGCCAAAAATTCCCGTCGCGTTTTCGCCATATCTCCTCCGGCCCTTATCCTACTTACCGATCGAACCTATTGAGCCTCGCCATAAGTGCGAGGCTCTGAGAAAAGCGGCAGCAGGGCTCCCGCACTCCAAATCGCTACTTCGCAATATTATGCGAGACTCAGTAATTCTACGCGGTACCGATGTTCGCACAAACCCGCGCAGAAACTCGCTCTCCTCTATTTTCTTCTGGCATCTTTCGCGCTTGCCAACTAGCATCACGCCGTCCTTGTAGGAGGTCATCGTGAAGACTCACGGGCAGCTCAGTCTCAACCAAGGAACACTCCAAAATAGTTTGTTTCTTATCCTCGCGCTCGCCATCGTTCCCCTTGCCCTTTCTCAAACTCCTCCCGACGATCAGGCGGTACGCCAGCGCGCCGATATGCTCCTCAGGCAAATGACCCTCGAGGAAAAAATCGGCCAGCTCAGCCAGCTCTTCGACTTCGGCAAAGAGAAAGCCATCGACGAAACCGTCTCGAAGGGTCAACTAGGCTCGCTCCTCTTTGTCACCGATCCCGCTGAAATCAACCGCCTCCAGCATCTTGCTGTCGATCAAACTCGCCTCCACATTCCTCTCATTTTCGGTTTCGACGTCATCCACGGTTTCCGCACCATTTTCCCCGTGCCCATCGCCATGGCGGCTTCCTGGGATCCGTCCGCTGCGACACGCGCCCAAACCATCGCAGCCAAAGAAGCTCGTTCGGTCGGCATTAACTGGGCTTTCGCCCCTATGTTGGACATCGCGCGTGATCCACGCTGGGGCCGCATTGTCGAAGGCGCCGGCGAAGATCCGTATCTCGGCTCGGCCATGGCGGCCGCCCAAGTCCGCGGTTTTCAAGGCGAGTACATCGGCTCACCGGATCACATCCTCGCCTGCATGAAACATTTCGCCGGTTACGGCGCCGCTGTCGGCGGTCGCGATTACGACGAAGCCTACCTTCCCGAAACTCTTCTGCAAAATGTTTACCTCAAGCCGTTTCATGCAGCGGTAAAAGCCGGCATTGGGTCGGCCATGAGCGCCTATCTGGATTTGAACGACGTCCCCGCCACCGGCAATCGCTGGCTTCTCCACGACGTTCTTCGCGACGATTGGAAGTTCACCGGCTTCGTCGTCAGCGACGCCAACTCCGTCAAAAGCCTGCAAAACCACGGCTATGCCAAAGATGTCTCTGAAGCGGCCCTTTACGCCTTCAACGCCGGCGTCAACATGGAAATGGCCATTGGTTTCACCGCTTATTCCAAAAGCCTCGCGGCCGCCGTCGGAAAAAACCAAATCACCGTGCAACAAATCGAAGACGCCGCCCGCCCCATCCTCGAAATGAAAATTCGCCTCGGCCTATTCGAACATCCTTACGTCGACGAAGCCCGCGCTCACGAGATTCTCGCCACGCCCGAGCATCGTATCGCCGCCCGCCTCGCCGCTGAGCGCACTGCCGTCCTCCTCCGCAATGAAAAAAATCTCCTTCCCCTCAAAAAAGACGCCTACAAAAAAATCGCCGTGATCGGTCCGCTAGCCGATTCGCAGATCGACACCATCGGCTCCTGGACATTCCAGGAGGATCTTCCTGAAACCGTCACGATCCTCGCCGGCCTGCGCGAGAAGCTTGGCTCGCAAGCCGAACTCAGTTACGCGCCCGGCGTCCAAATCAGCCGCAAATTCCCATCCTTTTTCGATGCCATCTTTCACTTGAAAGCCGCACCCGCATGGACGCCCGAACAATCCAAAGGCGAAATGTCCAAAGCGATCGCTCTGGCCCGATCCTCCGACCTGACTATCCTCGTTCTAGGCGAAGCACAAAACATGAGCGGCGAAGCCGCCTCGCGCGAATCACTCGATCTTCCCGGCCAGGAAGAGAAACTTCTCGAATCCGTTTCGGCGGCGGGCAAACCCGTAGTCCTCGTCGTGCTTAACGGCCGCCCTCTCAACATCAAGTGGGCCGCCCAGCACATCCCTGCGATCCTTGACGCCTGGTATCCCGGCACACAAGGCGGCAACGCCGTCGCGAATCTTCTCTTCGGCGACGCCGTCCCCGGCGGCAAGCTTCCTATCACCTGGCCTCGCGATGTAGGGCAGCTTCCCATCTACTACGCGCACAACACGACGCAAGCTCCAGATAATCAAGGCAAGCGCTACTGGGATGAGGAAAGCACGCCGCTCTATCCGTTCGGCTATGGCCTCAGCTATTCCACCTTCACGTTTTCAAATCTCAAGCTCAGCCGCACCGATATTAAGCCCGGCGAAACCATCGACGTTAGCGTTGACCTCGAAAACACCGGCGCTTCCTCGGCGGACGAAGTCGCCCAGCTCTACATTCATCAACAATCCGGCAGCACGTCGCGCCCCGTCCGCGAACTAAAGGGCTTTGAGCGCTTCACTCTTGCCGCGCACGAAAAAAAGACTGTCCATTTTTCTCTTGGAAATGACGAGCTAACTTACTGGAGCACTGCAACAAAATCCTGGGTCGAAGAAGCTGCCACTTTCGATGTGTGGGTCGGCGCCGATTCGACTGCGCCTCTCCACGGAAACTTTAATATCACGCAGTAGCGCGGCATCACGCCGGGAAAAAAGCGCGCGAGACGTTTCCGCATCGCGCGCTTCCGCTTCTCGGATTGTAACGTTCACGCGCTATTTCCCCGGAACGTGCCGCACTGGCGTCGCCTGCGAACCGGGCCCAGGCTCCGGCACCGGCTTGGGCATGTCCGTGTCCTTAAATCGTGGCACCATCTCGTCGGCCATCGCCAGCGCGTACACCGCGGAGGCAATTTCCACCGCTCCTTCTCTCACGTCCTCTTCATAGATTCGCTCATAGGTATCCAGATTGGTGTGATGCGTAAACGAGCCATAATCAAATGGGTCCTGGGCTAATCCAATCCCTGGCAATCCCGCATTGTTAAACGAAGTGCTGTCCGTCCCGCCGGTTCTCCGGCTGTCCGACGCCAGCACTCCCGTGAATCCCCAATCCGCAAACGGCATCATCGCCTCGCGAACCATGTCCGCCGCCCCAGCTGGCCCAAATACGCCAGCCCCTCGCGGCTTCCCCGTCCCCGAATCGATGTTGAAGTAGGCATCCAACTTCGCAAACTCCGGCTTCGGGCTCTCAAAACTTCCAAAGTGCTGTTGCACGTACGCCAGCGATCCCAGCAACCCTTCCTCTTCCCCGCTCCACAACGCCACGCGAATCGTTCGACGCGGCTTCACGTGCAGCGCCGACAAAATCCGCACCGCCTCGAGCATCATCGAAGAACCAATCCCGTTGTCGGTCGCGCCCGTAGCGTCATGCCACGAATCGTAATGCCCGCCCAGCATGACGATCTCATCCTTCTTGTCCGTGCCAGGAATTTCACCAATTGCGTTAAACGCGGTCGTTCCCTCCGGATATTCCTTGTTCTGAATATTGACTCGCAGCGTGACCGCCGTTCTTTCTCCGATAAACCTCGCTATCCGCCCATAGTCCTCATTGCGCATAACCAGCGTAGGCACGGCCCGCTTCCAATCGTACGTCCCGTTTTGTTGCGCGATGATGATCCCGTGCGCTCGTCCTGCATCGTTAATCCGCACCAGCGCCCCGTTATCCACTAAAAACTGATCTACCTGCCGCGAAACCTCCGCTCGCGTCAACTGCCCTTCCGGCAGCTTGGGCTGCTCGGGAAAACGGAACGGCCGCGGATTCTTGGCATCGAAGCGCGACTTCCACTCGTCCTCTGGCCGCCGCATCGGCGACGGGTTCATATCCTCGGTCACCTCCACATGTTTCCCAACCAGCACGATGGCCCCTTGAACTTTGTCCTTCATAGCATTCAAATAAACATCGAGCTCCGCCTGCGTCGGTTGCTTCGGCTCCGCGGGCTTCGCTGCTGCTGGCATCGGCGGTGCGGCCCACTTTGGTTCCGGTGGCGGCGGCGCGCCTCCGAAAAAATTGAATCCCGCGCCTGTGGGTGGCGCCAATCCCGGCGGCTGCAGCATCACAACCTGCGCCGTCACGACTCCGTTCGTGCTCGGCGTCCAAGCCAGCGGCTTCACCATCAACTGCCCGTGGAACGGCGTAACCGCCTCCGCCAGAAGCTCCATGTTTTCCCAACCGGGCACAGGCGTCGCCGCGCTCGGCGGCTGAAAAGTCCACGGCTCCAAATGCGTATTCGCCAATCCCCACGACGCCATGGTCGCGACCGCCCAGTCGTCCGCTGCCTTCAAATTAGGCGTCCCCGTTACGCGCGGCCCGTACACGTCCGCAACTTCATGGATGATCCACATGATCTTCGAATTGTTCGTTTCTTCCGCGCGGATCTGCGCGTATATGCCGGCAAGTCCCGGGGCCTGCGCCGTCATCGGCATCGCCGCCAGCAGCAAAAAACAAATCAGACAAGCACACAATCTCGCCACGGTCCCTCCCAAGAGCCTTCCGAAATTTACTCGGCGCGTTCCCGGTCGCCCGTCAATATACGCTCGCCCGCCGCCACAGGCAATGCGTAGCGCATTTCTGCCGTCGTCGAGGTTAGCGCGCGAAATGCGTCCTACCTTTCCGAGGCGCCTGGGCCCGGCCCTTCCACAATCCGCCCTTGCCCAGCCAATAGCGCACAGCCGATAGCCACGTCGCATACGTATAAAACACCGCCGTCAACGGCAGCAATGGCGCCCATACCGCCGGCGATAGCCCGTAGAAGCTCACCGTGGGTGCAAACGAAAAGGTCATTAAGAGCCAAGCCGCGAAACCGAGCACCGGAGCGGTCGAATCATGCGCGAAAAGCAGGATCACAGGAGCCACGTAAGTTAGAAACATTCCCAATAGCGTTCCAGCCAGCACCAGCGCCGAGTAGCGCAGCTGCGTAAACGCTGTCCGCGCAATCAAATCCCGAATCTCGCCGAAGGTCCCATAAGCGCGCAAACTTGTGCTTTTTCGGGTGAGACCCATCCACACCTTGCCGCCGCTATTCTTCACAGCTTTTGCCAGCGCGCAATCATCAATCACTTCGCCGCGTATCGCTGCAAAGCTTCCGATTCGCGCAATGGCTTCCCGCCTCAACAGGATGCACCCGCCTGCCGCGCCCGCCGTCGCCAACTCCTCATCCGCAATCCATTTGGGGGGATAGAGCATCAGGAAAAAGTACAGAAACGCGGGAATCAGCGCCCGTTCGGGAAAGGTCTTCGCCTCGAGCAGCACCATCAACGATGCCAAGTCCAGCTTATCCCGTTTCGCCCGTCTCACCAGCCGCCGCAGCGTGTCCGGCGCGTGGCTCACGTCCGCATCCGTAAACCAATAAAACCCGGGTATTTGTTCCGCCGCGCCCAATTCGCCGCTACTGGACCCCGCCGTCTTACTTACGGCACCGTTGGACAGCCCTTCGTTTAGAGCCCACAATTTCCCTGTCCAACCTTCCGGCAGTTCCGAAGCGCTCACAACTGTCACTCGCTCCCCTGCGCCATTCTCGGCTGCCACCTGCCGAGCGATGCTTGCGGTCTCATCCTCACTGTGATCGTCCACCACTACAACGGAGAACGCGCCCGGGTAGTCCTGGTGCACTAGCGCGGCTACCACTCTCCCGATTGTCTCTGCTTCATTCCGGGCCGGCAACACTGCCACGACGCTCGGCCATTCTCTCAACGTCTCGCCAGCCTCGTGGTCCGCGTCCAGCTTCCTCACGCGCCAAAAGCATCCACGCCCAAAAAACAGGTGCAGCCATATTGCCAACGTAATGATTCCAATCACGTTCGCAATATGCGGATGAAATAGTTCGGTCATCAGGAAGGAGCAACGCTAAGTTATTGGGATGCTGAATTCCAAGGGATCTAATGGCGTCTAATGTTTCTCGAAAGTCTGAATCTTCGCGTTCACCAGAAACTGACTGTCGAGTTCGGTCATGTCCCCCGTGCCTTTGCCCGCGACCGGAAACAATCGCGCGGAAAGCGGCTTGTTCCACTTGACCGCAAGGCTGGCCATGTCTCCGATGATCAGCGAGAGTTGCTCCGCGCTTATATCCCCTGGCAGAGGCACAGTGTCAAGCCCGGTGCCGCACACCGCGCTGTAGCTCAGCAGTGCGTCGATCGAAAGGCGGCCTTCGCTCCAGCGCTGGGCCAGCCGCGAATCCTCCAGAATCGGCAGCATCAGCCCGGAATAGCCGGTTTGCTTCACTTTGATGTCGCGGATCGCGGCTGTGATGGTTGCCGCCGCAGTGAGCGTTCCGCTCGAGCCTATAGGTTGCGTCGTTAGATTTTCAATCGCCGCGCCGATCGAGATATCTTTCAGCGGCGCAGGCGACAGATCGATTCCCATGTACGCCCACCCCGTATCCGTGTCCACGCGTCCTGCTTCCGCCTCTATGGCGAACGCTTCATTGCCCAACGCGTCCATCAGGCGGCGCCGAGCCGTAGCCAAATCTGGCGCGTTTTTAAATGCTTCCGCAACAAGATTGGCGGACTCCAGGGCGATAGCAAACTGGTGCCCGAAACCGTTGTGATAGGCTGCGGGGAAGAAAGGAGTCAGCGGTTTCACCATCGCGATAGCCGCAAAGCGAAAATTGCCCTGGCTATGCTCGGTGTCTTCCAGCTTTTTCATGACGCGCGCCGCGGCGCCTACCGCAGGCCAGCGCACACCGTCGTCGCCCGCAACCACGAGACTGCCATTCAGCTGTTTGGTGTTCTTTAAAATCTCAGCCAGCAAATCGGCCTGAGCCGGGCTGTCGCCTGCGTTGGGCATGGCCGGTCCAATCGAAGCCGCAAAACCTTCTTGGGTGGCAAGGGCGTCATAATTCCGGAAAAATGCCAGAGCTTGCTCGTTTGAAAGACCCTGTATGTATTCCGGGAACGGCTGCGTGGCGATGCGAATGGTTTCCACCGGAAATCCGCGGGACTCAAATATTGTTCGCGCGCGCTTGAGCATCTTTAATGCGTCGGTAATCTGGATTTGATACTGAGTGCGGTCCAGATTCACAAAAGCCGTAATAGCGCGGATCTTAATGGGAGATTGCTCCGCGGGTTTCTTTTGCGCCTGCCCCAGCACGCACGGCGCAACAGAAAAAGCCAGCAAACACGCAATGACTCGGAAGGCCGAACGACCAGCAAAAAATGCGAATACAAACATGAAGTTATCTCCAGTGACGTACGCAAACCGGGTCAGCACACGCCTACAGCATACAAGATTCGGCATGATACGAGATGGGTTGGCTGGAGTGGGACAGGCTTCCGCCTGTCTGCTCTCCCGCTCACACGAACGCGGAAATTCCGGTAATCTTCTCTCCGATAATCAGCTTATGAATGTCGTTGGTCCCTTCGTAGGTGTAAACGCTCTCGAGATTGTTCATGTGTCGCATAATGCAGTAATCGTCGACGATGCCGTTCGCGCCGAGAATATCGCGCGCCTTCCGCGCCGTCTCTAGCGCGATGGCCACGTTATTCATCTTCAACATGGAGATGTGCGAAAAATCAACTTTGCCTCTGTCCTTCAACCGCCCGACGTGCAGCGCCAGCAATTGTCCCTTAACAATCTCCGTGATCATCCAGGCCAGCTTTTCCTGTACAAGCTGGTGCGAAGCTATCGGCTTGTTCGCAAATTGTTTCCGCGTTTTTGCGTATTGCAGCGCCGTGTCGTAGCAAGCCATCGCCGCGCCAAGCGCTCCCCAGCCGATGCCGTAACGCGCCTGATTCAGGCAGCCCAGCGGGCCTTTCAAGCCCACAACGTTCGGCAGCAAATTTTCTTCCGGGATTTCGCAATCGGTGAACGCCAACCCTGAGGTGACTGATGCCCGCAATGACCACTTTCCGTGCACGTCCCACGCTTTGAATCCCGGCGAGCCTTTTTCCACGAGGAATCCGCGGATTTTTTCGTCGTCACACTTGGCCCAGACCACGGCGACGTCGGCGATCGAACCGCTGGTGATCCACATCTTCTCGCCATTTAAAATGTAGCTCGCGCCTTTTTTCACCGCGCGCGTAAGCATTCCGCCGGGATTCGAACCGAATTGTGGCTCCGTCAAACCAAAGCAGCCGACGGCCGTGCCTTGCTGAAGCAGCGGCAGCCACTTTTCTTTTTGCTTTTCGCTTCCATACGCGTAAATCGGATACATCACGAGCGCGCTTTGAACGGAGACGAAACTCCGCAGACCCGAATCGCCGCGCTCCAACTCCTGCGTCACCAGGCCGTAAGCGACGTTGGACATTCCCGCGCAGCCATAGCCCTGCAAGCTTGCGCCGAAAAATCCCAGCTCCCCGAGTTGCGGGACGAGATGCTTCGGAAAGGTGCCCTCACGACTGTGCTTTTCGATGATGGGAATAATTTCATTGTCGACGAATCGCCGTGCGGTTTGCCGGACCAGCTTTTCTTCGTCATTCAGCTGCGAATCAAAATCGATGAAATCGACACCGGCAAATCCAGCCATTCATTCCTCTTTCTGAACCGCGGCGTTCTCGCGCGTGATTGTAGCAAGGCCTTTTTGGCTTCAGCAATCATATCGGAGTTCGACGAAGCAGGTGGCATCGTGAGGGGGTTGCAGAAGCAAGCTATGGCGGGATGCCGACCCCCCTTGCACCACTATGGCACGGGCAGCGGTCCGAGACTCAATTCAGGAAATTCCTTGGAGGACCACTTCGAACTAACACACTGAAAACAAATAGGTTGCGGCCAAAAGATGCATCGAGATTCGGTACCCGATGTGCACGCCCTTCCTGGGGGAGGAAGGTGTGTCCACAAACGAAGAGATGACAATTCTGCGGGCTAGCCGAGCCCGATTTGCTGGGGGAGCAGTTCTCCTCGCATTGCTTTTCAGGAGAGTCTGAAAACTCGTGAGGGAGGAATGATCGGCTTCTTTTGGAAGACAACAAGGTCCGGTTCGAAATCACCTGGATGCCGCGGAGCACGCCAAATTGAAGATCAGCGCGAGGCTGCTGGCACTGGCGAAAACCGTAATCGGAGGGCCAAAAGGAACTTGAAATGCCGCTAATTAGGAATTCATCGATTCAACACAAGCTGACGTTTGTCATTGTGTGTACTAACCTCATCGGTTTATGCCTTGCGTGCCTGAGCTTTGAATTCTACGAAAGAACAAGCTTTCGCTCTGCGATGACGAGACAACTCTCGGCACTTGCCGATACCCTGGGTGCCAATACCGCGGCTTCACTGACTTTCAACGATCGAAAGTCCGCGCAGGACATGCTGGGCGCGCTGCGCGCCGAGCGGCATATTGTCGCCGCATGCCTCTACGACAGCCGTGGAATGGTCTTCGCGGAATACCGTCGCGAGGGGATTGGCCTTGAGTTTGCCATGCCCCCCCGACGCGAAGACGGAGCACAATTTCAGAAGGACTCCCTCACTCTCTACCGAAGCGTTTCCCTGGGAAGCGAGAAAACCGGCAACATCGCCATCGTCTCTGATCTCGGCGCTCTCCAAGCTAAGATCAAGCAGTACACGGAAATTTCGGTGGTAGTCATTCTTTTTTCCATCCTGGCAACGTACGTTGTCTCCTCGCGGCTCCTGCGGTTGATCACGGAACCCATTCTGCATTTGGCACAAGTTGCATCCAGAGTCACTGTGAAGGAGGACTACGCGATTCGCGCGCTCCCGAGCGGCGATGATGAAGTGGGAGCCCTCATCGGTTCCTTCAATCAAATGCTGGAGAGAATTCAGGAGCGTGATGCGGCGCTACAGAGTGCGAAGAGTGAGCTCGAGCTTCGGGTCCAAGCCCGGACCCAGGAACTGCAGTTGGAGGTCAATGAACGTATGCGAGCCGAAGAAACACTTTCGGACGAACGGAAAATATTGCGGGCATTGATCGACAACGTTCCCGATTTCATGTACGTGAAAGACATGAACTGCAGGTTCCTGGTCGCTAACCTATCAGTGGCTCGGCAGATGGGTGCGGAGACTCCCGCGGAGCTGCTGGGAAAGAACGACTTTGACTTTTATCCTCGTGAGATTGCGGCCGTCTTCTACGAAGACGAACAGAGAGTGATTCGTTCGGGACAAGCAGAAGTCAACCGTGAAGAAGCGGGCGTGGATCCTCAAGGGAAGGTGACCCAGGTTATGACGACGCAGGTGCCATTGCGGGATAAGAACGGCCGGGTCACTGGACTCGTCGGCATCGGCCGGGACATTACTCATCTGAAGAAGGTACAAGAGGAAATGCAAAAGGCCCGCGAGGCCGCGGAGGGAGCCAGCCAGGCCAAGAGCGAATTTCTGGCCAATATGAGCCACGAGATTCGGACACCGCTAAACGGCGTAATGGGAATGACCGATTTGGCGCTCGATACAGAACTCACGCCAGAGCAGCGCGAATATCTGGAGACCGTGAAGATGTCCGGAGATTCTCTGCTCACGGTGATCAACGACATTCTCGATTTTTCCAAGATTGAGGCGGGGAAAATCGATCTGGAAGCGCTCGATTTCAATCTGCGGGATAGTTTGGAATCCACGCTAAAGACACTGGCGGTGCGCGCGGATGAGAAAGGACTCGAGTTGCTATGTGAGGTGGCGCCCGAAGTACCGGAGATTGTGCGTGGAGACTCCAGCCGACTGCGACAAATCGTGGTCAACCTCGTACGCAATGCCATCAAGTTCACGGACAGCGGCGAGATCGCCGTAAAAGTCCAAGCGGAGGCCGGAGAAGGTCCTAATTATATCTGCCAGTTTACGGTAGCGGACACCGGAGTTGGAATTCCGGAAGATAAGCGCGAATTGATTTTCAAACCATTTTCTCAGGCCGACACTTCCACGACGCGGAAGTACGGAGGAACCGGCTTAGGACTGACCATTTCGACGCGCCTGGTGCAAATGATGGGCGGCAAAATTTGGGTGGAGAGCGAAGTGGGCCGCGGAAGCCAATTCCATTTCACAGTGCGGCTGGGCGCGGCGGACGCGAAAGAAATTAAAGTGGGAACGATTGCCCCGCCGGAGCTCTTGCTGGGTGTGAAGGTGCTAGTGGTGGACGACAACTCCACCAACCGGCGGATTCTGGAGGGGATGCTGCTGCGCTGGCACATGAAGCCGACACCGGTGGATTGCGCCGCGGCAGCATTGGCGCAGTTATCCGCCGCCCTCGAAGCGGGAGAACCCTATCCGCTGATTTTAACGGACATGCATATGCCGGAAATGGACGGCTTTGCGTTGATCGAGCAGATTCGCCGGAGACCGGAATTGTCCGCGGCTACGATCATGATGCTCACTTCGGCTGGCCACCGCGGGGATGCGGCGCGTTGCCAGGAGCTGGGAGTGTCTGCGTACTTGTTAAAGCCCATCCGACAATCCGAATTGCGCGAGGCCGTAGCTCGCGTGCTCGGAGCTCGAGAGCACGACGGTGCCATTCCTCTGGTCACTCGCTTCTCGCTTCATGACGTGCGCGAACCCAATGCGTACTTGCGCGTGCTGCTGGCTGAAGACAATCTTGTCAATCAGCGACTGGCCCTACGCTTACTGGAGAAGAGAGGACACTTGGTTGTTGTGGCGGCCTCGGGATTGGAGGCGCTGCAGGCCTTGGAGAAGGAAAGTTTTGACCTTGTGCTGATGGATGTCCAGATGCCCGAGATGGACGGGCTCGAGGCAACCGCGGCTATTCGGCAAAGAGAAAAAGACACCGGACTGCACCAGCCCGTGGTCGCCTTGACCGCGCATGCCATGAAAGGGGACCGCGAGAAATGCTTGGCTGTGGGAATGGATGGTTATCTCACAAAGCCCATTCGGCCACAGGAGCTCGACCAGCTTTTGGAGATTTACGTAGCGCGCCACATGGAAGCCCGGAATGCAGTGGAAACCGTGGCCCCTCAGAAATAGAGCAGGTTTTGAAGCAGAAGGAAAGAGCGGAGTGGTTGGTGACTCGTGATTTGATTCTTGACTGCTGACAGTTGACTCGTGCGACCCCGCTTTCTGATTTTCGGCATCAGAGCGGAACGACCATCTAGCCAGGTTGACCTTGAGGCAGGGAGCGGCGACACTTTCTGTGTCAGCTTGTTGGTAATTTGAGCGAGAATTTTGAGCCGGAAAATTAAGCCGGCATTTTTAATGAGGTGCCGTGCCAGCCACATCATCGGGGCGAGCCAGCAAGTCAAAGCGCAGACGCAAAACACTTTCCTTTGCTCCGCAAATTCTCATCTTTGATGTTGACGGCGTGCTTGTGGATGTTAGGCGGTCGTATTGGCTTTCTGCTCTCGAGACGATGCGTTTCCTGACTGGCAAGCGGCTCGCGTGGGCTGAGCTGCACGAATGGAAAAGCAAGCCGGGCAACAACGACGATTGGAATCTGGTCTCGAATTGGGCGACTGCGCTGGGGCGCCCCACGAGCTATGAAGAGGCTCGTGTGGCGTTCCAGCAATTCTATTGGGGCAAAAACGGGAAGCTTGGCAATGTGCGCAAGGAAAAGCTCGTGGTCACGGCACGACAGATCGAGCGCTGGGCTCGGCGGTTCGAACTCAATCTTTTTACGGGGCGCACGCGGCAGGAATTTACTTACACATTTGACCGCTGGCCTGCTACGGGGTGCTTCCGGAGTGTCATTACGATGGACGACGTCAAGCGCAAAAAGCCTTATCCGGATGGATTGCTGAAGATTCTTGGGTCGCGCGATGCGGCCAGGGCGCTCTACGTGGGCGATAATGTGGATGATGCTCTTGCTGCCCGGGACGCGCATGTTCCATTCATGGCGATTTTGCCGCAAGGTACGTATGAGTATCGCAAACGCGCCGCGCGTTTCCGCGAACTTGGCGCGCTTGCGCTTTTGCCGGGGATCCTGGCCCTGAACGATTGGTTGCCTTCCGTCTGAGGCCAGCCTTCCCTTTCGTTTTTCCATGGCCAGAAGAGTCTTAGCTGTTTGACAGCAAAGTGGAACTTTCGCGGGGCGCGGTGGGAATCATCGGTAGGAGTGGGGGCGATTATGAAGGCGCACATTTCATCCATTTTTTTAGCTTTCGGATTTTCGTGTGCTGCCGCGCTCACGATTGCCGGTTCTATTTACGCGCAAGCGCCGCCCGGACCTTTGCCGGGGGCACAGCCGCAACTTTCGCCGTCTTCGACGGCGAACCCCCAAAATCAGCAGACGCGGGCGGAGGCGCGGACTTCTATTTTAGGTCAGTGGAAGTTGAACCTCGAAGAGAGCGACGATCCTCGCAAGAAAATAGAGGATGCGCGAACAAGCAAAGGAAGCGGCTCCCGAGGCGGAAGCGGCGTGAGCATTGCGGGTTTTCCCATTGGCGGCCATGGCGGGAATCGAGGCGGGGAGAGCGACGTGGACCGCGAGCGCATGCAATCCGCGATCATGGCGGCGAATTCTTTAACGTTTGCGCAAAAAAATCCCAAGGATCCGGAAGTCGACTCTATCGACGACCAAAACCGTAAGCGAGCGCTTTTCACGGATGGCCGCAAGTTGCAGAAGACCGATTCGAAAGACGATAGTTACCAGGAAATTGCGGCGCACTGGGATGGCTCACGTCTGGTCACCGATGAGAAGAGCCCGCACGGAGGTAAGATGAGCCGCACGTTTGAATTGTCTTACGATGGCATGCAGCTTTACGAAACGCTGCGTTTGACGACGGGACGTTCCAACACACCGCTCAATGTGCGCTACGTCTACGACCCGGTCTCATCGAGTGGCGCGCCTCCAAATCAGTGACGACGCGGCTGTTCGAACTAGACCGCCTGATTGTCCAAAATGTGATATAGGAATTCTTCTCGTCCCCTTTGGCGCATGCGTTGACCGCTTCCATCGTGCGGTCTAATATCCCCGCATCGCTTGTGCGTCAAATGCAGGTACCGAGGAGAATTTCTTGGAAAATGAGAATGCAACGACGCCGCGACGTCCTGGACGCTGGAAGCGCTGGATTGGCGGGGGATTGCTTGGCCTTCTTGTGCTGGTCGCACTGGCCGGTATTGTGGGCGCCAGCTACCAGGCCCTCGGAAATAGGGCGGACGCGCGCCGATTCCCGCAACAAGGCAAATCCGTTTCTCTCGGTCCGGCCTTCGACAATCTAACTTTGAGTATTGACTGCCGTGGACAGGGCAGCCCGACCGTCATTTTGGACAGCGGTTTAGGTGTTCCCGCGGTCGGTTGGAATCCCGTTCAAATGCAGGTCGCGAAATTCACGCGCGTTTGTTCGTATGACCGCGCGGGTTACGGCTGGAGCGGCGCTACCACTCTTCCACGCACAAGCACGGAGATTGTGAAGGAATTGCACGCGCTGCTTGAGGCTGCGAACGAGAAAGGGCCGTACATTCTGGTTGGTCATTCGTTTGGAGGGTTTAACGTCCGCGTTTATAACGGCCAGTACCCGGGCGACGTTGCCGGCATGGTGCTGGTGGATGCCTCGCACGAAGATCAAGAAGGCCGCATGCCGCCCGCGATTCAAGCGTTCATGAAAAAATCGACCGAGCAGCTTAAGCGCCAGCAAATGCTCGCTCCCTTACTGATTCGGTTTGGCGTAGCGCGGTTCGCCCAACGAAACCAGGGAGAAAGTCCGGGCGTTTCAAAGGAATTTGGGCAGGAGATGCTTTACCTGCAGCTTCAGCCGAAATTCGTTAACGCGGCTGCCTCTGAAATGGGCTCGTTTTCGGAAAGCGCCAACGAAGTCCGCGTTTCCGGCAATCTGGGGGATAAACCGCTGGTCGTGCTGACGGCGGGGAAGTCGGCCGATGCATCACAATTGCCGGCGGGTTTTCCGAAGAAGGAATTCGATGACTTCCACGAGGTGTGGGTCAACGACTTGCAAGTGAGGGAGGCCCACCTTTCAACGCGGGGCAAGCGAATCATGGTTCCTGACAGCGATCACATGATTCCGTTTGAGCGTCCCGACACGATCGTTGCCGCCGTTCACGAAGTCTGGATCGCCACGAACCCTGCGAGCACCGCCAGCGCTGTCAAATCCAGCGAAAAATGGCAGCGCCAAATAGCGCAGCGGTTCGGGGTCAGGTTGCGGGGGGCGCTAGCGGCTGCTAAAATTGCTGATTTGCCGGGTCGCCGGCGTTCGTGCTGAAGGCTACCTGCTATTTGCCGGTTGGGTATCACACAGAATTTGTTGCCGTTTGCATCCAGGTCGAATCGTGAGTGCAACCGCAAAGTTGTCCAAAGAGTAGGCGACCGCAGAGAACCCGGTGGAAACGGAGAGCGCTCGGCGCTCGGCTGACCACGTTTGGGCTCTGCGGAAGGGAGATTACGAGTGGCAAAGTATGACGTGGCAATTATCGGGAGTGGTCCGGGCGGGTATGTGGCGGCGATCCGGGCCGGCGAGCTTGGATTGAAGACGGTTGTGGTGGAGAAGGACCCTTTTCTCGGTGGGACGTGCTTGCATGTCGGCTGTATTCCGACGAAGGTTTTGCTGCATCACGCCGATGTGTACGATCACTTCAAGAATGGGGCGGAATTGGGGTTCGAGGTCAGCGGGCTGAAGATCAATTGGGCGAATATTCTGGCGCGCAAAGACAAGATTGTGAAGAAGCATGCCAAGGGGATCGAATTTCTTTTCAAGAAGAATAAGGTGGAGTGGGTGCAGGGCTGGGGGCGTTATGCCGGGCCTGGGCGCGTGAGTGTGGATAACAATGGGAAGAAGAGCGAGATCGAAGCCGCGAGCATTTTGCTGGTGAGCGGATCCGAGGCGCGTGCGCTGCCGGGAATCGAGCCGGACCATAAAACGATTTTGACGAACCGGTCGATCCTGGAGCTACCAAATATTCCGAAGACGTTGATTGTGGTGGGGGCGGGAGCGGTCGGCGTGGAGTTCGCGTCCATCTATAACACTTTTGGGACGCAGGTGACCATTCTGGAAGCGCTGCCGCGCGTTGTGCCAGTGGAAGACGAAGACGTTTCCGCGGAGCTGGAAAAGGATTTCAAGAAAAAGGGGATACAGATTTTCACGAGCAGCAAGGTGGAGTCCGTAAAGAAGGACGCCAAGGGCGTGACGGTTTCGTTTAAAGATAAAGATGGAAAGGCGCAGACGCTGCTGGCGGAGAAGTTGTTGCTGGCCGTGGGCCGCAAACCGATGACGGAGAATTGTGGACTGGAGAAGTCGAAGGCAAAGTTGGAGCGCGGATTTGTGTTGACCGGGCAGAACATGGAAACGGACGAGAAGGGCTTGTATGCCATTGGGGACATTGTTGCTGGGATGCCGCAGTTGGCGCACGCGGCGATGATGGAAGGGATTGTTGCGGTGACCCACATCGCGGGAAAAAAAACGCAGCCGATTTTGAAGACTCGGATTCCCAACGCAACTTACTGCGAGCCACAGATTGGGTCGATTGGGGTGACGGAGAAGCAGGCGCGCGATGCCGGATATGCGGTGAAGACGGGGAAGTTTCCGTTCGTGGGGAACAGCAAGGCGACGATTTTGGGGAATCACAACGGGTTCATCAAGGTGGTTTCGGACGAGAAGTACGGCGAGGTTTTGGGGATTCATATTATCGGGCCTTTGGCGACGGAAATTTTAGCGGAGGCAGCGGCGACTTTGAACCTCGAAGGGACCATCGACGACATGATGAACATGATTCACGCGCATCCCACGGTTTGGGAGGGGATGGGGGATGCGTTTGCGAGTGTTAGGGGATTGCAGATTAACGTTTAGAGTTTTGCCCGTAGTGGCGCAGCCCGCCGTAGCGGGCGCCACTACAAAGAAAATCGTGCCGTGGCGAAAAATTGTTTGACCGTTGATTTGGGACTGATTGGATACGCTGAGGCGTATGCCTTGCAGAAGCGTGTGGTAGTGGCGCGCAAGGCGGACGCCATTGGGGACCTGCTTTTGCTTTGCGAGCATATGCCGGTGATTACGCAGGGACGCAACGGTAAGCGCGAGCATTTGCTGGCGTCCGATGCGGTGTTGAGGCAGAAGGATGTGGAATTTTACGAGACGAGTCGCGGAGGAGACGTTACGTACCACGGGCCGGGGCAGTTGGTGGGCTATCCGATTTTGCAGCTCGGGGCGATTCGCAAGGATGTGGGTTGGTACGTGCGGATGCTGGAAGAGGTGATGATCCGGACTTCGGCGGAGTTTGGGGTTTGTGCGGTGCGGGAGCCGGGGAAGACTGGGATCTGGGTGGTGGGTGAAGAAAAAGATTTTACACAGAGTTCGCAGAGTGCACAGAGGGAAGAGCAAAGAGAAAAAATTGCCGCGGAGAAGTTGGGGGCGATTGGGGTGCACATCAGCCGGTGGGTTACGTCGCATGGATTTGCTTACAACGTGGGGACGGATTTGCGGAATTTTGATTTGATTGTGCCTTGCGGGATTGCGGGGCGGAAAGCGACTTCGCTGGAGAAATTGCTGGGACGGGCCGTGCGTCCAAACGAAGTCGCGCCTCGGATTGCGGAACACTTTGGAGAAATATTCGCATTGGAAATGCAGGAAGGTTCGCTTGAAGCGTTGCTTGCAAAGCTGGAACATGCCGAGCAGCTCGTTGAGGTTGCTGTTCCGTGAGCGCGTTCGCTCGTCGTTGGCAAGGTGCCGTGGTTAATTTGGGGCACAGGCTGAAGCTTGTGCTACTGGAGCGGGAATGAAGAAGGAACTGACGCGGCAGCAGTATCTGGATTTGTACTACTACATGCGACTGAACCGCGCCGTGGAAGACACAATGGTGAAGCTTTTCCGGCAGAACAAGATTGTCGGTGGGCTGTACTCGAGTCTGGGGCAGGAAGCGATTTCGGTGGGAACGGCGTATGCGTTGGAAAAGAAGGACTGGCTGGCGCCGATGATCAGGAATATCGGGGCGCTGCTGGTGAAGGGCGTGCCCCCGCGCGACGTCTTTATGCAGCACATGGCGAAATACGATTCGCCGACGAAGGGCAAGGACGGGACAAGCCACTTCGGCGATTTGGAAAAGCTGCACATTGTTTCGCCGATTTCGATGCTGGGCGATTTGATTCCTGTGATGACCGGTGTGGCCATGGCGGGGCGTTACTTGGGGCAAAACATTGTGACGATGACTTGGATCGGTGACGGGGGAAGCTCGACCGGCGTGTTCCACGAAGGGTTGAATTTCGCAGCCACGCAGAAAGCGCCTTTCGTACTGATCCTGGAAAATAATCTGTGGGCGTACTCGACACCGGTGAAGCGACAAGTGCCGCTGGAAAATTTGGCGGATCGAGCGAAAGCATATGGAATTTCTAGCTACATTGTGGACGGCAACGACGTGGTCGCAGTGTACTCGACGACGCGGGAAGCGGTGGAGCGAGCGCGGGCCGGCGAGGGGCCGATCCTGATCGAAGCCAAGAGTTTCCGCCGGTTGGGTCATGCGCAGCACGACCCGGCCGAGTACGTGCCGAAGGAGATGCGTGCTTACTGGGAAGGACGCGATCCCATCGCGCTCTATGAAAAGTTTTTGATGAGCGAAAAACTGCTCGACGCAAAGAGCAAGAAGGACACTGAGGAGAAGATCGACGTGCTGCTCGCTGCAGAACGCGAGTTTGCGGAGAATTCGCCGATGCCGCCGCCGGAATTTGCTGAGACGGGCGTGTATTGCACCGGCGACGAGTGCCACAAGATCCAGCCGAAATGGGAGCGGCCGATTTCCGAGGTGACGCCGCCCAAATCAAGCGTCAAAGCAGTTTGGACGGTGGCGGGATTTGGGTCTGGCAAAAGTTCGGGCCGCGCGAATGCGCCTATTCATTTTGGCGACACGACGAATACGATTGAAACACCCGCAGGTAATGGTAAGAGTGCAGCGAAGACCGCAGCCAAGGCTGCGGCGAAAAAGCCTGGAAAAACGGTGGTAACTTCCGGCGTCACGAGAAAGGCGCGGAGGTAGCCATGGCGGAAACGAACGGAACGCAAATCACCTTTCTCGAAGCTATCAAGCAGGCGATGTTTGAAGAGATGGAGCGCGACCCCGCGGTGGTGCTGCTTGGCGAAGACGTCGGCGTGTATGGCGGAGCGTTCAAGACAAGCGAGGGATTGCTGGAGCGGTTCGGATGGGAAAGGGTGATCGATACGCCGATCAGTGAGAGCGCCATCATCGGCGCGGCCTGCGGGATGAGTTATGCCGGACTGAGGCCGATTGCAGAGCTGCAGTTCATCGATTTCATTGTGTGCGCATTCAATCAGATTACGAATTTCGTGGCTAAGGGACATTATTTGTGGAATGCGCCGGCGCCGATGGTGATGCGCGGGCCATCCGGCGGCGGCGTACACGGCGGGCCGTTTCACTCGGCGAATCCGGAAATGTACTTCGTACACACGCCCGGACTGAAGGTGATTTATCCTTCGACGCCGTACGACGCGAAGGGGTTGCTGAAAGCGGCGGTTCGCGACAACAACCCGGTGCTGTTTTTCGAGCACAAATTTCTTTACCGGCGGATCAAGGGCGAGGTTCCTACTGAGAACTACACCGTGCCGATTGGAAAGGCCATCGTGCGGCGCGAGGGCAAGCACCTGACGATTATTTCCTACGCGGCCATGATGCACACGTCGCTAGAAGCCGCGGACGCGCTGGCGAAGGAAGGCATCGAAGCCGAAGTGATCGATTTGCGAACGCTATTGCCGCTCGATGAAGAAACGATTTTGCAGTCGGTGCGCAAGACGAACAGATGTTTGGTGGTGCATGAGGACACGAAGACGGGGGGAATCGCAGGCGAGATAGCGGCGATTCTATGCGAGAAGGCGTTTGGCGATTTGGACGGGCCGTTGATGCGCGTGACGGCGCTCGATACGCCGGTGCCGTATTCGCCGCCGCTGGAAGAGTATTTTTTGCCGAATGCGAAGAAAGTTTTTGATGCTGCGAAGGAACTCGCACGTTACTAGAGCGTGCTTGTAGGGGAACGGCATGCCGTGCCCCTACGTCGGAAATGGAAGCCGGACAGGAGAACGCAATATGGCCACAGACGTAGTGATGCCGCAGATGGGCGAGAGCATTTTTGAAGGGACGATCACCAAGTGGCTCAAGAAGCCCGGCGACAAAGTCGAGCGGGACGAGCCGCTCTTCGAGATTTCGACAGATAAGGTGGACGCGGAAATTCCGTCGCCTTCGGCCGGCGTGCTGAAAGAGATCAAGGTCAACGAAGGGCAGACCGTGCCCATTCAGACGGTCGTGGCGGTGATTGACGGCGCGGGTTCTGCGGCAGCAGCACCGGCACCAGCTCCGGCGAAGGCAGCAGCTCCAACGCCCGCGCGGGTTCCAGCGGCGTCTGCGGCCGCTCCGCCTCCGGCAGCGAGACCTGCAGCACCAGCTCCAGCAGCCGCAGCGCCAATCCAAGCAGCCCCTCAGGCAGCACCTGCGGCTCAACGCACCAGTGAGCGGATACACAGCTCGCCACTCGTGCGCCGCATGGCTGCGGAGCACGGCATCGATCTGACGACCGTCCCAGGAACTGGAGCGGGCGGACGAATCAGCAAGCAGGACATTGAGGCGGTCATCGCGGCAGGCGGAACCCCTGCGGCTGCCCCGTCGAGCGCTCCAGCAGCTGCGCCGTCGCGGCCCACTGTGCCGCCGCCGTCGGCTCCGGCCGCTATGCCCGCGCCTCCAGCGGCTTCCGGCGGACAGGTGCACGTGGCGTTCGAATCGGCGGTTCCGCGCGAGAAGATGTATTTCGGCAACTATACGGTCGAGCCCATGAGCAACATGCGGCAGCGCATTGCGGAGCACATGGTGGCTTCGAAGCGCGTATCTCCTCACGTTTATTCCGTGGATGAAATCGACATGACCAAGGTGGCTTCGCTGCGCGCCAAGTCCAAGGAAGAATTTGAAAAGCGCTACGAGACGAAGCTGACGTTCATGCCGTTTTTTGTGAAAGCCGCGGTGGCGGGATTGCGCGCTTTCCCGACCATGAACGCGTCGCTGGACGGCACGAACGTGGTCCTGCACAAGGAGATCAACATCGGCATCGCTGTGGCGCTCGATTGGGGGCTGATCGTGCCCGTGGTGAAAGGTGCCGACGAGAAGAATGTCCTCGGCATCCAGCGCACCCTGAACGATCTGGCGGAGAGAGCGCGCTCGAAGAAATTGAAGCCTGAAGAGGTGCAGGAAGGCACTTTTTCCATCACCAATCCCGGCGTCTTTGGCGGACTCTTCGGCCTGCCGGTGATCAGCCAGCCGAACGTGGGCATTCTGGGCCTCGGCATGATCGAGAAGCGTCCCGTGGTTATCAACGATTCGATTGCCATCCGCTCGATGTGTTACGTCACCCTGAGTTACGACCACCGCGTAGTGTATGGCGCGGTCGCGCACCAGTTCCTGCACAAGGTGAAGGAGACGCTGGAGAACTGGTCGGAACCGGTCCTCTAGGAAGGATTTTCTTTCTATAGATGGACCGCCCCGATCCGCGCCTCGCGTGGAGCGTAGTTTGCGAGCGTGCCTCGGGGTTGGGCGTTGCTGTATTTCCTGGATTCGGACACCTGTGCGGATGTGGGACGGCCATTCCCGTAAGTGGTCGAAGCTGCAGCCCGCCCGAGCGTCCCTACGCTTCCATGTATCCAATACAAAGGGCTTACATCTGAATTAGGGTGGAAGCTGGCCTGCCCCTACTACCTTTAGACAACCACTGAAATGGCCACGATACCACCTCGAATTCTGATTGCCGACGACCAGCCCGATGTGTTGAACGCGCTGCGCTTGCTGCTGAAGGGGCAGGGCTACGAAACCGAGGGGGTGGCTTCCCCCGCGGAGCTGCTCCGGGCCGTTGAGGCTCGCGAGTTTGATCTACTGCTGATGGATTTGAATTATGCGCGGGACACCACTTCGGGACGGGAAGGGCTGGACCTGCTCAGCCGCTTGCAAGGAACCGCGGACGCCCCGGCGATAGTGGTTATGACGGGCTGGGCGACGGTGGGGCTGGCTGTTGAAGCCATGCAATACGGTGTGGCCGATTTTGTGGAGAAGCCCTGGAGCAACGCGCGGCTGCTGGAAATTCTACAAAAGCAAATTGCCCTGGGACGCGAGCGACAGGACACCCGGCGGCGCACCGCGCAGGAAAACCAGGACCACAAGGAGCTTGCCCTGCACTTCCACCAGCAAGAGGAGGAAGTGGCCGAAGCGCGCTCCATACAGCAGGGGCTCCTGCCGAAGAGCATTCCTCAACGGCCGGGTTACGAGACTGCGGGTGCCTGGCAGCCGGCGCACAGCGTCGGTGGGGACTACTACGACGTTCTGGAGTTTGACGAGGCCACGATAGGGCTGTGCATCGCCGATGTGGCGGGTAAAGGATTGCCTGCGGCGCTGCTCATGTCCAATCTGCAGGCTGCGGTGCGCGGGCTGGCTTCGCCCTCACTGTCTCCCGAGGGGTTGTGTGCGCGGCTGAATTCGCTGGTTTGCCACAACACCGGCAGCGACCGCTTCATCACGTTTTTCTATGCGCAGCTCGATGGACCGGCGCGTTTGCTGCGGTATACCAATGCGGGGCACAATGCACCCATCCTCCTGCACCGCGATGGATCGCACGAGCGGCTGGAGGCGGGCGGCGGAGTGCTCGGCGTT
>Ga0185299_10002395_pt1 | contig 29177 bp, 26 predicted proteins | sample PaiPotPPA55metaG_FD_128002 | JGI IMG/M metagenome (GOLD analysis project Ga0185299, IMG submission 128002) | Iron sulfur acid spring bacterial and archeal communities from Banff, Canada, to study Microbial Dark Matter (Phase II) - Paint Pots PPA... ...
ACATCCGTGATGCGGAACAGTCCATTAGGAACGATCCTAACGATGTTTACTCGCAGCAGTTGTTGATCAACGCCTACGAACAGAAACAGATGCTTTACGATCTGGCAGTGAACCGGATCGGTGAACAGTAGCGGATGGGGAGAAAAGTCATGCATACACGTAGGTGCGCGGCAAGAATCGTAACCGTGTTGGCACTGGCGGGCATAGCTTTTGGCGCCGGAGGCGTCCGCAAAGACCTGCGTTTTAAGGTCGGCAAGCATCCCACGGTGGCGGTCAACAATCAATATGGGCCGATCACGGTGAAAGCTGGCGCTGCTCACCAGGTAGTAGTGACCGCAATTCTTCATTCGGACAAAGTCGAACTCGATCAGAGCAAGAGCGGGAATCGCATTGGGCTGGTTTCTCACCTACTCCCCGGCGCGGATGCAACTAACGGTGTGGTGGAATACGAAATTCAGGTTCCGGTGGACGCCAACGTCACACTACAATCGGAAACTGGCCCGATCCATGTAGAAAAGCTCCGCGGCGATGTAACCATTGAGGGCAGCAATGCCCTCATAGACGCCTTGGATTGCGCCGACGGTCACGTCCATGTGAAGACCCTGAATGGAGCCGTCAACCTGAGCAACATCCGCAATGGACATATAGAAATCGTATCCATGGGCGGGGATGTGACGATGACCGGCGTCAGCGGGCCGTTTGTGAAGGTGAACTCCAACAGCGGGAAGATCCAGTATGACGGCGATTTCGGCGCGGAAGGTCAATATGACTTCTCCAGTCACACCGGCAACATTGAAGCGGTGGCTCCTGCGTACGCATCGATTGATGTGCTCGCTAGGTCCTCCAACGGTCCGGTGCAAAGCGACTTTTCTCTCGAGCCCAAACACACACCCTTCGCTATGAAAGTCGGGAGTGCCTTCGCCGGTACCTGGGGCAAGGCCGCTTCTTCGGTCAGCCTGTTTTCTTTCAGTGGTAAAATTCACCTCAAGAAACGCCAGAACTAGCTTGCGTTTCCAGCAGGCCTGAATTTGCCGCAAATGATAGATGAACCAGTGTCCCACCGCTCGTCGGAGGGCGTCCCTGCCCTGCTGGCAGTCGCGCTGGTGGGCTTTATGGGTGCCGGCAAGACGACCGTCGGACGTGCGCTGGCGGCCCGGCTCGGGTGGCGCTTTGACGACCTGGATGATCTGATTGAGGCGCGCGAAGGACGCAGCGTCGAGCAGATTTTCCGGCTGCAAGGTGAACCCGCATTCCGGGACTTGGAACGCCGGGTGGTGCGCGAAACGCTGACCACGACGGGATCTGCTCCTCGGGTGCTGGCGCTCGGTGGCGGCGCCTTCCTGGAGCAACAAGTGCGGGAAGCTTTGCGCGAGGCGGAAATCCCGGCGGTATTTCTGGATGCCTCGGTCGAGGAGCTATTCAGTCGCTCGGAACAACCCGAAGTGGTTCGGCCCTTACGGCGAGATATTGAACAGTTCCGCCGGCTCTATGAGGAGCGACGTCCGGCTTACATGGAGGCGGGACTTCGCATCGAAACCGCGGGCAAGGTGGTTGCTGCGGTGATCGAAGAAATCATCTCTGGACTGAAGCTGGTGGCGAAGCCAGTTCCGAGATCAGGTTTAGGATCGGGAGAGCGCGAGTGACAAATTTCCGACGCAGCAGTTTTCGCTTGCGACCATCGTGCTTAGCAATTTCCAGTCTGGCAGCGATTGCTCTCTGCGCGTTGGTGGCCTGGCCTTTTGCGGGCTGGGCAAAAGATAAGGACAAGGAGAAACAGTCGGCCGGCGAAGTCGTGGATTCAGGCTCGTTCGGCGTCTATCGTGCCGGACAGCGCGTTGCCACCGAGACCTTTTCCATACACTCTGGGTCAGACGGCAGTGTCGTATCTTCGGAATTCAAGTCGGAACAAGGCGAGCAGAAGGCCGCGCAGTCCTCTGAGCTTCTCCTCACCCCCTCAGTCGAACTCCGCCGTTACGTCTGGAAGGAAACGCTGCCCGAGAAGAACGAAGCCACGGTGGAGCCGTCCGAAACATTTCTCATCGAGCACTTCGACACCGCCCCGGGTGAAAAACAGCAGGAGCAGAGTTTCCTGCTACCCGCGTCCACTACCATCCTGGACGACTATTTTTTTATTCAGCGTGAGGTTTTGGCCTGGAAGTTCCTGGCCACCGCTTGCCGCAAGGAAAAAGATGGCCTTCACTGCCCGCCAAACCAGAAGGTCCAGTTTGGAACTCTGGACCCTCATATGCGTAGTTCGATGGCTGTAAGCGTTGAATTCTCGGGCGAGGAAAAACTCACGATCCATGGCTCGGAACAGGGGTTGACTCGCTTCGTTCTGCGGTCGGAAAACGGGGATTGGACGTTTTGGCTTGACGGCCAATTCAAACTAGTTCGATTGCTGGCTGATGGGGGAACTGAAGTGCTTCGGGATTAATGTGGAACCTGCGCGGCGAGCTGTGGCGCGCGATCGAATAACTCTATGGCGCTAACCGACGGACGCACGGCGCGGATGCTGTTCACGGTGCTGCTATTTGCCGCCGGTTTGGGATTTCTTTACGTGGCGCGGCGAACTTTGATCGCCTTTCTGTTTGCGGTGTTTTTCGCGTATCTAGTCGATCCCGCAGTCTCCCGAGTGGAAAAGTGGACCAAGGGGCGGGGCAGATCCATCGCAGTGATCTATCTGCTGATCGTGACTTTTCTGGGAACATTTTTCTTTTTTGTGGGCCCCAGAATCGGCCATGAAGCCCAGATTCTGACCGGGTCTCTTCCTGCACTCCTTGAAAGAGTTGGGAGCGGCCAGATCGCGGAACAAATTGGCGCCCAACACGGGCTGAGTGTGGCCACCCGCCGCGAGTTAAGCAACTTTTTGAGTTCCCATCGCGGAGATCTGCTGAGCCTGGCACAGCGAGCTGGACTGCGAGTGGCCGAGGCCGCCCAGCAGTCCTGGTTGCTGATCGTGGTCCCCATTTTGGCCGGCTTCTTTCTGAAAGATGGACGCGTGTTCAGCCAAGTCGCACTCTCGTTCGTCCACACCAAGCCACAACGCGAATTTCTGCAAGGCGTGCTCAGCGATATGAACCAGATGTTGGCACAATTCATTCGCGCTCAGATCACCCTCGCTGCCCTCTCCTGGATTGCGTATTGCTTGTTTCTTTGGATCACCGGCGCGCAATACACCCTGATGCTGGGCACTGCCGGCGGACTCATGGAATTCATTCCTGTAGTGGGACCACTGGTTGCCGCGGTGTTGATCCTTAGCGTCGCGCTCCTGACTGGCTATACCCATTGGCTGATCGCGCTCGCGTTTCTGATTTCCTGGAGGCTGTTGCAGGATTACGTGGTCTCTCCCCGTATCATGGGCAAGAGCATGGAATTACATCCTCTGGGCGCCATTTTCGGAGTACTGGCAGGCGGCGAAATCGCCGGAGTGCTTGGGGTCTACCTTTCGATTCCAGTCATGGCAAGTCTTCGCATCGTTTGGAGACGCTGGCGCATGTATGCGGAGAAACGGCGCTTTGGGCCGCTCAATGAATACTCATTCCTGACTGAAACTACGCCGCGAAAGTAAACCTTCATCCGTTATTGTAAAATTTCACCTAACTCCTTATGCCAAGCAAAATCCCTGTAGGAATTCTGGGTGCTACGGGCATCGTCGGACAGCGGTTTATCCAGATGCTGGAGCACCATCCCTGGTTCGAGGCGGTCTGGCTGGCCGCATCAGACCGCTCGGAAGGAAAAGAATATGCGGACGCAGCGCGCTGGCGCCTGAAGACTCCCATCCCGGCGTCGATTGCGAAGATGCGGGTCTCGCCGGCCGCGCCCGAAGACGCTCCTCATGTGATCTTCGCAGCTCTGGACTCTTCAATTGCCAGGGAGCTTGAGCCTCGCTTCGCGGAAGCCGGGTGTTGCGTCATCACTAACTCCAGCGCTCTGCGCATGATGAAGGACGTGCCTCTGGTCATTCCTGAGGTAAACCCCGATCACATCAAGCTGATCGAATGCCAGAGTTGGCGGCGCAAGAATGGCGGCTTTGTGGTTACCAATCCCAACTGCTCCGCGATTGGCCTGGTGCTCGCCTTGGCGCCGCTGCACCGGCGCTTTCAAATTGAAGCAGTGATGGCAGTGACGATGCAGGCAGTGAGCGGAGCGGGATATCCGGGGGTCGCCTCGCTCGACATTCTCGGCAATGTGATCCCTTACATCCCCAACGAAGAAGAAAAGATGGAAGAGGAGACGCAAAAGCTTCTGGGCACGCTGAACGGCTCGGGAATCATTCCGGCCCCTTTCAAGATGAGCGCGCAATGCAATCGCGTAGCTGTCGAGGATGGCCACACTGAATCGGTGTCGTTGAAGTTCAAGAACAAAGCCGAAGCTGACGAGATTCTGGAAGCCTGGGCCGAGTTTCGCAGTCTGCCCCAAGAGCGCAATCTTCCCAGCGCTCCTGCAATTCCAGTCCAATATGTGGATACGAAAGACCGCCCGCAGCCCCGCTTTGACGTTGAATCCGGGAATGGCATGACGACCACAGTGGGGCGTCTGCGCCCTTGCGGGGTGCTGGACTGGAAGTTCACAGTGTTGTCGCACAATACTATTCGCGGCGCCGCCGGCGCTGCGCTGCTGAATGCGGAGTTATTGAAAGACCAGGGATATTTGGGGTAAATCTCTCCGAGCCCGCGGTTGGGAACAACTGTGCGCGATAGGAAGACCCTATGACGGACGAACGGAGCGCTCTGGTGGTTTCTGGCGGGCAGCGATGGCCGGCGACGGTAGGGTCACTAATCGTGGGCGCGGCATTCTTCAGCTTATGGTTCTGGCTGCTGCCACAGTGGCTGGGATTCCGGGTGGAAACCGCCGGCGCTGCGCGGTGGCGATGGCTGGCAGCAGTCCCGTCGATGCTGGGATTCGCAGTTGCCCTGCGCTGCGTTTGGGATTTCGGGTGGACGGGACAAGGCACGCCGGCACCGATTGCTCCGCCGAAAAACCTGGTAGTCGTGGGTTTCTATCGCTATGTGCGGAACCCAATGTATGTGGGCTTTGCCGCCGGGTGGATCGGTCTGTGGATCGTGTTCGGACACCCCAACCCGGTGGCGATTGCTTCCGTGGCGGCGGTTGCCCTCGGCATACATCTGTTTGTGGTCTTCTACGAAGAGCCGACGTTGCGCAAAAAATTCGGGGCGGATTATATCGAGTATTGCCAGAACGTAAGGCGTTGGTGGCCACGCCTGCGAGCCTGGAACCAGCCGCAATAGCTGCGCATGAATGTCTGAGACGGCTCTCAGCCGTAAACTCCTGACGACGATTTAAGCTATAAGCTAAGAGCGAATGGCTAAGAGCTGCATCGTAATGAAGTTCGGCGGCACCTCCGTAGGTGACGCCCAGGCGATTGGCCGCGTAGCCGCCATCGTTCGCGAAAGGCGATCGCAAGCGCCCGTTGTGGTAGTCAGCGCGATGGCGCGGGTCACGGACCAGTTGCTGCAGATGGCGCGCGCCGCGGGGTCCGGTGATCGCAAGACAGCTCTGACTCTCGCCCGCGAGCTTCGCGAACGTCATTACAACACTGCCGGCGAGCTACTGGGCACGGCGCTCTTTACCCAGTTTCACAGCGATCTCGGCAGTGAATTTGAGGAACTGGAAGAACTGCTGCGCGGTATTTCGGCTGTCGGTGAACTTACCCCACGGACCACGGACCACGTTGCGGCGTTTGGCGAAGTACTCTCCAGCAAACTGGTGACCGCAGCTTTCTCGGCGCACGACATTGAATCTACTTTAGTGGATTCGCGCGAGTGCATCGTTACCGATGATGCCTTCACTCGCGCCACCCCTCTTTTCGATGACACGAGTACAAAAATCCGCGACCTGCTGCAGCCGCTGCTTGAACAAGGGCGAGTGCCAGTCATGGGCGGATTCATTGGCGCAACGCGGACGGGGATCACTACGACGATTGGCCGCGGCGGATCTGACTTTTCTGCAGCCATTGTGGGCGCGGGGCTGGGCGCGGAAAAGATCGAAATCTGGACCGACGTGGACGGAATGATGACCACCGACCCCAATCTCTGTCCCGCTGCTCGCCGCATCAAAGTAATCAGCTTCGACGAAGCTGCCGAGCTTGCCTACTTTGGGGCCAAAGTTCTGCACCCGGCGACGGTACTTCCGGCCATCCAGAAGAATATTCCGGTCTATATCCTGAACTCGCGAAACCCTTCGTGTGCAGGGACGCGTATTGCGGCGCGCGCGCCGCATTGCAAGAATTTCTTCAAGGCTATTGCCGCCAAGAAGCGAATCACCATCGTGGATGTCGCCGCGCCGCGGATGTTGTTGGCGCATGGCTTCCTGAAGGCTATCTTTGAAGCGTTTGATCGTCATCGCATTCCGGTGGATGTGGTCTCGACTTCGGAAGTCAGTGTCTCGCTTACCGTGGATTCCAACGAATCCATCCCGGCGCTCGCTGCCGACCTGGCACGACTTGCCGACGTGAAATACGAGGGCCGCAAAGCTATCGTCTGCCTGGTGGGAGAGAATTTGCGCGAAATCCCGGGCATCGCCGGACACGTTTTTGGAGAACTTTCAGACGTAAAAATCCGCATGATTTCGCAGGGCGCTTCGGAAATCAATCTGACTTTTGTAATTGATGAGGAGCTGGTGCCGAGTGTAGTGCAGCGTCTGCACAAGGCATTCTTCTCGGAGTTGGACCCGGAAATCTTCGCGTAGCCCTCCAGCCTCAGTCAGGACGGGAAGAAAATCCAGAATCTGAAGACCGCCGTCAATCCCGGTCGCGGTCGAACGGCCTGGCCCTGATCCGATGCTCATCCACGGGCACATCGCGTTGCAGGACGACTTCAAGAGTCGTTCCCGGAGCCATCCGCACTTCGTTGCCGTGGCTGAGCGCGGCAATCGCAGTTCCGACCGCGCCGCCAATGCCGGCTCCGAGTAAGGCTCCTTCACCACCGTGGGTGACTGCGCCGATCAGGCCTCCCTCGGCGGCAGGACCAGCGATGGTTGCGGCGGTCTTGGCTTTGTCGCTGTCGCCCTGGATGGTGCCTTCCTTGTCTTTCACATGAGATTTGTCCACTCCCGGAGCATCCTCGATGGCGCCGGGCAGAATGACGGTGTAGCCGCTGGGATAGATCAAAGTAGTGAAGTGAACCAGCACTTCGGCGCGGCCCTTCAGGCGCCCGGCAGGCTTGATCTGGCTGATTTTTCCCTGCACGTAGGTTCCGGCAGGTACCAGGATGTGGTCGTTGACCACGACCGGAAACGTACTTTGGGCATAGATCGGGTCGCCCACCCGGCTGCTCTTGGTGGAGATGGCATTCTTGAGCATCACCGGAATCCGAGTTCCCTCGGGAATGGTAACTTCATCGGCCGCGACGTGCGAGGCTGCCGGCGCCAGGGCGGGCGTCGAGTCGGGCTTAGTGGCCTCTTGAGCAGCTACGAACCCGCTTAGCAACGCCAACATGATCAGAAGGCGCATAGGAACCTCCCCTTGCTAATCCATAGGATGACAGGAAAATGCCCGTAATGAAAGTACGATGCAAGCTAGCGGTGTTTTGTCGTACGGGTTGAAGCCGGCTGGGTTCCAAAAGCCGAATCTGGGCGTGCAGAAATCGCGGGGAAGAATCTATCTTCCCCCACTCACCCTTCGGAGCAAGCTTTCCCGGATGTTCCCCATGAACTGAGATTGCAATTTCTGAGCGCAAAGCTCTCCACACACGTGAAGCGTACCTTCGCGGTTGGCGACCTCTTCGTCCCAGGCGCACAAATAAAGCGCCGGCTGTTCGAACGGTTCGCTGGAAGTCCACATCAGCCACCAGCGGTCGGAGCTTTGCTTGAGAATTCCGCAGTTGGGTCCGGCACAACGATAAAAGGGGCTGGCCACGGGATTCTTGAGATTGCTAAGCTTCATGGAAGTGAACTGCTCCGTACGGAATTTCCCTATTTTAGCGGGAATTGCGCTGAGGCAACAGGATTGTACTGTCCATCACTTGTAGAGCAGATATTTCTGGCGAACTGGTTGGAACTTAAGCAGGTCGTCCTGCCAATCGAGCGCGATGCGGCGCGGGTCTTCGCCTTTGGCGATTGCGTTGTACACGGTCTGGTTAGCCAGGATGTCCATCATCTTCTCGGCGTGGAACTGTTCTGGGTAAAGCTTGAGCAGCGCCGATGCCAGTTCGATCCCCAGTTCAGGGCCGTCGAGCAGGTCGCGATCGGTCAACACCAGGTTCACCCCGTGACAGAGCTGTCCGGCAAAGTTGCTTGAGAAGGGCGTAAACGTCAGCGGGACAAAACGGACCCCGGGAATCTGCCGCGCATTCAAATACTGCGACAGCTCACGCGCGTTGATCCACGGGGCGCCGAGCACCTCGAACGGCGTGTCGGTGCCGCGGCCGACAGAAATGTTTGTGCCCTCGACCAGCGCGACTCCCGGATAGAAGGTCGCCTCAGTCAGGCTGCGCAGGTTGGGCGAAGGATTGGTCCACTCCAGGCTGGTTGAGTCGTACCAGTCGCCGCGCAGCCAGCCTTGCATCGCGATCACGCTCAGCTTGGCATGAAGGTTGTGCTCAGCGTTGAACATTTGCGCCAGCTCGCCGAGCGTCATGCCGTGCCGGACCGGAACCGGACCGTAGTTGGTAAAGTTCTCGCGCCCCGGCTCTGACAGAGGGCCTTGAACAAAAGCTCCGTTGATAGGATTCGGGCGGTCGAGGACGATGACTGCGATCCCTGCCTTGGCGGCGGCTTCGAGAAAATATCCGACAGTGGTTTCGTAAGTGTAGAAACGAACTCCGGCATCTTGGAGATCAATGACCACCCCGTCCAGCTGCTTGAGCACATCCGGCCGTGGACGTCGGGATTCCTCGGTGCCGCCGTACACGCTGTACACCGAAACGCCGGTTGCGGCATCGCGGGAGTTTCCGATCTTCGTGGTATCGAGCTCGCCGGCGACGCCATGCTCAGGGCTGAAGATCGCGTTCAGCTGAACTCCGGGAGTATGCGCGAGCAGGTCAATGGTGCGATGGCCGGCTGAATCCACTCCGGTCTGATTGGTGAGCAGACCGATACGCTTCCCTTGCAGTGGAGCAAAACCTTGCGATTCCAAGACGTCAATACCCGTAAGCACAGAACCATTGCGCCCGGCGAGATGATGCTCGGCGGTCATGGCTTCGTTGTAGCCGGTGATGCTCTTCCAGCGCAGCCCCTCCTGCTCGGGTACGGTCAGCGGAACCGCGGCCGCAACCGCGGTGGCGACTTTGGCGCGCAGCGAAATTGCCGATCCCTTCCCACGCGGATGGACGGCATTGGTCAAAAGGATGATGTATGTGTGCGTCGTGGGATCAATCCAGAGCGAAGTGCCGGTAAATCCGGTGTGGCCGAACGATCCGACCGGCAGTAGTTCTCCACGGTTCGACGAAAAGGGCGAGTCTATATCCCAGCCAAGCCCGCGCAACGCGGTTGCCGCAGGCGGCTGCTGCGGAGTCGCCATCTTCTCGATGGTAATGGGCGAGAGAATGGTGCGGCCATCGAGCAAGGCCTGCGCAAACTTCGCCAGGTCGTCGGCTGTCGAAAACAGACCGGCCTGTCCGGAGACTCCTCCCATGCGGCGGACGGTGGGGTCGTGTACGACCCCATGCAGCATCTCGCCGCGATCGTCGTATTCGGTTGGAGCAATCTGGTTCAACCAATTCGCAGGTGGCCGAAAGCGAGTATGCGACATCCCAAGAGGCGCAAAAATATTTTGCGCGCAGTAGGTGTCGAGAGACAGTCCGCTGACTCGCTCCACCAACGCAGCCAGAACGATGAAATTGATGTCGCTATAGACGAACCTTGTCCCCGGAGGAGAAATCGTAGTCGAGGCAAAAGCCATGCCATATCCGACATCGCGACCCGTCCAAGGATGCGTGAGATCAAGATCAGGGGGAAGACCGGAATAGTGTGTGAGAAGATCGCGTACTGTAATGTCGGCCTTCCCGTTTTGTCCAAACTCGGGAATGTACTTCACGGCTGGATCGTTGAGCCGAACTTTTCCTTTTTCCACAAGCTGCATAAGCGCCGTGGTGGTGGCCACAACCTTGGTCAGGGACGCAAGATCGAAGATGGTATCCACCGTCATGGGGAGGCGGCTGGGTTCGAGCGATCGACTGCCGAACGCTTTGCGGTAGATCACTTGCCCGTCATGCCCGACCAGAAGCACTGCTCCTGGGATTTCGTGGTTTTGAATAGCATTCTGAACGATTGGATCCAGAACGGCTGGATCGAGAGCTGCTGGACTTGCTGGTTCAGACGGTTGAGCGCCTGAAGGCACGCTCAGAGCGAGAACGAACAGAAGCATCCCGAAAATGATTCTGGTCGGATTGGGATTAAGAGCGCGAATGAGATGAATTTACATCAGCGAGAGTGGCGATGAACAAGTTACGGCAGACGGGGTGCCCTCCGTGCCACTGCGGGTTTGGCTAGGCGGATTTATCCTAAAGCGGCGGTCTGCTATAACCGCGATGCAGCGGCGCCAGGACTCCTTGAACACCACAACCACATCGTCGACCCGATTCCCTTCGGCGCAGTATGGCAATCAGGATCAGGCTTTCGCCCGGGCATTCCAGATTCTCGACGAGGCAGTTACACAGAGAGTCTTTCCAGGAGCATCGGTCGCTATCACTTATGCGGGAAAGCTGGTCGCGCTGAAAGCCGTGGGGCACTTTACGTACGAGGAGAGCTCGCCGCAAGTCACCGTGGACAGCATCTTCGACCTGGCCTCAGTCACGAAAGTTGTTGCCACGACCAGCATGGCGATGATTCTGTATGAGCGCGGTCTGCTCGATCTGGATGCGCCCTTGGTTGGAGTTCTTCCAGAATTTGCGGCCGAAGATCAACTACGCCGGAGCGTCACCTTCCGAATGCTGCTCGCGCACAGCTCCGGTTTACCTGGGCATGAGAAATTCTATTTAAGTGCACACAAGAGAGAGGAGCTAATCGGGGATGCATTGCGTGTTCGGTTAAAGAGTTCGCCCGGAACTCGCGTGGAATACAGCGACGTTGGGTTTATTGCGCTTGGGCTGGCGCTCGAGAGAATGGCGGAAGAGACTCTTGATACATTCTGCCAACGTGAGGTTTTCGGGCCTCTGGGCATGGTTCAGACAACCTTCAATCCTCCAGCGGCGTTGAAATCACGCATTCCGCCGACCGCTAACGACCAGACATTGCGCATGCGGATCATTCAAGGCGAGGTTGATGATGAGAACGCAAGCGTGATGGGAGGAGTTGCCCCTCACGCGGGGCTGTTTTCGACCGCCTCCGACGTGGCCACTTTCGCCCATGCCATGCTCAATGGCGGAGCACCAATCGCACGCCCAGAAACGGTCTCTCTGTTCCGGCGAAGAGAAACTTCACCTCTCGGCACATCGCGTGCCCTGGGCTGGGACACTCCGTCTTCTCCCTCACAGTCGGGCAAGTATTTGTCGGCCGCCTCTTTCGGGCATCTCGGTTACACCGGAACTTCCCTGTGGATTGACCCCGAGCGTCAGCTCTCCGTGACTGTGTTGACCAACCGTACTTGGCCGGATTGCTCGAATCATGCAATCCAGGCAGTTCGTCCACGTTTTCATGACGCGGTCGTGGAAGCGCTCAGGGTGGCCCGATGAGGAAACGCCGAGGTTCCGAGTTGGATCCTCTAGCCACCGAGCAGCCAAATCCTGCTTCCACAGACCTGGATACGAAGTCGGCGCTTGAGATTGCGCGGATCATCAACTCCGAAGACGCTAAGATCGCATCGGCCGTCGAGCCGGCATTGCCGCAGATCGCGCAGGCAATTGACTGGATTGCAGAATCACTGGCGGGCGGCGGCAGGTTGATCTTCGTCGGAACCGGCACCAGCGGAAGGATTGCTGCGCTGGACGCCGCCGAGTGTCCTCCAACCTTTGGCACCGATCCCAAGCTGGTCCAGTTCGTCATGGCCGGAGGGCGGAAGGCTCTGGGTGCATCCGTCGAAGCCGATGAGGACTCGCGGAACCTGGGGATTCGCGAGATTCGCAAGAAACGGCCGGGCAAGCAAGATGTCGTGGTTGGTATCGCTGCAAGTGGAGGCACTCCGTTCACAATCGCCGCCGTCGAAGCGGCACGGCGCGCCGGGGCGAAGACGGTTGCGGTCACCTGCAACTCTGGAACATCTCTTGAAGGGGCGGCAGACCTGGCGATTGTGGTCGAGACGGGAGCTGAGGTAGTGACCGGCTCCACGCGCATGAAGGCGGGCACTGCAGAAAAAATGGTGCTGAACATGCTTTCGACTGGAGCAATGGTGCGCCTGGGATATGTGTACGGCAACCTGATGGTGAACTTGCATCAGAAGAACAGTAAGTTGGCAGAACGGGCGGTGACGATTGTCCAGAGAGCGCTGGGAGTTGATCGGGACCAGGCGCGGAGACTACTGAGGACGGCGGAGAGCAGCGTACCGGTAGCAATTGTGATGCATTCTGCTGGGGTTAAGAAGAACGTGGCGAAACGGGTTTTGGTAAGTGCTAACGGACAGGTTCGGAAGGCGATCACTCTTGCCGGGCATTTGCATTGACCGGGTAGGAGGGACATTGTCGGACGCTCGACTCACTGCTGCGCAGATCAACTTCAAAGGCGGCGGACAACCATGTCCGACCCGCACGCGTCAGGAAGCTCAAGACACTAATCCCGGATAGAATCAAGATCGGCCAGGATCGATATGGATAAGTTCGTAATTCGCGGTGGGAACCCGCTGCTGGGGACAGTTCGCATCAGCGGAGCCAAGAATGCTGCGCTGCCCGCTATGGCCGCTGCCTTGCTCACGGAAGAGCCCGTAATTCTAGAAAATATTCCGCAGGTGCGCGACATCGAGACCACGCGCAAGCTGCTGGCAGCGATGGGAGCGGAAGTCGAGCTTGGCTATGGCCGGGCGCAGCATCGCACCACGATTTGCTGCCGCAATTTGGCTTCTCCCGAAGCGTCGTATGAACTAGTCAAGACTATGCGCGCTTCTACGCTGGTGCTGGGGCCGCTGGTAGCGCGCTGCGGTAGGGCCCGAGTTTCTCTTCCGGGTGGCTGCGCCATCGGGGCGCGTCCCATTGATTTGCACATCAAAGGACTGGAGCTTCTGGGCGCAAAAATCAATCAGGAACACGGATACGTGGAAGCGTCCGCTGAACGGCTTAAGGGCGCGGAGATTGTGTTCGACAGGATTACGGTGACCGGGACAGAAGATTTGCTGATGGCGGCAACGCTCGCCGAAGGCGAAACCGTTCTGCAGAACTGCGCGCGCGAACCTGAAGTCGCCGATCTGGCCGCCCTGCTTAACAAGATGGGCGCGAAAATCGACGGCGCGGGCACTGCAACGATTGGGGTGAAGGGAGTGACGAAGCTGCACGGAGCCAAGCACCGCATCATTCCCGACCGCATCGAGGCAGCCACGTTCATTATTGCGGGCGCAATTACTGGCGGCGATCTGAACCTTTCCGGATGCGACCCTGCGCATCTTGGCGCGCTGCTGCACAAACTGCACCAAGCGGGGATTAAGACCTCGCATCGGGGTGACTCGGTCAGGGTTGAGGGCGACGAGAATTTGAAAGCCGCCGATATGGTCACGGAAGAGTATCCCGGGTTTCCTACCGACATTCAGGCGCAGTATATGGCACTGGCTACGCAGGCCGAGGGTACGTCCATCATTACGGAGAATATTTTTGAGAATCGATTCATGCACGCGCAGGAGATGGTGCGTATGGGGGCGAACATCAAGATCGAGGGAAGCCGGGCGATCGTGCGCGGCAAAGCGCCGTTGAGCGGCGCTGCGGTTTTGGCTTCAGACTTGCGCGCGTCGGCTTCACTGGTGCTGGCGGCGCTGGTGGCTGATGGCGAAACGATTATTGACCGCGTGTATCACATCGATCGCGGATACGAAAACATTGAAGAGAAGCTGCGCGGTGTGGGAGCGCAGATTCGCAGGATTGGAGAAATTCTGCCGAAGCGCCGCGGGTCCGGCGCCGGATAACACCGCGAATGGGCCGTGCGCTTACTTATGCTGCGCGTACTCGCCCGCGCCCAGGAAGTGTAAGGAAACATACGGCTCGTCTCCAACCACCCAACTGTCGTGTCCGGGCGCAATGTAGAAGAGATCGCCGGCTTTCATTTCGACGATGCGGCCATCGTCCATCGCTGCGGTGGCTCGGCCGGAGAGCACCAAGCCGACGTGCTCGACCATGCAACTTTTCGCGCCGGTAGATTGTCCGACGTCGATCGACCACTTCCATCCCGGTTGATAACTGGCGCGGCCAATGGTCATGCCGCCAAGGTTGACCAGCTCGAATTTTCCTTTATCGAACGTACGCACTTCATCGGGATGCTCAAAACGTCTCAGAATCACTTCATACATGATTCTCGCCTCAATGGAGGATAGGGATCGGGAGTAATCGAAGAAAAATGGCCGAACGACTCTGGTCGCGGCCATTTATCTATATCTTTCTCCCTCTTGCGTGAATCTGCGGAGCTCGGATTCTAACTCTAGCGTCGGCCACCTCCGCCGCCACCGTGTCCCCCCCCGCGCCCACCGCGCCCGCCGTCACGACGACGATGGCGTCCACCACCGCCGCCGCCACCCGGGCGACCACCACGTCCACCACGGTCTCCCCCGCGATCGCCTTCCGGCTTGGCGGCCGGAGCTGCCGAAGCATCTACCCGGTTGAAGTTGGGCTCATCGCCTTCGTCGAAATCGGCGCCGCCTTCGAGGGTGAGGCCTGGGCCAGCAACAGGCGCGCCAACGGCGACGGATTCCACCGACGATCTTTCTTGCGTCGACCTTTCTTGCGCCGACCTTTCTGGGCGGCCTTCACCCCCGTCGCCGTCCTCGGGAGGAGGCGCGCCACCCATTTTCGCGCGCTGCTCTTTCAGGATCGCTTTGCGCGAAAGACGAATACGGTTGCCTTCGACGGCTAGCACTTTCACCAGCACCTGATCGCCTTCTTTCAGCTCATCGCGAACATCCTTGATGCGATGCTCGGCGACTTCGCTGATGTGCAACAGGCCTTCTGTACCGGGAATGATTTCGACGAATGCGCCGAAATCGGCCAGGCGTGTGACTTTGCCGAGATAAGTCTTCCCTACTTCGGCGCTCGCGGTGAGGTCGCGAATGATCTGCAATGCTCGGTTGGCCGACGCCTCATCGTTCGACGACACATTAACCTTGCCGGTATCTTCGACATCGATCTTGACACCGGTCTGCTCAATGATCGAGCGAATCATCTTGCCGCCGGGCCCAATCACGTCGCGAATCTTGTCCACGGGAATCTGCAGGGTGTAAATGCGTGGCGCGTATGCGGAAACCTTCTCGCGATGGGTAGTGATCACTTCATCCATCTTCCCCAGGATGTGCAGGCGTCCTCGTTGCGCCTGGGCCAGGGCCTCGCGCATGATCTGCGCGGTGATGCCGCCGACCTTGATATCCATCTGTAACGCGGTAATGCCATCTTTTGTGCCTGCGACTTTGAAGTCCATATCGCCGTAGTGATCTTCGGCGCCGGCAATGTCGGTCAGGATGGCGTAGTCATCGCCTTCTTTGACCAAGCCCATGGCCACACCTGCGACGGGTGCTTTTAGTGGTACGCCAGCATCCATTAGGGACAGAGCGGCGCCGCAGACGGTTGCCATCGAGGATGAACCGTTGGACTCCAGAATGTCGGAGACCACGCGCATGGCGTACGGCCACTGCTCCTCGGTCGGAAGCACAGCGGAGATGGCGCGCTCGGCGAGAGCTCCGTGACCAATCTCGCGGCGACCGGCGCCGCGCAGAAAGGCAACCTCTCCAACCGAAAATGGCGGAAAGTTATAGTGAAGCATGAAGCGCTTCTTGGCCTCGCCTTCGAAAGCCTCCAGGCGCTGCCGGTCGTCGCTGGTTCCGAGAGTGGTGGTCACCAGGGCTTGAGTTTCACCGCGGGTGAAGATTGCAGAACCGTGAGTGCGAGGTAGAATGCCAACTTCGATCCAAATGTCGCGGATTTGGTCGAACGCGCGTCCATCGGGACGGCGCTTCTGCTTGATCACCGCCTCGCGGAAAATTCGTTCCCCCAATGTTTCGTAGTAGGTTTTGAGCTTTGCTTTCGCTTCTTCGTCTTCTTCCGGAATCGCGGCCTGCAATTGTTTCTTCAATTCCCGGACTAGGTTGTAGCTCTCGGCCTTGGGATGTTTTTCAGTGTCCAGGCGATCTGTTAAGTCGGCGCCGATCTTTGACTTCAGTCCGTCGAAATACGCCTGGTCAAACTCCGGAGGCGTCACTTCCCTCTTGGGCTTGCCTGCCTTGGCCCGCAGTTCGTCAATCGCTGCGCAAATTTTCTTGATTTCGGTATGAGCGAATTCGATCGCGTCAACCACCGTCTCTTCTTTCACTTCTTTGGCGCCGGATTCGATCATCACGATGCCGTCGGAGGTGCCCACGACCATAATGTTCAGCAGGCTGTCGCGCATTTCGCTGTACGTGGGATTAATTACGAATTGGCCGTCGACTAAACCCACGCGCACGGCGCCGATGGGGCCGAGGAACGGAATGTCGGAGATGGTGAGGGCGGCGGAAGCGCCGTTGATTCCGGCGACGTCAGGATCGTTTTCGGTGTCGGCGGAAAGCACCAGCGCAATCACTTGAGTTTCGCAGCGGAAGCCGTCTTGAAAAAGCGGGCGGACAGGGCGATCAATCTGCCGGCTGGTAAGAATCTCGCGCTCACTGGGACGGCCTTCGCGCTTGATGAAGCCGCCGGGAATGCGTCCGCCGGCGTAGGTATATTCGCGGTAGTCAACCGTCAGCGGGAAGAAATCGATGCCCTCGCGGGGGTCGGGGTTGGCGGTTGCAGTGGCCAGTACGACGTTATCGCCGATTCGCACCACGACCGCGCCGTGGGCCTGCTTGGCCAACTTTCCAGTTTCGAACGAAATGCGTTTACCGCCGGATAGATCAACAGAAACTTCTTGTTTCATTATTGTTTTCCTTTGCAGTAGAGGGCTCAAACATTAGCTGCTAGCTAGTGGCCAGAAGCTGCTCCAGTGAGGTATGGGAAACGTGACCGCTCTTGCCTCAATTGGCCGTCACAGACACAACGGCCCGAACCCGATGGCGTGGGAACAAAGAGCCCAAAAGAAACCGCCTCCTACTTGCGGAGGCCGAGTCTTTGAACAACCGTCTTGTAGCGCTCGGAATCGTATTTTTTGAGGTAGTCGAGCAAGCGGCGACGCTTGCTGACCAGCATGAGAAGACCGCGGCGTGAGCCATGATCTTTCAGGTGCGCCTTGAAGTGGTCCTGCAATTGACCAATGCGTTCGCTCAACAGAGCGATTTGAACCTCTGGACTGCCCGTATCAGTGGGATGCGTGCCGTACTGATCAATGACGGATTTCTTTTGCTCTCTGGCTAACACTAACCTGATGCACTCCTTCTAATTTTCAATCGTAGTTATGGTATTGAGGTTAACATGCCTGCAATCAGGGTGTAAAGTTCGTCGGATCAGTCCTGTCGGATCAGTCCCCTGGACTTTCCAACACTTCCAACACCGGCGGCCTTTATGGCATCACAGTATTGCGATATGCTGGAGACTATGTACGTCCGTTGTACGCACTGCGGATACGATAACAGTCCCGAATACCGCTTCTGCGGAATGTGCGGGGGATCGCTGGCGCACCCGGTGACCGAGACCCGGCCGCCCTTGCGCGAGGTAGCCCCGTCCGCTGCAGCAAGGCTCCCAGTTGCGGCTCCCGTCTCCACTCCGCCGCAGTTGCAACCAGAACCCGTTCGCCCGGCCCCGACTAATGGCGACAGGGTCCACGGACCGTCGTTCCTTGGACTATCGGAAGATCCGTGGGAACGACCCAAGGTGGAATTCAACTACCTGTATGAAGAAGAGGAACCAACGAGCAGCCACGCTGGCTTAATCGCGGTTTTGCTATTGCTGGTTGGCGCGGGCGGCTTTCTAGCATGGCAGTGGCGGCACCATGGCTTTCCTTTTAACCGCTTGGAAACCGCGAACAGTTCATCCTCGGCGCCAACGCCCGCGGCAGCGGCGCCGGATGCGTCGCAAGGCCCAGTAACGCCGACTGACAAACCTGCTGAGAAACCAGCGAGTGGGGCCGGCGACGTGCTGCCGACCGAGCCAGATCAGCATGCTGATTCGTCGGGCAAGTCCGGCAATGCTCCGGGACAGGAAAAGCCCAATACGGCTGCTGCTGAGGACAGTACGACCCATTCCGCAGAGGAACCTGAAAAGGCGGCAGCCGCTGCTCCGCCGGTTAATCCACGGAAGTCGCGCAATACGCCAGCTAACCCACGGAAGTCACGCAGCACAAAACTGGAGTCGACTCGGGCTAAATCAGAGAACGTTGAAACCGCAGCTCTAGCCACACCTCCGGATGCTGACCTTGAACTGGCCGGCGAAAGATATCTCTATGGCAGCGGTCTGCCTCAGAACTGCGCCCGCGCGGAATCCAGCCTGCGCGCCGCAGCCACCCACGGAAATCCGAAAGCCGAAACCGTTCTCGGGACTATGTACGCCACGGGCCACTGCGTAGGCCGTGACCTGCCTACAGCGTATCGCTGGTTCGCACGCGCCCTGCATCAAGACCCGCAGAACTCCCGCATATCGGCGGATCTGCAGGTGCTTTGGCGGCAAATGACGCCAAAGGAGCAGCAACTGGCCACGACCAGCCAACAGTAGTCTCCCAACTGTCTCTCAGGATCACTGCGCTTTACCTGCTTCCACGTGGTCTTCTTCCACGCAAACCAGGAATTGAGGAGTAACGGGCTCGCCCAAAACTCTGGTTCCTGATTCCCTCCAGAGGCACGGTAACTATGGTCACGTTGCCTAAACGGGCAGGCGCTTACATACTCACCCAGAGACCTTTCTCAGGCTTTGAGAGGGCACCAGGATTTCTATGCTCGACGGCCAACAGCTCAAGTCGCTAGGGTTACGTTTTGCTCGCGCCCTGCACATGACGATCAAGACCGCGGTGATGTTCACGGTCGAACATAAGAGCGTGGAGCGTCCCATCCAGCAGAGTTTTCAGTTCTTGAATCATCTGCTCAAAGAGACCGGCCAGTTCACCTTCGGTTTCGTTGACAACCAGGTGATGCTCAACAATCTGCTGACCACCGAAACTTCGTTGCGTCATCTGGAAACCGAGTTTCTGAAGCGCGGAGTTGCCGCGGTGACCTTTGAGCCGGGTCTGACTCTCGGCCGTTATAAGAAAGTAATCAGCTTACTCTCGGCGCCCAGCAAGGTCATTGATGAGGCGGGGGGAGTGCTGGTATTCCTGGAACAAAATGAGCTGGACGGCGCGCGCATTCTTCCGGCAGCCAGAAATCAGAAAAAAGACGAGCACGGCGATACCATCATCGAGACCGACTCCGAAGCATACATCTTGTCCAAGCAGATGACCGAGGAGCAAGGTCCACGGGACCTTCTAGACTCGATCGATGCGCTGCTGGAGTCAGCCTGGTTCGATCCTTCTACACGAGCAGAAGTTCTCTCCGATTTCGCAGCACGCGGAGTGGATGGCACCGGATACGGCGTGCCGATTGAAATGTCGAGTCTGGTGGTTTTGAAGGACGGAGAAAGAGTCGGCCGTGGCGACGCAGGTCCGGGAACTGGTCCAGGAGGCAGTGGGACTGGGGCAGCCACGGGGACTGCTGGAGTCATGGTTCCCAGTGGTGTACTGGGTGGCGGTGGCGGCTCTGACCAACCGTTGGGCGGGACAGGAAGGGGCTCGGGCGGTCCATTTCCAATGGGTAGCGGTTCCGGCATTGGTGCAGGTAACGGGACATTCGGCAATCCTGCTAGTAATCGAGGCGGCAATTCCGGAGGGTATTCCGGCGGTGAAAGCAGTGGGGGCCCCGGCGGCATGGCAGCACTTGACGGTTTTGCCGGGCGCGTTAAAGCGGGCTCATGGAACTCAAGTTCGGGCAGCTTCATGGAGTTAGTGGAAGCTTCGGTGCAGCGTTCGCTGCTGGAAGAAAAGGGCAATCCGCAAAAATCGTACACCTCGCTGGCGCGCATTCTGCGCACCACGGGCGTGGACAAGATTCTCGAGCATTTCCCCGCCGACCGGCGCCAGGAACTGACCAGCCTTTCGCCTGACCAACTGGCCGCCGAATACATCGAAGACACAGCTCTGCAGCTGGCGGGCGCGAAACTCAAGAGCGCGGGAGGCTCATCGCAAAAAGTCCTGATCGAAGAAGAGGTCGTGCGCGTTCTCGCACGCAGCCTGCAGGCTACCCATATGGCGGACCGGCTAGCGCAGAAACTCACGAAGTTCATTCAGGAATTTGCCGTCCCACCTCACGTGCAGGAGAAAATTCGCGAGGAGCTTGTCTGGACCTCGCTCAACAACAGCAAGAAATACGCTCGGCTGATGGAAATCAAACACTTCTCCGCGGTCGAGTTTCGGCGCCTGACCGACCTTTCGAAAGAGCTCATGGGCCAGCGGGAAGTGGACCGGGCCTCGGCCCTGGCCAGTCACTACTTCGACTTCCTCGATGAGGAGGGAGTGAAAATTGATAATGCCGAGTTGAGCCGGGCGCCGGAGTTGATTCGCAATATCCCTCTCGCCCAGGTGGGCTTTGCCGCTAAGACGGCGGAGCGGTTGGGGCGCACCCTGCTGCGCCAAGATATTTCTGAATATGTTCACTCTCTCGCGGCCAGCGCATTAACGGTGCTGGCGCAATCCATCTCCGCTTTTGAAGATTTCCAGAACGTTTCGGCAATAGGTATTTCGCTCGAGGCTTCCTTTAACCGCGACTCGGAAAAACACAAGAAGTGCTGCGGAACCGGCCTGGAGCGCCTTCTGCCCGCGGCGGCAATTGAGCGCGTTATCGAGTTATTTATCCTGCAACGAAATGATTCCGCATGGACCAAGACTGCCGCCAGGCTGCTGCGCTTCGCGGCTCCCGCCAGCATTGAGAGTGTATTCAATCGCCTGATTCTGGAAACCGACGCCCGCAACCGTTTGGCGCTGGTACGCCTGGTCGGTCAGATGGGAAGCCACAGCATCGAGGTCGCTTACAAGTATCTTAAGGACGAGCGCTGGTATGTGGTCAGAAACATCTGCGGCGTCCTGGCGGAGTTGAAGGATCCTGACTTGGCGGACCACATCGTCCCGGCGCTAGAACATGCGGACGAGCGAGTCCAACAGGCCGCACTTAAAGCTCTGGTCAACAGCCGGACTATGCGTGCCGCGCCGGTACTGGCTGCTTCCCTTTCCAAACTAGCGCCCAAGGTGCGGGATGAGGCGCTGGATGAACTGACATTCATGAGACAACCTAAGACGATCGCCGGCCTGGAGGCATTCGTGAGCGGAGCCGACAGCCGCAGTCTGGTGCCGGCGAAAAAAGCAATTCAGGTTCTGGCTTGCATTGATGATGACGACGCGTTGCACGCGCTGGCAAGGCTGTTCCGCAAAGAGGATTTGGACAACCGGATCCGGCGAGCCGTGCTGGGCGTCATCTGCAAGAATCAGTCTTCTGTGGCGGTAGAAATCCTGCAAGAACTGGCCAAGACCCGCGGTCCGCTGGCTGATGAAGTTCGCAGCGAACTCAAGGGTCGCAAACCCGCTTGAGTCATCTGTATCAAACGACTCTGAGGTTTGCGTAATCTCGACTGTCGGCTTGGATAGGCCCGACCCTGCTTGCACCTCGGTAACCCATCCTGCTATCTTGCCGATGCGTGAATCCCAATCCACGCAGGCAGTAGGCACGTACCTCTAGCGAGAAGAGAGCCGGCGTTTTGTCCACGGCAACGCGCAATCCGGAACCGAACGACGGAGCTCTGATCGCAGCCATACGCTCCGGCAATCAGGATGCCATGGCGCAGTTGTATGCGCGCTATTCTTCGGTTGTATATGCAGTGGCGCTGCGAGTGCTCGGCGATACCGCTGCGGCGGAAGACGTGCTACAGGAAATTTTTATCCAGTTGTGGCGCAATCCGGGCGCCTTCGATTCGGGACGGGGAAATCTGGCGCCGTGGCTGGCGGTGATCACGCGGAACCGGGCGGTGGACTCCTTGCGCAAACGACGGCCGCATACGGAAATCGGCGAGACCACGGTTTCGGTTGAACCTGATCTTGCTGGCGAGGCCGATCGCGGGCGCGCCATGGAGAAAGTTCGGGCGGTGCTCAACCAGATGCCGGCGGCACAGCGCAGCTCACTGGAAATGGCTTACTTTGAGGGATACAGTCATTCTGAAATTGCAGAGAAAACCGGAGAACCGCTGGGGACGGTCAAAACCCGCATCCGCAACGGCCTGATGCTGCTCCGCAAGGCAGTGGAAACGAAATGAGCGTTCACGAACCATTCGCGGAAGACCTGGCGCTTTACGCTCTAGGTTGCCTGGAGGGCGACGAAAGGACGTCGCTGGAGAAGCACCTGGAGGAGTGTGCTTCCTGCCGCCGCGAACTGGAGCAACTGCGTGGAGACGCGGCGCTGCTGGCGCTGTCTGCGTCGGGACCGAAGCCGCCGGCACGGGCTCAAACGCGGCTGATGGACGCGATAGCCCAAGAACCGCGAGGACAAAAAGCTGAGAACAGAAGGCCGCGTCCGCAGTGGTGGGCAGCGCTCGGATGGGCTGCGGCGGCGGCAATGATTGTGGTCGTAGCCGTGCTGTGGAATCAGAACGTCCGGCTGAAATCCAGCGTTGCAGTTTTGCAAGGCCTTTCCGAGCAACAAAGACTTGAACTCGGCCAGGCGCGTCGCGTGGTAAACACTCTGATGGCGCAGGACGCGATGCACATTGATGTCATGCCGGTGGGCCAAAAAGCTCTTCCACCACAGGGAAAGGCTATCTATTCTCGCCAGAATAACGGTCTGATTTTCATGGCCAGCAATTTGCTTCCACTGCCAGCGCAGAAAGCTTATGAACTGTGGATCATTCCCACGCAAGGCGCGCCGATTCCTGCGGGCGTGTTTAAACCGGATGCGCACGGCGGGGCAATGGTGATCAATCCGCCGATCCCGGCGGGAGTTGAGGCCAAGGCGTTCGCTATCACGATTGAGCCGGAGCAAGGCTCGCAGACTCCGACCATGCCGATCGTCATGTTGGGTGCGGGCGGATAGCCCTCCGGTCGTGACGTGAAGACTGTTCTTTCGCCCTTTCTGGCTCAGTCATTTCTCCGCTTTCGACCCAGGACTTGCGGCCTCGCTTCATTCTGCCGCCGATTCGCGTCTAACTTTCTTGCTTAAAATATTCGTGCCGCTCATTCGTCTTCACCAGTAGATGAATGCGGCGCTGAGCATCGAAGCAATGACGCGCGAGCAAGACCGGAGAATTTCGGCGGCGGTCGAGAAGGAGCAGTCACGGCTGCGCAACTTCATCCGCCGGCATGTGCCCGACCCGGGCGACGCAGAGGACATTCTGCAGGACGTCCTCTACGAGCTGGTCGAGGCGTATCGCCTGCTGAATCCGATTGAGCAAGTGGGCGCGTGGCTGTTCCGCGTTGCCCGCAATCGGATCACCGACCGCTTTCGCAAGAAGAAACCGATACTTTCGAGTGACCTAGCTGGACTCGAAGAAGACGGCGACGTGTTCTCGCTAGAAGAGCTTCTTCCCTCCCCTGACGCCGGGCCGGACGCAGCTTACGCCCGGAGTTTATTGCTGGAAGAACTCGAGGACGCAATCGAAGAACTGCCTGACGAACAGCGGGACGTATTCGTCGCTCACGAAATTGAAGGCCGCAGCTTCAAGGAATTGGCGGCCGAGTCGGGAGTAAGCGTGAACACGCTGCTGTCACGCAAGCATTATGCTGTGTTGTCTCTGCGCGAGCGACTGCGAGAAATCTACGACGACTTCATGGAAGGATGAGGACAAGAAGATGAGAGCAAGACGAATTGCGAGAGTTTTGAGAATTGTGCTGATCGTACTGACTGCGGCAGCAGTTCTTACGCTGGTAGTTACTCGGCTCTGGAACTTGCTCATGCCCAGTCTGTTTGGATTGCATACCATCACTTACTGGCAGGCTTTGGGTCTGCTGGTCCTGAGCCGGATTCTGCTGGGAGGGTTCCGCGGAAGGCCGCATTTCGGACCGCCGTGGCGCCGTCGCATGTGGGTACGTTGGCAGCAGATGACTCCCGAAGAACGCGAAAAGTTCCGCTCCGGCATGGCGGTCCGTTGCGGACACCATGGACAGCCCGCTGCCGCGCCCAAAGCGTGAACCGAAAAAAAGGTCCCCGCTCAATGGCGGCGGGGCCCGTAGGTTGAGGGGGCAAAATCCGGGTTATGCGGCCACTGGTTCCAGGTAGCGGTCACAGATGCTGTTGGTGAGTTCCCAAATGCTGTCGAACTCAATCAGCCTGGGAAGGAGCGCGCCGGCGATTCGTCTGCGTAATTCTCGAGCTGCTGATAACCGCTCCATGGCGGCGCCAAAACCGCCACAGTCCTCTTTTCGTTTCTCATGGCAAATACTCCCGGGGAGGGATTTATCTTACGTTCTTATTGTTAGACGCTTCGAGAGTTCTGCACAATACCCAGTAATTCTGATTACCTTTAGCTAATAGACGACCCTGTACCAAATGGACACTTCTGGACTTCAAAGCTAGCCCGTTCCTGGACGTGCCCGCATGAATTCCACACTTCTCCCAACAATCAGCACCTTCAAAGTGGCGGGCCGGATCTATCCCGCATCCGATAAGATAGATTAGTTTTACCGTGGTCCGTGAAAATAAACTCCAACCCAGCCCGCTTCTTCGTGATTGGCATCCTGGCAGTCGTCTTGGGTGGAAATGCGGAGCCAGCCCAAACCAACCGGCAAACCGCCCCTCCTGCGGAACACTCCGCCGTGACAAAGCTGACGCTGGCGGGCGTGAGGAATTTTGGCGAGGTCACTCCGACGCTTTACCGGGGAGGGCAGCCCAGCCGCGAAGGATTCGAGGCGCTGGCCAAAATGGGTGTCAACATCGTGGTGGACGGCCGCTTGACCGGCGCCGACAACGAACGCAAGCAGGTGAATCAACTCGGGATGCAGTACGTGAGCATCCCCTGGCACTGTCTTTTACCGAGGGACCAGACGTTCGCGCGCTTTCTCGCGGTACTGCGCGACAATCCCGGCAAGAAGGTGTTTGTGCATTGCCGTTATGGCGATGACCGGACAGGAATGATGGTTGCTTCCTATCGTATGGCAGTCGAAGGCTGGACAGCGGAAGAGGCGCGGCAGGAGATGGAACAGTTCGGTTTCAAACACTTGGTCTGCCCTACGCTGGGATTGTATGAGAAAAAATTTCCGGAGCATGTGAAGAACAATCCTGCTTTTCAAGACTTGCGTCCTGCGCCGAAATGAGGGCCTTCACGCCGCGTCATGCGTGGCACTTCTACGTGAGCCGGTTGAATAGCGCTTCACAAATTCTCAGCGCGCCAGGCTGGCCGTGGACCACACCCATACCATGCTGGCCAATGCAATTGCGTTCCAACCCAGCATAAACATTCGCATTTGGGCGAGGGAATATGGTCGCCTGCCCCAGAGCAGCAAGGCGTCAATCGAGAACCACACCGCACCAATTGCTAGTGCACCCGAAATCCAGAGGTCTCCAAAGTAGTGATAAACGAGGAGCGCTTCTATTACCAGCATGCTGGAAATAAGAAACTTCGACGGAAGCATTCCAATAACCGTGGCGGTGGTGCGGCGGCCACTCAGGCGGTCGGGTTCGAGATCCATGATCTCGCCGAAGACATGGGAATGCATGGCGAACAGTGCGCCGAAGAGCATCGCGGGCCAGCGCAACTGTGGAACATGATTCAGCCAACTGCTCAGGACGAAAACGAGAAGATAGCCTGCCTGGTTCACGATGTCGAACGGCGGCTGGCTCTTGAGTCCGTAACGGGGAAGATTGTAGATCGCCGTGAATGCTGCCAGCGCAGCGAACCAAAGGAGAATTTTCGCTCCGATCAGATACAAGAAAATACCCGCAAAGATCGCTTGTACAAGCGCAATCTGAAGCGGTAAGCGAGTGAGTTGGTCGTGTGATCCGCGGGCTCCGAAAAGGAATGTCCCTTTTCGAGGATTGAACCGGTCTATGTCGGCATCCGCGACATCATTCCATCCGTAAATGATCAGCCCCAAAGGCAGGGTAACGTAGATCAACCCTAACCAAAATCCAGGAGAGTGAAAAACGTGCAGGCGCCCGAGGGGAAGCAGATAGAACCAGACCGCGGTTGCCCAGAGACCCGGGCGGGAGGCTTTGACGATGAAGGCGAGTGTCGAAAGCCGCCCAGCTATTTCAACTCTGGCGGTCGCTGAAGTAGTCGCCACTCCCTATCGTACACTCCCAGCATTAGGCTTCTTCTTGTTCCTTCAACTTCGCGATTACGTTGAAGTCTTCGAGCGTCGTAGTGTCGCCCTTCACTTCCCCATTGGTAGCCAGCTCACGCAGCAGACGGCGCATAATTTTCCCGCTGCGGGTCTTGGGGAGTGACTCGGTAAAGCGAATGTCATCTGGCTTAGCGAGGGACCCGATTTCTTTTGCTACCCATTTGCGCAGCTCATCCTTCAGTTCAGGGGTGGGAGCGCGCCCGCCTCCCAGGGTGACAAACGCGGAAATGGCCTGGCCCTTCACTTCATCCGGCCGCCCCACGACGGCGGCTTCGGCGACAGCCGGGTGGGCCACCAGCGCGGACTCGACTTCCATGGTACTTAAGCGATGTCCGCTGACGTTGATCACGTCGTCCACCCGTCCCATCACCCAGAAATATCCGTCTTTGTCTTTGCGCGCGCCGTCGCCGGTGAAGTAGTTGGGAGGAATTTGCGACCAGTACTGCTTCACATAGCGGTCAGGATCGCCGTAGATTGTGCGCAACATTCCGGGCCATGGCTGCTTAAGGACAAGGAATCCACCCGAGCCATCCGGAACCGGATCGCCCTCCATGGTGACAATCTCAGGCACGATTCCCGGAAAAGGCTTCGTTGCCGAACCAGGCTTGGTTGCAATTGCGCCCGGCAGGGGCGCGATCATGATGTGTCCCGTCTCCGTCTGCCACCAAGTGTCCACGATTGGGCAACGGTTGTGACCGATGGTTTCGCGATACCACATCCAAGCCTCGGGATTGATCGGCTCGCCTACCGTTCCGAGCAGTCGCAGACTGTCGAGCTTGTGCTTTTTCGGCCACTCGTCTCCCCAGCGGATGAAAGTTCGAATCGCGGTCGGCGCGGTGTAGAAGATATTTACTTTGTGCCGATCAATGATTCGCCAGAAGCGGTCGGGCTCGGGAAAATTCGGCGCGCCTTCGTACATCAGGCTGGTGGCGCCGTTCATCAGTGGGCCATAGACAATGTAGCTGTGTCCGGTGACCCAGCCAATATCGGCCGTGCACCAGTAGGTGTCTTCCTCATGAAGATCGAAGACCCATTTCGCCGTGATGTAGGTCCCGACCGAATATCCGCCGGTGGTGTGTACAACACCTTTTGGTTTGCCGGTGGTGCCGGAAGTGTAAAGGATGTAAAGCGGATGTTCGGCATCAAGCGGTTCGGCCGGACACTCATCGGATGCCGTCGCCATCAATTCGTGCCACCAGTGGTCGCGGCCCGGCAGCAGGTTAATCGCAGTTCCAGTGCGCTTGTACACAACAACATTCTTTATTGACGGACAAGATTTCAGCGCCTCTTCGACGGCGGGAAAAAGTGTGACTTCACTGCCGCGCCGATAGGCGCCGTCTTGCGTAACTACAGCGGTGGCCTGTGAGTCGTGAATGCGATCCACCAGCGCATTGGACGAGAAGCCGCCAAAGACAACTGTATGCGGCGCTCCAATGCGGGCGCAGGCGAGCATGGCAACGGCCAACTCAGGCGTCATGCCCATGTACAGCGCGACCCGGTCGCCTTTTTTCACCCCCACCGACTTCAGAACATTGGCGAACTTCTGCACTTCCCGATGCAGTTGCTGATACGTCAGGGTACGGACTTCGCCGGGCTCGCTTTCCCATATGATCGCCGCTTTGTTCTTGCGGGAGGTCAGCACGTGGCGGTCGAGGCAGTTGTAGGAAAGGTTGATCTCGCCGCCGGTGAACCATTTCGCCCAGGGATGGTTCCACTCCAGAACCTTGTCCCACTTCTTGAACCAGTGCAGCTCGGAGGCGATTCGGCCCCAGAACTTCTCCGGCTGCTCAACCGACTCGCGGTAGATGCGGTCGTACTCCTCCACGCTCTTGATATGTGCGCCTTGGCGGAAATGATCCGGACACTCAAACTTGCGCTGCTCTTGGAGTGTGGAGTCGATGTTGGGATCCGAGGCGGGCGCGGTCGTCTTATGTGCCATTCGGGGTCCTCGATTATTAAAAGAATTCCGATGGCATTTTACTGTGTTTGGCGAAATGGCATCGAAAATCTCACCGAAGCGCGCACCGGCTTTGACGCGAGTCGCCAACCGGTTAGAGTCCGAGGCTTGCAATGTATATATGTTACGTATATACTTAATTGCTCGGAGGTGGGCATCATGGGCACAGCGCGGGTCTTCAAGTCTGGCAATAGTCAAGCAGTGAGGCTGCCGAAGGAGTTCCGCTTTCAGGTCGATGAGGTGGAAATTTTCCGGCGTGGACGCGAAGTGGTGCTGCGCCCACGAAAGAGCAATCTGGGAAGGGCCTTTGCCGCGCTTGCAGCCATGCCGAAGGACTTCATGAGCGACGGGCGGCAAGATCGGCCGCCGCAGGAGCGTAAAGAGTTATGAAGGTCCGTTACATGCTCGACACGAACATTTGCATCTACATCGCCAAGCATCAACCCGCCGAGGTGAGGCGCCATTTCGAGCGGCTCAAGCCGGGCCAGGTGGTGATGTCGGCAATCACACACGGCGAACTTTACTACGGCGCGTGCAAGAGCAATCAGCGGACAAGGGCCTTAGCTCAACTGGAAGAGTTGATTCAAGACATTCCAGTCGAAGAACTCGGTTCGACCGCAGCGCAAGCTTACGGCGAAGTCCGAACGGCCCTGGAAAAGCAAGGACGCACTATCGGAAACAATGACCTGTGGATCGGCGCCCATGCTCTGGCACTCGGTCTTACGCTGGCCACCAATAACGAGCGCGAGTTTAAGCGAATAACGGAGTTGGCGGTCGAGAACTGGACCAACTAGCTTAGCTACTTTGCGGTGCAAAAGTAGTCACTTTGGAGCATACATTTCCAGGTTGGGGATTCGCTGCTGCGTGCTAGAAAGTGGTGTAAGCAGTTACTCCA
>Ga0185299_10002396_pt1 | contig 29171 bp, 29 predicted proteins | sample PaiPotPPA55metaG_FD_128002 | JGI IMG/M metagenome (GOLD analysis project Ga0185299, IMG submission 128002) | Iron sulfur acid spring bacterial and archeal communities from Banff, Canada, to study Microbial Dark Matter (Phase II) - Paint Pots PPA... ...
TTTTACCCCGTGGTGGCTGTCGCCGGTTGGGTCGCTCTCCTCGCCTGGCACCGGAGGCGACCAGGAACCTGCCGGGGGTGCAACAGGCGGCAGTGTTCGTGGATGCTGAATTTAACATTCGCCTGTTGCACCCCCGACAGAACCCTGGTAGGGCTGCGCCTGCCAGGCGAGGAGAGCGACCCGACCTCAGCAGGAGAACTGTGCGCTGCGCTGGGCTCGGGCAGCGGCCCCGCGCCGCCCGGTTCTCGATGTGAAATTCACCATTCGGAGACACTCTCCGGTTCGGGCGGCGTTCCGGCCGTGTCGCTCGCGGTTAAATTTCACATCGACCGCACGCCCATCGCGGGCACTCAATTGATCAACGATCGGCGGGCCCGACCAGTTCCCAGATCTGACGTTCTTTCAGGGAACCCGGGTGATCACTGATTCGTTGATCAAGTAGGTGGAGCGGCCAGTCCCGGCGCCCGATGTGAAATCCAGCATCGGCCCGGAACCCGTTGGCCCCACGGTGAAATTTCACATCGAGGCCGCAGGGTGATGCGGGATTTGACAGCCGAGCGCAGCGTTCATAGGCCGATCCCGGGGTGGGGTTCTCTCCTCGGTCGGGCAGGCGTAGCCCTATCGGGGTTCTGTCGGGGGTGCAACCGGCGAATGTGAAATCCCGCGTCAGCCAGATCAAGCCGTCGCCGGTTGCGCCCCCGGCAGGTTCCTGATCGCCTTCAGGTGCCCGGCCGAGGAGAGGACCCCACCCCTACCCCACCACCCGGAACCGCAGCCCGACAGCCCAGGTCACTCTCCGAGGGAGGTGCCCGCCGGAGGCGCAGTTGACGTTGACTTTCCATCGATCGCCGCACGTCAGGAGCCGACGCGACCTCACACAGACGAAGAGTGCGCGTGGAGGACGACCGGAGGGAGGACGACGTCCGCCGTACGAGGTCCGGCGCGAAGCGGAGCGCAGCACCGGAACGTAGGAAGGCCGACCACCAACCGCAACCCGAACCCGAATCCACGGACACGTCAAAAGCGCCGAAAATTCACATCGACCGTAAGCCCATCGGCGCACCTACTTGATCAACGATTGGTAGGCCCGACCGGTTCCCGGGTCTGACGTCTCATCAGGGGACCCGGAGGATTATCGGCTCGTTGATCACATAGGCGGAGCGATTCAGCGCCGACGCCAATGCGGAATTTTTCGGCTGGAACCGCAGGCGGCTGACGTGGACCAAGCCGGGCGCGAGCCGGGCGACGCTTTATGTCACGGTCACGGAGCGGCGATTTCTGGTTAGTCAGTCGGCCGGCAATCACGCCGACCATACGACTAAAGCCAAATAAAATAGTGGTGCCCCCGCGTATTGCGCGCGGGGGCACCACTGTTTGTATGACAGCAATCGACTACCGGGCCGAAGGCCCCGAGTCGCTTAGCTGCGGGTCAGCCTACCAGGACGACTTGGTCACTCCGGGGAGCTCGCCCGCGTGCGCCATCTCGCGAAGGCAGACGCGGCACAGGCCGAACTTGCGGTACACCGAGTGCGGACGGCCGCACTTCTGGCACCGGGTGTAGCCCCGGACCTTGAACTTCGGCTTCTTGTTCGCCTTGTTGACCAGCGCGGTCTTCGCCATGATCAGGCCTCCTTGAAGGGGAAGCCGAGCAGCTTGAGCAGCGCGCGGCCTTCGTCGTCATTGGTCGCGGTGGTGACCACCGTGATGTCCATGCCCCGAACGCGGTCGATCTTGTCGGGGTCGATCTCGTGGAACATGGACTGCTCGTTGAGACCGAAGGTGTAGTTGCCCTTGCCGTCGAACTGCTTCGGCGACAGGCCGCGGAAGTCGCGGATACGCGGGAGCGCGATCGAGACCAGGCGGTCCAGGAACTCCCACATGTAGTCACCGCGCAGGGTGACGTGGGTGCCGATCGGCTGGCCCTCGCGCAGCTTGAACTGCGCGATCGACTTGCGGGCCTTGGTGATCGCCGGCTTCTGGCCGGTGATCGCCTGCAGGTCGCGAACCGCGCCCTCGATGAGCTTCGAGTCGCGGGCCGCGTCGCCCACACCCATGTTCACGACGACCTTGGTGACACCCGGGATCTGCATGACGTTCGCGTAGCTGAACTGCTCACGCAGCGCCGGGGCGATCTCCGCCCGGTAGCGCGTCTTCAGACGCGGGGTGACCTTGGTCTGAGTCTCGTCAGTGACAGTCATCAGATCGCCTCTCCGGTCTTCTTCGCGAACCGCACGGAACGCGTGACCGTCTTCTTGCTGCCGTCGGGCAGGGTGCGCTCCTGCTCCTCACGCCGGAAGCCGACGCGGGTGACGACCTTCTTGCCCTCGTGCTCGACGATCAGCATCACGTTGCTGACCTGGATCGGCGCCTCGACGGTGACGATGCCGCCGGTCTTGGAGCCACGCGCGGTCTGACCGACCTTGGTGTGCTTCTTGACCCGGTTCACGCCCTCGACGATGACCTTGCCGTCGGCGGGCATGGCCTGGATGACCTTGCCCTGCAGGCCCTTGTCCCTGCCCGTGATGACCTGGACCAGGTCACCCTTGCGGATCTTCTGCTTCGGCATGCTTACAGCACCTCCGGCGCAAGCGAGATGATGCGCATGTAGCGCTTGTCGCGCAGCTCACGGCCGACCGGGCCGAAGATGCGGGTGCCGCGCGGGTCGCCGCCGTCCTTGATCAGGACCGCCGCGTTCTCGTCGAAGCGGATGTACGAGCCGTCCGGACGACGACGCTCCTTGACGGTGCGCACGATGACCGCCTTGACGACGTCACCCTTCTTCACACCCGCGCCGGGCAGCGCGTCCTTGACGGTGGCGACGATGATGTCGCCGATCCCGGCGTAGCGGCGGCTGGAGCCACCGAGAACCCGGATGCAGAGGATTTCCTTAGCACCGGTGTTGTCGGCGACCCGCAGCCGCGATTCCTGCTGAATCACGTTCTACTCCTGACTGGTGGCCGCGCCCTGTCGACGCGACCCGATGTCTCTTCGCAGAAAGTCCCGCGACCCCGGCGGATCCGAGCGAACGGACCCGCCGGGACGGAACTGCTTACTTGGCCTTCTCGAGGATCTCGACCACGCGCCAGCGCTTGGTCGCCGAGAGGGGCCGGGTCTCCATGAGCAGCACGCGGTCGCCGATGCCGCAGCTGTTCTGCTCGTCGTGGGCCTTCAGCTTGCTGGTACGGCGGATGACCTTGCCGTACAGCGGGTGCTTGACCCTGTCCTCGACCGACACGACGATCGTCTTGTCCATCTTGTCCGACACGACAAGGCCCTCGCGGGTCTTGCGCGCGCCGCGGTCGGCGGTGCTGTTCTCCACGTTTGTTACCTCACTCGCGGTGTTCGATGTCACTGTGACACCGCCGTGATACCGAGCTCGCGCTCGCGCTGGATCGTGTAGATCCGGGCGATGTCCGCCTTGACGGCCTTCATCCGGCCGTGATTCTCCAGCTGGCCGGTGGCCTGCTGGAAACGGAGGTTGAACAGCTCCTCCTTGGCCTCGCGCAGCTTGTCGACGAGTACTTCGTCCGACAGCTCACGCAACTCGTGTGTAGCAGTTCCCTGTGCCATCAGATGTCACCCGCCTCGCGCTTGATGATCCGGCACTTGCACGGAAGCTTGTGCGACGCGCGCAGCAAGGCCTCCCGGGCGATCTTCTCGTTCGGGTAGGAGAGCTCGAACAGCACCCGACCCGGCTTGACGTTCGCGACCCACCACTCCGGCGAACCCTTACCGGAACCCATGCGGGTTTCGGCCGGCTTCTTGGTCAGCGGCCGGTCCGGGAAGATCTGGATCCAGACCTTGCCGCCACGGCGGATGTGCCGGTTGATCGCGATACGCGCCGACTCGATCTGCCGGTTCGTCACGTACGCCGGGGTGAGCGCCTGGATGCCGTACTCGCCGAAGTTCAGCTCGTTGCCACCCTTCGACGCACCATGGCGGTCCGGGTGGTGCTGCTTGCGGTGCTTGACCCTGCGGGGGATCAGCATGGCCTAGCCCTCCTTCGGTGCTTCGGCCGCCGCGGCGGTGGCCTCGGCCGGAGCCTCGGTCGCCGGGGCGGCGGTGTTCTCGGTGCGGCCGCCGCGCGCGGGACGGTCGCCGCCGCCGCGCTCGCCGCCACGGGCCGGACGCCCGCCGCGGGGACGGTCGCCGCCGCCGCGGCGGTCGTCACGGCCGCCGCCGGTGGACGGACGGCGCTGCTCGGCGGCGGCTGCCGCACGGGCCGCGCTCAGCGAGGCGACGTCGCCCTTGTAGACCCAGACCTTCACGCCGATCCGGCCGAAGGTCGTGCGGGCCTCGTAGAAGCCGTAGTCGATGTTCGCGCGCAGCGTGTGCAGGGGCACGCGGCCCTCGCGGTACTGCTCGGAACGCGACATCTCGGCGCCGCCGAGGCGGCCGGAGACCTGGACCTTCACGCCCTTGGCGCCGGCCTTCATCGTGGTCTGGATCGCCTTGCGCATGGCCCGGCGGAACGCGACTCGCGAGGAGAGCTGCTCGGCCACGCCCTGCGCGATGAGCTGGGCGTCCATCTCGGGGTTCTTCACCTCGAGGATGTTGAGCTGCACCTGCTTGCCGGTGAGCTTCTCCAGCTCGCCGCGGATGCGCTCGGCCTCGGCGCCGCGCCGGCCGATCACGATGCCCGGACGCGCCGTGTGGATGTCCACGCGGACGCGGTCGCGGGTGCGCTCGATCTCGACCTTGGAGATGCCGGCCCGCTCCATGCCCTTGGTCATGAGCTTGCGGATCTCGACGTCTTCCTTGACATACGCCTTGTACATCTTGTCGGCGTACCAGCGGGACTTGAAGTCCGTGGTGATGCCCAGGCGGAACCCGTGCGGGTTTACCTTCTGTCCCATTACCGGGTCCTGCCCTTCTTCGCGGCGGCGGCCTCGGACTGCTCGACCACGATGGTGATGTGGCTGCTGCGCTTGCGGATGCGGTACGCACGGCCCTGCGCGCGCGGCCGGAACCGCTTGAGCGTCGGGCCCTCGTCCACGTAGGCGGCCGCGATGACCAGGTCACCGTGCAGCTGCTTGTTGTTCCGGGCGTTGGCGGCCGCGGACGCGACAGCCTTGTAGACCGGCTCGGCGGCGGCCCACGGCGCGAAGCGCAGGTAGTCCAGCGCCTCCTCGACGTTGCGGCCCCGCACCTCGTCGACGACGCGGCGGACCTTCATCGGGGTCATCCGGACGTGCTTGGCCTGGGCCAGCGCCTGGTTGTCCGGCAGGTCCTTCGCCTTGTTCTCAGCCACGGCGGGACCTCCGATCGTCCTTCACGTGACCCCGGAAAGTGCGGGTCGGGGCGAACTCGCCCAGCTTGTGGCCGACCATCGCCTCGGTGACGAACACCGGGACGTGCTTGCGGCCGTCGTGCACGGCGATCGTGTGGCCCAGCATCGCCGGGACGATCATCGAGCGCCGGGACCACGTCTTGATGACGTTGTGGGTTCCCTTGTCGTTCTGGACGTCCACCTTCTTGATCAGGTGGTCGTCAACGAAGGGACCCTTTTTGAGACTGCGCGGCATCTAGACCTCCTCCTAGCGCTTCTTGTTCGACTTGCGGCGGCGGACGATGTACTTGTCACTGGCCTTGCCCGGCTGGCGGGTGCGGCCTTCCTTCTGACCCCAGGGCGAGACCGGGTGGCGACCACCGGAGGTCTTGCCCTCACCGCCACCGTGCGGGTGGTCGATCGGGTTCATCGCGACACCGCGGACGGTCGGGCGCTTGCCCTTCCAGCGCATGCGGCCGGCCTTGCCCCAGTTGATGTTGCCCTGCTCCGAGTTGCCGACCTCGCCGACGGTCGCGCGGCAGCGCGCGTCGACGTTGCGGATCTCCCCGGAGGGCATACGCAGCTGGGCGTAGGGGCCGTCCTTGGCGACGAGCTGGACGCTGGCGCCGGCCGAGCGGGCGATCTTCGCACCCTGACCGGGCCGAAGCTCGATCGCGTGGATGGTCGTACCGGTCGGGATGTTGCGCAGCGGCAGGTTGTTGCCCGGCTTGATGTCGGCGTTGGGGCCGGACTCGATCGGGTCGCCCTGCTTCAGCTTCGCCGGAGCGATGATGTAGCGCTTGGTGCCGTCCACGTAGTGGAGCAGCGCGATGCGCGCGGTGCGGTTGGGGTCGTACTCGATGTGCGCGACCTTCGCCGGCACGCCGTCCTTGTCGTTCCGACGGAAGTCGATGACACGGTAGGCGCGCTTGTGGCCGCCGCCCTGGTGACGGACCGTGACGCGACCCTGCGCGTTACGGCCGCCCTTGGAGTGCAGCGGGCGGACCAGAGACTTCTCCGGGGTGTCCCGGGTGATCTCGACGAAGTCGGCAACGCTGGCGCCGCGGCGACCGGGGGTCGTCGGCTTGTACTTGCGAATGCCCATGGCTTTGAGATTCCTCTAGTTCCTCGGTGCCGGCCTCAGGAGACCGGACCCCCGAAGATGTCGATGCGGCTCTTCTTGCTGGCGTCCGTCGGCTGCGGGTCGACCGACACAATGGCGCGCTTGGTGGACGCGCGGTGACCGTAGGTCCCCACGCGGGTCCGCTTGCGCTTGCCCTTGCGGTTGATCGTGTTCACAGCCGTCACCTTGACGTCGAAGAGCAGCTCGACCGCGTCGCGGATCTGCTCCTTGTTGGCGTCCGGGTGCACGATGAACGTGTACTTGTTCTCGTCGAGCAGCGCGTAGCTCTTCTCCGAGACGACCGGCTTGAGCAGCAGGTCGCGGGCGAGAACGTAACGGTCCTTGGTAGCCATCAGACCTCGCTCCCTTCGGTGTCGGCCGAGGGCTGTACCGAAGCGCGCGCGTTGACTGTCTTCGGGCCGGCGACGAACGTGTCGAAGGCGGCCTGGGTGAAGATCACGTCGTCGCTGACGAGCACGTCGTACGTGTTCAGCTGGTCGGCGTGCAGCAGGTGGACCTCGGGGAGGTTGCGCAGCGAGAGCCACGCGTTGATCTCATCGCGGCCGAGCACCACGAGCACGTTCTTGCGCTCGGTGACGGCCTTGATCGCGGTCAGCGCGGTCTTGCTCGACGGGGTCTCCCCGGCGAACGAGTCCACGACGTGCAAGCGGCCGTTGCGGGCCCGGTCCGACAGGGCGCAGCGCAGGGCCGCGGCCTTCATCTTCTTCGGGGTCCGCTGCGAATAGTCGCGCGGCTTGGGGCCGTGCACGACGCCACCGCCGGCGAACTGCGGAGCGCGGGTCGAGCCCTGGCGGGCGCGTCCGGTGCCCTTCTGGCGGTACGGCTTCTTGCCGCCGCCTCGGACCTCGCCGCGACGCTTGGTGCTGTGGGTGCCCTGGCGGGCGGCGGCGAGCTGGGCGACGACGACCTGGTGAACCAGGGGGACGTTCAGCTCGACGTCGAAGATCTCCGCGGGGAGATCGACGGTAACAGTGGAAGTCATCTCAATCAGCCCTTCGCCGCCGTCTTGACGAGCACGAGGCCGCCGTTGGGGCCGGGTACGGCACCCTTGATCAGCAGCAGGCCCTTCTCGGCGTCGATCGCGTGGACGGTCAGGTTCTGCACGGTGACCCGCTCGTGGCCCATCCGGCCGGCCATCCGGACGCCCTTGAAGACGCGACCGGGGGTGGCGCAGGCGCCGATGGAGCCGGGCGAGCGGTGCTTGCGCTGCACGCCGTGTCCGGCGCCCAGGCCCTTGAAGTTGTGCCGCTTCATGACGCCCGCGAAGCCCTTGCCCTTGGAAGTACCGACGGCGTCGATCTTCTGTCCGGCCTCGAACACCTCGGCGGTGATCTCCTGGCCGAGCGCGTACTCGGCGGCGTCGGAGGTGCGCAGTTCGACGAGGTGGCGACGGGGGGCTACCCCGGCCTTCTCGAAGTGGCCCTTCTCCGGCTGGTTCACCTTGCGCGGGTCGATCTCGCCGAAGGAGATCTGGACCGCGGCGTAGCCGTCCTTCTCGATGCTGCGTACCTGGGTCACGACGCACGGCCCGGCCTTGACCACGGTCACCGGGACGACCCGGTTGTCCGCGTCCCAGACCTGGGTCATGCCGAGCTTCTCACCCAGGACGCCCTTGATCTGCTTGTCCATGATTCCTAGGCGTCCTTACAGCTTGATCTCGATGTCGACACCGGCCGGCAGGTCGAGCCGCATGAGCGAGTCGACGGTCTTGGGCGTGGGGTCGAGGATGTCGATGAGCCGCTTGTGCGTACGCATCTCGAAGTGCTCGCGCGAGTCCTTGTACTTGTGCGGCGAGCGGATGACGCAGTACACGTTCTTCTCGGTCGGCAGCGGCACCGGCCCAGCGACCCTGGCGCCAGTCCGGCTCACCGTCTCGACGATCTTGCGCGCCGAGGAGTCGATGACCTCGTGGTCGTAGGCCTTGAGCCTGATGCGGATCTTCTGTCCCGCCATGGCTTCCCTGTCTCTTCTCTCGTATACCTCTGCGGCCTCCCCGCCGGTCCAGCGGACCGACAGGGGCTAGCCCTGCTGTCTTACGACCGCGTGCGGTGAGTCCGCTTCAGTCTTCGGGCCGTCATCCACCAGGCCTTATTGCCCGGCGGACCGTACCCGGGGGTAGGTCTTGTCCGGATTTCTCCGACCCACGCGGTCGGGCGTGTCGCAATGGTGGCGCACGCCTTCCCGCAGGCAGGGGGTATCCCCCGGCCGTTCACTATCACTCGAGAGAGGATCGTGATGCGGGCCCGAGACCACGTTCCGCCGCAGCTCACGCCACACGGTTAGCAGCACCGTGCGGCGGTTGCGGGTACGTGCGCGCCGAGGGTCCGACGCGGCTCCGGGCGCTTGGTTCAGGGCATGCCTGGCCCAAGCAACCTCAACAGTGTGCCGTATCAGGGCGGCCGATACCAAATCCGCGCCCAGCTCAGGCGACCTGGCGCGACTACGACGGCAATGCGCTACACGTCCGTAACGAAGGCGTCCGGGAGCGGCCGGGATGATGATGAAGATAGTAGAGTGCGGCGGTGTCCATACCCCGCAGCCGCCGTCACTGGCTGGTCGTCGCCCTCGCGCTCGTGCTGACCGCCGGCGCGGCCACCGCGGGCGCCACCGGACTGACCGCCAACGCGAGCCTGTCCGGGAAGAAGGACACCGCGGCCGCCAAGCCCGCCTCTGCCGCGCACGCGACCTCGGCCTCGACCATGGCGGCGGGCGCGCATCCGGTGAAGTTCGGGCTCGACTACGGCTCCACCCTCTCCGACGAGACCACCGCCGAGATCCGCGCGAACCTGCAGGACGCGGCGACCGTCGGGGCGAAGTGGATCCGGGTGGACCTGGCCTGGGAGAAGATCCAGCCGAACGACTCGTGGAGCTACGACTGGAGCTCCTTCGACGACATCACGCAGGCGGCCGGCTCGCTGGGCCTGAAGGTCGACGCGATCCTCGACGCCACCGCGTACTGGGACACCTCCCCCGCCTGCAAGGCCGGCGAGCCGAACACGGAGTTCTGCCCGCCCGACGAGCTCTCGTACTTCACCGACTTCGCCGCCGCCGCGGCCAGGCGGTATGAGAACTCGAGCGTGGGGGCCTGGGAGATCTGGAACGAGCCGAACATCAGCGCGCGCTGGTGGCCGGAGCCGAGCCCGAGCGGATACGCGCAGATGCTCACCTCCGTGTCCCAGGCGATCCGCGGTGCGAACCCGAAGGCCTTCGTCCTGATGTCCGGGCTGGCCGCGGTGCCGGACCCGCCGCCGGCCGGGCGCGAGACCGAACAGGACTTCCTGACCGCGGTGGCGGCCGTCCCCGGGGCGCTGGCCGACGTGAACGCCATCAGCTTCCATCCGTTCTCCGGGTTCGTGCTGCCCTCGGTCGCCGGCGTCTATCAGGACATCTCCGCCTCGCCGGACAACCTGCTGAGCATCCTGCAGAAGGCCGGATACCCGAACCTGCAGATCTGGCTGACCGAGGCCGGGGTGGCGGTCGGGCCGGGCGTCACGGCGTCCAACCTGACCTCGCAGACGGCGTACGCCACGAACCTGGTGCAGACGGCGTCAAAGAACTCTGATATCAGTGCCGCGTTCTGGTTCTCCGACCAGGACATCCCGGCCCAGCAGCTCTTCTGGGGCCTGCGCGACGCGCAGGGCAAGGCGCGGCCCGCGTTCGCCGCGTTCGGGGCCGCGATCAAGGCCTGCGGCTGCAGCTCACCATGACGGACGACGGGCCGTAGAGGGGAATCGGGAATGCGGATCCTGCAGGTCGTCAACGTGAGTTTCGAGGCGGGCGGCGCGGAGAAGAGCGTGCGGATACTCGCCGAGGGCCTGCGCGCCCGCGGGCACGAGGTGCGCGTGCTGGCCACCGACCATCTGATGGACGCCACCAGGACGTCCTTCGCCGACGAGTTCGTGCCCGCGGTCCGCGGCAGCGCGGCGGCGCGGGTGGTCGGCTACTTCTGGAACCGCGCGGCTTACACGCGTACCCGCCGGCTGCTCGCCGACTTCCGGCCGGACTGCGTCCACCTGCACACCATCGGCGAGTTCAGCCCCTCGGTGCTGGCCGCGACGCGGGCCGTGCCCCGGGTGCTCACCGTGCACGGCCCCGAGGACTGGACGCTGCGGCTGCTGCGCTGGAACCTCGCCTCCGCGACCCGCGGCGGGCCGCTCAGCCCGGCCGACCGGGCCCGCTACCTGTACCTGCGCTTCCTCCAGCGCCCCGGCTATCTGTTCTGGCTGCGCCGGATCGACCGGCTGATCGCGCCGAGCGAGTACTTCGCCGCCGCCGTCCGCCCGGACGCGGGCCGGGTGCCGATCTCCGTGCTGCCCAACGGGATCGAGCCGCTGACGCGGTCCGTCCCCGCGGCGGCCGCGGACCCGCACCTGGTGCTGTACGTCGGCCGGCTCGCCCGGGTCAAGGGCGTGCACGTGCTCATCGAGGCGGTGCGGCGGCTGCGTTCGCAGGGGACGGAGATCCGGCTCGGCGTCGTCGGGGACGGCGAGGAGCGGACCGCGCTCGAGGCGGCGGCCGCCGGGCTCGTCGCGGACGGCACCGTGCGCTTCCACGGCTGGCAGAGCCCGGAGGCCGTCTCCGCGCTGGTGTCCGGCGCCGCGGCGGTGGCCATCCCCTCGCTGTGGCCGGAGAACTTCCCGACTGTGGCCCTCGAGGCGCTGCAGCTCGGCCGCCCGCTGGTGGCCTCCCGGGTGGGCGGGCTGCCCGAGCTGGTGGGCGCGGACAACGGCGTGCTCGTGCCGGCCGGCGAGCCGGGACCGCTGGCCGAGGCGCTGGCCTCGATCGTCGGCGACCCGGAGCGGCAGGCCGAACTGGGGCTCGGCTCGCTCGCCCGGGCGAAGAGCTACGGCGTCGAGGAGTTCCTCGACGCGATCGTCCGCTGCTATACGGAGGTCGTCGGCGCACGCCGCCCGGCCGGCCCGGAGGGGGACCGATGAGTGTCACGGTGGCGCTGGTCACGCCGTACTATCCGCCGAAGATCGGCGGAGTGGAGCGCTACGTCGCGCAGCTCGCCCAGGGCCTGGCCGCGGACACGGAGTTCACCCCCGTGGTCATCACCACCCGCTCCGGCGGCAGGCGGACCACGGTGGCGGTCGAGGACGGGGTGCGGGTGATCAGGCTCGGTGTGTGGCTGCGCGTGTCGAACACGCCGCTCAGCCCGCTCTGGCCGGTGCAGCTGCGCCGGTGGCTGCGGCGTACCGGCGCCGAGATCGTGAACGCGCACGCGCCGGTCCCCGGGCTCGGCGACCTGGCGCTGTTCGCCGCGGGTCGGCGCCGGACCGTGCTGACCTACCACGCGGGCACCATGCACAAGGGCGTGCCCGGATCCGAGTTCGCCGACCGGCTCATCGCCTGGTACGAGCGCCGGGTGCTGCCGCGAGTGTTCGAACGCTGCGACGTGCCGGTGCCGGTCGGCCCCTCGTCGATGGCGGCCGGCTATCCGGGCGCGGAGCTGATCACCCCCGGAGTGGACGTCGAGCGCTTCACCCCGGGCCCGGTCGAGGGCAGGCGCGGCCTCGTGTACGTGGGACGGATGGACCGCACCTCGGCCTGGAAGGGCGTGGACGTCCTGATCGAGGCCCTGCGGCAGCTGGCCGACCTGCCGGACGCGACCCTGACGCTGGTCGGCGAGGGGGACGCGCTGGCCGACCACCTCGCCCTCGCGCAGCGGCTCGGCGTGCGCGAGCGGGTCGAGGCGACCGGCGCGCTGGCCGGCGAGCAGCTGGTCGCGGCGATCCGCTCCGCGGCCGTGCTGGTGCTGCCCTCCACCACGGACGCCGAGTGCGCCGGGACGGTGACGATGGAGGCCATGGCCTGCGCCACCCCGGTGGTCGCCTCCAACGTCGGCAGCCTGGCCTACGTGGTCGGCGACGGCGAGGGCGGCCTGATCGTGCCGCCCGCGGACCCCGCGGCGCTGGCCGCGGCCTGCCGCAGGGTCCTGACGGACGAGGAGCTGGCCGCGCGGCTCGGCGAGGCCGGGCGGGCGCGGGCGGAGAAGCTGTTCGCCTGGCCGCGCCTGGTGGAGCGCTACCGCGCGGTGTTCGCGGGGCTGCTCGAACCCTGAGAACGCCGCGCGCGGACCGCCGCCGCGCACGGCCCGGTCAGCCGGACACCGCCGCGCGCAGCACCTCGACGAACCGGTCGACCTCGGCGCGGTAGCCCGGGATCGCCTTGCCCAGCGCGCTCCGGTAGCCGCCGTCGCGCAGGGCGGCGTCCACCCGCTCCACGAGCCAGTCGGCGCGCACGGCGGACATGTCCGCGACCCACTCCTCGAAGCCGAGGTCGCGCATGATGCCAAGGCCCTTGTTCGCGTAGTTGAGCACGACGCAGGGCACGCACTGGCTCAGGCTGAAGATGGCGGAGTGGAAGCGGGTCGCGATCGTCAGGTCGGCGGAGCCGTAGAGCCCGAAGACGTCCCGGTGGCCGACGCCCGCGTCGTCGATCATCAGCAGCCGCGGCTCATCGATCAGCGCGGCGATCCGCCGGTGCACGAGCCGGTCGTCGTCCGCCTGGAACTCGCAGGTGACCTGCGGGGCGAGGACCAGGTACCGGGAGGCGTCCGCGGCGAGGATCCGCCGGATCGCCTCGGCCATCTGCTCCTCGTAGGCGCGCTGTGCGGCCGGCTCGAGATAGGCCCGCATGGTCATCACCAGCAGCGCGGCGTGCTCGGGAACGCCGAGCTCGCGGCGCCAGTCCCGGTCCGAACCGCCGACGAAGGCGAAGGCGCTGTCGACGTCGCGGCGCAGCACCCGCTCGGGCACTCCCGTGTCCAGCAGCATCTTCCGGCTGATGTCCTCGCGGGTGGACACGGCGCGGGCGCGGCCCAGCACCCGGCGCACGGCCGAGCGCTGGAACCGGGTCGGGAAGGGCCCGAACGACTGCGGGCCGAGCACCACCGGCACCCCGAAGCGGTTCGCCAGCCACAGCGGCAGCAGCAGGAAGCCGATGCTCAGGTCGTAGCCGACGCCGGCCCCGCCGTGCAGGTATCCCCCGCCCAGGCTCACCACCAGGTCCGCCGACGCGATCGCGCCGTACTCCTCGGCCACCTCGCGCGGCAGCAGCCCGCGGCCGAGCCTGGCCAGCGGCCGGCCGAGACCGCAGGCCGTCGCCAGCACCAGCGCGCCGACCAGCGCCTTGCGCAGGATCCGGTTCGGCCGCGAGACGCCCTCCACCGCGCTGTAGCGCCGGATGGAGCCGAGGTTGCGCGTGCCCCACACGTCGGGGTGCACGGCCGGGTCCTCGAACCCGCTGACCAGGACCTCCGCCGTGGGGAAGGCCTGCTCGACCTGACGGATCATCACCTCGAGCAGGGCGGCGTCCCCGCGGTTGTTGCGCTCGAAGGCGTTGACGATGACGACGCGCACTTTCGGCCTTCCCGGTCCTCGGTCGGATGCTCGCATGCTCGGTTGCCTCACCAGTTGTGGTCGGTGCCCGGGGCGGGCTCGGAGGACGGGACGCGCGCGCGGACCCTGATGTCGCCGCGGGAGTCGAGGAGCGGCACGGGCCGGGTGTCGGAGTCCGGATCGCCGTCCACGGGTCCCGGCGCGGCTCCGGCTCCGGCTCCGGCTCCGGCTCCGCTGGTCGGCCGTCCCGGCGCGGGGCGGCGCAGTTCCCGCACCACCCAGGGCAGCGAAAGCGGCAGGGTCTCGTCGGTCCAGCCGGCCACCGCCTGCTTCTCCGGCTCCCGCCGCTCGTCCACCTGCGGCACGGCGGCGAACTCCGCGGCGCCGCGCGGCAGGTAGGCCACCGCGATGAGCCCGGACAGCAGGTTGCCGCCGACCCAGGCCCAGCCGATCCACAGCACGCCGCGGGTCGCCGCCGCCTCGGCCACGCCGACCGCGACCACCGCGTAGATCACGTTGCTGGCCACCAACGGCCTGATCCGGCCCGCCACCCGCAGCGCGTTGCTGCTCCAGTTGTTCAGGGCCACCGCGATCGCGCCGAACGCGAGCAGCACCAGCAAACCCTGGCCGTGTTCTGCGTAGGTCGCCCCGAACAGCCGCAGCAGCAGGCCGGAGCCGAGCGCGACCGCCGTCACCGCCGGGACGAGGATGATCAGGTTCAGCCGGGCCGAGCGCTTGAGGCATTCGGCGAGCCGGGAGACGTCGTGCGAGGCCTCGGAGAACGTGGCGTCCCCGATGGAGTGCGAAGCGGCGTACAGGATGTTGGCCACCTGGAACGCCATGAAGTAGTAGGCCTCGACCTCGCCGCCCAGCTTCTGCAGCGCGATCATCGGGAGCGCGAGTTGCGGGATCAGGTTCAGCAGCGAGGAGCCGTAGTTGGCGAGCGAGTAGCGGGCGTGCTCGCGCAGCAGGGTGCCCGGCGTGCGCCAGTCCACCCGGTAGCCGAGACGCCAGGCCATCGCGATCAGCGAGGCGATGACGGCGGCCGCGTAGCCGATCCCGGTGGACGCGACGATGCCCACCGTGCCGAAGGTGACCAGGAAGATCGGCATCGCCAGCTTGGACAGGCTCTGGATGACGCCGTCGACCAGCATGTTGTACTGCGGCAGCCGGGCCGCCATGAAGACCGAGTCGGTCAGCAGGTTGACCGCGGCGAAACCGCAGAAGACGACGAACAGCAGCGCGTACCAGGGGTTGGAGCGGATGAACTCGAGCTGGGGGCTGAGCCAGGGCAGCAGCACCAGGAAGCCGTTGCCGAAGACGAGTCCGCCGCCGCAGCTGATCAGCAGGCTCCGGGTGACCTGGCTGTTGCGCGCCGCGCCCTTGGCCTGGAAGCGGATCAGCACGCTGTTGAGCCCGAACAGCGAGAGGTAGGAGATCAGCGAGATCGCGTTGATCAACGAGGTGGCGAGGCCGACGCGCTGCGGGGTGTAGCTGTGGTCGACCAGGATCCAGAACAGGAAGCCGAGGCCCGCGGTCAGACCGGTCGAGCCCATCAGGAACAGCGAGCTCTCCATGATCTTGATCGAGGATCGCGAGTGCCTAGGCATCGGCGCCTGCCCGCTCCGCCGTCGGCTGTCCGGTGCTGCGCAGCAGGTAGAGGGCGAGGGCGGACCCGGCGAAGCTCGCCACGGCCGTGCCGCCCTCGGTCGGCCACGGGCTGAAGTGGGTCAGCCGCATGCCGATGGTCCACGGGTGGGTCAGGGAGTTGACGCAGAGGTACGCCCAGGCCGCCAGGCCGTATCCGACGACGGTGTGCAGGATGGCGCGGGACCAGCCGCGGCGGCGGTCCGCGCGGTCGCCGCCAGCCCACAGCCGGCCGCTGCGGGCGCGCAGCACGGTGGCCGAGACCGCCGAGGCGGCGAAGGCCAGCACGCCGAAGGTGTCCCGGCGCAGCGGCAGCACCGCCGCGATCGGGTGGTCGAGCTCATTCGGGAAGGCGGCCGCGTAGACGGCGACGTAGGCCCAGCCGAGCAATCCGTAGAGCATGACCACCTCGGCCAAGGCGCGCAGGCGGTTCACCGGTCTCCGCCTCCCGTGCCTTCCACCGCGCTGTAGTGGGCGGTGAGCAGTTCGAGATGCTCGGACCAGGAGAAGTTCTCGCCCGCGTAGTCGAGGCTGTAGCCGCTCATCCGCTCGCGGACGGCGGGATCGGCCAGGATCCCGAGCACCGCCTCGCGCACGGCTGTGGCGTCGCGGGATATCAGGGCCATGCCTTTTCGGTCCACGCCGAGTCCGTCGTAGTCGGTCTCGTCCGTCGTGACCACGGGCAGCCCGCTGCTCATCGCCTCCTTGACCACCAGGGGAAAAACCTCTCCGGTGGTCGGCAGGACGAAGACGTCGCAGGCCCGGAAGACCTCGGCCGCCCGCTCGGGTTGCAGGCTGCCGAGGTGGTGCACGCCGGCGCGCCCGGCCAGCGCGGCCGCGTCGCCCGAACCGACCACCACGAGGTCGAACTCCGGCGCGACGGCGTCCACCGCGATGCCGATGCCCTTCTTCGGCACGAGCCGGCCGACGAACAGCGCCAGCGGCCGGTCCGCGGGCAGCGCGTACCGTGCTCGCAGGTCCGCGCGCTCGGCGGCATCGGCGACGGGCCGGAAGCGGTCGGGGTCCACTCCGTTGGACAGCACGACCAGGCGCGCGGCCGGGGCGCCGAGCCCGGTGACGAATGCGCCCACGTGCTCATTGATGACGAACACCCGGCGGGCCCGGCGGATCAGGGCCCGGCCGGCGACCGCGTAGACGAGCCGCTGGCCGGCCGTGACCAGGGCGGAGGGGTGGGCCACCAGGGCGACGTGCTGGCTGAGCACCATGGGCTTGCGGGCGAGCAGCGCGCCGATCCCGGCGCTCCACGAGCTGAGGTAGAAGCAGTCGTGGACGTGCACGAGATCCGCCCACCGCGCCAGCCGGAGCGCCCGGGTCAGGATGCGCGGCCCGAACAGCGGGAACGGCACCCCCAGGCGGTCCTCCGCCGCGTTCCATGCCGCGACGCGTACCACGCGCACGCCGTTCTCCACGCTCTCGCCGCCGCGCGAACCGCTGGTGAGGACGGTCACCTCGTATCCCAGCGCGGCAAGGCGCTCGGCCTCCGACTGCACCACGTTCTCGATCCCGCCGATGTGCGGGGCGTAGTAGTGGCACACCAGCAGGATTCGCCGCGGGCGGGGCTGTTCGGTCGTCGAGGCGGTCAATTGTTCATCTCCGGTCCGTAGACCTCTGCGCCGACGCTCGCGTAGATCTTGTTGTACTGCGTGTCCAGCAGTCGCACGGGGTAGGTGTAGGTGATGGTCTGGCCGTTGAGGCGGTTGGACACCTGTCCGGTGCGGATCATCGTGGCGCCGACGAACACGTAGGCGCCGGGCCGCAGCCACTGCGGCAGGATGTCGGCCAGCGTCGGCCCCGTGAAGACGGTCTGCATCGTGTCATAGGTGAAGTAGTCGACCTCGACCACGGGCTCGGTCCCCGTGGCGGCCTTCTGCGCGGCCGTGTAGCTGTCGAGCCACTGCGCGCCGGTGAGCTCCGCGCCGGTCGGGTAGTGGATGTCGTAGTAGAGCCCCTCGTTCGCCATCGACAGGATGCCGAGGTACCCGCCAGTCAACTGGGGTACGACCCCGGTCATGGTGGCGGCGATGAGGGCCACGCCGACGGCCGCCGCGGGTTGGGCGAAGCGACGGAAGAGCCCGCATACCCACACGAGCCCGGCGGCGAGGAAGGGCGCGGTGAAGAACATCCCCTCCTCGAACGCCCGCAGGATGCCGTAGTCCACCGAGAGTTGCGGCACGATCGTGAGCACGACCAGCATGCCGCCGGCGCCGAGCGCCAGCAGCGCCTGATCCCTGGTGGCGGCGAACAGTCGGCGGCCGGCGAACCAGACCCCGATGAGGCCGAGCACGATCAGCAGCTCGTAGGAGCGGTCGTCCAGGCTGCGCACCAGCACGTTGGCGCTGGTGACGTTCACTCCGTCGCTCTGCAGGCTCCGGCCGGCGGCGGTCAGCGGCTGGTACTGCGTGCCGATCAGCGGGGTCTGATACGCGTTGACGACCTGCAGCGGCCAGTAGACCGATTTCGCCCGATCCGCCGCGGTGGCCTTGACGACGGTCTGCTTGTACCCGGCCAGCAGTTGCGCGTCGGTCTGCTGCGGGGCGAAGAAGCCCGAGGTGGAGCCGCCCTCGAGCTGCGAGAGCGCGGAGGAGACCGTGGCCTGCACCTGCCCGGCGGTATGGGTGACCGGCCCCGCCCAGAGGAAGGCCATCGCGGCCGCGACGATCACCAGCCACCAGGGCACGAAGCCGCGGCCCGCGTCGTCCTCGAGCCTCGAGGCCCGGCGCACCCGGGTGCCGGAGCCGCGCGACCGCCGGTTTCGCTCGCGCAGCCACGACCACAGCCGCAGCACGAGATCGGCGAGCACGGCGAACGTGCAGACCATGATGACGATGTACGCCGTCGAGTAGTGCGAGAGCACCACCCCGACCATCAGCGCGGCGAACGCGATCCGACGGGCTCGCAGCCCCCGGCGGCGCTCGGTGACCAGCAGCACCGCGCAGCCGGTCAGGACGAACGCGATCTCCTGGCGGGTCATGTAGGTCATGTCCGTGGAGAAGGTCGGGAAGATGATGAAGAAGATCGCGCTGAGCACGGCGATCATGTGCGTCGCGACATTTCGCACGCTCCGGTAGAGCAGCACCGGCGTCGTCGCGAAGAGCAGGGGTTCGACGATCTTGAAGATGTTCACGTCGGAGATCGCGGTCAGATGCGCCAGCGCGACAGGCAGCATCGTGACGCTCAGGCAGGCGTAGTACGCGTTCGAGGTGGAGCCGGCCCGCCAACGTCCGCTGTCGAAGACGTCGGTGAAGTACGCGTACTCGGTCTGGATGTCGTGTCCGGTGATCAGCCAGCCGCGCATCGAGGTCAGCAGCAGGATCGCGGCGGCGGCGCAGTAGATGCCGAGTTCGATCGCGCCGGAGGAGTAGCGCCGCCGGAACAGCAGGAACAGCAGGCTGAGGACGATCAGCGCCGCGGCCGCCATGCTGACCCCGGAGCCGAACCCGTTGTTGAGCCTGATCGCCCCGGCCACCGCGGTCAGCACGACCACGAGGCCGATGAGCGCCACCGGTCCGTACCCGCGTCCACGCCACCAGCCGAGGCTGAGCCCGAGCGGCTCCGACTCCGGGGCGAGGGCCCCGACCGCGATCGCGGCGAACGACAGGGCGAGGGTGATCGGCATCAGCTCGAGGGGCCGGTCGCGGCCCAGCATCGGCAGCAGTTCGTCGAGCAGCAGCAGTACGAGGATGTCGTGCAGGAGCGCGAATCCGAGCGCCAGCAGCGCCGCGCCGTCCACCGTGGAGACCACGCGGCGGGCCGTGCCGAAGTAGATGCAGACCGGGGCGCCGAACATCAGCCACAGCCCGGCCGGATCGTCGACCAGCCGGCCGGCCGGGGCCAGCAGGATCAGCGCGCAGCACAGCGCGACCGAGAGCAGGATCAGTCGGCGGCGCGGACCGTGCCGCGGGGCGCGCTCCTGCTGCTCCTGCGGCTCGCCACGCGGCGGACGCGACACGCGGGTCCGACGCCGCGGGGCGCTTTCGGGCTCGGCGCTCTCCGGCTCGGTGCTTTCGGGCTCTGCGCTCTCGGCGCTCTCCGCCTCGGCGGGCTCCACTTCCAGCACGATCCGCTCCTGCTCCAGCGTGATCTCCGAATCCTCGTTCAGACTCATCCGCCGACCTCGCTGTAGATGTTCTCCACCATGTCGGCCACGACTTCCCAGGAGTATCCGAGCGCCGCCCCCGCACTGCTCGCCGCCAGCCGGCCGCGCAGCCGCGGATCGGCCGCGACCCGGTCGAGGGCGGCGGCGAGCTCGGCCGGGTCCGGCGCGGCGAGCAGCCCGCGGTCGGCGAGCAGTTCGGCGTTGCCCGGCACGTCGGTGGCGATCACCGGAAGGCCGGCCGCCATCGCCTCGAGGGCCGCCAGCGCCATGCCTTCGCGGTCCGAGGGCAGCACGAACGCGTCCGCCTCGGCGTAGGCGCGCACCAGGTCCGCGCCGAAGAGCGGCCCCGCGAAATCCACGTCGAGGCCCCGCTCCCGAGCGTGCCGTTCGAGATCGGCGCGCAGCGAGCCGTCGCCGACGACCCGCAGGTGCAGCTTGCGCTCCGCGAGGGCCAGCGCGTCCAACAGCCGGGCGACGTTCTTCTGCGCCTCGAGCCTGCCGACGAACAGCAGGCGCAGCGGCCGGTCGGGCTCCTGCTCGTCCACCGGGCGCGGCGGCAGGAAATACTCGGCGGCGACCCCGTTCGGGACGACCCGGATCCGGTCCTGCGGGACGCGGTAGGCGCGCTGGACGAAGGCGGACTGCTCCTCGGTGAGCACGATCACGCGGGCCGCCGCACGCACCGCACGCCCGAAGAAGTGCTTCTTGTAGAAGGGCAGCAACCTGCCCAGCGGGCCCGAGGCGCCGACGTCGAGATGGAAGTGCAGCAGGTACGGCGTACGGCGCAGCCACGCCGCCAGCATGACGGGCTCGGCGATCAGGGCCTGCGCGCAGTGCAGATGCCACACCGCGCCGCGCCGCGACCACAGCAGGGCGGGGAAAAGGCCGGGGGCGATCGGCGTGTGCGCCGCCTCGAGCGCGCGGACCCGGCGCACCCGGGGCCTCGCCGTCCCGGAGGCCGTGGCCGGCGTCGTGCCGGGGCGGTCGCCGATCGCGGTGGTCAGCACGTCGACCTCGCGCCGGGCGGCGAGCGTCTCCGCGAGCGCGCGGGCCACCCGCTCCACGCCGCCGAGATGCGGCGGGTAGTAGGCGGTGATCTGCAGCACCGGCCGCTCGCGCCCGGCCATCCGACCCGTCCTCATCGATCGCCTTCCGGGGAACTCAGCGGGTGCCGCTGGCGCTGGGGGACGGGCTGATGCTCGGCAGCGCGGTGCCCTCGAAGCGGTAGTGCACCGACAACGAGGTGCCCTGAACCTGGGCCCAGACGATCTGCGCGGTCACCGGGACGGTCACCGCGACGTTCTGCACGCCGCGCCCGTCACGGTAGCCGAGCGGGACGACGGCGGAGGACACGGTCTTGCCCTGCGCGTCCACCGTCCACAGGTGGACGTGCAGGCTGCCGCTGCTCGGGCCGTTCTGCTCGATCACGCCGAGCGGCACCTCGAGGTACTCGCCGGAGACCCACGGGGAACCGTTGAGGTAGAACTGCGCGGTCGGGCCGCTCATGTCGGTGAAGGACTGGCGCAGCACCGTGCGCACCGGGCCGAGCGAGCAGACCACGGCGAGGACCGCGCCGACGGCGACCACGGCGAGGATCGGGCGCAGTGCGCCGCGCCGCGACGGCCGCCGCGGCTCCCGGCCGGACGCGCCGGTTCTGGATTCCACTACACCTTCATCGATTCCGCTAGCTCCGTACCCGACTCGGCTCGCCGGACCGGCCGGCGGAAGCGGTGCGCGAACAGGCCGGCCAGGTTCGACAGGCCGTCCGATATCGCGTTGAGCTTGACCTGACCCCCGCGCATTCGGTACTCGATGGGTACCTCAAGCAGCCGGAAACCGGCTCGCGCCGCGTCGTTCTTTATCTCCTGCGAGAATGCCATACCCGGCGAACGCACGTCGAGCCCGGACCAGACATAACGCCGGAAAACCCACATGCCGGACTGCGAATCCCGGAACCGGTGCCGGAACAGCAGGCGGCTGACCGCGCTCAGCACGTGGTTGCCCACGAAATGCGAGTTCTTCATCGACTCGCGGTTCGCCGGGTGCAACCGGTCGGTGGTGAGGAACTCGAGTTCCTTCCCGATCAGGATGTCGAGCAGCTCGGGAAGCGTGTCGAAGGGATAGGTGCAGTCGGCGTCGCCGGTCGCGATCACGTCGCCGCTGGCCGCGTCGAACCCGGCCTTGTAGGCGTTGCCGTAACCGCGGTCGGGCTGGAGCACCACCTTCGCGCCCAGCGAACGCGCTATCTCACCGGTGCCGTCGGTGGAGCCGTTGTCCACGACGACCACCTCGGTATTCCAGCCGAGCTCGGTCAGGCGTTCGAAGGGAATCGAATCCATGACCGGCTGCATGTTCTCCGCCTCGTTGAGCGCGGGTATGACGATCGACAAAGTCCCCACAGATACTGCCATCCATCGATCATGGGGCCGATAGGGCACTCTTCCCCAGATTATGAAGTGCCATATGTGAATTCCCTGTTACATCGGTGACGCAATACTCCGTCCCCCGATAAGCCGACCCCTGATGACGTAACCCTCGGAGTCCTTTGCCCGAACCCCCGACCATCCTTGATCCGCGAGTGGAGCCTACTGGACCATCCGGCGCCGAATCCCGCCGGACACCCTTCGTGGCGAATTCGTTATCTGACTCACCATCGGAATCACGGTGCGCATTCGCCCCGACACGTCACGTGCCGCGCCCGGCCGGGGCCGGAATGCCGCGCCCCCTACTGCTTGGCGGCGGAGTCGACCTGAGCCGGCGTCATGGACCGGTTCCAGATCCACATGTCCGTGAGGCTGCCGGAGTACCAGTTCGTGGTGTCCGCCTTGACCAGGCCGCTGCCGAAGCTCAACGGGCCCGACGGCGACCAGGCGGCGTCGAAGGTCGCGCTGCCCTGCAGTACTCCCCCGACGTACAGCGACATCGTCTGATGCTGCGCGTTGTACGAGGCGATGATCCGGTACCAGGTGGACAGCTTGGGCGCCGCCGACGCGCGCACCTCGGTGGTGGTGGCCGCGTTCGAGTCAGCGGACTGCATCTCGAAGACGAAACGCTGCGCGGTCGGGTCGTACTCCACGCAGGCGGCGCAGCCCTTGGTGCCGCGCTGCTCCACCAGCGTTTCCCGGCCGCCCGCGGTAGTCGTCGAGCCGTACATGTTGAGCCAGAACGCGATCGTGAAGCTCTGCTCGGTGTTGATCACCGGGCCGCCGACGACGATCTGCGTGCCCGCCTCGCCGTTGAAGTGGGCGTCGCCGTCCTTGGTGCTGTTGAGCACGACGCCGCTCGAGGTGGTGCTGGTGCCGCCGACCGTGTCCTGGAGCTGGCTGCAGCACAGCGTCCAGTGGTGCGTCACCAGCGGGGCGAGGGTGGCCGGGGCCTTGCTCGCGGCGGCGGTCGCCGTGCCGGTGCCCTGCGCGACCGGGGACTTCCCACTGCCGCCGCTGAGGGTGAGCCCGAGGACCACGGCGACCACGGCGATCACCGCCACCACCGCGCCGACGAGCGCGAACTTGCGCTTGTTCCGCTTGGGCTTCTTCAGCGCCAGCATCTGGTCGGTGAACGGCGGCGGGTTCGAGGTGAACGAGGACGCCGAGGAGTTCGGGTCGAACATCCCGGCGTTCGGATAGAAGAATCCGGAGGGCGAGGGAGCGGGGATCGGCGTCTGCGAGGACTCGCCGTAGGTCCCGGGCAACGGCGTGCCCGGCGTGCCGAAGGTCCCGGGCTGCGGCGTGCCGGGAGCGCCGTACGGGCCGGGCAGCGGGGAGCCGGGTGCGCCGCCGGGCGGCGTGCCGGGCGCGCCGTACGCTCCGCCGGGCTGCGGCACGCCGTAGGGGTCGGGCTGCGGCGTGCCGAACGGCGCCTGGGGCAGCGGGGACTGCGGTGGCAGCGGGGACTGCGGCCCGGGCAGCGGGCTCTGCGGAGCGGCGTCGGGCAACGCAGAAGCCTGCTGTGGCAGCGGGGACTGCGGCCCGGGGGGCAGCGGAGAGGCCGGCGCCGGGTACGGGGACCGGGGTCCCGCGGGCAGCGGGCTCTGCGGCGCCGGAAGACCCTGCTGCCAGGACCCGGGCGCCGCGGCCTGGAACGGCGCGGCGGGCGCGTTCGCGGCGATCGCGTCGAGGGCCTGGGCGAGCTGCTCGGCGGTCGGCCGGGACCGCGGGTTCTTGGCCAGCATCGCCTGCAGCAGCGGCAGGATCTCCGGCGGGATGCTCGGCGGCCAGGGCGGCTCCTGGTACATGTGCTGGTTGAGCACCTGCAGCAGCTGCTCGCCGTAGAACGGCGGCTTGCCGGTGAGCAGTTCGTAGAGCGCGATGCCGAGGGCGTAGATGTCCAGGGCCGGGCTCGGCTCGGTGCCGCTGATCGCCTCGGGCGAGAGGTACTGCGGGGTGCCGACCACCGAGGACCTGGCGGTCAGCCGGCTTCCGGCGAGCATCCGGGCTATGCCGAAGTCCACCAGTTTCGGCTCCGGCTGCGGGCCGGCCAGGTCCAGCAGGATGTTGGCGGGCTTCAGGTCGCGGTGGATGATCCCGGCGGCGTGGATCGAGGCGAGCGCGGAGGCCACCCCGCGGCCGATGACCGCCGCCTCGGACAGGCTGAGCACGCCCCGCTCGATCAGGTGCCGGTGCAGGTCGGGGCCGTTCACCAGGTCCATCACGATGGCGAGCCGACCGTCCTCGACCACCAGGTCGTGGATGCGCACCAGGTTCGGGTGCGATACCGCTATCAGGGTATTGCGCTCCTGGATGAACCGGGTGACCATGTCGGGTTCGTCGCTGAGCTCCTCGCTGAGCACCTTGACCGCGACGAACTGTCCCGTGTCGGTGTTCTGAGCGCGCCAGACCGTGCCCATCGCACCTCGGCCGAGACGCTCCTTGAGGACGTAGCGACTGCCGAGCCGCTGGTCCATGTCGCTCATCGGATCTCCGAGCCCTTCACTCTTGAGGACCGCCGGATCACCCGGATCGAGCGGTCACACATCCCACCCTCATGCCCCCCGGGCCCGACCTGCCGGATCTTCCCCGAGAGCGCGCGGCGGCCGCGCTCGGGGCAGTCTACCGACGCCCGGGTCGGGAAAGCTACCTGCCCGGACATGCCGTGCGGCGTGCTGAATCCTCTTACTCAGCCGGCGGCTCGGCCCTCCGCGCGGCCCGCGTCACGAATGATCTCGGGCACGCGGAGGACCGACCGCCGCGATCACCGACCGCTCAGCCGGCCGTCGTCGTGATCACGACGACGATGCCGGGGGCTCCCGCGCCGCCCGCGCCGGAGTCGTGGCCGGTCAGGGCCGCGCCGCCACCGCCACCGCCCGCTCCGTACTTGCCCCCGGCGCCGCCTGCGCCCGCGCCGGCACTGGTTGACGCACCGCCACCGCCGCCGCCGGTGCCCGCGATCGGCACGAGGGCGTCGGCGGAACCGCCCGCGCCGCCCGCTCCCGCACCGGCGGTTCCCGCCGCGCCTCCCGCGATGCCGCCGGAGACGGAGACGTTCCCGGCCGCGCCGCCCGCCGAAGCCACGGCGCCGGAGCTGACGCCGCCCCCGGCGCCGCCTCCCGTCGCGCCCTGCAGCGTCCCGGCGCCCGCGGCGCCCGCGCCTCCGCTCGCGGAGGAGGAGGCGCCGGCGCTGCCGGGCCAGGATCCGGGCCCTGACGCGCCGCCGGCGGCGGCCGTCGCGGCGCCGCCGCCCGCACCGCCGGCGCCCCAGTTCGCCACCGCGAAGTCAGCGCTCTTGAACACGCTGTTCGAGCCGTTGCCGCCGGCGTTTCCGTGCGCGGCCGCGGTGCCGACCGCGGCGCCCCCGGCACCGCCCGTGCCGACCGTGACCGACTCGGTGGAGTTGAGCACCGTCGCCGGGAGCGTCACCAGCGAGTAGGCCCCGCCGCCGCCTCCCGCGCCGCCGGTGGCCACCGTGCCGGACGCCTCCACCGCTCCGGACCCTCCCCCGCCGCCGCCGGCGATCAGCAGGACCGTGACGAGCGCGGCGCCCGGAGGCTTGGTCCAGGTGCCGCTCGTCGCGAAGGTCTGCACGGCGTCGCTCGTCGCGGAGTTCGGCACCGTCCCGCCGAAGATGGTGCCCTTGTCGGCGTTCACGTTCGAGATCTTGAACCCGCCGGTCGCCGTGCCGAACGCGACGGTGGCCCCGGTCGGGGCTGTGCCCCAGGTTCCGGTGATGTTCTCGGCGGCCACCACCCGGCCCGCGGCCGGCGAGTTGAGCGTGATCCCGTTCGCCACCGTCGCCGGCGTGCCGCTCGACAGCAGGATGTCGTCGAGGGTCCCGAACTGGCCGGAGTACGTGATGATGTCCTGCGCGGTGCTGTAACCGGTGTTGAAGTTGCCGCTGTAGGCGTACAGGTGCTTGACGTGCACGGCTCGGCAGTTCGTGTCCACCGACAGGTGCGGGCCGCCGTTGACGACCGAGGTTTCCATCTTGCAGTCGGTGAAGAAGATGCTGTTCGGGCCGGCGACGTTGCCGAGGCCTTGCCCGACCCAGACTGCGCCGGTCGTGAAGGCCTCCCAACGGCAGCCGTTGAAGACGATCTGGTTCGTCGAGCCGGTGCTGTTCCCGAAACCGGAGGCGGCCGCCGAATCGCGGATCCAGAAGTTGGGGGTCTGCGCGTCGGCCGTCGCCGAGCCCGAGCCGCCGCACGCGATGTTGTAGAACCTTGAGTCCCAGAACTCGGCCGAGTCGAGGACGATGTCGAGATTGTCGTTGACGTACACATCCCGCATGGTGATGTTGTCGGCGTAGTAGCACTGGAATACGACGCCGGTCTTTCCATTGCCGTCGAACCCGAGCGACTCCACCGTGCAGTAGCGGCAGTGCGTCGAACCGGTGTCAGGGCTCGACGAGGGGCCGGAAAGCTGGAGCAGGACGCCGTGGCCGTTCTTCTTGAGCGTCGAGGCGTATTCGCCCGCGCCGACCAGCCGCACGCCCTGGTATCCCGCCGTGGAGCCCGTCAGCGTCAGACCGATCCCGGTCGTCGTCGACGGCGTCACGAGGTAGGTGCCCTCGGGGAAGTACACGACGCCGCCGCCCGCGGTGTTCGCGGCGTCGATCGCGGACTGGATCGCCGCGGTGTCGTCGGTGATCCCGTCGCCCTTCGCGTTGTAGGACAAGATCACGTTGTGCCAGTCCAGCGTCGTCACGTCGGTCGCCGCCGTCGTCGCCGCCGTCGTCGCCGCTGCCGGCGACGCGTCGGCGAACACTGACGCCCCGGCCATGCCGAGGCCGACCGCCGCCCCCGCGAACAATCTCCGGCGCCCCAGCCCGTCGCCGCCGGCGTTCTGCCCATCCGAAAGAGAAATGCCCATCAGACTCCCCTAGCCCCTAGATGCCCCGTGATGCGCGACCGCAGCCTAGTTCCTATCGCGAACGGGCTGACTCTGTCGACCACGAAAGCGCCCTGAGCCTCACTCGGCCTCGTAAACGGCGATCGCCTGCTCGAACGCGGCCAGCGACGGCCGGTCGCCGCCGTTCGCCCGACGCAGCCCGTAGTACAGCCCCTGCTTGGGCAGGTCGATATCCGAGAACCAGAACAGGGCCTTGACGTGCGGGTCGGCGGTGGCCGTGCGCACCAGGTCGGTGAGGTACCCGGCCTGCGCCTTCTCCTGAAGCCCGGTCGCCAATTGCGTTCCGGTCGGGTCCGACGCGGCCCCGGGGACGGCGGCGCCGTCCTCGGTGATCCAGATCGCCATCGCGGGCTCGCCGTACTTGTCGAGCACGGCCGCGAGGCTGCCGGAGCCGGAGCCGATCTGCCGGAACGCGGCGGCCGCGCTCGGCATCGTCGGAAACGTGTAGGGGTGGTATCCGATGGCGCTGACGTCCTGCAGACCGCCCCGCGCGGCCACGTCGGTGAGGTAGTCGACGGGAGAGAGGGTGACGCCGTCCGAGTCCGCCAGGGCCAGTCCGCCGAGCACGATCTGCGCCTGCGGCTGGGTGGCCCGGATCGCGTCGGCGGTGGCGGCGAGCAGCGCCGTGTAGGCCGCCGGGTCGGGACCGCCGGGCCAGTAGGCGGCCAGGTTCTCCTCGTTCCACACCTCCCAGCCCGCGACCACGGAGGACGGGTAGCGCTGCACGGCCTTGGCGGCGAACTTGGCGAACGCGGCGTCATCGGCGGGCGGGCACCAGAGGGAGGCGGCGCAGGAGGATTCGCGCGCCCAGGCCGGCGGCTGGTCCAGGATCACCAGGATCTTCAGCCCGGCGCGCTGCGCGGCGGCCTCGGTGCGGTCGAAGGAACTCCAGTCCCAGGTGCCCGGGCTCGGCTCGATCCGGTACCAGGCCAGGTCCGCCCGGATCCAGCCCGCACCGACGGTCTCGGCGTCCGCGAGGCCCGCGGACAGCTGGGCGTCCGAGTCCGCCGGAAGCTGGTCCGCATAGTCGATGCCGAATATGAAAGGCTTGGTGTAGTGGTGCGTCGCCGGCGCCGAGACGATCAACGGTGCGACCGTGCCGCCGGTGCCGGTGAAGGCGGAGACCGCCAGCGCGACACAGACGGCCACGACGAGTACAGCCGCGACGATCCAGGGCATCGGGCGGCGTATGGGCAAACGCATGGCGGACAGAATAGCGGTCCCCGACGATCAACCGCGCGTCCCGTTGCCAGGTGGGCTCGGCGATCCGGCGGCGCAGGCCGCTGAAACACGAGGAACCCCCGCAGCCCTCTCGGGCCGCGGGGGTTCCTCGTCGTCTTAGTCCCTGGAGACTAGGCCGTGATCTTGATGACCCGGCCGGCGCCCACGGTGCGGCCACCCTCGCGGATGGCGAAACGCAGGCCCTCCTCCATGGCGATCGGCTGAATCAGCTTGACCGTCATCTCGGTGTTGTCGCCCGGCATGACCATCTCGGTGCCCTCGGGCAGCGTGACGACGCCGGTGACGTCCGTGGTCCGGAAGTAGAACTGCGGACGGTAGTTGTTGAAGAACGGCGTGTGCCGGCCACCCTCGTCCTTGGACAGGATGTACGACTGGCCGACGAAGTCGGTGTGCGGCGTGACCGAACCCGGCTTGATGACGACCTGGCCGCGCTCGACGTCCTCGCGCTTGACACCGCGGAGCAGCAGACCGACGTTCTCGCCGGCCTGGCCCTCGTCGAGCAGCTTGCGGAACATCTCGACGCCGGTGACCGTGGTGGTCTGCTTGTTCGGACGGATGCCGACGATGTCCACGGTCTCGTTGACCTTGATGACACCGCGCTCGATGCGACCGGTGACGACGGTGCCACGACCGGTGATCGTGAAGACGTCCTCGATCGGCATCAGGAACGGACGGTCGATCTCGCGCTCCGGCTGCGGGATCGCCTCGTCCACGGCGTCCATCAGGCCGAGGAGCTTCTCGCCCCACTCCTTGTCGCCCTCGAGCGCCTTGAGCGCCGAGACGCGAATCACCGGCAGGTCGTCGCCCGGGAACTCGTACTCGGACAGCAGCTCGCGGACCTCGAGCTCGACGAGCTCCAGGATCTCCTCGTCGTCCACCATGTCGGCCTTGTTCAGCGCGACGACGATGTAGGGGACGCCGACCTGGCGGGCGAGCAGCACGTGCTCCTTGGTCTGCGGCATCGGGCCGTCGGTGGCGGCCACGACCAGGATCGCGCCGTCCATCTGGGCGGCACCGGTGATCATGTTCTTGATGTAGTCCGCGTGACCCGGGCAGTCCACGTGCG
>Ga0185299_10002397_pt1 | contig 29161 bp, 32 predicted proteins | sample PaiPotPPA55metaG_FD_128002 | JGI IMG/M metagenome (GOLD analysis project Ga0185299, IMG submission 128002) | Iron sulfur acid spring bacterial and archeal communities from Banff, Canada, to study Microbial Dark Matter (Phase II) - Paint Pots PPA... ...
GCTTGACGCCGAGGATTGCCGCTTGCAGCTCGTCCAACCGCGAATTCATTCCGGCGATGTCGCTGACATAGCGCTGGCGCCAGCCATACTCGCGCAGCGCCCGGACGCGCTCGGCCAGCGCGTCATCGTTCGTAACGACGGCGCCGCCATCGCCCAACGCGCCAAGATTCTTGGTCGGGTAAAAGCTGAAGGCAGCGACGTCGCCGAAGCTGCCGAGGCGGCGGCCGGCAAGCGTCGCACCGTGGCACTGCGCGCAATCCTCGACGACGGACACCCCGTGCCGGCGCGCGAGCGGGAGGATGGCGTCGAGGTCGGCGGGCTGGCCATAGAGATGCACCGGGATGACCGCGCCGATGCGTCCCGGCGGTGCTGCCAGGACGCGCGCCAGCTCGGCCGCGTCCATGGTGTAGGTCGCCGGATCGACGTCGATGAGCAGCGGCTTGGCGCCGGCGAGCTCGATCGCCGCCACCGTCGCCACGGCGGTGTGCGGCACGGTCACGACGTAATCCGCCGCGCCGATTCCGAGCGCGCGCAAGGCCAGCACCAGCGCGTCGGTCCCGTTGGCGACGCCCTGCGCATGGCGTGCGCCGATATAGGCGGCGAACGCGCGCTCGAAGGCGGAGACCTCGTCGCCGAGAATGTAGCGGCCGCCCTGAAGCACGCGCGCCAGCGCCGCGTCGATCTCCCGGCGCTGCGCCAGGTACGCCGCCTTCGGGTCGGTTTGCGGGATCGGCGCGTCGGCCACGGCGTCAGACGTATTCCGGGAGATGTGCACGGAAATAGGCGAGCGAGCGAGCCAGGCCATCGGGCAGCGGCGTGCGCGGCGCCCATCCGGCGACGCGGCGGAACAGCGTATCATTGGTATGATAGTCGCCGATGTCGATACGCTTGCGCTCGGGCGGGAACTCGCGCAGCTCGTAACGGCCGCCGCCCTGCGCCGCCACCAGCATGTCCGCCAGCTCCTTGAGGCTCACGACGCGGTCGCCGCCGATGTTGAACACGCCGCCCGCCGTCTCCGCCGTCGCCGCCGCCAGCAGCAGCGCGTCGACCGCATCGTCGACATAGCTGAGGTCGCGCAGCTGAGCGCCGTTCCACACCTCGAAGGGCCGGCCCTCGAGCACGGCGCGCAGCCACACGCCGATGAAGGTCTGACGCGCGTCCTTGATCCGCATGCGCGGACCGTAGACGTTGGTCAACCGCAGCGCCGTCGCGCGGATGCCGTACACGTCGTGGAACAGGATGTGGTAGGCCTCGCCCGCCATCTTGTTCACGCCGTTGACGTCGACCGGACGCAGCGGATGCTTCTCGTCGACCGGCAAGTAGCGCGGGCGACCGTAGATCTGCCGCGTGCTGGCATAGACGACACGGATTTCGGGGCAGACCTGGCGACAGGCCTCGAGCAGCGTGAGCTGGGCGCGGCAGTTGATGGCGAGGTCCGTCTCCGGATCGGTCATCGAATCGGCGTGGCTGGTCTGGCCGGCAAGGTTGAAGAGGTAGCGGCAGCCCTTGAGCTGCGCGCGCATGGCGCGGACGTCGCGGATGTCGGCGATCTCGATCGTGACCTTGTCGCGGATCAGCGCAATGTTGAAGAAGTTGCCGCCATATTCGGCCAGCAGGTTGTCAACCAGCAGCACGTCGCCGCCGAGTTCCACCAGCTGCGCGGCGAGCGTCGAGCCGATGAAGCCGAGGCCGCCGGTGATCATCACCCGCGCGCCGGCAAAGGCTTCCTTCAGCGCGACTTGCGGCATCGGCGTCTCGCGGGACGGCGGGGGATCGGCGGCGGCATGGCGGCGGCGATCCTCGCCGACGCGCCGCTTCAGCGCAAGCCGGGCGGCGACGCAGCGGCCGGCCGCCGCACGAAACCATTGCGGCGGCGCGGCTGGTGTGATTCTGTCGCGGGCATGGCTGCCCCCGTCCCTGGCGCGTGACCGGCGCCGAACGCGTGGCCCGCATCGCCGCCGCCGCGGGGCTGTTCCTGCTTGCCGCCTGCGCCCACAGCACGGCATCGCCCGATGCGGCGCAATGCTTCGCCGGCCTGGATCGGCTCGGCCTGCGCTATACGCCCGCCCCGGCGCCGCCCGGCCCGGCCGCCTGCGCCGTCCGCGATCCGGTCGAGGTGAGTGCCGCGGGCGTCGCCTGGAGCCCGCCGGGGCTGGTGAGCTGCGGCTTCGCGCGCCAGCTCGACGCCTTCGCGCGCCAGGACGTGCAGGCCGCTGCTCTCGCGCATTTCGGCCAACCTGTCCGGGTCATGCACCAGATCGGCGCCTATTCGTGCCGGCGCGAGACCGGCGGCAAGCATCGCTGGAGCGAGCATGCCCGCGGCAACGCGCTCGACGTCGCAGGTTTCGAGCTGGCCGACGGCACCGCCATCAGCGTCGAGCAGGACTGGCGCCGCAGCGGGCCGAAGCGCGATTTCCTGCGCGACGTCGCGCGCCGCGCCTGCAAGCGGTTCAGCGTCGTGCTCACGCCCAATTCCAACCGCGAGCACCACGACCACATTCATATCGACAGCGGTCCCTACAAGTTCTGCGGCGCCTGATCTGGCCTGTGCCGCACGCTATCCTCGCGGCCGATCACTCGGGCGTCGCCGCCGGCAGCCGCAGCAGGGCGCGGCGTCGGAGCCACAGGCTCGGGCGATAGCGGTCGGAGCCGGTGATCTCGAACAGCTGGCGCATGATCTCGTAGGTCGTCCGCACGCCCATCCTCTCGGCGAAGCCGAACGGCCCCAGCGGGTAGTTGAGGCCAAGCTGCATCGCCTTGTCGATGTCGGCCGGACCGGCGAGTCCCATCTGCGCCATCTCGCAGCCGATATTGGCGACCATCGCCGTGATGCGCTGGGCGATGAAGCCGGGGCTGTCCTTGATGCGCGTGACGGCGCGGCCGGCAGCCGCGAGCATGGCCGCCACCGCCCCGCCGCTCGCGGCATCGCCGGAGGGGGCCATCATCTGGGTGACGCGCTTGCTGGTGTCATGCGACAGATCGACGGCGACCGTGCGCCGCGGGTCGAGTCCAAGCCGCAGCGTCGCAGCTGTGCAGTCCTCGCCCCAGGGCGATACCACGATCGGGCTCGCACCGTCATCGGGCGCTTGCGCCTCGACGCCGGCCGCGACGGCGAGCGACACGAGCCCCTCATTCGGCTCGGGCAGGATCACGCGGGCGGGCTTCGTCGCGGACGGCAGCGGCACCGGCGGGCCCGATAGCTTTCGGCCTTCCGCGTCATAGCGATAGAAGCCGTGGCCGGTCTTGCGGCCGAGCCGTCCGGCGAGATGCATGTTGGCGTGAAGCGGCGTGGTCTTCACGCGCGGATCGTAGCCGTAGCCTTTAAGGACGATCTCGCTCACGGGGTAGTTGACATCCATGCCGGTGAGATCGAGCAGTTCGAACGGCCCCATGCGGAAGCCGCAGCATTCGCGCATGACGAGGTCGATGTCCTCCGGCGTCGTCACGCTTTCCTGGAGGATGTGCAGCGCCTCCTGGTAGTAGGCGCGGCCGCCGAAATTGACGAGGAAGCCGGGCGCGTCCTTGACCGTCACGGGCGTGCGGCCCATCCGCTTCCCAAGCTCGGCCAGCACCTCGACGATTGCGGGATCGGTATCCGCCGCGGCGATGACCTCGACCAGACGCATCAGCGGCACCGGGTTGAAGAAATGCATGCCGGCGACGCGGCGCCGATGACGGCACGCCGCGGCGATGGCTGCGATCGGGATCGAGGAGGTGTTGGAGGCGAGGATCGCGTCCACGCCGACGACTTCCTCGAGCATCCGGAAGAGCTTCCGCTTGGCCTCGATATCCTCGACGATCGCCTCGACCACGACGCCGCACCGCGCCAGCGCGCCGACCTCGCGCGCCAGCGTGAGCCGCGCCTTTGCTTCCGCGGCCAGCTCCGGCTTCAGCTCGCGTTTCTCGGCGAGCCGGTCGATGCGCGCGAAGAGCGCCGCGCGGGCCTTGTCGAGCTGCGCCGCGTCGGCATCCGAGAGGATCACCGCCAGGCCGCCGGTGAGCGCGACCTGGGCAATGCCCGAGCCCATGGCGCCGGCACCGACGACGCCCAACGCGAAATCCGGCGCGCCGACATCGATCATGGCGTCCTCCCTGTTGCTTCGGGGCGAGCGTGACCGTGGCATGCGCCTCCCGCCTTGGCAAGCAAGGCGACAGAATCAAGGAGAAGCCGCACATTCCGCGGGCGGGTTTGCCATCAAATGAAGGCTGAATCCGGCACAATGGTAACAGCGCGCAACAACAACCGTCACGAGACCCCAATCGTGGCAAATAGCAGATTCGTTCAAACAGTTGTTACAATCGTGGCGACAAGTGTTTCCAAGAAACACGGGAGATCGGCCAGCCGCCTGCTGTTGGCTCCTCAAGAGCTGACAACCCCAGAGGTCAATCATGACGGCGGATCGTTCCGACGAAGCCCGATATTTGCGTCAAAAAGCCAGGCAATTTCGCGAGCTGGCGAGGACCTACAAGACCGAGATTTCGGGAAAGCTGTTGGAGATTGCGCAAGACCTCGAGGCACGCGCGGAGAACCTAGAGAAGGGCGGGCGTAAACCCGCGTCGGCGCAGGTGCAGCGACGCTTCAGCAACAGCACCGGAAACCGGCCGCGGCGGTATCCTCTGCGATAGCGAACGGCGCAGGCGCGTCAGGCGGACAGCCTCTCCGCCGCGCCGACGAATTCGCGCTCCTTTGCCGGCGGCTGGTGACGTGGAGCCGTCGCGATAGCGGCCGTCTCCATCTCTCTCTTCCCGTTCGCGGCGGTCGTCGCGCCGGTCGAGATATTCGGGGATCAGCACCAGCAGGTACAATTCCACTGCGGCGAGGGCGGCACAGCACAGGGCGTTCAGCCAGTTGGCCAAGCCCATCCTAGCGATGAATACGGCCAGGAAATAGACGGGGACCGCGAGAGCGCCGACAAAGACACCCAGAACGGCCAACAGCGCGGCCGATCCGCGCAACGCGTCGGCCACGTCCTTCACACGGCCACTGCGTGTGTCAAGGCGAATGATCCTCATGGAGCTTCTTCCTCGCTCGTATGCGCGCAGGCGCGTGGTTCGCGCCACCGGCTTACCTAAACATAGGGCGAGATGCGCGTGAAAGTCGATTTATCAACCGCCGGCTAAAGCGGGTGGCGCTAGCCATCTTTGGCTAGGCGGCCCAACCCGGCCTCGTTCACGCTCTCGTCGAGCAGCGGCAGCCATGCCGCGCGATCGACGTCGCGGCGCGCGCGCGGCGGCTCCGTCTCGGCGTAAAGGAGACGAGCCTCGGCGGGCGGTCCGCGACGATCGCCCAGCGCGCGGACGGTGATGGAACGCACCGTGCGGCCCTGCTCGACGGTGACGACATCGCCGAGGCGCACGGGATGGCCGGGCTTCACCACCGCTGCGCCCCGCACGGACACGAGTCCGCCGCTGCACAGCTTCGCCGCCAGCGACCGCGTCCTGGCGAGGCGCGCGAACCACAGCCATTTGTCGAGGCGGACGCTCGTCATCGCACGAGCCGCAGTTCCCGCAACTTGGCGAAGGGACTCGCCTCGGCGTCCTTGTCCTTGCCACGGCGACGAGGGTGCCGGGCGGTGTCCGGCTTGCCGTGGCGGCCGCGCTCGCGCCGCCGCGTGCGCGTATGGAAGCTCACCGCGCGGTCGCTGCCGGGAACGGCGCGATAACCGAGCGCAGGGAGCACCGCCGCAAGCGCGTCGGCCGCGCAGCCCGCGAGCGTCGCCAGCGCCGGCGTCGCGCCGAAGGGCCCGTGTCGCGCGAGATGCCGCGCCGCCGCGGCCAGGCGCTCGACGCGGTCGATGCGCAGCACATGCGAGCCGAGCACGCGATAGCCCATGGCGGCATAGGCGGCCTCGGACACCGCAGGATCGCGCGGCTGCGCCACGGAGGCGGGCACCACCGGGGTCGACGCATCGTGCCACACCGCCCACAGCAACGCGCGCAACTCGGCGGCGCGCGGCTTCAGCACCGCCTCGAGATAGACCGACTCGGTGCCGAACCGCACGCCGAGACGAGCGAGTGCCTTGCGGTCGTTGAGATCGAGCGCCGCGCGCTGCTCCGCCACATCGCCGGCCGGCAGGCTGCCGAGCGCCTCGCCCAGCTGGAAGGCGAGGCCGCGGGCAGCACCGGACAAATCCGCATCCCGCACGCGCAAGAGCGGCCGCAGCCCGTGCGCGATGGCGTGGCGCACGAAGGCGGTCAGGCGGCGCCGCACGCTGTCGCGCACATCGCCCTCGAGGAAGTCGCCGGGCAGGGCCTCGACCTTGGGCGCGAGCGCGCTATCGCCGCGCAGCAGCCGCCAACCGCGTCGCCGCGCCCAGGTGATGCCGCGGTCCGGCGCGAGCGCGAAATCGCCATCGGGCGCCGCGGCGAGCGACTGGGCGCGCGAGGCGATCTCGCCGCGCAGCACGCGGTTGGCCGCCGCCAGCAGCGTCTTGCTCTCGTCGCCCGCCGCGACCGCGTCGGGGACGAAGCGGAAGCCGTCGAGCCGGCCGACATAATGGCCCTCGACCTTGACCTCGCCGGCATGGCCGACAGAGGCAAGGAGGTCCTTGTCGGCGGCGAGCTGCCGCACCAGGAAGGCCGAGCGGCGGTCGACGAAGCGCTGGGTGATGCGATCGTGGAGCGCGTCCGAGAGGCGGTCCTCGATGGTGCGCGCCCGCTCCTGCCATAGCGCGGCGTCGGCGAGCCAGTCCGGGCGGTGGGCGATATAGGTCCATGTGCGGATGTGGGCGATGCGCGTCATGAGCGTGTCGATGTCGCCATCGACGCGGTCGAGCCGCTCCACTTGCCGCGCCACCCAATCGGTAGGAAGGCGCTCCTGGGGCCCGGCGAGATGGCGGTAGATCTGCCCCAGCAGGCGGGCATGAGTGTCGCTCATGACCTTGCGGAAATCGGGGATCTGGCACACCTCCCACAGCAGGCGCACCGCCGCCGGATGGCGCGCCAGCGCGGCGATATCGGCCTGCCGCGCCAGGGCGTGCAGCGCCATATGGTCGTCCGCCTCGCGCGCCGAGACGAGGCCCGGCCCATGCGGCCGCTCGTCGAGGCTGCGCAACAGCGCGGCGGGCGATTGATAATCCAGCCGCGCGTTGCGCCAGAACAGGCGGGTCAGCGGGTCGAAGCGGTGGTTCTCGACCGCCTCGACCACCTCGGGCTCCATCGGCCCGAGCTCGCCGGTGGTGCCGAAGGTGCCGTCGCTCATATGGCGTCCGGCGCGCCCGGCGATCTGCGCGATCTCGGCGGCGGCGAGGCGGCGTGGCGCCTGGCCGTCGAACTTGACCAGCTTGGCGAAGGCGACGTGGTCGAGGTCCATGTTGAGGCCCATGCCGATGGCATCGGTCGCCACCAGATAGTCGACCTCGCCGGCCTGGAACATGCCGACCTGGGCATTGCGCGCCCGCGGGCTCAGCGCGCCCAGCACCACCGCGGTGCCGCCGCGCTGGCGCCGCATCAGCTCGGCCAGCGCAAAGACATCGGCGACGGCGAAAGCGACGACGGCGCTGCGCGGCGGCAAGCGTGCCGCCTTCTTGGCGCCGAGATAGCGCAAGGTCGAGAAGCGCGGGCGGCCGACGAACTCGGCGTCGGGCACCAGGCGCCGCAGCAGCGGCTTGATGGTGTCGGCGCCGAGGAACATGGTCTCCTGGCGGCCGCGGGCGTGCAGCAGGCGCGCGGTGAAGACATGGCCGCGCTCGGGATCGCCGCACAGCTGGATCTCGTCGACGGCAAGAAAGTCGACCGGGAGGTCGAGCGGCATCGACTCCACCGTGCAGACGAAATAGGACGGGTTGGCCGGGACGATCTTCTCCTCGCCGGTGATGAGCGCGACGGCGCGGGTGCCCTTGATACGCACCACGCGGTCATAGTTCTCGCGCGCCAGGAGGCGCAGTGGAAAGCCGATCATGCCGGTCCGGTGGCCGAGCATGCGCTCGATGGCGAGATGGGTCTTGCCCGTATTGGTGGGGCCGAGGACGGCGAGGATGCGCGGGGCGGAAGCCAACAAGCCCATGCCTTGAGAATTGGGGCCTGCCGAGGGAAAGGCAAGGCGAATCAGGTGCCTTTCGCGGCGGTGCTCTGTCACCCTGGAGTTGATCGGGAAATGATCAGGCCGCGGTCTTCGGCCTCGTCGTCCTCGGCGCCGCGGCAACCCCCTGGCTGCGCGAGCTGCTGACGGGGTGGATGGGAGGGATGGAGCGTCCGGTGCTCATCGGCCCCGCCTCGGGCGGGCACTTCGGCATCGCGCTGCTGCTGGTCGGCATCGGCATGACGCTCAACCTGCGCTAGGCGCGCGCCCGGGTTGGCGCCGCGCAACGCCGCGGGTTAGGCTGCGCGGCAGAGGGAAAGTGGAATATGCCCAAGAGCCGCATCGAGGCGTTCAGCGACGGCGTCTTCGCCATCGTCATCACGCTGCTGGTGCTGGAGATCAAGGTGCCGAGCCTCACGGCGCCGGTGAGCGACACCGCGCTGATGGCGGCCTTGATCAAGGAACTGCCGGTGATTGCCAGCTGCGTCGTCAGCTTCTTCATCATTGCCATATTCTGGGTATCGCATCACCAGTTCTGGCACAGCCTGCGCCAGGCGGATTGGGCGCTGCTGTGGCTCAACAACCTGCTGCTCCTGTTCGTCGTCTTCATCCCCGTTCCGACCTGGATGATCGGCGCCTACCCGACGCTGCGCACGCCGGCGGTTGCCTTCGGCGCGATCATGACCGGTGCGGGTTTGGCCTTCCTGGCCATGCGCGCCTATGCCAGTGGCCGCACGGGCCTGATCGACATGCCGGCGGCCGAGAAGCGGCGCGCACTCGTCCGCAGCGGGATCAGCCCCGTCCTCAACCTTGCCGGCGCCATCCTCGCGCTGTGGGCGCCGCTGTGGTCCTTCGCCCTCTATGTCGCCGTGCCCATCATCTATTTCCTGCAGCCGCCGAGCGGGCGCCGCGTGCGCTAGGGCGCCGCCGGTCGTCCGATCGGATACTCCGAGGATGGATTTTTCATAGCACTTCTATCCGTATCAAGGCGTACGGTTCTGACCGCTGTAGGCGTAAAAAGCGCGCGGGGCGTGCCTTTCCTGCCCGGTCGGACCGGCAGCGGTTGCGGTGCGGCCGCTGCCGCCTGCGACGCACCTCCTGATATATTGTGCACCGCAACATTTCTCTTGAAAAGCCCCAGCCAAGTCAGTATATCCCGTGTGTGCGGCGCACAATGGCCGCGGATTCTAACGGGTGAGGGACATGGCTAAGACAGCAGAGGCGACGACGAGCAAGAACGGTTTCGCCGAGGTGGCGAAGGCGTTCGACATGACCAAGGCCTTCGATATGACCAAGGCCTTCGACATCAGCAAGGCTTTCGACATGACCAAGGCGTTCGGCGAGATGAAGCTGCCCGGCCTCGATGTCGAGGCGGTGGCGGCGAGCCAGCGCAAGAATCTCGAGGCGTTGACCCAGGCCAACCAGCTCGCGGTCGAGGGTGCGCAGTCGCTCGCCCGGCGCCAGGTCGAGATCGCCCGCGCGGCGGCCGACGAGGTCTCCACCGCGTTCCGCGAATGGACCGAGGCGGGTGCGCCCGAGGACCGTATGGCCAAGGGCGTCGAGCTGGCCAAGCTCTCCTATGAGAAGAGCATCGCCAACGCGCGCGAGCTCACCGAGCTGGCGACCAAGGCGAGCACCGACGTATTCAGCGTCATCGCCCGCCGCTTCAGCGAGGGCTTCGACGAGCTGCGCCTCTACGCCAAGAAGCAGTCGACGCTCCGCTAAGCGTCGCGCAAGCGATCGCCGGCGGGCGCTAGCCGAGGCTCTGCTTCGGCGATAGCCCGCGCACCGGACAGAAAAACACACCGGCGTCTCAACGCCGGCTCTGGAGGACCAGGTGGCTCGCAGCCCGTGCGGGCCGCCTTTTCTTTTCCGCGTCGCGCCTTCGGCGCGATCGCGGGCGGGCGGCAGCGGTTGCTCTGGCAACCGCGAGAGCCCGCACCGCGCAGAATAGAACGCCCTCCGCCCTATCGCCGTCCACCCGCCTGCGATCGCATACGCGACGCGGTGTGAACTGCGTCATACCCCATTGCCGGCCCGGTCTGGTTTCCTCCGCGCCGAGCCCTCCGCATGTCGCGGAGGCCGGATGATGGAGGAAAACATGAACGCCACGCACCGTCGCATCACGATGGCCGGCGCGCTTCTGCTCCTCTCGGCGGCATTCGCCGGAGCGCGCGCCGCCGACGATGCCGGTTCGGATCGCCCGCGCGACACGGCCGAAAACGCGATCCCCGTGCGGCAGCAATCGCTGTTGCCGCCGTTCGACGCCGCCGCGCCCGCGCGCGCCGGCACGCCTAGTGTGCGCGACCTCGACGCGGAGGATGCCGTCAGCGGCAGCGAGCCCGATCCCGAGAGCTTCGACCGTCGCGGGCTCGAGACCTGGTGGCAGAACTTCCGCGAGACGACGCGCAAGGCGGAATAGGCCGCGGCGCGCTTCGCGCGCTCGCGGGCGGGCGTCAGCGGTTGCGCCAGCAACCGCGGGAGCCCCGCACCGTGCAGAAAAGGCCGCCGCCGTCCTATCGCCGTCCGCTCGACACCAGCGGCACCACCACCGGCGCCGGCGCATAGAGCACCAGCGGCGGCAGCGGCGCGACCACCGGCGGCGGCACCGCCGCGCCCGGCATACTCGCCGTCGGCGGCGGCGGGGCGGCCGGAATGTACTCCGGCGACGGGAAGTAGTTCGGCACCGGCGGCCCGAGGACGACGCCGACCTGGCTTCCCGCTTGCGCCGCCGCCGCGCCGAGCGCCACGCACGCTGCAGCGGCGAGCGCCACGCGTCGCGCAGAGCGCGATCGCGGGCGGGCGTCAGCGGTTGCGGCAGCAACCGCGGGAGCCCGCATCCAGATGATCGAACGCATGTTTCCACTCTCCTCCGCGGCGCTGTCGCCGCGAGCGCCCACGCCATGGGGGTAGACGTGGAAACGCGGGCCGCGCCGGACAAGCCCGCGCCCGACGAGCGCGACGCAGTGCTGCCGCCGGAAACGCGCATGGCGCGGGCCGCTTGACCAGGCGTGCCTCCTGGACCGACCATCGTCACGAGCCTGCCTTTCTCGTCGCTGCCCGGTGAAAGGAGTGAACGATGCGCCATCGCTCGATCGTTCCCGCGGCGAGCTTGGTCATCGCCGCCGCGATCGGCGGCTGCGCAGCGGCAGCTCGGCCGCCGCTGGCGCTGCCGGCGGCGCCGCCGGACAAGGCGCGCCTCGTCGTCTATTGCGACAACAATCCCGTCGACAACCCTGAATGGACGACCGTCTCGCTCGACGGGACTCCGCTCGTCGGCATCGGGCCCGGCAACGTCTTCTATCGCGACTTGGCGCCTGGAACATACGAGATCGAAGTCCGCAGCGAGCAGCTCTACCCCAATCAGGCCCGGACGCTGTCGCTCGGAGCGAGAACGACGACGTTCATCGACGTCCAGGCTGTCATCGGCTGGGGCAAGTCCGAGACGAAGCAGCCGCGGCCCTTCACCCTCGTCATCGTCGATCCCGCCACCGCCGAGCGCGCCATCGCGCCGCTCGCGTTGTCGCGCTAGCGACAATCGCGGGCGAGCGCGGCGCGACGCGAGGCGTCGTCGCATGGCTCGCACCCCTCAGGACTATCTCGGCAACCGCGAGAGCTCGCACCGTGCAGGATAGAACTTCACTTGGAGGTGCTGCTGCCCGCCGCCGGCGCGACCATCTTGATCGAGGCCGGTCCCATGCCGTTCACCTGCACGATCGTGTCGGTCTCGGCCCAGGCGAAATGCGGCGTGTCGGCGGGCACGCGGAAGAACGACCCGGCCGGAAGCTGCTGTCCTTTGCTCTTGTCCGCCTGCCCTCCCATGCCCATCCCCATCGTGCCGGAGATCACCGTGACATTCTCCGCCTTTCCGTGCGTGTGTGCCGCAACCATGGTGTTCGCCGGAAGCTTGATGCGCATCACGTAGGGCCCGTCCTTGCTCGGGTCGCCGGCGACCGCGGCGGTCTGCACGCCGGGGCCGAAATCCGGGGCGTCCGCCCACTTAAGCTGATCGGGCGTCTGGATGACCACATCCTCTGCTGCCGAGGCCGAAAGCGCGGTCAGTACGAGAGCGCACGTCGCGAGCGATAGCATCGCCTTCATTGTCGCCTCCCTGTTGGCAAGAACGAAAACAGCCTGCACTCGAAATCGACGGGGGTCAATTTCGTCGTTCCCTCCGGCCTCACCGCCGTGCGTCACGGCTTCACGATCGCCTTCAGCCGTCTCAGGCTCGCTCGCCGCCATGTCCGGCAATGACGACGGGAGATTGCAATTCCAACGGCCCGGAACGTGCTCTCTACTCCGCGCGCTCCGTGCTCGGGTCGATCATCCGGCGCACTTCCGTGATCTTTGTCGCGGGAAACCCGCTGATCTCCGCGTGCTTGCGGATCATCCCCTCGTCCGTGGCGAGATAGACGCAGAACGTCTTGTCGTCGGCGACATAGCTTTCCTGCCACTGGATGTCGGGTGCGAGCTCGCGCAGCGCCGCGTTCGACTTGGCCGCCGCGCCGCGCAGTTGCTCGCGCTGCAAGGTGCCCACCTTCGGAATGTCGCGCTCGATGATGAATTTGCGCAGCGCCATGACAGCCTCCCGGATTGTGTGATCCCCCGATGCTAAGCCCCGCCGCCCGCGCCAGGCAAGACGCGTCGCGCGAAGCGCGATCGCGGGCGAGCGTCAGCGGTTGCGCCAGCAACCGCGAGAGCTCGCGCCCATCAGGACTATTTCGGCACCCTCTCAGCGCTCCGCCAGCGCGAGCTTGGCGCCGAGCGCGACGAACGCGCCGGCGAAGGCGCGGCGCATCCAGGTCAGCACAAGCGGACGCGAGATGACGTGGCTGCGGATCGCCGCGGCGAACAGCCCATAGCCGACGAAGACCACGAAGGTCAGCAGCATGAAGACGGCGCTCAGCCCGAGCATGTGCGAGAGCGGATGCGGCTCGTCGCCGCGCACGAATTGCGGCAGGAAGGCGAAAAAGAAGATCGACAGCTTCGGGTTGAGGATGTTGATCAGGATCGCGTTGACGGTGACTTGCAACGACGAGCGCGCACCATTCTGCGTCTCCACACGCAGCGCGCCGCGCTCCCGGAGCGCGCTCCACGCCATGTAGAGCAGATAGGCCACGCCCAGATATTTGAAGGTCTGGAAGGCGAGCGCGCTGGTGTGCAGGAGCGCCGCCAGGCCCATGATCGCCGCGGCCATGTGCGGGACGATGCCGAGCGTGCAGCCGAACGCCGCGACGACGCTGGCGCGCGACCCGCGCGAGAGCCCGGCCGCCAGCGTGTAGAGAACGCCGGTGCCGGGCGAGACGATGATGATGAGCGACGTCACCAGAAAGTCGATGCCCACGGGCGCGCCCTCCCTGCGGGTGGTCAGCGTAAGCGACGATGTTGCCATGAGCAACCGCGAGAGGCCGCGCCGTGCGGAGCGCTTCGGTTGACCCCAATTCTTCGATCGTGGCGATCTCAAACAGCGTTAATTTTTGAGTAAGGTAAGTCAGCTATGGTAGTTCTGCGCCTTTCCGCAACTCCACTAAACTTCATTCAATGGGATCCAGCCAGTGTCGCCGGCCACTTCACACCCATCGGACCAGGTCGCTGCGACCGTCCTCGTTGTCGATGACGACGAGGTGATGCGCGACCTGCTGAGCCGCATGCTGGGACGTGCTGGATACGCGGTGGAGACGGCCGCCGACGGGCGCAAGGCTTTGGAGCGCTTTCACGAGCACGCGATCGACGCGGTCGTGACCGACATGTCGATGCCGAAGATGGATGGGCTCGAATTGACTCGAGCCCTCCTGACCGAGCGCCCCGAGCTGCCGATCATCGCCGTCACCGGTGTCGATGAGAGCTATCTCAGGGTCGCCATCGCCGCGGGCGCGAAGGCCGGCATGCGAAAGCCGATTCGCGCCGGCGAGCTGGCGCAGACGATGCGGCGGCTGCTTCCGCAGCGGGCCTGACCCTCCACCGGCCGTGGCAGACCTCCGCTCCATCCTGGTCGTTGAAGACGAAAGCGCCGCGCGCGACCTCGTCATCCGCATGCTGTCCGAGAAGGGCTTCGGCGTACTGACCGCCGACAATGCCGAAGAAGCGCTGCGCATTCTCGCCCAGCGTCCGGTGGACCTGCTGTTCAGCGACATCGTCCTGCCCGCGATGGATGGCGTCGAGCTGGCGAAGCAGGCGCGGCTTTTGCGGCCCGGGCTCAAGGTGCTGTTCGCCACCGGCTACGCTCGGGCGGCCACCGAGCGGGACGCGATGCAGTTCGGGAAAGTTCTGCGCAAGCCCTTGCGCGCGGCTGAGCTTCTAGAGACGGTGCAGGCGCTGCTCGCGTCGCCGCGCTAGCGGCGATCGCGGGCGGGCGGCAGCGGTTGCTCCTGAGCTCGTCGAAGGAAGCAACCGCGAGAGCCCGCACCGTGCAGAACCATCTCGGCAACGCCGCCGCCCGTACCGTCTCGAACGATGAGCCCGGAAAGCCGAACGCCGCGGCGACGCTGGCGCGCGACCCGCGCGAGAGCCCGGCCGCCAGCGTGTAGAGAATGCCGGTGCGGGCGAGACTATGATGATGAGGGACGTCACGAGAAAATCGATGCTCAAGGGCGATCCTCCGTAAATCGTCAGAGGGCTTGCACGCTTCTCGCGTGCTCCAGGCCATACTACAATCTGCGGTTGCGTAATCGGCGGAGGAAAGTTAAGTTTAGAATCGGAAGTTGCGCCCGAGGCAAACCAAGGTCATGCCATTTTCAGTGCCCTCGCTCACTGTTTCTGACTACGGCAAAATGCTGGCCAAGCTGGCTTTTTTGTTCTGATCGAAACATATCTAATCACATGGTTGTTACGCGGCATCGCGCCCGTGGATGCCGTTCTAAGCGTCGTCGATACCCAGGGGCCGCTAAAACAGCTTCTCAGATGGTTTGAGTCGGCGATCTTGTCGATTGCAACGGTTGCCGCTGCTGCATTGATGGTCAAATATTTCAGGTTGCGGTGTGAAAGGTATACAAGATCGGAGATCAATCAGATTATTGCTAGCGATGCGGCTCGGGCCGAAATAAAGGCAGCGTTCCGTGCGATATTGCATCCGCGATAACATCGTAATCAAAACAGAAAACGCAGCAAAGCCGGTAAGCCAAGCTTCCCAATACCTCAAAGAGCTTATCAGCGGGCTGGGCCATGTCGGACGATCATTCGATTACGGCTGCGGCAAGCTCCGATATTTGAACGGCATTGCGAAAACGTCGGACCGAGTTGTCCTCGTCGACTCCGAGGTACAAATCACTCGCCGACAAAAGCTCTATGGAAGGATGCAATCAGCCGCCGCAGCAGTCCGAAAGAGCAATCGTATCTCGCTGATCAATACAAAGCAGTTCCTGGCCGACGTTGAGCCATTCGATCGCGGCTACTGCATAAACGTGCTCTCGGTCGTTCCTATACTGAGTTTGCGAAAAGTCATAGTCGACCGGATATATGCCAAGCTGCGCCATGGTGGAGAGGCCATCTTCGTAGTTCAGTACCGAAATTCAGACTTCAAGCGGATGCTGAGATTGCCAAATTCGAAGCGATGGCGGCGTGGCATTCTAATGAATTCCCTGAGGGGATATTCCTACTACGGCTTTATTTCCCCGAAAGAGTTGACAACGATGGTTGCCGAGGCGGGCTTCTCCGACTTGCAACTAAGCCTGAATGAGGGAAGTGCGTACGTAGTTGCCAAAAAATAGGCGTCAACCAAAGACGATGGCACTCTGACCGCAGTTCTTACGGCCTCTGACTATGGCTTGCGTGCAGAGCCAGCCTGCATGATTACCCCGACTATCTGCAAAATGGAACCAATACCGACGAGGATCAGCCCGTTCCTCGCATCACGCGATTGGCGTATTAGTGAACGTCTTAGATCCTCGTTCATGTCCCACTTTGTGGAAGCGAGTTCAGTGGCAATCTGCTTACTCATGATGCCGCTCGCGGCTGCCCACGCCGCTCCGACGGTGGTCACCAGAAGTCCTATGACGATTAGTATGAGCGGCACTTGTCTGGGTGCACCAGAGACGCATTTCCAACGCCATATTGGATGCGTGGTCATTTCCCATTCTCTCTTCAGGATTTCCCGCGCCTGCCCGACGGTTTGATCGGCAAGCTTATGCCAGGAAGGTTCTAAATGCTGCTCATCAAGTTTCCCAGGGTTCAAAAGATCGTCAAGGCTTCGCAAAAATGCATCATCTTCGGCCTTATCTCGGTTCGCACGTGGGTTCAGGCGCAGCTTGATCCTGCGCAAAATCACGAGTGCTTCATTGGCTATCGGAAAAAGCTCAGCGCCCTCGCGCCGCCCCCTTTCCGAGCTGCCAAGGTCCGGGTCATTCAGTTCATCGTACTTGCGGAACCATCGCTGTGCGGCCCCGATGTAATCCGAGATATCCCTTCGCAGGTCGATGATCCATGCCTGCCGGAACTCAGAAATCTTTATAACGCGCGACACCAGTGCAGAGATGGCCGCTGCCCCAACAGCGGCGACAACTCCCGTCAGAAGTAGTCTTGCGATATCCAATCAGGCGCTGGCGCTCATCGACTTCCCGAGCCTCGCCGCCTACGAGCAATACCGCGCCGCCCTGCTGACCGATGGCAAGGCGGCCGAGCTGGCGCGCCGCGCGGACCAATCCGGCTGCATCCTGGTCGAGGATCGCGCGATCCTGCGCCGCGTGTCGCCGGCGCGGGTTGACGCGCCGCTTCCGTCATCGCTCGGCCGATGCTGCCTCCGCGCCACTCTCTCATCACGCGGCGCGCACGTCGACGACGAGGCGCTTGCCGACGGCCCGCAGCGCCCGGTCGAGCTGATCGAGTCGCGAGGCGTGGCGCAGGTCGAGCAGCCGGTCCACTTGTGGGGCGTGCCAGCCGAGCCGCCGCGCGAGCTCAGCCTTGGTGACGCCGGCCCTGCGCATGGCGGCGTAGAGGCCGACCTTGGCGGCCGAAAGGGGCGGCAGCGAAACGGTCGGGCGGCCGCGGGCGGGTGAAGCGCGCGGGATCGCCTTCCGGTCTGCCATGATGGCGATGAACGCGGTTTCCAGCGCGTCGCCGGCTCGGTCGAGAGCGTCCGCCTCGCTGTCGCCGAAGGTGTGAGCCCGCGGCACATCGGGGAAGCTCACGAGGATCGAATCTCCGTCCCGCCCCAAGATTACCGGATAAGTCAACATTGACGGACGCTCCGTTACCCGTACGCTCACTTCAGGCCCAAATCCTTCTTGATCTTGTTGACAAGGCCGGTGCCCAGCTCCTTGTTGCTGCCGTGCATCGGCAGAACCGACCAAAGATTGCCGCGGCGGACGATAAGGTGGCCGCCCTTGCCCGGCTCGAAAGTGCAGCCCTGCCGCGAAAGCCAGCGCTTCAATTGCCTGCTGGTCATGACCGAGTATACAACAGATCTGTTTATTCACAACAAAAATGTTGTAGAGCGCGCTCAATACGGAAACGGCCAGATCCGCAGCTTCTCCTTGCCGATCTGCCAGAGGCGCGCAAGGCCCCTCGGCTCGACGATCAGGAAGAAAATAATAAGGCCGCCGAAGATCATGAATTGCAGGTTGGTCACGGTGTTGACGGGGATCTCGAGGCCGAAGCTGCGCGGCAAATTGTCGAGGAAGATCGGCAGCAGCACGATGAAGGCGGCGCCGAGGAACGAGCCAAGGATGCTGCCCAAGCCGCCGATGATGATCATGAAGAGGATCTGGAACGAGCGGTCGATGTCGAAGGCCAAGGGCTCGACGCCGCCGGTGTAGATGAAGGCCCACATCGCGCCGGCGATGCCGCAATAGAACGAGCTCACGGCGAAGGCCAGGAGCTTAGTGCGCAGCGGGCGGATGCCGATGATCTCGGCGGCGATGTCCATGTCGCGGATCGCCATCCAGGCGCGCCCGACGCGCCCGCGCACCAGGTTCTTGGCGGCGAAGGCGAGCAGCGCGACGAAGCTCAGCACGAAGAGGTATTTGTGCACCGGGTTGGTCTCGGCGCCGGTGACGAAAACATGGCCGAACACGGCGCGCGGCGGCGCGCTGATCACGCCGGAGGGGCTGTAATTGTTGAACCACGGGAACTTGTTGAACATCCAGATGAGGAAGAACTGCGACGCCAGCGTGGCGACGGCGAGGTAGAAGCCCTTGATGCGCAGGCTCGGGAAGCCGAACACCAGCCCGACCAGCGCGGTGACGACGCCCGCCAGCAGGAACACCAGGACGATGTTGAGCCAGGGGAAGGCGACCGCGAGCTTGTAGGTCGCGAACGCGCCCACCGCCATGAAGCCGCCGGTGCCGAGCGAGAGCTGCCCGGCATAGCCCGTGAGGAGGTTGAGCCCGAGCGCCGCCAGCGCGAACACCAGGAATGGGATCATGATGGTGAGCAGCCAATACTCGCTGGCGAAGAGCGGCACGGCGATGTAGGCGATGATGAGCGCCGCCGCGACGAGCCACCGGTCCTGCCGGATCGGAAACACCGCCTGGTCCGCCTGGTAACTCGTCTTGAACTGCCCCGCCTCGCGATAGAGCATGGGTCAGCGCTCCCCCGCGCAGGTCGGGCTGCAGGACGGCCGTGCGTCCTTCGACGGGCTCAGGATGAGGAGATTTTCTTCGTGGCCCCTGACGTTTTCTTGGTGGCCTCTAATGCAGATGGCGCACTCGGTCTCCCTCATCCTGAGCCCGTCGAAGGACGCAATGCTGTCGATCCAACCCATCGCCATCACACTCTCTCGATAATCCTCTCGCCGAACAGCCCCTGCGGCCGGAACAGCAGGAACACCAGCGCCAGCCCGTAGGCGAACCAGTCCTCGATGGCGCCGCCGGTGACGGGGCCCCAGAAGACTTCGGCGACTTTCTCGCCGGCGCCGACGATGAGGCCGCCGACGATGGCGCCGGGCACCGAGGTGAAGCCGCCGAGGATCAGCACCGGCAGCGCCTTCAGCGCCACCAGCGAGATCGAGAACTGCACACCGAGGCTGCTGCCCCACATGATGCCCGCGACCAGGCCAACGATGCCCGCCACCGACCAGACGATGACCCAGATGGTTCTGAGCGGTATGCCGACCGAGAGCGCCGCCTGGTGGTCGTCGGCGACGGCGCGCAGCGCGCGGCCGATGGCGGTCTTCTGGAAGAAGAGCGCGAGCACGGCCACGAGCGTGCCGCACACCGCCGCGGCGACGAGGTCGAACTGGTTGATCAGCACGCCGCCGATGATGATGGGCTCCTTGGGGATGCCGATGTCGAGCGGATGCACGTCGCCGCCCCAGACGAGCTGGCCGAAGCCGTCGAGGAAGAAGGTGAGGCCGATGGTCGCCATGAACAGGATGATCTGCTCCTGGTTGACCAGCGGCCGCAGCACCACGCGCTCGATGGCGAAAGCGAGCGCGATCATCACCAGGGCGGCGAGGAGGAACGACGCCCAGACGGGAATGCCGCGCTCGATCAGCCCGACGAAGGTCAGCGCGGCGAAGAGCACCATGGTGCCCTGCGCGAAATTGAACACGCCCGACGCCTTGTAGATCAGCACGAACCCCAACGCGACCAGCGAATACATGACGCCGGTGAGCAGCCCGCCGATCACCACTTCGAGTAGGAAAGACGGGTTGTCCCACATGCTGGCGAAGGGCGAGACGAAGACCGCGGTGAGGAAATCCATCATGAGCCTCTCTCCCCTTGCGGGAGAGGGAGGGGCCCGGCCGAAGGCCGGGAGGGTGAGGGGGCTCGTGCCGCGGCTACCAGCCCCCTCACCCGGCCGCTGCTGCGCAGCGGCCGCCCCTCTCCCGCGAGGGGAGAGGGGCTCGTCGCGTCGGCAAGAAGGAACTCACCCCTCATGCGGCACCCCCAGATAGGCGTCGATGACGTCGCGGTCGGTACGCACCATCTCGGGCGGGCCGTCGGCGATCTTGCGGCCGTAATCGAGCACCACGACGCGGTCGCTGATGTCCATCACCACGCCCATGTCGTGCTCGATCAGCGCGATGGTCGTGCCGAACTCGTCGTTGACGTCGAGGACGAAGCGCGACATGTCCTCCTTCTCCTCGACATTCATGCCGGCCATCGGCTCGTCCAGCAGCAGCAGCTCCGGCTCCATGGCGAGCGCGCGGCCGAGCTCGACGCGCTTCTGCAGGCCGTAGGGGAGCTGGCCGACGGGGGTTTTGCGGATCGCCTGGATCTCCAGGAAATCGATGATGCGCTCGGCGAAGGCGCGGTGCTCGAGCTCCTCGCGCAAGGCCGGGCCCCAATGCAGCGTCTGCCACAGGAAGTTGCGGTGCATGCGCAAGAGCCGCCCGGTCATGATGTTGTCGAGCGTGGTCATGCCGCGGAAGAGGGCCACGTTCTGGAAGGTGCGGGCGATGCCCTGCTCGGCGGCCTGCGACGGGCGCATGCGCCGGCGGGCCGCGCCCCGCCAGGTGATGGTGCCCTCTTGCGGGTGATAGAAGCCGTTGATGACGTTCAGCATCGAGGTCTTGCCGGCGCCGTTGGGGCCGATGATGGCGAGAATCTCGTGGGCGCGGATCTCGAGGCTGATGTCGCTGAGCGCCCTGACGCCGCCGAAGCTCAAGCTGATGTGCTCGGCCTTGAGGATCGGCGAGCCGATCCGCTTCATGCGGCGGCCGTCGCGGCGGCGGCAGGGGCGGGCATGGCCTTGGCGTCGCGGATCTCGAGCTCGGCCGTGAGGCGGCCGGTGCGCCCGTCCTCGAAGGTGACCTCGCTGTCGATATGCGCGCTCCGGGCGCCCGAATAGAGCGCGTCGATGAGCGGCGCGAAGCGCTCGGCGATGAAGCGGCGGCGGACTTTGCGCGTGCGCGTCAACTCGCCGTCGTCGGCGTCGAGCTCCTTGTGCAGGATCAGGAAGCGCCGGATCTGCGAGCCCTGGAGATGCGGCTCCTTGGCCAGGTCGCGATTCACCTGGTCGACGCAGTCCGCCACCAGATCATAGACCGGCGCGAGCCCGGCCAGCTCCTGATAACTGCCATAGGTGATGCCGGCGCGCTCGGCCCAGTTGCGGACCGCGTCGGCGTCGACGTTGATCAGGGCGGCGGCATAGGGGCGCCCCGCCCCGAACGCCACCGCCTCTTTGATCCAGGGAAAGAATTTCAGCTTGTTCTCGATGAATTTCGGCGCGAACAGCGTGCCGTCCTCGAGCTTTCCTACGTCCTTGGCGCGGTCGACGATGCGCAGATGCCCGTCCGCGCCGAGGAACCCGGCATCCCCCGAATGTACCCAGCCGTCCGGCCGCTTGGCCGCCGCCGTCGCCGCCAAATTCTTGTAATACCCGGCAAACACGCCGGGGCTGCGGTACATCACCTCGCCGTTGTCGGCGATCTTGATCTCGACGCCCGGCACCGGCGTCCCGACCGCGTCCGGCTTCACCGCGCCGTCCGGCTGGATGCACAGGAAGACAGAGCATTCGGTCATGCCGTAGAGCTGCTTTATGTTGACGCCGAGCGAGCGGTAGAAGGTGAAGATGTCCGGCCCGATCGCCTCGCCCGCGGTATAGGCGAGCCGGATGCGGCTCATGCCCAACGCGTTGCGCAGCGGCCCGTAGACGAGCACGTCGCCGATGGCGTAGAGCAACCGGTCCTTCAGCGGCACTGTTTCCTTGCCGAGGATGCGGCTCCCGGCGCGCCGCGCCACGTCGAGGAAATAGTGGAAGAGCTTGCGCTTCAGCCATGCCGCGTCCTCCATGCGGATCATCACCTGCGTCAGGATGTTTTCCCAGATCCGCGGCGGCGCGAAGAAATAGGTGGGGCCGAGCTCCTTCAGATCGTTCATCACCGTGGCGCCCGATTCCGGGCAGCTCACGCAGAACCCGGCGCAATAGGACTGCGCGAAGGAGAATACGTGATCGCCGACCCAGGCCATCGGCAGATAGGCGAGCACCTCGTCATCCTCGCGCAGGCCTTCGCGCGCAATGGCGCTTCTCGCCATGAGGATGACGTTGTCGTAGGTCAACATCACCCCCTTGGGCTGACCGGTGGTGCCGGAGGTGTAGACCATGATGGCGAGATCGGCGCCGTTGCCCTGCGCGATCTCGCCGGCGAGGAAGTCCGGATTTGTCGCGGCGAAGCGGCGTCCCTGCTCCTGCACCGCGTCGAAGGCATGCAGGAAAGGGTAGGCGTAGTGGCGCATGCCGCGCGGGTCGTCGTAGATGATCGCCTCGAGCAGGGGCAGACGCTCGCGGATGCCCAGCAGCTTGTCGACCTGCTCCTGATCCTCGGCCACGATGAAGCGCACCTCGGCATGCGCGAGCACGAATTCCATCTCGGCGGCGACCGAGTCCTGGTAAACCGGCACCGGCACGCCGCCCAGGCATTGCGCCGCCGTCATCGCCCAGTAGAGCCGCGGCCGGTTGTCGCCGACGATGCCGAGCTTGTCGCCGCGGCGGAAACCGAGTGCCGCCAGCCCCTTGGCGAGATCCTCGACCTCGCGCGCCGCCGCGGCCCAGCTCCAGCTCTGCCAGATGCCGAGCTCCTTCTCGCGCATGGCGGGGCGATCGCCGTGGCGCCGGGCGTGGTCGAGCAGCAGCTTGGCGAAAGTGTCGAGCGCGGCGTCAGCCTGCGGCGCCGCCGGACCTGCGCCTTCGGTCTGCGCAACCGCCATCCCTCGGACCTCCCAAACCCCGACCACGCCCTGTGGTCTGCGGAACCGCCGTGCAGCGTTCTATTTTCTGCGGATCAACCTTATGCTGCGCCGTGCCTAGCTAAGGCAACGGCGCGACGCCGGTCAAGCGTGGCGGGGCATGGTGCACCACGAGTTGATGCATTGACGCGCGGCCTCCCTTGATCTTCGTGCCAATTGGCGGTAGCAGCACCCATACATGCCAGCCCGCCCATCCCAGGAGAGCCCCCGTGTCCGTCACCGGCCATGATCAGATGAAAACCCGCCGCACGCTCAAGGTCGACGGCAAGGACTATGATTATTTCAGCCTCGAGGCGGCAGCCAAGGCGGCGGGGCTCGGCGACATCGCGCGGCTGCCCTTCTCGATGAAGGTGCTGTTGGAGAACCTCGTGCGGCTCGAAAATGGCCGCACCGTCACGATCGACGACATCAAGGCCGTGGCGGAATGGCTGAAGACGCGCCGCTCGGAGCGCGAGATCGCCTTCCGCCCCGCGCGCGTACTGATGCAAGATTTCACCGGGGTGCCCGCGGTGGTCGATCTCGCGGCGATGCGCCAGGCGATGGCGAAGCTCGGCGGCGATCCGCAGCGCATCAACCCGCTCTCGCCGGTCGACCTCGTCATCGACCACTCCGTCATGGTCGACGCCTTCGCCTCGCCCAAGGCCTTCACCGAGAACGTGAAGCTCGAATTCGAGCGCAACGGCGAGCGCTACGCCTTCCTCAAATGGGGGCAGGGCGCCTTCGACAATTTCCGCGTCGTGCCGCCAGGCACCGGCATCTGCCACCAGGTCAATCTCGAATACCTGGCGCAGGTGGTGTGGACCACGGAGGAGGGTGGCAAGACCGTGGCGTATCCCGACACGCTGGTCGGCACCGATAGCCACACCACCATGATCAATGGGCTCGCCGTGCTCGGGTGGGGCGTCGGCGGCATCGAGGCGGAGGCGGCGATGCTGGGACAGCCGATCTCCATGGTGCTGCCCGAGGTGGTGGGGTTCAAGCTCTCCGGCAAGCTCAAGGAAGGCGCGACCGCGACCGATCTCGTCCTCACGGTGACGCAGATGCTGCGCAGGAAGGGCGTGGTCGGCCGCTTCGTCGAGTTCTACGGCCCGGGCGTGGCCAACCTCGCGCTCGCCGACCGCGCCACCATCGGCAACATGGCGCCCGAATACGGCGCCACCTGCGGCTTCTTCCCGATCGATCGGATGACGATCAACTATCTCAGCTTCACCGGCCGCGACCCGCAGCGGGCGAAGCTGGTCGAGGCCTATGCCAAAGCGCAGGGCTTGTGGCACGACGAGAAGGTGCCGGATCCGGTCTTCACGGACACGCTCGAGCTCGATCTCGCCAGCGTCGAGCCGTCGCTCGCCGGGCCGCGCCGGCCGCAGGACCGCGTGGCGCTGTCGGACGTCGTCAAATCCTTCGCCGCGGAGCTGCCCAAGCTCGCGGGCACGACGGATCTAGCGAAGCTCAATCGCGCCGTGCCCGTCACCGGCGCGAATTACGACGTCAAGGACGGCGCGGTCGTCATCGCCGCCATCACCAGCTGCACCAACACCTCGAACCCCAGCGTCATGCTTGCCGCCGGCCTCCTGGCGCGGAACGCGCTGCAGCGTGGCCTCAAGGTGAAGCCCTGGGTCAAGACGTCGCTCGCGCCGGGCAGCCAGGTTGTAACGGACTACTACGCCGCGGCCGACCTGCAGAAGGACCTCGATGCGCTGGGATTCAACCTGGTGGGCTATGGCTGCACCACCTGCATCGGCAATTCGGGGCCACTGCCTGAGGCCATCGGCGAGGCCGTCGAGGCCGGCGATCTCGTGGTCGCCGCGGTGCTCTCCGGCAACCGCAATTTCGAGGGCCGCATCAGCCCGCAGGTGCGCGCGAATTACCTCGCCTCGCCGCCGCTCGTCGTCGCCTATGCCATCGCCGGCAACATGAATGTCGATCTGGTGAAGGAGCCGTTGGGCGAGGACGCCGACCGAAAGGCCGTCTATCTGCGCGACATCTGGCCATCGAGCCAGGAGGTCCAGGACACCATCCGCAAGGCGCTGACGCCGGACATGTTCAGGAAGCGCTACGGCAATGTCTTCGAAGGTCCGCCGGAATGGCGCAAGGTGAATGTCGCCACCGGCACCACCTTCTCCTGGGACATGGGCTCGACCTACATCGCCCATCCGCCTTATTTCGACAATATGCCCAAGGAGCCGGCGCCGCTCACCGACGTGCATCTGGCGCGGCCCTTGGCCATCCTCGGCGACAGCATCACCACCGACCACATCTCGCCGGCGGGCTCGATCAAGAAGGACAGCCCGGCGGGCCGATACCTGATGGGCTTCCAGGTGCGCCCGGCGGATTTCAACTCCTATGGCGCCAGGCGCGGCAATCACGAAGTGATGATGCGCGGCACCTTCGCCAACATCCGCATCCGCAACGAGATGGTGCCGGGGGTCGAGGGCGGCATGACCAAGCACCTGCCGGACGGGCAGGTGATGCCGATCTACGATGCGGCGATGCGCTATCAGAAGGAAGGCGTACCGCTGGTCATCGTCGCCGGCAAGGAATACGGCACCGGCTCATCGCGCGACTGGGCGGCGAAGGGGACGCGGCTCCTGGGCGTGCGCGCCGTCATCGTCGAGAGCTTCGAGCGCATCCATCGCTCCAACCTCGTCGGCATGGGCGTACTGCCGCTGCAGTTCAAGGACGGCACCGACCGCAAGAGCCTCAAGCTCGACGGCAGCGAGCGCTTCGACATCCTCGGCATCGCCGCGGGGCTGAAGCCGCGCATCGAGCTGCCCTGCCGCATCCACCGCGCCGACGGCTCGGTCGAGACCGTGCCGCTGCTCTGCCGCATCGACACGCTCGACGAGCTCGAATATTTCCGCCACGGCGGCATTCTGCAGTATGTGCTGCGCAGCATGATGAAGGCCGCCTAGCCTCGCGGCCGCCGCGCTCGCCGCGGCGCGCGCGGCAGCTCCGCGATTCGCGCAAGGCTTTCCACCGCTTCTGCGCTGCGGGACCCTCCGGGCTGTATGTACCGGGCGAGCCTTTCACCCTATCGTGAAAGCGATTTACTGGCGCCGAGGCTGACGGCAGCGCAAGATGCCCGCATGCACAACGATCGCATGCCGATGACGCGAGCTTTTCTTGCGGCCTCGCTTCTGGCGGGTGTCGCTTCAAGCGCGGCCCCAGTGCGGGCCGCCGCGGCGGCGCCCGTGGTCGTCGAGCTCTTCACGTCGCAGGGCTGCAGCTCCTGCCCGCCGGCGGACAAGTTCCTCGGCGAGCTGGCGCAGCGCTCGGACGTGCTCGCGCTCGCCTTCCACGTCGACTACTGGAACTACATCGGCTGGACCGATCCTTTCGCCTCGAAGCTCGCGACGCAGCGCCAACGCGACTATTCGCAGCGGCTTGCCCTCCGCTATGTCTACACGCCGCAGATGGTGGTCAACGGTGTTGCCGAGGGGGTCGGCGCCGAGCCGGAAACCATCGACCCGCTGATCACGGCGGCGGCGGCCGACGATGCGTCGCGTGCGATCACGATGCTGGGCCGCGCCGCCAATGGGCGCCTCACCGTGCATATCGACGCCGGGACACCGCCCGAGCCGGCCTCGATATGGCTCGTCGGCTTCGACCGCGAACATACGACGCGCGTGCTGCATGGCGAGAACGAGGGGCGGACTTTGAAGGACTATCAGGTGGTCCGCAGTTTCCAGGAGATCGGGACCTGGAACGGTGCCGCACTCGATCTCGACGTTGCCGGCAATGCCGTGTCGGGCGACGGCAGCGTCGCCGTGCTGGTGCAGCTGCGGGGTACCGGCCGCATCATCGGCGCCGCCACCCTCAAGCCGCCCACCAGTTAGCCCGCGGCCGTCAGTCCTCGCTCGAGCAGCATCGACAGCCGCCGGGCGAAGGCGTTGGGATCGGGCAGCTGCTCGCCCTCGAGAATGCGTGCCTGATCGAGCAGCAGCCAGGCGAAGTCGCCGAGCGCGCCGGCGGCGCCGTCCTTGCCCACCATGGCCGCGAGCCGCGCAACGAGCGGATGCCGCGGGTTGAGCTCGAGGATGCGCTTCGCGGTCGACTCGATCTCGCGGTGCCGCTTCAGCAAGCGCTCGAGATGCATGTCGAGGTCGCCCTCGTCGGCGACCAGGCACACCGCGCTGTCGGTGAGGCGATCGGAGACGCGTACATCCTTCACCGCATCGCCGAGCGACAGCTTGAACAGCGCGATCAGGCTGGCAACGGCACCGTCCTGCGGCGCTTGCGCCGGCGTGTCCTTTTTGTCCTCGACCGGCGTGATCTTGCCGAGATCGGCGGCACCGCGCGTGGTCGATTTGAGAGGATGCTGCCGGTAGAGCCCGAGCGCTGGCATCCAGAACTCGTCGATCGGATCGGTGAGCAGCAGGACCTCGACGCCACGTGCACGGAAGCCCTCGAGTTGCGGGCTCTTGCGCAGGAGGTCGAGATTGTCGCCGGTGATGGTGTAGATGGCCTCCTGGCCCGGCCTCATGCGCGCGACATAATCGTCGAGCGATACCAGCCCGTCGCCGGCGGTCGAGCGGAAGCGCAGCAGCGGCAGGAGCTGCTCGCGGTGCTCCGGATCCTCGTAGAGCCCCTCCTTGAGCACGGCGCCGAAATTGTCCCAGAATTTCGCGTATTCCTCGGCCGCGTCCTTCGCCTTCCTGCCGAGCTCGGAAAGCACGCGCTTGGTGATCTGGCCGCGCATCTTCGCGAGCATCGGATTGTTCTGCAGCATCTCGCGGCTGACGTTGAGCGGCAGATCCTCGCTGTCGACGATGCCGCGCAGGAAGCGCAGGTAAGGCGGCAGCAACTCGGCGCAGTCCTCGGTGATGAAGACGCGGCGGACATAGAGCTTGACGCGCGCCTTGCGCTGCGGGTCGAACAGGTCGAAGGGCTTGCTCCCGGGCACGAAGAGGAGGCTCGTGTACTCGAACGTCCCCTCTGCCTTGTTGTGCAGCGTGAGCCATGGCTCGTCGAAGCTGTGCGCGGCGTGATGGTAGAACTCGCGATATTGCTCGGGCGTGATCTCCGCCTTGGACCGAGTCCACAGCGCAGCCGCCGTGTTGAGGGTTTCCTCCTTGCCGTCGGCCTTGAGCACGATCGGCAGCGCCACGTGGTCGGAATAGGTGGTGACGATCCGGCGTAGGCATTGCGGGTCGGTGTATTCGGCCTCGTCTTTGAGCAGGTGCAGCACGATGGTGGTGCCGCGTTCTTCCTTCTCGGCCGGCTCGACCGTGAATTCGCCTTTGCCGTCGGACACCCAGCGCCAGGCCTGGGGCTCGCCGGCCTTGCAGCTGAGCACCTCGACCTCGCCGGCGACCATGAAGGCGGAATAGAACCCGACGCCGAACTGGCCGATCAGCGTCATGTCCTTGCGCTGGTCGCCCGAGAGCTGCTGCACGAAGGCGGCGGTGCCGGAGCGTGCGATCGTGCCGAGATTGTCGACCAACTCGTCATGGTTCATGCCGATGCCGTTATCCGCCACGGTGAGCGTCATCGCCGCCTTGTCGGGGGTCAGCACGACGCGGAAGTCGGGGTCCTCGGCGGTGAGCTTGGGCTCGCTGATCGCCAGGTAGCGCAGCCGGTCGCAGGCATCCGACGCGTTGGAGATCAGCTCGCGCAGGAAGATCTGCTTCTCGCTGTAGAGCGAGTGGGCGACGATGTCGAGGAGGCGGCTGACTTCCGCCTGAAAGCTTCTTTTTTCTTGCGACATGGCTCTGCCGTGAGGGTGGTCGGACTGGCGCAGATATGTGCAAACCGGTTGCGCCCTGCAAGGGGCGGGCCAGGGCGGCGGCGCATCCGCTTCCGCACCGCGGCGCGTAACGTGCTATATCCGTGCGTCAGCGTCAGGGGAGGGAGGCTCGGCCGCCGATGAGCTATGCGCGCAAGGTCCTACTGCCAGGGGAGCAGGTCATTTACGAGACCGGGCTGCATTGGCTGGTCTATGGCCGGGCGATCGTCCTGTTCGTCGCTGCGGTCGCGCTGTCGGTGGGCGCGCAGTATGTGCCGCCACCCGACACCAGGAGGCTGGTTCTCGGGGTTGCCGCGGTGGTCCTCGCCCTGGCGGTGCTCGCTGCCGCCATGGCCGCGATCCGCCGCATCTCCACCGAGCTCGCCGTCACCGACCAGCGCGTCATCTTCAAGAGCGGCGTCTTCGCGCGCCACACCATCGAGATGAACCGGTCGAAGGTGGAGAGCGTCGATGTCGACCAGAGCGTCCTCGGCCGCATATTCGGATACGGCACGCTGATGCTGCGCGGCACCGGCGGCTCGCTCGAGCCGATGGAGGCGATCAGCGACCCGCTCGCCTTCCGCACCCACATCACCGCCGAGCCGATCCGGCGCTCCGGCCAGCCGGACTAGCGCAGCGCGGGCGTTTTCTTTTGGCCCGGCGGCACCCCATGGCCAAGCCCCGCGCGCTCAGCGACCGGCAGCGCAAATTCGTCGGCGAATACCTCATCCACCTCAACGCCACCAAGGCGGCGGTGCGCGCCGGCTACTCGCCGCGCTGGCCGCCGATACC